>TARA_R110001599_G_scaffold89580_6_pt1 | contig 17202 bp, 23 predicted proteins | sample TARA_R110001599 | Tara Oceans TARA_R110001599 (sample SAMEA4398360) | marine metagenome | biome: Polar Biome; feature: [MES] marine water layer (ENVO:01000295) within the mesopelagic zone...; material: water (ENVO:00002006), including particulate matter (ENVO:01000060) such as...... | reverse complement strand
TACGTTTAACCCTAGTTTCTTGTAAAATTTAAATAGTCTTTTATCGTTAACTATTGTCTGTGTAATGGTCATCCCATTGTCAGCTTCACAAGTTACGGTAACACCTATGCACTCTTCTTTTAATTCCATAATATAAATATACAAAAAAAGGGGTTTACTCCTAAGAATTCACCCCTTTAATATTAAGCTATCACTAACCCTGCTACTACTGTTGCGTCAACAGTGTATGGGTAATTCTTACTTTGGTCTGTGAATGCTAATTGATAACCATTATGTTCACCAATTAAAGCACCTGTTTGCGAACCGTTAGTTCCGCCCATTTTCTCAGCACCTAAATCAAATCCTAATGCGTGGTAAATATCATTTTGATCTTGATAAATAACAACACAAGCCTGTGAAGCTAATAATTTCAGCTCTACGTTTTTAGTATTTGAAAGTTTATTCATTGTGAAACTAAGAATAGTTTCTTCAAAAGAAGTGCCAACTAATGGATCATGATTCTCAGTAGTTACTGCGTTCGCAATATTCTTCTTAACTGAGTATCTATAAAAATTAGTTGTTGCTTCTTGTGTAATTGCTGTAATCTCACCAGCAGCAACTGTAAACGCTGTAATATTAACAAAGGGAGCAATAAGGATTGAACCTTGTTTGATACCTCCAATGCTTGAATCACATTCGTATGTAAAGCTCTGCGTTAGTGGACATGTTGATACTGCCATAATTTTAAAGTTTTAAATAAGGGGGGAATCGCACCCCCCAATGTTATTATTATGGTACTAATGTGAACTCTACAATCTCATTACCAAAGGCATACTGTACACCTCTTTTGAATGAAATATTTGATTTGTTAATTCTGTCATCTTCAGAATACCATACTGAAATATTGTCTTCGTCTGAGTCTCCGTCCATTCCGATAGTCATGTTAGAATCTCTTAGAACAACCATTCTCTCCGAACCTGCTGCACCTGGGAAACCAATTGACTTCTGAACTCTTAAGCTCGTACCGTAAAGTACTTCAATTCCGTCATCACCTTTATAGTGAAATAAGTTTGCGTTTTTAAGAGCAATTACATATTTCTTATAAACTGAAGTCGGCATCCATAAACATAAATCTGTTGCTTCTGAAACGTTGTCAGGAATTGCAGTCCAAATTGCATCTAAGATTGCTAATACGTTAGCAGTAGTAATACCAGTCGCAACTGTCACTGCTCCTGTGTTACCATCTACAACAGTACCATCAGCATCTACAATTTTAAGCAAACCATCATAGTAAGAAAGGTTGTTTGTACCTGATCCTGTATCTCCTTGAACGTCTGCAATAGTCAATGCTTCTTGTAAAGCGTTCATTTTCTTTTCCATCCAGACTCTCTCGATATCTCCCGGAATTACTTCCTCACCAACAGAACCTTTTTGAACTAATGTTTGCGTCCAGAAAGCATTTAAATCTTTAGTACAAAGGTCTTCATTGATTTGAATTGCTCCAACTGTAATTGTTCTTTGTGTAAATACTGTACTGTCTGCTGCTGTACGTGAACAAGCATCTGCTTGAAAAACGACATCAGTAGATAAGAATTGTAAATGAGAAGAACCTTTAATACCCGTTTGAATATTTGCTCTTTCTGCCAATCCTCCAACCATTTGCATCTGTGCAACTAGTGGAAAGTCTTGGTCTTCAATGTATGCACTTAGTGCTGTTACGTCAAACGCCATGTTATTTGTTTTTTAAATCTTTGTGAAAAATATTCTTCGACTTCTCTTGTCCGAATGATTTTTGTTTTGCCACTATTGGCTTCTTTGCTGGTTGCTCTCCTAGTTTCTCTAAGATTGCTGCAACCTCAGACATGAAATCAACTTTCTCTTTTTTCTCATTTGAAAGAGCATCTGTTAATTCTTCTATCTGCTTATTGAATTTTGCTACTGCTTTGAATACTTTCTCAGTTACAATTGATTCAATAATTCTTTTTGCTTCCTTTGCTTTGTCGTCTTCAGCCAACTCTTCAGTTATTTCTTCCTCTTCACCTTCTGCTGTTGGTTCGTTAATCGCTGCAATTAATCCAGCTTCTTCGATTACGATAATCCTACCGTCTTCTAATTCGTATTCGCCAACAGGCATTGGTTGTGCTAATTCAGCATCCATAACAACAACTGCTGCTCCAACTTCTACCGCTGGTTCAACCATTATCATAGTGCCATCTAACAAAGCAATATCCTCAAACTTTTCTCTGTCAAATTCTACTGCTTTAACTTCAGGTTTTTTTGCTTCTATAATATCAGAATCTTTTAAACCGAACTTAATAAGTAGATTTGAAACGTCTTCTTTTATACTCATAATAAATTGTTTACTTTTAATTATAATACTTAATACACAACACTGTGTAACCTAGTTTTTATATTTTTTAAATATTGATTCTAACTGACTTGCGAAACTTTCTTGAAATAATCCCTCAACAGAGAACCCTTTAAACGTGCCATCCTTGACAGACTTCCAAACCTCATCATTCTCAATCTTCATAGAAATAAACCAACTGCCATTCGCTTCTTGGTTAAACTTGTCTGGGGCTTTTATACCTCTCTCGCTATCTATTAAGAATGATTCAAACACGTACACACCGCTTTCAAATGCTCCTGTTGCATGACTTAGATTTGTGTTCTTTGTTAGTCCGTTACGCATAAAGTTTAGGGCAATCTTTTGAATTGAATCTGTTCTGAATACTACATGATATTCTTTTCCAGAATCGTCACGCCTTAAAATTGGTAAGTCAGAAATCATTGCATAGCCACTTACTATTCTCTTATCTTCTGATTCAACTTGAAACTTTTGTTTAACCTTGTCAAATGCAAGGAAGTCACTTTCTATTGCTGGACTATCTACTAGTGCAATCTGAAAATCTAATTGCTCCCCATCTGGTATATTTAATTCTGTTAACTCCATACCTTTTAATACTTTTTTAATAATGTTTTGTAACCTATTTTAAAACGTGGCTTGTGCTTCAATCACTCCTACACTTTTAATTCCCTCAGTAATTGATTCTACTACTACTACTTGGCTAGGCTGTTGGTTAAGTAGTGTACTACCTTCTGTTATTGTGTTTATTGGTGCTGTCTGTGATGCTGAACCTGCTGAGTCTTCTATACTAGCAGAACCACCACCGCCACCTCCTGCGCTTACACTTGAACCAGAGCCTAATATTTGACTAGCCTGCGCAACACCAGATAATGCTGCAGCAACTCCTGAGATAATCGCCGCAAGGTTATAAGGGAATGGGCCAGAGGAAGCACCAACGGCAACCGCACCACTAATTGCTTTAGCAGTATCAATTGCAACTTGAACTAAGGCGAATGCTTTCTGCACCTTCTCTTCTCTTTCAAGTCGTTTAATTTCTGCTTTGGTTAATTGCTCACCTCTTGCTTTTTTCTCATTTATTCTTTTTAAGTCATTACCGTGAAATATGGTATTAACACTTTGAGCAATTGATAGAAGGTTTTCAGCACTTGCAAAAGTATCTTCAACTAACTTCTGTTTCTTGTCTTCTAAGTCTTTCTTCCTTTTTAACTCTGCATCATCTCTTTCTTGTTGGATAGCTGCTAAAACCTCCTGCTCTTGAAGTTCAAACTTTACTCTAATATCAGTCAGCTCTTGCAATTGAGCTTCTTCTAATAGGTTTGTTTCAATGCCGTTTTCTTTTGCAAGTTCAATTGCAGCAAAGTATTTATCTCTTACAGCATTCTCCTCTTGGGTCTGCTTACTTAGTTTAGAATCTAAATAGTCATTTTCTAACTTCTCAATTATATCTAATGATTCCTTAGTGTCCTTAACTGCTGCATCCTTTACCTTCTTAGAACCTTTAATCTTAAAGCTGGTTAATTCTGCTGATGATAATCTTATCTGATCGTCAGCATCTTTAATGATGTTAATCCTTTCTTGCTCTAATAAATCAATATCAATCCCTTGCCCCTTAAGTTGAGCTTTGAAATCCTCCATTGACTTTCCAGACATTACGAATAAATCATTATAGTATTTAGTCCAACTCTCTAGAGCTTCTAAAGTAATTCTCTTTTGGTCTTCTGCCCATTGTAGATTGTTCTCTAATTTCTTAGTAGTTAATTCGTCTGTCGATTTTCCAAGCAATCCATTAATCTTTATCTCTAGATCAAACTCACCTTGCATTTGTGAGTGTTTTTCTTCTAGTGCTTTTCTCTCTGCTTTGATTGCATTTAAACGCTCTGTATGTTGTCTAGATATTTCTTTATGCGCTTCTGCTTTCCGTTTACGCTCTGCCTCTTCTGCTTTCTGTTGTTCGTCTAGATTCTTTGCAGACTCTCCATAGAAGTAATCCCACGCTGCAATCAGTAAACCTATTGGTCCAAGTAAGGCAAGTACGATATACTTCATAGAGCCTAACCAGTTTATTACATCATGAAGTTTAGCTCCTAATGTTACAAAGAAGTTACCTACTGCTTTAACCTTTGTAGCAAGCAAAACCATACCAGCAATAAGCAATAAAACACCCGTTACAATCAATCCAATTGGATTAAGATTCATTATAACATTCATTAACATTTGCGCCTTTGATGCTGTTCCTGTGGCTACTGCTTGTGCTACTGTTGCTCTAGTGAATAGATTTGTACGTATAGTTCTTAATTTTAAACCAATCGCACTCTCATCACTTAATAGGTTAGATATAGATTGTAACCCATTCATAACACCTTGAACCGCCACCATCTTCTGAATGGTCTTAGTCACCTCTTCATTCTCAGTACCTAATAAAGCCTGAACACTCATAGCTGTTTGAGCTGCTGCGCCCATTGCTTGTAGTGCTTGTACTCCAACTTGTAGTCTTGGAAAATCTGCCGACATTGCTTTAATTGCAGCGTTGGCATTGTTCATCTGGTCTTTATACTTACCAGCTTCAGCAGCTAACTGTTGGAACTCAGCACTCCCCACATCCCCAATCTCAGCCATTTTATTCTGCAACTCTCGTAGCTTCTGCCTAACATCAACGGTAACTGTTCCAGTGTTCTTTATGGCATTAGTAACTTTGTCACCTGACTCAGCTGCCTTCTGCAAGTCCTTACCCATATCCTTAACGGTCTGAGCACCCTTACCACCTTCTACATCAATTATTATTTTTACTTCTTCAGCCATTACAATTCTATTATGTATAAGTTAAAATTATCTTTCTTCTACTGAAAAATCACTATTTGTTTCCAATGTTAAATTGTTGTTGCCAGAGTTATTTCTAACTTGAAAGTAGATATAGTCGTTTTGATCAAGCGTTATATTGAAACTAAAGTTATAAAAGCCAACATCCCTCCCGCCAACTAAATTATTAATTTGCCTAGCTCTTTCTTGAAATTCACTAAAAGAACTTGTCGAGTTATCCCATTTTCTTAGTCGTATTCCTACATCGTCGTTAGCTGTGGATTCTATTATAAAGTTTACAGTTACCTTAAACTCTCTTGGGTTGTTTCCTAAATGTCTTAATTGCCCGCCAGAAGGACTATCAAAGTGTTGCAAGTTGTTAGCGCCCCAAACGCCATTCAGAGTATAATAAGTAGACCCAGCAGTAATTATGGTTAAATTTTCAGAAGATACAAAAGCTCGCCCACCAACGAAAGTATTATCTATCCCTATATTATTATCAAAGTCCGCAGATAAGTCTGTATTGTCTATATTGGAAAAAATATTTGTATCGCTAGAATTAAATGCTCCATTTCTTGAGATAATTGCACCTTTAAGTTGCAAAGTGCTAGGATTGGGGAAATTACCCACGGCAAAATCACTAAAAGGTTGTAGAGTACCTAAGTCACAATTTATATCGCTTAAGAATCTACTATTCATTATGAACGCGGCACCAGCCTTAAATAATGGTTCGGTAGTCGTGTCACTCATTGATCGAACTATTGCAGTTGTGATTCGGTAGCCACCTAACCAAGTGCCACTCAAAGTCAAAGAAGGTGAACCACCAAAACGACCAGTGTTAAATTCTAATCCTTGTCTAAAGTTTCTTAACTCACCTAATGAAGTACAATTATTATAGTTAACTGTTTTCAGCTCCACTGCGTTAAATCCTGTTGGGTCTATTAAGTTATAAACTTGTGAACTAGTACCGCTAACCTCAATCCCTATACTATCAAAGAAAACGTTACCACCTCCCGTAAACATTGTATAACTATTTTCGCTTGATGACAGTATAAATTCATTTGTATACGAAGCTATGAATAAACCAGTGGCTGGGACAACTATTGATGTTGCCCCCATGTCTACATTACCATCTAAAAAGTATTGCTTAGCGCTGTCTATTGTACCGCCTAACGTAGTGTCTTTATTAGCTTGATTTACTATTATTCTATTAGTTAACGCTTCACCTGTTCTGTAAACTGTATCTACTCCAGATGAATTTCTAAGCGTTAAAACGTCTGAATTGTCAGAGTCAATAAAAACATAGTAATTATCTGCATCTGAGGGATTACCTGTTACTGCACCGCCTTGTTTCTTTATATCTATTATAGCCATATTATCTTAAAATTAAATCACCATCAATTACAAGCGTTCCGTTATTGGTCAACCTATTCCAGTTCGTCATTTGTTTATTAATTTCTATTGTATACTCTTCACCTAAATCAATTGTTTTTAATCCACTATGGTGGTCTGTCACACCCCTATCACTAACCCTAACGCCGTTAATATAAGTTACATCTGATTCTTCTATTCTTAAATCATTTGTATTGAGTAGAGTTACATTCTTAACGCCTCCATCAATTATATTTCTATCGCCTTGTATATCTATATTTCTTGCTTCGCTCCAAACCTTATTACCTTCGCCTTGAATTTTAATATAGTGGGCATCATAGGCAACTTGATTATACTGGCCTTGAATTTCTACACCTCTCTTTGTTGTGTTGTTTCCATCAGGTTGCTCAGATGTTCTAGTGCCTTTGCTTGGTGTATCTTCTGTTAGTATTACTGTGCCACCGCTTGTATTATCTGGGGTAAATGGCACATCATCACCATCTAGTCCTATAATGCTTGGAGTGAATGAAGGAACACTAGTCAAGTATAAGAATGTACACTCTGTTAAACTCTCTCCTGTTGGGTTGTAGTTGCTTATCTCTTGTAATCTAAAATAGGCATCTTCAAACCAATATAGTTTTCTAAAATCCCAGTTCTTGAAGTCGCTAGGAGTAACATTAAACATTCCCTTTACTATCTTACTGTTTACATTCGTGTACTCCTGCAGCATAGTAGAATAGAACTTATTCACTAAGTTGTTATCTGTTACTGCAATAGACTGAAGATTATCGTCGTAATATACCTCTTGAACTAATCCAAAGTTAATGTCTATTGTCGCGTTGTACGGGTCATCAAAATGCCCTGCATAAGGGTATGTAGTGTAGGTGTAAGGATTAGGTATTTGAAATACAGATACGTTCTCTAAATGTCTCCAATACTTCCCACTCTTTAAACCACCATAATACAGTATTCTAATATTATGGTCTATTGGTAATGGGTAGCCTAGCTCATCCTTCTGAAGTATAGTGCTTAAAACTCTATCACTATTCGCTGGTGCTGCTAAAGGTGTTGGGCTAAAGATTGTGCTTATAGTTTGCTTCTTACTTGTGTAGTCATTTGTGTTAGAAACGTGCCTATCACCGTACACACGTTCTTGATGTGTTGCTGTATAGGTTACATTCAAGTAATCCTTATCAGGTGTGTCAGTAAATAGAAACTCTGTTATATCAGATTTACCCATTGGGATATCTATCAAAGGTTGTGACTGGTCTAACTTACCTTGAATGTTAATAGTATCATTGGTTAAAAACTCATCTCTAGGTTCAATGATGTAATTGTTCGGATCATTAGGGTCTATGTCAACCCATAGATTGAAACGGCTAATTATACTCTTAAAGAAGTCCTTTTGCTTAATACCTTTAGGGATTATCTTCTCAATCTTCAATGTGCTTCCTGCTGCTGGATAAGTATTAATAACCTTATTATAGTATGCTCCTACCGAAATACTAATAGTTGCACTACCTCCGTATTCGCCTGCTGAGGCATCCTCAAACATTCCTGTGCCAAACCCACCAAATCCAGTGCGGCCATAAAGACCTGCTTTCCATCCAACAGTAACTACATCAGTATTATTCAACTGAACACCGTTAGCGGATATTAAATATCTATTTGGTACATTATCTCCTGGTCTTGCTTCTGCTGTTGGGTTAAATGGCTGGTTGCTGAACTTCTTTTCTGCTAGATAATCAAAGTCCTCAAAAGTTGGTGTTGCTGTTGTTGTTCTAACACCACTAAAGAAGGTTGCATCATCTGAAGTTAAATAGAATGGCTTAGCTTGTATTTGTGTACCGTTTAGGAATATCATTAAATATCCATCAACTTCAGAAATAGTCTTTACTGCTACTCCTGTGCTTGGTGTGAATGTTGCTGATATTTCAACCAGTGCATTAATATCATACACACCTTGATAGGCTGTTGAGATAATTGTATATTCTCCGTTAGTGTTGTTGTATAATCCGTTAGGGTCTGATATCTCTGTACCGAATATAATAGGGTCTGAAGTACTTAAACTATTAATCGGTAAGTTATTACTGTTAGTTGTTCCTGTACTTGTAAACGTTGGTGTATTAGCCTTAAACTGTAAACCATCAATCTCTGCTGATGTTAATTGGTATGAAGCAGGTGAACTTGGTATAATGTGTCTTTTAAAGTAATCAGTGTTAAAGAACGCACTGGTATAACTCTTACTAGTAGATGAGAAGATAGCATCAATGTACTCCTTTAAATATAAAGCACATGGCATCTGTGTAAAATCAAAGTCTATCAAATCAGTACTAAACCCATAATCTATTAACGGATACACATACCCTTTTCCAACTTCAAATGGTTCTGGTGTAATGCCTTTGTAAACTTGTGTGGCCCAACTCTGTGATTGAACATCTCTAGTGAACGGGTGATTCCATTCTTGGAGCTCAGTCTTTAATTCAACTAATTCATTCTCACCCATATCTTTGAAGATATTAGCAAGGGCGCTAAACATAACTATGTCGTATTCTATATCAGTTCTATTAGTGGTCTTAATAGTTTTTAATTGACAGTAACCGTTAATAATCTCTTCACCATCTACTAAGTATCTACATGACACTTTAGAGTTTGGATTGAACGTACTATCGACTAGGTTTAATTCAAACAACCCACCGAAGACTGATTGCGCCTCTTTAGAGTTTGGAACGCTTGTAGTCTTGGAGTAGGTTGCTTTTCTATCTTGTGGCTTCTCTACGTCAGTAATTGACTTAGTTAAACTAGCATTAATAGATTTGGAAAGTGGAATATACACTCCTCCTATGAATAGTTCTTCTCTAGCCATTATCTTCTCTGTCTTTGGTTAGTGTGTGCCTCTTCTATATCTAAGTCAAGTCTAAACAACTTATCAATGCTATCAATCTTTTGTTTCCATCCAGAAGTACTAACAGTAACAGGCTTGTAATCTAAAGCACCTACTGTATTCGTGTACTCCATGAATACAAGTGTACTTTCAATTAACTCTTTTAACCAAGTCATCTGAGCGCCGCTTATGTAATCAGATCGTAACTTATACTTGTTTGTTGATTGTAGAAAGTAGTCAGTTTTACCGTTATCTTTATTACTGTATGTTATACCAGAAGTGGCTATCTGCACCTCTGATTTAGTGTAAGTCTTTCTGGAAGCTGATGAGGTTACCTCTGTTCTTGATGTAAAATTGAAGTAGTCAAAGCCACCCAACTCATTTAAGAAATGTAACCTATAAGTGTCATACCTGCAATTTGATTCTAACGTAACCGTTAACTCTTCGCTACTTGTGCCACCTGCTCCTGACTTATCTAGCTGTAAAGTGTAGTACGCTGCTGCTGCTGTTATAATTGGTTGTGCTCCTACTGATATGTAAGCACTATCTATATTGTTAATTGATTGAGGTGCTGTTGATACGCATAGTACTCTATTACTAACTGGTGTTGCCCCTAATGGGTTATCAACTACAAAAGTTCCTATCAATGTTCCATCTGCTTGGAAGGTCTTAATATTTAAGTGGTCTATGTTCCCAGGGTCATCTGTCATAGCATAGGTATAACCTAAATCCGTTAACCTAGCTTTGAACTCTGGATTATAAGACAAGAACTTTGCAGACGTTCCGTTGGTTGAATTACATAGCCAAGTGTTAAATGGTGTTGTTTCGTTTAGTTGGTCTATTAAACTGTGATGAGGGAAACTCCCTGACCACGCATAACGGTCTGATATTACAACCGCTGCAACACTATCTGGATTCTTTGTAAACACTCCTCCTACATCCCATCCAGAGTATATCTCTATATCAAACTTCTTTATACTTCTAGTCTGTGCAGCCACAAATCCACTAGTTAGATTAGTAGGTGGTAATGTTTCAATTATAAACCTTTCTAGTACTCTAGACACATCTTGAACTCCATACCCTAAATTATCAGTAGGACTAATAGGAACATAAAACGTTATTGTATCTAACAACTCAGGCGTTACCTCAATAATGTATTTGTAATTAGGTTCTGCTCTGCTAGGTGCATCATTCTCAAACACGCACAAACGGATAGGATTATAAACAGGGTTGTATACTGGTGGTGATGTCTTTACTGTGATGTTACTAGCCATTAGCTTGTCCTTTTAGTATTCCGTTCTTAAATGATAATGTTATTTCTTTAGCTCCTGCCTTTTCAAGTCTGCCCTTCAACTCTTCTACCTTGCCCTCTATTACTTCGCTGTACCAATTAGTCTGTGCTATACCTCTTCTAAATACACTCTCTCTTGCTGCAAATGCGTTTGCACCTACATTGTTAGCCCAATCCATAAAATGCTTTACACTTGGTCTTCCTTCCTTTGTGTCTTTAAAAGAGAATCTACCAGTCGTTTGTCTTAATGGATAACTAGCATGACTCTTTGCTTTAATGCTTTGCTCACCTACACCTGCCACACCCTCATCTAGAAAAGAGCCATACTGCTCCATCTTTAATTCAAACTTCAATCTACCGTCTGAGGGGTCTATATCGAATATGATTGAACTACCTAATTTGTCAGAGACTTGCATCCCCTTATCGTTAAGGCTTGCTCTAAGTTCTTCCTGTAATGAGTTACCAAAGTTCTGTAATACGCCTTCAATAGTATCGTTATCGCCTAACTGACTTAATCCACTATCTAACGTACCCTCTGTAATAAACATCTTATAAACTTTTTAATCTTTGTATCTCCATTAACCTTCTCTCCTCTTCGCCCTTTGACTTCTTGTAGCTTATTATCGTTAAGAACTCAATTACATTCAAATCATAATAATATGGGTACTTAGTCGGGTCTTCTTTAGACAGGTTGTCCAACGTTATCATCCATCCCCATCTGTCAAATCCTCCGCTAACTGGTTCATCTCCTTGTTCATTATCTCCATCTGGCTGACTGAATAATCCACCGAAACGTTTGTTAAGGCTACCGAGAGATTGCAAAAAAAAACCGCCATTGGATTAGCAATGGATATCGGCATCTGCTTAAAGTCTTCTATTCTTTTATGTAGTTCGGCAGGTTCAAAGTCATATCTCTTGAATCCTGTTAATGTTCTCTTTACTGGATGGGCTACGTTAAATAGTACCGTATGTATGTTGTCTAATGGATTCTGTTTGATAGACTCCATAATACTCATATACCTTCCACTAGTCATCTGTGTAGCATCTAAGTTGAATTCGTAACTGATTCCATTTAGTTTGAATCGTCTTACTATCTTAGTAGGCAACTGAGGGGATAGACAATCGAGATAGATAGCATCTAAATCCCTCATCTTCATATTCTCAATGTCTGCTATTGACTTGTTGGTTATAATCTCAGCAATCAGTTTCTTTTGTGCATGTAAATCCAACTCATCTAAGGGGTCTTCCTTGATAATCTTCTGTGTCTTTACAAATTGCTCTACTGTTATTTTACTCCAATCCATCATCTTATAATACTTTAATTAGTTGTTTATGTAACTAAGGCTTATCTTATATCGTAAACACCCTTTTTCTTCATTGTCTTGTGTGCATTGCTGCATATCGCTCTACTCATTACATAATCATCATGTAACCCAATAGGAGCTGAATATCTAATCTGCCTTGTCTTAACGTTATACTCATAAGTAAACGCTTCTAATTCACCCATCTGGAACTCATGCCCAATTATCCCTATATCTTCATTCTCAAACTTAACTATCAAGTCTTCAACTATTGCTTGCTTACTCTTAGATGTTGTGACGAATGGCTGTACCTTGTTCTTACCAAATGTAACCTTATTCCTTATCTGCTCGTAGATAGCATCTTGAGCACCGTTAGCTTCAACTAATGTGTAAGGCTTGTACTTGTTTAACTTATCAACTACATTCTGAATAATCTTACTCCACTCCATATGCCTCCACCTACCGCAATAAACTTCCTGATCCTTATCGTTAACCACGGTTAGAACTGTGTAATCATCTGAGCGCCCTAAATCAACTCCTGCGAATAACTTAGGTGATACACTTGATTCCCTCACGCACTCTTTAATGTTAGTGAACACCTCAGAGCCATCATCTATAAACTGTGCTAAATACTCTTGTCTGAATACATGATCCGGCAGATTACGTTTGGCATCATCAATCTCTTCTACATTAGCATGTGGATTCTCATAGCTTGAACCGTTAAAGCTGATATACCTATCCTGACCGTTAACACCGTACTGATGTAACGCATAAAACTGACCTTTGCCTTTAGGTGTTGATATAACCAATACCTTCTTACCTGTTACGGTTAATGTAGGTTTGATTGATTCACCCCAAGCATTCGGATGGAAGTCTCTAAACTCATCTAGTATTAACGCATGGGCTGATTCACCCCTAATAGAGTTGTATGCTTCTGCTGAATAGAATTTGATTGTACATCCTGTTGCAAAGGACAGTATTAAGTCTGAGTGATGAGGGGCCTTAGAGTATGCTGGACACTTACCTAATGAAGATACCATCTCTTGGAATACCTTCTTGCACTGCTTGTATGTAGGGCTAATCCATAGTATAGTCCACCCCTTTTCTTCTAATGCCCATTTAACGGCTTGGTTCTCTCCTAACAATGACTTACCGAACTGTCTACCAATAGCAGCAACACAGTACATGATGTCGTCACGGTCTAAAGCGTTATGTATCTCTAACTGCTTTGCATGGGGCTGGTATAGTTCTATCGTTGCCAATTAGTTATTTATCTCTCTCCTTACAGGTCTACTCATAATCCTACCTTGTATGCTATGTATCAAGAACTCGTATTCTTTTAATTCAGATTCATTTAGTTTTTCTAACAAAACCAATGAATTCCATAATTTAACAGTTCTGTTAAGGGCTTCGTTTTCTGCTTTGTTTAATAATTCGCTCATAATAATCTCTCGTTTTTAATTCTCTGTATCCTTAGTCGTTCTATGTCTAAGACAAAATTGTAGGGATGGTAGGACTCGAACCTACACCGATAGTTAATCGGGAACACCTCAGGCTTACTACTTCCTTTCGCCGCGTATACCATCTTCCGCCACACCCCTATTTACTTATCAGGCTCTGCCCATTTAGTTTTAAACTCTGTCACGTTCTGATTAACTGTGCTCTCCTCTGAGTAGTCACCAAAGTTAGTTAACCACAACTTAGAACCAGGGAAAGTACCCATGTAATAAAGCTTCTTCTCATTCCAATCTGTTAGGAACAATCTGAAACGCTTAATAACGTAAGAGAACTTCGGATCTTTCTTTTCATAATCATACATGCTTTGTCTTGTTGCAAAACCTAAGAAGTAAGCACAACCACTTAACGTATAAAGACCTTTACCTAATTTAGAGTATTGGTCTGGTCGCTTCATTGTGTCTTCAAAGTCTAGGTAGTCGGCTATCTTCATACCCATAGCTTCAGAGTCACTATACATTGGTTCTAAACCTCCGTTATTAGTTAAGCCTTGTCTGAATATGTTCCCATAAGAAAACTTCCCTTTCTCGTCTCTACCTTCTTGCGCCATAACCCATCATTTTATAAGTATATTCATCAACCAATAATACTTTACTCTTTTCAAGTAAGCTATTATATTCTACATCTACACCTTTGTACTTGTCTTTACTAAATGGAACTGCATTACCTATAATGAACTTATAAGGAACATAATGTTTAGGGCGGTCTTTAAGCATTTTATTTAAAACATCTTTCAACCTATTACTTGTCATCCATTTAAACTCTCTATCCTCCTGCTCCATAATCTACTATTTAAAAACAAATTTAACTTTATCCCAAAACTCCTTAGCTGCTTTCTCTGATTGTTCTTTAGTTATTGTAAAACTCATAGTTGTAGTGAAACTTAATGCTTCACTATCTTTAGTGTGGGCTTTAACATCAACAACCCATCTATAAAGGTCTTCTACTTCTTCCTTTGCCATAATCTAATCTTTTAGTTCTACTGTATCCAGAGCTTTCTTAACGTGTGGTTGTGGCTCTTAAAATCAACCTTAAACCCGTTCAACTTAAGCTTATACTTATTACCTCTGCATTTCTTCTCTTTCCTATTGTTTGGCATAATCTACTTAATTAACTCCGTATCATATCCATTAATGGTTAAACCTCTCCTGAGCCTATCAAACTCTAACCTTAACACTCTATACTTAACCTTATGGAACTTATCCCATCCTGCTTTATGTAATGCACCTCTATTATAGATGAATCTACCCTTCTGCTTTCTTGGTTCCTTCCATTTATAAACAGCTCCCATCAGTTCTTGTATATTAAGTAAAACGTCTTACCGCTTACAAACCATTCAGCAGGCTCTAAGTCATATGGTACTAGCTCTTTCATTTCTTCTTGAATAATACTTTCTCGCCATTATTGTCTGCATAAGTTAAAAACGTAGCAACGTGAGTTACCACAGGTACAAGTAAACAAACAATAAGCATTGGTGCATCTTCGTAAGTGAAGTCATACTTAACAGTTAAGCACTTAACTAAGTAATAACAACTATGTAGACCTAGTAAAAACCAAATAATAATAAGTATAATCATGATTCTAATTCTTTTAATAACTGTTCTTTAGTCTTACCTTTTACTTTGATACCTTTAGACGTGCAGTGCTTCTTAAACGCTCCCCAGGCCATACGGTTATAGTTGATGATGTCTAGGTCTGTCTTAATCTCTAACGTTTCAATAGGTGCTTTGGTTTGCTCCTCCGCTATCTGCTCCTCTAAATCTATCTGTTCCACTTTTGGGAACTTCATGTGCTTACCTTGCTTTACAATCTCCCCTCTGTTGGCTGCTCCTTGTATCTGGTTAAACATACGAGTGATACAGTTACCGCAACCTAATGAAGTCTTAGCAAGTCTCTTGTCCTTTATAGTTACATCATAGATATCCCTAATCTCTTTCAGTATGGTTTGATTTGGTGCACCGTTCCCTTTAAGAAACAAGTCTACTCTATCCAAGTATGGTTCTAAGTCTTGTATACTCATTTTACTATCCCAATTAGTTTAGTCTTCTTTTCTTTTAGGTGTGTTATGTCATCCCAAATCTCTTTACCATCTGACTCCCAACAAATGTACTGACCAATCTTACACTGGAATATTAATGTACCCATCTGTTTATTGTGGTTCTGAATTAAGCACTTATCACCAAAAATCAATTCGCTGTATTCTCTTTTTTCAATCTTCATGTCTATAAAAAATATAATGTAATTCCTAAATAAATAACGTAGCCCATAGCCACTAACTTAATAATACCCACCAATAGGTTAGGCTTCTTTGTTTGTTCTTCCTTCATAGTAATGCGTTCTTAATTCTTATAATTATCGGTATTGTTAAAAATATGTACTGACCTAAGATAATGGCTAATATAATGCTTATCCAGAATCCCATACACTTCTCACAAATGAATGGTTTTCTATTAAGAACTGTCTTAAGAATGTTTCTACACCCTCTTTGATTCCTTAAGCATAACTTAATCACCTCCTCCATGATAGCATCCAGTAAACTTACTACTGCCAGTATTATAATGATTTCTTGCATTTGTCTATTATTGGTTTAATGTTATTTATAATTGCTTTACGGCATATCTTAGTGCTAGATTCCATCCACGTTTTATTACAGTCGTGCCTTAGGTATACTGCTAACCATCTTCTCTCCATATCTGTTAAGTCGGCAGCATCTAATATATCATCTAGTAACTCCTCCTTTTCTAAGTCCTCCTCTATTACCGTGTAACCTCTTCTGTACTTCATGTAGAACTTACCTTCATAAGCATTGTAAGAAGTCCAAGCCATTCGATATACATAAGCCTTCAACTCTCCTTTATCACTCAACTCAATAACTCTCTTACTATTCTCTAGTAATGATAAGTAAAGCTCCTGGTATAAGTCCTCAGTATAGTGATTACCTTTAGTAGTGTGATGCGCTATCAGTTTTAAATCTATTTGATTCAGTATACTTTCAATCATTATGCTGCTAAGATACTAATAATTAGATTATAAATACGTATTAAACTTATCTATTTCTCTGTCAATTTCAAATTGATTTGCTTTGTACTCTTCAGGGTCTGGTATGTAACAGCCTTGTAATGCAGAGAAGTCTCTAATCCATTCTACAAAGTCGGTTAGTTCTTTGGTGTTCATATCCCTTGTGCGCTTTAAGTAAGACTCATTCTTCTTTTGGTACACCATGAATGAACACTTTCTTTTAAGATGTGTCTTAGCCTCCTCAATAGTCCAACCAAACTCAATAGCAAATAAGGTGATGCAAACATGCAAGTACTTGTTTTGGCTTAGTGTCCTGCTCTTCCTGATTGCCTTCAACTCAACCTCCTTACCATTAGCTTTTAAATACTGAGCTTTAATAGTGAACTTATTTTGATCTGACTTAATTGATAGGTTATATTTCATTCTATTTGTTTTGTTTAACTATCACCTACATGTAGTTTACTACTTAGGTACTCTTTATCTATCCTTTTATCATTAAGGCTTTACAGCTTGTCAATGTCCAGTTTTTTAACCAATAAAGTGGACAAAGCGTTATCTTATCAATAGAAAGTAAATGTATCTGTTTACTTTTTTATTTATTTGTCAATGCATCCTTTAACTATCATAACTTAATGTATATTTCACCCTACGGGTCGCACAAGCTGAAATATACACGGGT
>TARA_R110001599_G_scaffold7963_4_pt1 | contig 17203 bp, 18 predicted proteins | sample TARA_R110001599 | Tara Oceans TARA_R110001599 (sample SAMEA4398360) | marine metagenome | biome: Polar Biome; feature: [MES] marine water layer (ENVO:01000295) within the mesopelagic zone...; material: water (ENVO:00002006), including particulate matter (ENVO:01000060) such as...... | reverse complement strand
GCAATATGTGTCCGAGAACCTGTTACATTCAAAACAAGTTTGTAAATAAAAGATAATGCAGAATGTTCTGTATCTTTAACATACTCTCTATCAAAACCACCACCTGACATACCGGGTGTTGCTGCCCCAATACCTTGTTGTACTCCTCCAATAATAGGAAGTAGTAGGTCATTAATAGAACCACCCATTGCCGTAACATCAAATATTTTAGAAGTTTCATCTAATAATACATTTATTGCAACATTTCCTGCTACAGTACCAAGACCTACACCTAATGATGTGGGATAAGCAGCAACGTTAAATCCAGGAGCATTGGTTCCAACAGGCCCTATAAATATTGGCTGCCATGGTGCATTAAGATTATTAGCATCACGTGTTGTTACTTTTTGACTACCTTGCATTTGACCAATTGCATAACCAATACCTACAATACCAGCTACAATAGCAGCACCATTTCTTAATAATTTATTTTGAGGATGTTTTTCACTTACCTTAAAGTTACCTACACTTTCTCCACTAACGGCTCCATAAATTCTAACTTCATATGGATTTAGAAAAGGTCTTCTAAACATTAGTTCTGGAGAGTGAAATGTAAATACATCTTTCCTATAACCTGTTATTGGTGCAAAATCACTAAGAGTATCAGAATAATCACTCATACAACCACTTGTCTTAGGCATTGGATCAATCTCCCATATATCCCAGTTTAAGTTACCACCAGGTGTACCAACACCATCCCAGTGATATGTATCTGATCTTAGATCATTATAAGGAAAGTTTGGATATAAACCTTTACTAGGACCAAGATTCCCATCATTATTAGGAATATCATATTCCCTCATGTTCCTAAATATACCCTTTGCAAGTATAGATTTATTACCTTCTCTAGATCCCCTTAAAATTTCATACCCAACAATATTAGGTATTATAGTTCCGTCATTGTATACCGGAGCTGTAATGTTGTTAAACTCTACTCCCAATAATCTTATCTTAGCACCATTACCTGATGATAGTGCTAAAGCAGGAGCAATTTCTTCAGAAGGCATCTTATGATGTCTAATTTCTTTACCGCATAAATCTCCCCATATATCCGGTTTTGTTGCAGGATATCTTTCTGTAGACTGCCAATAAGCCATACCACCTTTGGCAATAATAACACCGCCATCATCTGTAGTTAAACCTGCAACTAAAGGCGGTCCTGAAGTTGCTGTATTATATACTTGGAAATTATATTCTTGCCCTGAAGCGCTTATAACATTAGTTCCTGAAGTAGTACCAAGATCTGGAGCAGGTTGACCGAATTGATTTTCAGCTGCAAGATCAGGCGCTCTTCCTGGTATATGGTATGATGCAGATTTTTCTCCTGTATTGTATATCCATCTTATAAAAAAAGGATATACCTCATCTCTCATAAATTGGGTTTTATTACCACCCTCAAAATAATATCCAGAAGGATATTCAGCCACTACCCATTTAGCTTGTATTTGATTTGCTAAAGGTTGATAATTAAAATCAAATTGTTCTGTAGGTCCTTGTCTTATAAGATAATCATTTACTACATACATAGATTCTGATCTCTCATATGCCGGACTTCTTAAAAATAATAATGATAGTTGTACAGCAGGTAAAGCAGGATCAATAAAATCAACTGATATTCTAGATTGCTCTGTACTGTAAACACCTAACTTTGTTCCTACTTTTGCACCTTGATTATCAGAAAATATAACCACTTCATATTCTTCAAAATCTTGATCTAAATTTGTTATATCAATAATTAAAGAACCACCATTATTTCTATGATCAAAGAGTGCTTGTAGATTTGATACCCCTATATAATCTGTAACTTTTTGACCATTTAATACATATGCAACATATGCCTGATAACTACCATTTCTTAACTGGCCGCCATCTTCATTTTTGCTAAGCTTTACGCAAGGTGTATCTAATAATGGAGCTAACCTTAACTGTTCGCAATTTAACTCTGTGGTATCTTCATAAATAACGCAATCAGCACCGGGTGCAGATGTTATTATTTGTTTATATGGAACATTATCTAAATTTAAAGTTCTAGAAGGATTATTACTATCATCCCAATATACTTGCCAAGTACAATCATAATTTTCCTTAGCTGCACCTGTTATTAAATATTTTCTATTAAAACTTAAACATGGATCATTTACTAAAGTTTCATATTTACATTCGCTATCATCAAATATTCCAATTTCAGAATTTATATCATCCGTAGAATAAATTACCCACTGATCTCCATATGTTTTAATAGAACCAATAATTGTATAAGGTACTATAGCACATAAAAGATTTGCCGGTTCATTTCCTATAACTCCTATATCTCCATCTACAGAATTATTTGCAGCATTTACAGCATGCCCCCAAACTTCCTTTTTATTAAGGCTGGGGAATGTATCTTTTTGCATTCCGCCTGAAAATGCATTTGTTTCAGTAGAAGATGTATTTTGCTGCTTTGCCATTTTTAAGATAGATTATATAGTGCATTTCCATTAGGCGGAGAACTCTTAAACATGTTATAGTAATTATGATATTGAGCTCTTCTATTCAAAGTCCACACTTTTCTAAGTTCTGCAAAATCAGGAGTATTAATAAATCCTAATGCATTATTTCTAGCAGCTCTTAAGCGTCCTTCAATAAGACCAAGTTGCTGAGAAACATTTTCACCAGCAAATATCATATTTTCTAGAATTCGTTGTTTAAGGGCATATTCATAATATTCATTACAATAAGGATGATCTAGTACTAAAAGGTTACCATTATGATCTTCCATTGCGCCTTGATAGCTCATGTATACTTTACCAGTAGTAAAACTTGTAATTATAAATCCATCTTTAATTTCTGCAATATCCGCAGCTTGTTCTCCTAAATTGGCACAATCACAAGTAGCATCATTTACAGTATCTATTCTCAAGGGCATAAAAGCACTAAAGGTTCTATATTGAGAACCATTTACTCTTTGCACTAATTGATGTTGATTAGTATCATTGCATGTTTTTATAACACAAACATCTCTGCAAGTTGGATCATCACAAGGTCCAGATTCTCCTGGAGCAGGAACATAAGGAACATCATTAAACGTTTCTATGTGTGTTCCTGATGGTGGTCTATCAGCTATAGTATATTCTCCACATCTAAATGCATAATTTAAGTATGCAAAGTCTGAAGGTAATTTGGCTTTACCGTGTTCTATATCTAAAACTATTTCTTTGGTTCTATGAATTCTAAGCCCTAAGTCATAGTTAACTCTTGTTGCTACCTTTATTAATGCAGCAGGATCCATCATGTTCTCTAATGCATAATTTGAAAAATCAATAGATACATCTTCATATAATGAATCAAAGGTTCTATATTTATGTGATATACTCATTATTTAAGTTTTAGCAATTCCATTTTCTTAAAGCCAATGCTTTTCTAGTAGGTTTCCCATTAGGTTTTTTCATTGGTCCTTTTACTCCGCTCATTCTTGCGCAAAATGATTTTCTTCTTTTAGCTGATTTACTACCAGGTTTTAATTTAGAAGGTTTTGTAGTTACTGCAGTTTGTAATTTAGATCCAGGATTCTCTTTCCTATATGATGCAACGCCTTTTGCATTTAAACCCCCTTTAGGATCTTTACCTTCTTTTCTAGTCCAGGCAGCTGTAGAACCACCCTTCTTAAACATGCCCGGAACTCTAACACCTTGTGAATTGTATATTGGATCCATATTATTTTTTTTTGGGTTTGGTGTGACCAAATCCTAGTTTTTTCATGCGTAAATGATCAGCCATTTTTTTAGCCATAGTACCTTTCCCAGTCTTTGGGTTATACATCATGTGTGCTTTAAACTTTTTAGTTGCTGCCATATTATTTTTATTTATACATTCCAGGAACTCTTGTTCCTGCATTATTATATACTGGCTCACCGCCATAATTTGCTTTTGAAGTTCTATTTCCCATTCCTACTTTTCTTTTCTTAGCAACTTCTTTTTTCTTATCAACCTGACTCCACGTTTTAGGCGTATTGCCAGAAACCTTTTTACTAGGTCTACATTTTTTAATACCTTTAGTTTTAGAACTACCGCATTCTCTACCATGTTGGTCTGTCCATTTCTCATCAAACCAACGTTTAAGAGCTGCCCCTTTAGCTGTCTTTCTAACTGCCATTATTTTCCTGCTTTCTTTTTTCTACACTTAGCAATCATTCCACTAGCATAAGCAGACGGAAATACTTTATGGGCAGCCTTTGCTTTATAGTAACAAGAATCTTTTTTAGTTTCTGTTGAACCGCCTTTCTTGTACATACCCGGTACCTTAACTCCTACATTATTATATACTGATTCCATAACTTATCTATTAACGTTTACTTTATTATCTCCATCTTCTACCGGAAGTTGAACTGTTAACATCATTGCTTGAACAACAGCTTGTTCAATTTCTGCAAATAATGCATCTGGTATATTTATTTCTTGCATATATCTAGGAGTACACTCCGCATATTCTTCACATAACCATTGTCCTATATTATCATCAAATACACCTTCAAGTTTAATTGCATCCCATACAACATTTGGTAAATAAATATATCCATTTAAATACCACCAATATTTTCTTTTATTGTATCTAAAAGATGTAGTTTTAGTAATAGATGTGTATGTTCCCGGTTGAGTTGCCTGAGCTTCAATTGAACTGTCAATTGAGCTAACAGTTCTAACCAGAGGACCCCAATAACCCTCAATAAAATCAGGTAGTTTTTCTTTTGATCTTTTTATAGTACATCCGCTTTCAATACCAGAACAGTGAGCTTCAACTTTATCTACATCAATAAGTTCTATGTATGGAAGCGTTTTCCAAACAGCATTAAACTTCATTAATTTATTTGCAAAGTCTTGTCTACGCATGAACATTTGAGCATACTTTGTAACTAAACTATATACATATCTATCAGTAACAAAAGCATCTTGAACTTCCGCTTTTACTTGACCACGCACTCTTGATATAACTTCTCCTATTGTTGTTGCCATAATTATAGTTCAAATTCGTTATAATCTTTTAGAGCACTTTTATCTACTTTATTTTGATACAAATGCGCTATCTGATACTTATTTTGTATGACTGCATATTTAGTCCAGTCTTTTGGATATTCAGATGCCACAGATCTTTTAAATTCTCGGCAGGCCTCAAATTTCCAAAGTTCTCTATTTTTGAATTTATATTTTACAGATGCATTAGTATAGAATATTTTGCCAATGTTACCATCTGTATCCCAATTGTTATTATGAAATATTTTACCTTGCTCGCTTGATCTGGCATAATCAATATTATTTTTATATTTTGCCGGAGAGCATGTACCTATAAACAAATAACCCAATGAGTCTGGTAACTGTACACCATCTCTATTTTCTATTACACCTTCCCATAAATTCTTATTATAGAGTTTAATTATCTTTTTTAATTTATCATTATGTATCCCGCTATATTTGGGATACTTTTCTTTAAATTCATTTAATACGTTCTTATTTAAAAGACTTAATCTTTTCTCTCTAAATCTAGGAGCGTTTAGATTGGGTTTTTTAAATTTTTTTGCCATAGTCTGTATATTATAATTTACAAAAAAAACCGCACTTATAAAAGTTAAACGTTAAAGTTTAATTTGCGGTATAGGTTATTTCACATATATTACCTTTACTTGGTGATTGTAATTCTAGTTTAGCTGATCGTCTATTACCTACAAACTTTTTACTATAATGCCAATAATCTGTTTTAGATAAACTTGGTAAAGTTTTATGAATAAAGCCAGCGGTTTCATTTGTTGTAACATATTCAACTTTTTTATTTGTATGGAAATGTCCAGTAAACAATGTTCTATTCTTAGTAGATCCCCATTGCATTGGAAATTCAGTTGCATAAACAATAGGTGTATTTTTACTTACCGCATCTCCGTGTTCAAATGCGTTAAAGTTATCATTCCACACATGCACCTTTCTTTCTTCATATTCTATATCCCATGTTATACTAGGATGATCTTTTATTGATTTAGATAAAGCATGAACTAAATGAAATGAAGATAACCTATCATGATTACCGGGTACATAAACTATAGTCAAATGCTCTACGTGCTGGACCATTACTTCAATGGCCCAATGCATTGCATCAAATGCCTGAATATATGCATCTGTAGCTGTTAAACTATTACCTACAGGTGTTCCGCTAGTAGTTGTCCCTTGAAAAGTATCCATGTTAATTAAATCACCACCTACAACAAAAAATAACTCTTCAATATTATGAGAAGCTATTCCTTTTTGTATAAGGTCTTTAACAGCATCTTCAAAATCCTGGTCTACAGTTTCATTACCTTCTTTTCCAAAATGAATATCTTGCAAAGACATGATACCGCAAACTTGTTCTCTATCTGGTGATAGTGAATATCCCTTTGGCTTAGAAAGATTAGGTATTTTATGTTGTTGTGGTTTCCATGTATCTAGAAGTTCTTTTAGATAATCCTCTTCACCTTTTTTAATTTTAGTAACAAGAGCTGATATACGCCAATGATCAGACATCTGTTTATTCCAGTATTGTGATAATCTCCACTTTGTTGTGTCAATATTTAAAAGAATAATTATTTCATCTGGAGATTTTGGTTCTGTTTGTGAAACTCCTTGCAATCTAGCTTCTCCTTTATCAACATTTACATTCTGATCAAAGTTAATGTTTGCATTTCTTTGAAATTTATTTTTAAGTCTTTTTTCTTTTTGAACTTCTTTTCTAAGTCTTTTATATTCTGATTCTAAAATCCCAAGTTTTGCTGCGCAATAAGCAGCTGTTTTTTTCCACTTAAAGGTTTCTATTATCTGTTTCTTAAGGTATGGATTCATAGTACTTTTTTTGATTTACAGTTTTATAAATGTATAAAAAATTTAATTAGGAAAAAAGAAGCCCAGTAGTTATACCGGGCTCCCTAACTTTGGTAATAAAAAACCAACAAATTATCACCTCTGTTATTAAAGGATTATAGTAATGTTGTAAATAAAATTTCAACACTATCGCATGTTGCAGCACCAGCATCAGTTGATGTTAGTTTAACTTTATAATTAGTAGCTCCCACAAGGCCTGTCAATGCTAATTGTAAAACAGTAGGACTAACAACTCCTGCAGAAACATATCCTGTTCCGGGATCAATAAAAACTTCTATTTGAGTAGTTAGTGTTGATTCACCATTCCAAAGTATCATTGCTCCGTTATTAATTACGTTAGCTGCATACAAATTATAAGGCGCATGGTGTAAATCATCTGAAGTACATCCGCCAATTCCTTGACTCATCATTAAAGCCATTTTCTGAATTATTGAATCCAACCTTTCACCTGTTTCAATCTTTAAAAGACTTCCTGCAGTACCTATTTGAAAAGTAGTTCCACAATAACTTATACATTCTGTACAAGATACTTCAGAACATCTTTCACTCCCCACACTACAATCTGTGTATGTACAAGGATTACTAATTGCTGGATCTAAACAACCGCACTTATTAGGATTACATTTATTACAATTACAAGCCATTTTTTTATTTTTTAATTATTAAGGTGTACAATCAGAACACGCTGCATAAGCACTATCTAAATTGACACTTATTTCTTGTGCTGCAGATGAACAGTTATCTACAACAGTTAAGCATTTACTTGATCCACTTGCCCATTCCGGTCTACCGCCACTTGCTGCTAATGTAGCACCAGGATTTGTTAATTTAATAACTGAACCTACACCTATAGTTCCACAACTATGATCTGTAATTCTTACAGAATAAGGACCCCAAGCACCAGCACAATCCTGTACTACATATGTACCTGAAGCTGGAACTGTTCCTGCCGGATATGCATCAGCTGCACTTTTTATTGCTCTAGTAAGTAAAGTTCTAAATGTACCTACACCATCTTTTATATCGTTCCATTCAGAAGGACTATCTTCTTGATCTAATAAAGCTAGAGCTGCATAGTCATAAGCATCATTTCTAAACAATTGAGTAATAGTATGGCTTGGCGTTAAAGATCCCGTATAAGGCATCGTACTAGCAATTCCTTGCAATATAAAACTACTTACATCAGGAGCAGTTCTAATCCCATACTTACTAGGCGGGATTAATTCAGCTGTGTAAGCTGAAATCATTTGCAATATATTAGCTGCATCAGCCGCACCTGAACCATTTAATACTAATGGATATAGCACCGTAGATAGACCATCAGGAAATTGATTTGATGTAATACCTGCTCCTTGAGCCCACAAACTAGTTTGCGTTCCTGCTAGCATATCTATTAATGCATCATAATCTTCTTTGTAGGATACTGTAGGTTGAGCAGTTAAGCCGCTTCCGTACCCAGAAACTAATGTTGAATCATGATAATCACCGCTAGAGTCATTTGAAAATATTAATGCTATTGCAGCATTTTTATAAACACCAGCTCCAGTTCCTCCAGGCCAAGTTTCTGGTAATTCCTCCAATGCTTGCCAAGATAAATCAGATGATTGAAGCCAGCTAGCACCATCATCAACAATAGACTTATGATAGCCTAACCATCTTTTAGAATCTGTAGGGATAAAATATATGTTACCTGTATAGCCAAATTCTGTATTCCAGTATGTACTTAGTATACCAAAACCAGCTCTCAATTGACCACCTCTAACGGAGCTTATGCCATTTGTATTTACAAAAACATAAATGTCTTGATCTGTATAATCTAACTTTACATTTTCAGCAATCATTTGCACTTGAACCGTAATTGTGGCTAAAGAACAACTCTCTGCTCCTGGAATGGTAGGTTGTAATTGAACTTGGAATGTATCTGCATAATCTTGTTCTCCTGACGGATTAATTGATGTATACGTAAATTGATTTGCAATTGCACCTTGTACAACTGAACCCAATACTGGATTAACTATAATACTCATATCTGGATCACCTCCACCTAATACGTATGGTATAGTTATATCTACACTATCTCCGTTATTTCCGCATAATACTTGAATAGGATCTGATAATAAGAATGTAGGGCAAGTACAACATTCAACAACAGATCTAACTGAGTTAGTTGCATTATCCCATCCTGCATATAAATATTTTGTACTTCCTGTTAAATCATTTATTTTTCCAACAAAGAACCAATAAGTATCAGCAGATCCGCCAAATACAGTATAGGTTTTTGCTCCGCATTCTAAAAATTGTCTTGCTACCTCAACGCCAGCTGGACAAGCCGCTATTAAAGATGTTGATGCGCATTCTTGAGGGCTTTGCAATGTAGTCCAAACCCCTGTAGCAAAATCATATCTTAATATAGTTGGGATACTTAATAAGGGTCCTGTACAAGTTGTTTGAACCTTTATATAAACGGATCCGCTTGTTTGAGAAGTTGAGATAGCTCTTACGCCATCCGCTCCTGTAACTAAACCGTTATATGTAATACCATCTATACTCCAAGATATCTCTGCACTAAGAGGAGAAGGCTCTGTACCATAACTAACAGTTACCGCAACATCTCCGGGAGTACCAAGATAATCCATAGTAGGACTTGATATAATTGGAGAATCACAAGGAACAGTAGCTCCTATATTTTCTGTTTTAATTATATAATCTGTTTTGTCAAACCAATATCTATTAACAACAACCCCGGTATCATGTAAACCTAAGAAAATATCTGTTGATTCTACAGCTGCGGTGGAAGGTGTATTAATTTCTCTATCTGCGCATATTACTCCAGGAATTAATACATTTTGAGGGGGACATGTAACTCTTGAGTTAGCACCTCCAATAACTGAAATTGTAACAGCGTATACCTCACCTCCAACTGCGCCTGTAAATGTATGATTAACTGAAATTGATGGATTAACAATTGTTGTTGATCCTAATAATACTCCTGTAGTACTACTTGTAGCATCTATTTGATACGCTACACCATCTCCTAAATTATTAATAAAACTTACTACTATACTACTAGTACCAGGTGTTAGAGTTACTCCTGAAGGACACGGTAAAGTAACCGGTATAATTACTTGCTGTCTATCTGCACATTGTGAGTTTCCATCAGTTACACAAAATGGAATACTTAAATTTAATGAACCAAGTGTATTTAATGATGAAACATCAATGTTAACTCCTGCAGTTGACGATACTAATCCGGATATATTAATATTTTGAGTAGTTGAACTTCCATCTGAATCTGTAACTGTTACTGTAGTAATTCCATTACAATCAGTAAAACCAACTGGGATTAGTGTTGCTTGAAAATTTAAATTAATTGCATCAGGAAGACCGTTTCCATTAGTATCTATAATATTGTACGTAAACACAAGATTTGCTGCATCACAATCTTTTGGTAAAACTCTTTGTAATTCTGATACTGCAGAATATAAATCACCAATAGTTTTCCACTGATTTGAATTAGATTCTGCCAAGTTACTAGGATTACTATTCCAACCTGTTATATCTCCCATTGTTCCAGCAACAGCTAATCTTGCATCTGAAGATGAAATTGATTGCGCTGATATTGCTCTATTTATAGCAGTCACGGATCCTACAGCATCTGAGTCTTGAAAAACTTTAGATTCAAGGCCTAGTGTCAATGCTGATATCCTCATTGATTGCCCCGGTCTAATTCCATTAGAAATTATTTCAAAATCAACATCAGGTCTTCCTTCACAAGGTAGTACACATGCTTCTAAAGTGCTTATCCTAGCATCTATATTTGAAATGTTTTGATTAAGTACATTGACCATTTCTATAATAGAGCACAGTTGAACACCTATTAAACCAGCCCATTCGTCTGCAGGAAGTTCTGTAACTAAACCTCCCGTTTTGTTTTCATACTGCAAACACTTTGGAAGAGGTAAAAGTGTGATATCTTTACTTCCTCCAGAATTAGTACAAGCATAATCTATAATTACTTGCAATGTAGCAACTAAATCTGCAGGTGTCTCAGCAGTCATGCATGATATATCTAATCCTGTAAGATCTGGCTCACATGTACAAGCGGCATCAACAATTTCACATAATTTTGTAGCTAGAGCTGCAACAACATCACTGATAGTATCACCATTGCATAGATCTATACATGAGATATCCGGCCCTTGCCATATAACGCAGTTTGATGAAACCGGTGTACAAGGTGAAGTAGTATTTTGTTTTGAAGGTATCATAGTATATATAATATAATAATTTTTAATTTTATCCTAAATCATTGCAATCAATTGCCTTACTAATTAGACCTTCAGTTCTCTGTAGGGTAGTGTTTTGTAATTCTTCCCAATTGCAAGCTTCACGTTTAATTGTAATAGATTGAAAATCAAAAAAACAACATGGGGTAAGCCCATACCTTCTAGATTTAAAATCTTGGTATGCTGCATCTGCAAATTCTGTTTCTATTTTAATTTTTTCCACAGGCATTATTTATCTTAATTGTCTTTTAGCTCTTTCTAAAGTTCTTGTTAATTTATCAGCCGGCACACTAATACCACTATTATAAACACTAACGCATGATTTATGAATGGTTTTACCATCTTTAGCTTTTGTCTTTTGACATCCACAAGAAAATCCTTTACTACAATGCGCACATTTCATATATATTAGTTTAACAGTTGCTAGGTGATGTAGTACAAAGTATCTTTCTCAATCTACGTAAAGCGTAATCATACATTGACATTCCCTTACCCGGGTTATGACAATATTCAACTTGAGCTTTTGCTGAGTCAATTAAAATGCGTAGATAGTTTATCTCACGTATAAGATCTTCTTTATCAGAAGATGGCTCACAATCAGATAAATTTAATCCGCATAATACTTCATAATATAAATTTAAAATTGCTGTTGTACGTAAATGATTATATTCCACAAAAGTTTCAGCATTTGGAGACAGACTGTATCTAATAACATAAACACCATCTGGCAATGCTATATTCTCTTCACCACAGTTTGTTGTTTGTATTTTAAGATCACAACCCGCCAAGTTCAAATCAAAACCAGGAGTAACTTCAATTAGTGCAGGGCTATTAAAACCCGGTACTGTAATTAATAGTTCGGGGCAATCTTTTGCTACAATATCAGAATACTGACTTGTATCCCTTATAGATAAGATTTCACAGTTTGCAACTATTGGAACCTCTAAACTTAAGATATGCTTTTGAGCCATGGATTAAATATTTATACGTACAATAATAATATACAAAAAAAACAGGAATATAAAAAGAAAGGCAAGATATAAATCTCACCTTTCAATTTTAGATATGTATGTTTAGTTTACAGTCCAGTCTCTACTTCAACTGTATAATTACCAACAGTTGCGCATTCTGCTGCAATGGCAGCCCATAGAGTATCCATTTTAGTGGCAGTTGCAGTGTCATCACATTTTACAAAGATCTGATATAAATACTGATCATTGTCAAATACCCCACTTGGGTTATTTAAACGTGGAACACTGTGTTGTAAGTAATATACTTTGTACAACTTAGTTCTATCAACAGCAGCTAAGATTGGATCAAATCCTTCAATTTCACGGATTCTAGAAGAATCTCTGTTTCCTTGGTTAAATGGATTTTGAGCATATCTCTCAGTTAACAATAAAGCTCTAAGAACAGTCTCTCCTGAAGTATTAGCCATTTGTCCTGGAGTAGCTGTAGCAACACCACAGTCATTACAAGGATTTCCTGTCTCGTCTAACAAAGAAAGAATAATAGATACAGGTTCTTTTCCGTAGAAATCTCTAGTATCAAATGAACAGTCGCCAAATTTAGTGTCAATATAAGCACCAACTACACAAGCTCTAGCAGAAACTTTCTCTGCTACTGGGTCAATTGAAACTGGAGTATAAGTTCCATCAAGTGCTTCAGCTAAAGTATAAGATGTTTCCACACCATTTACAATTGCAACAATACCTTCAGCAGAAACCTTAACTACAACAGTTGCAGTACCATCACCACCAGTAATAGTAACAACGTCACCTTCTGTATATCCGCTACCTATTTCATTTCCAAGTGCAACAGCAGTTACTACACCACCTGATGTAGTAATGTCAACAGTTAGTCCTGAACCAGTTCCACCCGTAACAGCTACGTCATTAGTATTTGCATAAGTTGCAGTACCACCGAAAATTGTACCAAATCCAGTTACATTGTTACCTTCAGCAACAAATGGTTTAACAATAGGATCAGCAATTGTCATCTGCATAGCAGCAGCAAGAGCTAAAACTGGATCAAGATATTCTTGACCATCAGCACAGCAAAGTCCTGGTAGTGGTCCGCCATTAGCAGCCGCATCACCCGAACTATCACCAATTGCATAAGCATTGTGATTTAAGAAACGAAGTGCTGGACTTCCTTTTACGTCCATTCTTAAAAATAGATTCTCTCCACATGGAGCACATGTAGATCCTACAGTAACACAAGCAGTAGCTTGTTTTAAAGTAGTACAAGCAGAAACACCTAATCTACTAACGTAGTTAAAGTTAATTCCTTTTGATTTGATTGATTCTTTGTAACCCCCATGTCCTGGGTTGTTACCGATGTTGTCAGCATTGTGGAAGTTTCCACCTACTAAGTAAGCTAGATGTTTTGCAGTAGCAATGTCAGAAGCTGAATCAGAGAGCCAAGTTCTTGAATCTACTAGAGCTAAATCTCCAGCGCCCAATGCACCTGTAGCTACACCATCAGCAGCAACATCTGTTGCAAGCCAGCTTTTTGAAAAAGCATGATTAAAATAAGCCATTTTTTTTTATTTTATAAATTTAGAAATACAATTTGCCCACTTTGGACATATATAATATACAAAAACTTTTTTGATAAAACAAAAGAAATTTAGTTAGATCTTTCAGCAGCTTGTTGCTCTCTTTGCATTTGATTATAATTGTCATAATCACCAGCAATAATTGCAGCCGCTTCATCTAATATAAGTTCTACAATATCATCTTTAAATTCTGATTCTACATCTACAATAGAAACTAAACCAGTATATGGATTTAGTACTCCTGTAAATTGAATATAAGCAGGTCTTCTATAGTACGTTAAAACAGGATCAACAATATCAAAATCTTTGTTTCTATATATTCTGATTGTATTTCCTAATAGAGTACAGAAGGTTTCAGCCCAATCAAAACTAGGATTTTTTAAAGGATCTCTCAGATTAAGATTAACATTAGCCTCTTCTGTAAGATATACTGACATTGGGAGATTATTTGGACAGCATTCATTTTTAGCACTAGCACTAATTCTTTTATACTCCAAATAATCTTCTGTTGGAAAGTTATCTGTTTCAAAATAAGTATCTACTTGGGCGCCTGTTAGTGGTAACTCTTGTAATAAAACTTGCATATCATCAATACGCCTTTTAGAGAATTCATCTCCTTCTTTATATACGTTACCACCATGAAGCTGTCTTCTAGACCACTCTACAGCAGCTTTATTAAATGCCTCAATTACTTGCCATTTTTCAATGTTATCATAGTCGTTGCTATCTAACTTATTAAGCCTTTGCTTTAATTTTATTTGTAGAGTGTTATTATCCATTATGCGTTCCAGTAAGGTTCAACTTTATCCATTAAAGTTTTTAATATTTCATCATTCTCAGGATTCTGCAAGAATGAAACCACTTCGCTTGGAACCTTTCCTAGTCTAACACTATTATCTAAAGGTTCAATAAATCCATTTGCTTTTAATAACATAAATCTGTAAAACATACAATCCTTAACTAAAGCTCTAATCTTTAAGTTTTTCATGCTGTCTTCTGCGGCATCAATAAATGTTTTTGCTGCACGTTTTTTACTAGACTCCGTTCCTCTACCGTTTATAAACTGATCCATGTTTTCATAGATAATATCTACTTGGGTAGATTTAGTATACTGAACGCTATCTGCATCTGCTACTTTTGCAACATACATTAGTTTGCTTGTATTTTTTGTATATAGTTCTTCTAGTTTAACTAAAGCTCTATTTTTAAGTTTAGTATATTCAGTTCTTGTAGATACCGTTTCATCTGATTGATCTAAATAAAACTTTTTAGGGTTAGGTGATTTCTTAGCGTCTTTAAGTGAGCTAGATATCATTGAGAATCCGCCTGCATTAATTGCATATATCTTAATCAGATCATAAGGATCTTTTGTAGGATCTAAAAATACAGGTTCATTTCCACATCTAAGTTCTATTCTAGACCAAAATGCATCATTATCAGGTTTTAGTAATGTAACCTTATTCCAAAAGTCTTTATCTTCTGGGTCAAGAATGTTTGCAGCAAGTTCAGCTTCTAACTGAGTTACAACCTTTCTAATTTCTTTTACTTTAATTTCTTTTTCTCCTGGGGATAGTTTTTTTATTTCAGGAGCAAATTCATTTAGCCCAGTAACATATCTCTTTATTCCGTTTAATTCTAAACATGCTAAAGATTCTTGATGCCATACTCCTTCATGAAGTGACATTCCATATGATTCTAATCCCATGTTTTCTCTTTCTGGGTTAAAATAAGGTCTAATAGCTACAGTACCATCTTTACTTTGTTGATACTTTTCTACAATAGTGTAATCTTCCATTTTTGTTTTGGTTTTTAAATTATTAATTGTTTTACTCAAAAGTACATAATTATGTACACTTATTAATTAATATTTCTAATGCCGGTCGTTAAACCGGCAGTAGTTATTTGAGTAATTATAAATCTGCGTACTTTTTATCTGTTTTTTCCACAGGTCCTGTTAACTCTTTAACAGAATCTGCTTTAGCTTTCCTAAGTCTATCAGAAAAACTTGCTACTGTAGCAAATTTTTCATGAACTGACTCAGTTAACGCTTTGTGCTTTTCTATCTTTTTATCAAGAGCTCTCTGAGCTTCCTTATCTAGTGCACCTTCTTCAGGATCAAACAATAAAGCTACTCTAAAAGTAGACTGCATCATATCAAAGGAGTTTAAGAAAAAAGTTTTTTCTTTACTTTTCTTTTTTTCCGCATCCTGCTTTTCAAGAACTGCTTTTTCTTTAATAATATCAGCCGCAGCTAACTCATCTGCAGTTCCAGTTTTTGAAGCAGCTTCATCAAATACTCTTTCATAGTCTAATGCACTTCCTGCCCCTTCTTCTTTAATTTTAGTTACAGACTCATAATCAGCGTCTTTTGCTAACAATTTTACATCCACATCTTTATCCTCTGCCCACGTACCTTCAGCACTTTTGTTTCTGAGTCTATTCATATCAACTGTAACTGCATTTTCAGTATACATGTGTGATGTAAATACAACATCTGTATAAGCCAACTCTTTTACTCTATCGTCTTTCAATGGTGCTTCTTTTGCATATAATCCTTCCATTTTTCTAAGTTTTAAATATTAATAATTAAGGTAATAGTGTAACATCTGCCGTTGAATAACACAAGAATTCATAATTTACAAATATCTCTGCTGTAGATTCAATACCACCATCAGGGCTCACAATTACACCAAAATCTACATCAACTGAATTGTCTAAATTAGCCGCATTATTAAATGCTGAAATTGATGTTTGATCTGTTTGAATTGCTTTACCATCGTTTACACCACCGGATGTATCTGTCATATCAGATCCATTCTGAAATGTAGATATAATCTTAGTACCTGCCGGAGATAATGCGCTATCATCAGCAATTACACAACCACCTACATTATAAGGAAGAAAAAATCCTCCGGTAGTAGTGCCTCCATCGGGAGAACTGATTCTAACAGTGTTTATATCAACCAATGTATTTGCATCATTTAGAAAATGAAATGAAATTAATTTATATCCAACTAATTTGACGCCATCTGCAAACTCAATTTCAGTTGCAGTTCTCTGCAATGTTGATGAAGGAAGTGCAGCAGAAGTTGTTGAACTAGACATACCATCTGAGACTAGTTGAAAACCTTTTTCTGTTGCTTCACCTAAAGCATTAACATGAGATAACCTAGCAACCTGAATTGTGCTATCACCTTTTTTTCCTGCTCTTACATCTTTCCCTATATACTTATCTGGAAAAAGAGCTTTTATTCTTTCTATAAAGTTCATTTTTTAAAGTTTTAAATATTAAACAAAAAAGGGGAGAATCAACTCCCCCTTAATAATTGTTATTTAGAACGAGCCTCCCGTTACTGGGTTTCTCATTACAATTTTTAGAACTTTAGTTGGATCCTTAACCCAAATAGCAGGCATACATTGAGTCATATAAACTCTA
>TARA_R110001599_G_scaffold141924_2_pt1 | contig 17206 bp, 11 predicted proteins | sample TARA_R110001599 | Tara Oceans TARA_R110001599 (sample SAMEA4398360) | marine metagenome | biome: Polar Biome; feature: [MES] marine water layer (ENVO:01000295) within the mesopelagic zone...; material: water (ENVO:00002006), including particulate matter (ENVO:01000060) such... | reverse complement strand
GATTCAGCTAATGATAAATATTTAAAAGGATGGATGCCAGAACAAAAACCACGTACCTCATTACCTTTCATTTTACATCAGGCTGATATGATGGCTGCTCGAATAGAATTTGAAATTGAATGGTTGCCTAAATTTAAAAATCCTACTCAGGTAAAAAAAGATAATTTTACAATAAAATCTAATAAGTCTACAAAAACAAAAGCACTTGGTAATTTATCAAGTCCAGGATTACAAAATATGCTAAAAAATATATAAAATGGAAATAATAATAATTTCAATATTATCAATGTTAGTAATAGTATTAGGGTTTGCAGTTTTTAACCTAATGAAAAAAAATGAACAGCAAGAAGATATATTAGTAGAATATATGAAATGGCTTAATAAAATATCTAAAGCCATAGAAGTATCAAATGCAAGATTAAAAAAATTGGACTCACAGGGTAGATTTGAAAGTGATGATGAAATAGGTTTTTTCTTTAAGACAGTTATGACAATACAAGATTTATTAAACGGATTTAAAATTAAAGATTTATAACTTATGACTACATGGATAATATAATAAGAGCAGCAAAGAAAAAAAGACAAAAAAGAAACTATTTTACTCAAGAAACTGAAGATGCTATTGTTAGATATAACATTAGTGATAATGCTGGTTTTAAAAGTATAACATACCAGAAAGAAATTCACTATCCTTTTTATAAATTAACTGAAAATATTATTCATACTTTTAAGTTTTATTATACAGATGGTGTTGAAAATTTAGAAGACTTACAACATGAAATTATGGTATTTCTGTTAGATAAGATTCATCTTTTTGATCCTTCAAAAGGAGCTAAAGCTTATTCCTATTTTGGAACTATTGTTAAAAGATGGTTAATAGTTTATAACCAAAAAAATTATAAAAAAAGAATTGAGTCAGTTGATATTGGAGATATATCTAAACACCAAAATCTAGATGAAGGGGATAATTCAACCTTTATATTAAATTCTAAATTAGAACAATCCTCTCAAAAGTTTATAGATTTAGATAAAAATTTTGGGGATGAATTATATAATAAGGGGTATAAAGAAGGTGATAGATTATCTATTTTTGTGGATTTATATGTAAAACATATGACTGAAAGGATATATAATTATTTTCCTAAAGAATATGATGCTCAAATAGCAGATTGTATCTTAGAATTATTTAGAAAAAGGGATGCAATTGATGTTTTTAATAAAAAAGCACTTTATATTTACATAAGAGAAATGATTGATGTAAAAACTCCCAAAATAACTAAAATAGCTAATAAATTATATAAAGTATTTAAAGAAAAATATTTAGTATTTTCTGAAAGTGGTTATTTTCCCTCTTAAAAGTTTAAATTCTTAATATTTATAATCAAAAATTATGGGACAACTAGATTCAATAATATTTGGTGATAAAAAATTTTCAGACATTCTTCATGAAATATATGAAAATCAAACCACTAAAAAACAACAAATTACATCTTTAATAAGTGAATTAAAACCTTTAATCCAAGAAATAGGTGATGCTACTTTAATAGTACCTTTAATAAAGGAATATTTAGAAATTGGAGTAAAAAATGATGAACAGTTAATTAAGATGGCTACTATTATCCAAAGAGCTGTGAATAATACAAATGATGAGGGAGAATTTGGTATAACTGAAGAAGAAAAAGCTGAATTATTAGCTGAAATGGATAAATTAGAAAGAGTAAATAAAGAAAGTAAAACTAATGGCTAGAATCCCTACAGGTTTAAATTCATTAAAATCTACTACTATACCTTCTTTAAAAGGAGCTGAAATAATTCCCGTAAGAGTTAAATTTGTTTCTTTAAATGGAAATGATTATCCAGTTAATTGGAAAAAATATGGGGAATATAGTAGTATAGGTAGCATTTTATGGGAAGATTTAACAAACCCTTCAGGTGCTGCTTTAGATACTTTAAGTTATGCAAATCCACTTTATTCAAATATAAAATTTTTACCATTAGTTAATGAAATAGTTTATATAATTTCTTTACCTAATGCTATGTCTCAAGAAAATCCTTCTACAGGCAATCAATATTATTATTTTCAAAGTATTAATATTTGGAACAGTATCCACCATAATGCTTCCCCAAATTCTCTTGCAACAAAACCTACTAATGCCCAAAATTATAATAAAACAGAAGCAGGAGTTGAAATACAAGCAGACTCTACCCCAGAAGAAATTAATTTAGGTATTACTTTTAAGGAAAAAATAGGAATAAGAAATTTACAACCTTTTGAAGGTGATGTTTTAATTGAAGGAAGATGGGGGAATACTATAAGATTTGGAAGTACAGTAAATAATTCATTCCCTTTAAATTCTTGGTCTAATAGTGGGGAAAATGGTGAACCTATTATAATATTAAAAAATGGACAAACTAAAACTGATGATGATTCTTGGATACCTCAAGTAGAAAATATAAATACCGATAAATCTTCTATTTATTTAACTTCAAACCAACAAATTCCAATTGAGGGTGCAAGTATAGATTACAACTCATATGATACTCCTCCTGAAATTCCTAATGAATATATAGGAGAACAGGTATTAATTAATTCTGGAAGATTATATTTTAATGCTAAAAATGATTCTATATTATTAAGTGCAAATAATTCAATTAACTTAAATACACAAGATACAATTAATATAGATTCAAAAAATAAATTAATAGTTGATACAAAAGAAATATATTTAGGGAATAAAAATGCAACCGAACCTGTAATTTTAGGAGATAAATTCCTATCAGATTTTCAAAAATTATTAACAAATATGATTTCTTTAACGTCAGCATTAGTAACAGTTGGTACACCTATTCCTTTTGTACCTAATATTCTTGTTTCTCAAACAGCAACTAAAGTAGGACTACAAGCTCAGACTATGTTATCAAAACTTAATTTTTATAAATCCAAAACTACTAAAACTACATAATGGCTTTAGCAAAATTTATATCAAAAATAGTCGAAAGTATAACTAAAACTACTTTTCAATTTAATAAAACTTTAGATGTATTAATATCACAATTTAAAGATACTTGTCCTACAACTAATGAATTAAAAGCTTTAATTCAACAAAAAAATCAAATTAATAATGCATTAGTACAAATAGAAGGAAAAATAGCTACTTTAAATAAAGTAGCAGAAGGTTCTGAAATAGCTGTTGAAGCATTAAGTATAGGTAAAACTGTTATTAAACAATTACCAATACCTTCATCTGTTCCTCCTGGAATAGGATTACCTTTAAGCGTAACAAATAATTTTTCAGATGCCTTAGATAATTTAGGAACATTAATAGATAAAGAAGAAGCATCTTTAGCATCAATACCTGAAGCTTTGAATCTTATTAGTAAAGATGTAGGAGAAGTAATTACTAAATTAAAAGAACTAGATACTGTATTAAATAAATGTTTAGAAGAAGATCCTAACATTACACAGGAGGATTTAGATTCATTAAATGCTACAACTGATAATTTTGTTGGAGTACTAACTAATGAACAATTAGAAGAAATACTAAATAACCCCCCAGGTTTGTTATATGGAGATTATTATTTAAGATTAAATTATGTTGAGGTAAGTCAATCTACTTTAAATGCTTTTAATGAAGATGTTAATGAAGGAGAAGGAGAATTACTTAATGCTACTTCAATTGGAACCGCTACACTTACTAATAGATCATTTGACAAAAAACAAGTAACTGCTCAAAATAAAGAATCTGTTCCCCCACCTGGTGATTTTTATAATGAAAATATATCAGTTGAAATGTTATATGGGGATGAATCTTTTTCATCCTCAAATTTAGTTTTAGTTAATGAAATGAAATGGTTAATTGATACAAAAGACTTAATTTTCCTTCCACCACCTCCTGCTGAAGACCCACTTAAAGCTATTTATAAAGAAAATCAAGTTATATTATTAATGTCTATTTATGGTGCTAATAGAGAAGAAGCAGAAGAATTATATGAATTAGCTTGGGAATTATCACAAAATGAAGGACCAAACAAGGGGTATTATGATACTTTAGTTAGAGAAGCGTTTAATAATTCTAGAACAGTTTTAGAACAAGCTGTTGCTAATGAGGGATATGAATGGAAAGAAGGTGATAGAGTTTTAGATTCAACTATAAAAAAATTATTTTTATCTGGTATAACTGATGAAATTAAAATTAAATCTAATATAAGTTTATTAAGAAAAAAAGGTATAACTTTAGAAAAACAAGCAAATGCTATAGGAGGTAACTATAATGCTACAGAAAAAAGATGGAATAATGATGGAGAATTTAATTTTACCCCTAATGCTAAATTATACCCTTATTCTGAAAGATTAGCCCTAACAGCTATAAATTCATTTAGTGATGCTAATATTGGGAGTTCTTTTCTAAATTTAAAACCAGAAATGCAAAGAAGAAAACCTTTAATGCAAGCTATATTTGAAGAAGCTAATTATATAAGTTTAACAAATCCTGATATTTCTTTTAATGATCCCCTAAAAGAATATTTTTCAAGTAAAGGAATAGGATATAATACTCCAATTATAAATGATATACCTATAATAGGAAATTCAGCAACACTTATTACTTATGAAGAGTTAGAAGCATTATATGACAGAGAAAAAGATATAAATGTAGACTGGTTCTTTAATAATTCAAATTTAAATGATACTCCACAAATTACACCTAATGGTGTAACCTTTGAAATGTTAAATGCTTATTCAAAAACTCAATTAATGAAAAAATTAAAAACTGCATTAGGTAATGGGTGGTATAACCAAAATGCAGTAAGAACATCAGAAGAAGCACTTTGGGGGTTTGATTCATCCGTTAATCCTAACTCTAGTAGTTATGATCTTTTAGATCCTAATAGAAATTTAAACCCTACCGATAAATGGTATTTTGAATTTGGTAGAAATGGGTTACCTACACCAACGGGGTCATAATTGATATAAAAACCTAAATTAATAATATTTATAATAAAACTAAAGATGAAATTAACAGAATTAAAAAAAGTATTAAAAGAAACTGTTAGAGAAGTAATACAAGAAGAATTAAAAGATATACTTTTAGAGGCTGTAAAAACACCAAAAGTAATAACACAACCTCCAATAATGGAATCTTTTACCCCTTCAGTTCCCTCCCCAACTCCAACTACTCCTATAATGTCTTCTCAAGATAAAAGAAATGCTTATAAAAATATTTTAGGTGAAACAGCAGCAGGGTTTAATACTAATAATGCACAATCTTTTAAACCAAACCCAGGAATGGATGTAACTAATGGTGCATTACCTGAGGGAAATGTAGGTATGGATCAAATAATGAACCTAATGAATAATAAATAATGGCTCAAATTGTAAATAATGTTTTTCCTACACCTGATAGTGGTAGTGTTGCTTTAGGGTTTAGTTTACCTATGTCTGGTAAAGCAGTATTTAATCCAACATTTACTACTAAAGAAGTAATAAAAACTAATTTATTAAATTGGTTATTAACTAATAGAGGTGAAAGAGTAATGAGACCTCTTTTTGGTGCTAATTTAAGAGATTTTATAGGAGAAGGTATTAATGATGGAACTAATAGTGCTATTGAAGCAAGAATTAAGGATAATATTTCCCTAGAATTTCCTTCAGTAACAGTTAAAAGCGTAGAATTTGATAACCAACCTGATCGTAATACAATAAATTTATTTATAAATTATATAATTAGTAATATAGGGGCAGAAGATTCAATAAATATAGCAATACAATAATGGCAAATTTAAACAGAAATATAACATATACTGAAAGAGATTTTAATACTTTTAGAACTTCTCTTATAGATTATTCAAAAACTTATTTTCCTAATACTTATAATGACTTCTCCCCAGATTCTACAGGAATGTTGTTTATTGAAATGGCCTCATATGTAGGAGATGTTTTATCTTTTTATTTAGATAATCAAATACAAGAAACTTTTATACAATATGCTAGACAAGAACAAAATCTATTTGATTTAGCTTATATGTTAGGCTCTAGACCTAAAGTTACTACAGCAGCAACAGTTGAAATTTCAATATTTCAACAATTACCAGCAAAATCACAAGCTGTACCTGGAGGTGGTATAGAATATGTCCCTGATTATGATTATTCTTTAAAAATCCCTTCAGGTTTTCAATTAACATCGAATTCAAATTCAAATATTAATTTTATAACAGAAGATGTTATTGATTTTTCAGTTTCATCCTCCCAGGATCCTACTACTGTATCTATATATGCTTTACAATCCAATAACCCTCAATATTTTTTATTAAAAAAGACAAGAAAAGCTATATCAGGAACAATCAATTCAACAGAAGCAGTATTTACAGTTCCATCTAGATTTGCTACGGTAGATATAGTTGGTAATGATATTATCAATATATTAGACGTAGTTGATAGCAATGGAAATCCATGGTATGAAGTATTAAATTTAGCACAAGATACTGTGTTTACTACAAAAATAAACGCAAATTATACGGATCCAAACGCAGTTCAGAACGATGCTCCTAATTTATTAAACCTAAAACAGGTACAAAGAAGATTTACTTCAAGATTTTTAAACTCTACAACTCTTCAATTGGGTTTTGGAGCAGGAACTGTAAGTGATAGAGATGAAGATTTAGTTCCAAATCCTGACAATGTAGGTACAGGATTAGCTTTTTCAAAAGATAAATTAACTACAGCATATTCACCTTTAAACTTTATGTTTACTGATACTTATGGTATTGCACCTTCTCAAACAACTTTAACAATAAGATATTTAACGGGTGGGGGATTATCTTCCAATGTAGCTTCAGGCACATTAACTTCTTTTAGTACTGATGGAATTGTTTTTAATAATCCTAATTTATCTGATACTTCATTAGCTAATCTTATTTTTAATTCATTAGCAACAAATAATATTTTAGCAGCAGATGGGGGTCAAGGAGCAGATACAATTGAAGAAATTAGACAAAATGCTTTAGGAAGTTTTCAAACCCAATTAAGAACAGTTACCCAACAAGATTATTTAATAAGAGCTTTAAGTATGCCTGCTAATATTGGTACTATAGCAAAAGCATATATTCAACCTACTAAGGTAGCAGAATATCAATTAGGTGAATTGCCTACTATTTTAGATATGTATGTGTTATCCTATGATAGTACTAAAACATTAAGAACAGCATCGTCAACTCTAAAACAAAATCTTAAAACCTATCTATCAGAATATAGAATGATAAATGATTCTATAAAAATAAAAGATGCTTATGTTATTAATATAAGATGTGAGTTTGATATAATAGTTTTACCTAACTATAATAATAATGATGTAATTTTAAGTTGTATTAATTCTTTAACAGAATATTTTGAAATAGATAATTGGAATATTAATCAACCAATATTATTAAAAAGTTTAAGTATACTTTTAGATAAAGTAGATGGAGTGCAAACTGTAAGTAGTGTGATGGTTAAAAATATAGCAGGAGCAAGTAAAGGATATAGTGATTATTCATATGATCTACAAGCAGCAACTAATAATGGAGTTATATATCCTTCAGTAGATCCTATGATTTTTGAAATGAAATATCCACAACAAGATATTATAGGAAGAGTAGTACCATTATAAAAACAAAAAAATGAAAGATTTATTAGAATTATATATAGAAAGAGATACAGCATCACCAGGAACTTATTTAGGAAATACACCAGGTCCTATGCCCCCTAAACTTTCACCTCTAGAAGAAGAATATGATGAAGGAACTAATAATCAATTATTGGGACAAGCTGAAAATGGTGGGGGTGCACCAAATGATTCTGATGTTGGAGCAATACCAACATCTGGTTTTATACAAAGATATACACCTACTAATGCTTATTATACTGATAATGAAGGTATAGTAAGAGCTAATATTTCAACTAATGATTTAGTTCAATCTACAGCAATAACAGGCTTAGATGTTGAAAATTCAGCAGCAGGAACAAAACAAGGAGGTACTGGTGGTCCTATTAATGATCCTAATTCAAATTTTACACAAAATTATACTCCTAAAAATCCTTTTTATACAACGAAAGAAGGGGTAGTAAGAGCTACAGATGGTGAATCTCCTTTAACAGACACCCTAAAAATTACAGCATTAGATGTTGAAAATCCAGAATCAGGAATAAAACAAGGAACTGGAGGAGGACCTAATAGAACATCAGTAGCTAATGGTGAAAAATCTTCATTTATGGATGGGGGTAATTATAAAGTTTTAAGATATCCTACAAGAGCAAAATTTATAGATACTACATTAACTACAGAGGATGGGGGTACTTTAGAAACTATGACATTACAACAATATACTCCAAGTAGAACTTATTTAGAAGTATTAGCAGATCCTAATTTAGATATTGAAAAAGTTGTACAAACAAATAGTGAACAACCTGCCCAAGGGGGAGTACCTACAGAAATTGATGAAAGTATAGTTCCTGATAATGTTAAACCAAAACTATCAAGTTTAAAAAACTTTAAAATATAATTAAATGGCAATTTATAAATTATTTCCTGAAAAAGACGCTACCTTATATACCCAAAATGTAACAATGAATACTGGGTTAGACCAAATATTAGAAGCATCTACTTACTTATTAAATGATGCAGCTCAAACTAGTAGATATTTACTAAAATTTTCCCAAAACGAAATTAATGGGGCATATACTAGTTATATATCTGGATCAGGTATAAGTTATTTATCAACAGCAGCAGGAGCTTTAAATGGATCACTTACAACTAACCCCTCAACTCTTTTTAATAAAATATATTATAATGTTCCCTTTACAAGTTCTACAGGAGGAGGAATAGGAGCAATAGGAGATATAACAGTATCAGGAAATACTATATCAAATATTACTATTACTAATAGAGGAAAAAACTATAAAATAGGTGATATACTAATAACAACCCATTTATCTAAATCAGCAGGAGGAGGAGCTAATTGGGAACAAGAATCGGGTTCGTTAACATTAGTAAATAATGATTTTAAAAAAAGAAAATGGAAGTCTAATTTAAGAAATTATGCTGCTGTAGTAACAAATTTGAATTCAACCTCATATTTAAAGGTTTATCCTATTTCTCAAAGTTGGGATATGGGAACAGGAAGATTTGGAAATTCTCCCGTTACTACAGATGGGTGTAATTGGAGAGAAAAAAAACCTGGTTTTAATTGGACTAATGGAACCTTTGTTGATTTAACTACAGGATCTTATTCTCAAAATCAAGGTACAACTACTGGAGGAGCAACATGGTATACTGGATCTATTACTAATAAAATAATAACTGCTTCCCAAGCTTTTACATATTCTGATCCTATAGATTTAGATGTAGATGTAACTTTTGCTGTAGATGTTTGGTTTAGTCAATCAAATGGAATAGGTGCTGCCGACATTCCAAATGAAGGGTTTATAGTAAAACAAACATCTTCCGTTGAATTAATCCCTTCACAATCACAAGCATCAACTTTTAAATATTATTCTGTAGATACTAATACAATTTATCCACCTACATTAGAAATAAAGTTTGATGATTTTTATTATGGTACCTCATCCCAAATGCAAACTTTATCTCAACCCGAAGCATTTATATCTACATATAATAATGATGGAGTTTATTATCCCCAAAGTGTACAAAGATTTAGAATAGCAGCAGTTCCACAATACCCTAAAAAAATATTTCAAACAGCTTCAGGTTATTTAACAAATTTTTATTTACCAAAACAAGCACAATATGCTATAAAAGACTCAGAAACTAATGAATATGTAATTAATTTTGATAGTGAATATACTAAAGTTAGTGCTGATGCTACTTCTAGTTACTTTGATATTTATATGGGAGGATTAGAACCAGAAAGATATTATACAATTCTATTAAAGTCAAAAATCGATGGTACTACTAAAATATATAATGAAGATATGATGTTTAAAGTAATAAATGGGTAATGAAAAAGATAACTTTAAGATCACAAAGATTTGATAGAGATGCATTTAATGCAACTGTAAATACTGAATTTACACAACTTACAAATGTCCCTGACCCATCATTTTTTGATGTAGATTTAGCTGCAATATCTGATTTTTGGTATCTTTATGATAAATTTTTCTACATTATACCTAAGCTTGGAGAAGTAGAATCTCATCAGTATCTTGCTAAAACTAGTGAGGAATATTCTGGTTTTGCTACTATTAATGAAGAAATAAAAGCTTTATTAGATGAAATTGCTGAATTAAGAAAAGAAAATTTAGAACTAATAAAAGAAGCTACTAATTTAGATAATACAATTGATCCTAATGATTCAGGATTTAATAGTACAGGAAGAAGTCAAATGGAAAATACTCCATCAGTTAGTAATGATGTTTACACAAGAGGATAAAAATAAATATAAATGGCAATACCAATATCATCATCATTAACCCAATTAAATGCAGAAGTTTTTTTTGAAGAAGGATTTGAATTAAGTTTAGATGCTATTGTTCCTTCAGTTGAGTTAACAGGTTCATTTTCTACTTTTCAAAGTAGAACTCAATTATTTATATATGATTATTCTAAAAGATTATTATATGATGATTTAGATTTTAATGGAAATGGTTCATATCTCCCCCCAGAAAATACCTTAATAACTTCAATACCTACATCTTCAATTTATAATCAATTTGAATTAAATCCTGTTGAAGATATTTATAACCAAGGATATTCTAGTGGTAAGTATTATATATCTTATAATTTTGTAGATTATGAATTAGGATCAGAACTTATTGATGTATCTCCTTCTCCTATAGACGAAGAATTAAATTTTGAAGATAATTCATCTTTTAGTGGTCACCCTTATTTTATAAAAGAAATATCAGGAGACAGAACAGAAATTAGGATTCAGAATAATTTTTTAACCCCACAACAGGTTGAGTCTTATTATAATGAGTTTGAAAATAAATTAAATAATAGAGAAAATGTAGATGAGTTTTATATTTCTTTTGAAGGTAATAGAAATTTTATTGGTGTAAATAGTTTATTAGTTAAACCCTCATCTGAGGATTCATTAGATCCAACTTCTATTTTAATTAAATTGTATACTCCTCTTCCTGCAAGTTTTGAAGTAGAAGAACAATTACAAATAATTACAAAGGTAGGAGAAACTCAAGTTTTTGAAGTTGAATTTAATCCTAATTTAGAATTTATAGATAATTTATTATCTTTAAAGGGCCCTAACTATAACATAGATCTTAAAGATAGAGTAAATAATTCAACAAATTTCAAAACATTTAAAGATTTAGTTAATACTAATAGTTCTCAATCTTACTATCAATTTAATTCTTTACAAAACCAAAAAGGAGTAATTTTAAGAAAAAATTGGGCAGAATGGAAACAATTTGTAAAATATTCATCAGCAGAACAAAGATTAAATAATTTTAAAGATAAATTATCTTTAATTGAAGCCTTTGAAGATGAATTATTAGACCTTAATAGTATAGCATTAGGTACAACAGGATCAGCTGGGTATTCTTCTAGTTATAATGCTGTTAGTAATAATATAAATGAAGTTGTTAGTAATTTTGATAGTTATGAATATTTTTTATATTATATAACAGGATCAGAATCATGGCCCAAAAGTGCATCTGTATCATATCCCTATCCTAACTACTCTGTATCAAGTTCAGAAGCATTAAATTGGTTTGGAAGTACTAATGAAACCTCTATTTATTATAATACAGGAAAAAATCAAATACTTTCTGCTTCACTTTATGATGAAAATAATCAAGATTATTTATATTATTTAATCCCACCTTTTATTAATGAAAATAATGATAATAATCAATATATTAAGTTTGTAAATATGACTGGTCAAGCTTTTGATGAAATGTATCTTTATACAGAAGCTGTAGAACAAGTTAGAAATACTAATTCTTCTCTAACAGGATCTGTTTTACCTTTAGGGTTAGCAGATGAAGTAATTGAATCTTTAGGGTTTGAAACTTATGGTAATAATTTTAATTCTGTAGGATTTAATGTAAATTCAGTAGGAGCCTTTCCTGTAACGGGATCAGGATTAGAATATATAACACATTATATTGATATAGCATCAGGTTCTGTTATTAATTATTATGATAAAGAACAATCAACTCTAGGATATGTTATAGCATTAGCAGATCCTTCATTCCCTTATCCATTAGACAACTCAGCTCAAGAAATATATAAAAGAATATTTCATAATATGGTTTCTTTAGTAAAAAGAAAAGGAACAGTTACAGGATTAAGACAACTAATTAATATATGGGGTGTTCCAAGTACAATGCTTCGTATAAGTGAATTTGGGGGGAAAAATAAAGATGATGAAAACGATTATGATTTATGGATGAATCGTTACAGTACTGCTTTTAAAACATATGAAGCAAGTTCATTAAAACCAAGTGGATCTGTTAGAATACCTTGGCAACCTTTAACAAATAATTATTATGATTCTCCTAATCAAAATTATTATTCTGTTCCTGACAACATACAATTTAGATTTAAAATGGATGAAAAAGTAACTCCAACATCTAATTTCTCACAATCTTTATTAGTAAAAGGTAATCTATATAATTCTACAGCAGATTTTGGTGTAGTATTATCATATTCAGGTTCTCAATCTGGATCCTTTTTAGGATCGCAATTACCAACGGATAACCAATATGGAACTTTAAAATTAGTTATGTCTGCATCAGCCGCTGATGGAGGGATAGTTTCTGCTTCAATTTCACTACCTTTCTTTAATAATGATTGGTGGTCAGTACAAGTACAAAGAAAAACAAATGTTTCACAATCATTATTTAATGGGGTTATAAATGAATATGAATTAAAAACAGCAAATAATATATATGATGGTTATGATGGGAATCAAGTAGGATTTCAAGGATTAGCTACTATTACAATGGCTGATAATAAAACTTCATCATCTATTAATGAAGCATGGAATGATACTCATAATGTTACTGGTTTTAATCCTTCAGGAAATAATAGTATGAGGGGATACAGTGCTGTTGTATTAGGAGGAATGATGTATCCAGGTAATGCTATTAATACTAAAATAGGAACAGGAGCAAGTGCAGTAAGTTTAGGATCAGGTTTTTCAGGATCTTTTCAAGAATTTAGGTATTATAGAAGAGCTTTATCTGGATCGCAATTTAATGATTATGTGATGAATCCTGAGTCTATACAAGGTCATGCAGATTCAAATACAGGATTAGGTAGTTCTTATGATTTATTATCTTTTAGATTACCATTAGGAAATGAATTAGAATATACTAATGTTAGTGGAAGTGGAACTTCAATAAATTTTCCCAACCCAACTTCAGATGTTTATACTGGTTTTTCTTTTGGGGGTAATTCTTTCTTTGCAGGGCAAAATGCTTTAGGGTCATTACATCCTTCATTAGTTAATAAACAAGGATCTTTATATACTTCATCTTTTATTGACACAAATAATGTAACATCATCACAATATAATTTAGTTTTTAAATTAACAACAAATGATGCTATAACAGCATCGTATTTAGCTCCAAATACAGAAATAAATTACATGGACCAGCCAGCAGCTGGTATAAGAAATAGAATTAAAAATAAAATTCAAGTAATAGATAATAATGAATATGGTACTATATTATCACCTTTTAGAAGTATACAACAAGAATTTGAACAAAGTTCAAGTTATACAGAAGATTTAAATTCATTAGAAGTTGGTTTTTCATTTCAAAATGAAATAAATGATGATATAATTTCTACTTATGGACATGGGGTAGTTTCTGATGCTATAGCTGATCCTAGGTTTATATCTGAAAGTTCAGATAGATACCCTGAATTAACTCGTATAGCAGAAGATTATTTTAAAAAATATCAAGGGGTTACAATTTTTGATCCTACCTATAATGGAGGAAAACCTACTATAATTGAAAAAGAATATGATTATAATAGGTTAATTAAATTTTACGAGTCTTCATTATTTAGAGCAATTAAGAATTATATTCCCGCTCGTACAAGCTTAAGCACGGGAATTATCGTAAAACAACATCTATTAGAGCGAAACAAAACTAATGCCGTGATTGGTATTAATAATAATAGTCTTATGGCTAAGACGCCTGAAACCGGCTCTAATGCTTGGGGTTATACTACTGAAACAGGATTTAATAGTGGAATATTTCAGAAAAACTTATTAGTAACATCAAGTATTAATATGTACTCTTTAACAGGTAGTGCTGGGGGGAGTATTAATAAATATAATATAATAACTAATGAAGGACAGTACTATCAAAGTGAAAACTCTAATGTACCTTCAGCTCCACCAAACACTTTTGTAAATTTATTTCCTGATCTCAATCCTAGTTCAGGACAAACTGAAGATAATATATTTTTAAATGAAGACTCAAATGGGGAAATATATTTAGAATCTGCAGTTGCTTTTAGATCTCAAATGAGATTTAATCCTTACCTTGCAGTAGCACCTGCTTCACCCGGAGTAAATTTTACAATACAAATAACTTCAAGTGAAAGAGGTGGAATATTTACTAATACTTTCCCAACACAAACAAATGTAAATCCCCCATCATTATTATCTGAAAATTATGTAGATGTTTATCCTAATGAAAGACTTTATGTTTACATTGCATGTGATGTTTTAGATACAGGTGGTAATAATATTGTAATAGATGGTTTTTCTTTTGAAATTGGAGAAGGAAATAATTTTGACAAACCTGAACCAAAAGTCTCTCAACAAGTTAATTGGTATATAGATGATTTTACAGGCGAATATAAAGTAAAAGATACTCAAGAAGAATTTTATAACGGTGAATATAGTGGTAGTAATGTACCAACAATTCCTGCTCAATATAATCCTTATAGAATATTTGCTGATGGAAATGATAAAACACCTGATGCTATTACACCTGATCCTTTTATTGATTTTACACAAGGAGGAGCAACTCAAGCAGGGGTTACATATACAGTGATTTCCCCAACTAAAATACGAGTTCAAACTGTTGGATCAACAACAGGTAATGGAAGTATAACCTATTCAGGTTCATTTTTTAACTTAATTCCTGGAGTCACATATAAAGTAAGTGCATCTTTGACATTTAATGGTGATACAGGAGCAGGTCAATTTATACTTGGTAACACAGCCATTTCATCTGGAACTGTTTTTTTTCAAGGATTTTCTAGTACTAATACAGCGCAAATAAATGCTGAATTTGTTGCAACTAATAATGGAGTGGGTGATACTCTTTTTCAACCTTACACAACAGGTCCTGGAGCAGGTTTTGATAATGGAGGTATAGGTAATGTTTTACAATCCTCATTAGATATTGATAATACAATTGAAATTTATTCTTTAACTACTATAAATACATTAGGTCCTAAACATCTGCAACCTAATGATGGTTTTACTATAGTTCCTTCTTCAAGCTTTTTATTTCAAAATTCTAATTATAATCCTTTATTACATAATGTAAGTGGTAGTAGAAAAAATTCATATTTATTTGATCAAGATTTTGACCCTGTATTACCTGGAAGTAACTTAAAAGAAGGAATACCAAATGATTATGCTTTAACAATATCTTCTTCTCAATTAGGTTGGAATAGAGCAAATCCAACAGCAGATAATTTATTAGAATACTCAGAAGTTCCTGATAGTAATTATACTACAGAAGCAATAATTAATCCAAGATATAAAGGAAGTAAAATAACAAGTGCTGATTATAATTTTAGAATTTCTGAATTTAATTTATCTGAAAGTGCTGCTCCAAATACTATTATAAGTCCTTTAAGAAGACCTAATTTACGAAAACAAAGCAAAATTGAATTTTTAAATGGAGAAACAGGTAGTTGGGAAGGAGATTCAACAAACGAATACCCATCAGCTATAGATACACGTCCTATTTATTTTGCTCATTTTAAATCTTCATATGAAAATATGGAAATATTTAATTCTACAACATTTAATATTGATCAATTAATTCAAGTTCCATTTGATTCTATACAAGATCAACAGACACCAATAATTACATCATCTCAATTAACTGGAAACAATCAAAATTTAATAGCTGTAGGAAGTACTTTTACTCCAAATAGAAAAACAAAAGCAATTTATAATCAATCTACAAAACAATTTAGGGGCTTACAATTTGCTCAATCTCCATCAGAGATTAATACAATATCTCCTATATTAAACTATGAAAATTTACCTTCTGATTCATCTTACGTTTTGTTCCCTGCCCAAGATATAATATCAGATTTTTCAAACCAAAAAGATAATACAAACGTAATATTAACGCAATCATTTTTTGCCCCTCAATGGATTACTACTCCAGTTGGAAGTAATCTTTCAACTAATCCTACTCAATCATCTGGTTATGTATTATCTCCTAATACTATGTGGGTATTTTCAGGTTCTTACACCTTTGGGGGTAATGAAAGTACAGCTGTTGGAAATGGAATAGTACAACCCTTAACATCATCTGTTTTACCTTATCCCATGAGTGGAGAAGTAGGCCAAACAGGTGGTAGTAAAGCTGCATCAACATCTTTGTTTATAACTGGAAGTTCTCCTGCAGGTAAAAAAAATGGTTATGGGTTATTATATATACAAGGATATGCTTGTCAAGTTCCCGAATTATATAGTTGGGTTGGTTCTAATATTCAACAATTTTATGCTATGGATGGTCCCCATTTACAAATGATGAATAATATTAATCATAATATTAATAATGGAGATGTAGCTTATTCATCATCTACCCAAGAGTGGGATAATGGAGAAGCTAGTTCAGCGGCAAGAAAGTATAATGTATATCCTCAATATAGTAGTCAAGATGGATTCGATGCATGGCCTTTTGTTGCATCTAATTTTATTAATGGTGGAGTAGTAGGATCAGGGGGTAGTTTTAATGGTCCAATTCCATCTTTACCTTTAAAAGGAAGTAGATTAAATCCTTTTAATAGAGGAGAAGAAAATTACTTCAGATTTGATTATTCATCATCAGCTTTGTCAGAGTATAATAGTAAAATACAAAATGCAGTTATGATTGAAGAAGGAGATGAAATTAGAGTAACTTATGCTATACCTCTTCAAAGTGATGGAACTACTCCTTTACCAATGCAAGCAGCAAATAATAATCCTCAAAAACAAATAGTAA
>TARA_R110001599_G_scaffold21873_1_pt1 | contig 17212 bp, 12 predicted proteins | sample TARA_R110001599 | Tara Oceans TARA_R110001599 (sample SAMEA4398360) | marine metagenome | biome: Polar Biome; feature: [MES] marine water layer (ENVO:01000295) within the mesopelagic zone...; material: water (ENVO:00002006), including particulate matter (ENVO:01000060) such as...... | reverse complement strand
ATACTACCCATAGAGGTAGCGAAGTCTCTAGCTGAAGCCTCATCTAGCTTTTCTAAGTATGATTGCTTTAGTGGCTCGTTATAAAGCTCTGTCAAAGCTTTACTCTCTTTCAAGTTTAGCTTGCTCTTATCGACATTAGCCTCAGCCTCTCTAGCCTTACGACCACCGAATAAGGATTGGCCAAGCTGTATAGCACTTGGAATAAGTTGTGCTGCTAATAAAGCAGTACCCACAGCAGCCTTTGGCTTCTTACTGTCTTTTTTATATTTTTTATATTTCTTCATGATAATTATATTGTGTTTTACAAAAGTACTAAAAAATTATTTATTACTCAACTCACTTTTCGATAGATGCAGATTAGCTGCAAATAACTCTTGAGCAGTTGATTTATTTGATGTAGGTAGGGTTAAATCTACTATAGCATATTGACCTCTTATCCTTTGACCTTCTGCGTTAGTTGATATAGACTTCAGGTCTACGTAAAAGAAGGTATTAGCACTAGAAGCTATATCACCACTATACCCAGAGTCTTGAGTTACAGTCATATAGTCATCACTTAATATAGAGTTAACAACCCCAATTAAAGTTCCAGAACCTAACTCCCCTGCTGTCAGGGTTGCTTTATAAATCTTCATACCAACTAGTGATTGTAAAGAGTTGAACCCACCACCAACAGAATATAAAGTATCTGTAGCATCAGTATATGATATTAAAGCTCCTACACCTGCAAAAGATTGAGCAGAAGAAACAGGTCCTCCAAATGGAATATCAGAATATCTAATATTTTCTTTCTTGCTGAACAAACTATTATCAATAGCAACTCCATCAGGTACTAAGTCTGTGCTTATATCTACAACCTCAAAAGTATTGTCTCCTTCTATAGCTATAGAATTATAAGACTTAACAGAGGATGGGTCTATATTAAATACAGACTTCATCTTAGAGTTGTATTGAGTTCCGTAGAAATTATTCCTAGTATTGTTACTATTGTGCTTATACAAAACACCACCATTGAACGTAACAAAAGTTCTATTAATCTTACCATAGTAAGTAGGATTGTAGGAGTAGAAAGAAACCCACTTTTTAAGTAACTCATTGAAGGCTACAGTCTCGTGAGGTCCTGAAACTACTACACTAAACGCACCCCAGTTAGTACTTGTAGCACCCCAGTTCGTAGATACTCCACTCCAGTTACTCGAACTTTCGTCTATCAACTGAGGGAAAGTAATAACATACTCATCATACTCAGGGTCGTAACCAGCTTTTAACCTGTAGTTGTTTGAGTTCTCAGTAGAACCAAACTCGTTTATATTAGTGTATACGTTAGCTTTATCTCTAAAGTAACCTCTCATGTTAGCATCAGATATTTTAGTGATACCATCTCTAGACAATCTTAGAGCAGCACCCCTCTTTATATCGCAGAAGTAGAATACAAAACCATGTTGCACTAAACTCTCAGGATTTGTACTAATACCGAAATCTCCAGCGTACTCTGTTGCGTTAGATAATACTTCTGTAGCTGCTGTAACAATTCCGTCACCATCAGGTGACTGTATTATATTCTTACCTACAAGTATCTTAGAAATTTTATTCTCTTGAAATACAATAATACCATCATCCCTAGTTTTTAAGGCTTGTATGCTACCATAGCTCTCGTTATAATCTTTCCAAGGTAGATTGTAAGGGTTGAAGTTAGATAACCTGTTAGACTTAGAATTTATAAAGTAAGGTTGAGAGTAAGTTATACTTGCTGGGTAAACTCTCTCAGAAGCCTCATCATTTATAAGTCTACTTCTACCTACACTATAGTGGTTCGTATCATTAAAATCACTTAAGTAGTAATCTTCTACAAATTTAGAAATTATAGACGTATTGTTGTTATCAGAAGCCATAGTTCTAGGCTTATAATACACATCCCCATTGGATAGTATATATCTAGGATGAGAGTGTTTACGATTTGGAGTTCCTGGGTTATTGATTTCATACTTAGAACCAACTTCTTTGTAAGGCATTAACTCTTCCTTTATATTCTTCTTAGGTCTGTATATTTCTACAGCTAAACCATTTAAGCTTCCAGAGTCACCAGTAGTAAAACCTGCTTCACCAGGGTCTTCTATAGCTATCCAATAACCTCCCACAACTGGTGAGGTAGCCTGTATAGGCTCATCATCATCACCTGTAAGTATATTTAAAGAAGATATTTTGAAGTCGTAATACTTGTCGAAATACTCAAAAGTACCAGAGTTATATCTACCTATGAATCTAACCCTATCCCCTTCTACATAATCGTAATCTATCAAAGGATTTTTAACGCTCTTGTAGCTATAGTCTTGACCTATAAAAGAGTTAAGACTTAGAAATAACCTACTATCAGGAGACGAACTAAACTTAAAGTCTTCTATTTGAAATTGTAAAAACTCATCTACAGTTGTATTACCAGAGTAAACAAACTGATGATGTGTTGCCCATACAGGAGGTTTAAAGTCTGTAGGTATATCAGCCACAGCAACAGTCCTACCATAGTCTTCATTATCTAAACTAAAAGATGTAGCGGTATTAGCTACTCCATCTCTCTCTGAAGGGAACTTAGAATAGAAAGAGGAATCCTCACTAACATTTACATCCCCTGCTTTACCTGTCTCGTCATAATATATAATACCAAACTTATGGTGAGCACCAGACTTATAAGATGATTTTATCTCGTTAGGTGTAGATATGAGTCTACAAGATAGGGTTGTTGAATTACTACCATAAGGTTGAAAATTAATAGTAGAATTTGAAATTAGTGACCAGTCATTTTCTCCATGCCTTGCTCTTATATTTATTTGACTACCTGACACACTTGCAAGTAGTAGTTGATTTTCGGAAGAAAACCCAGCATCGCTCCAATTATCTGGAGTGCCACCACCATTTTGAGGAGTGCTGTATATTGATGAGTAATCAGTTATACCATTTATAAATGACGCAACGTAGGTAAGTGCATCAGAAAAATTGTTAACACTACTAGGTATTACAATTTCTAAATTGTAAGAGCCTTTTCTTTTTCTTGTAGGACCTACAATTTGTGTATCCTTTCTTTTCCAACTAGAATTAAGATATAAAGCTCTAGAGTTATTTTCACTCCAATCTATTGATTGCAAATTTGTTAAAGTAAATGCTGTATCTGTATATGCAAAATCAACTCCTGAAGCGTTTGATGAATTTCCTCTTGAGAAGTACAGACTAATATTACCTGCACTAATTTCAGATATATCTAAATTAGAATCTTTAAGATATAAAGGCACAACGCTAAAATCAACCTTATGATTGTCATAACCAGTCTGATAGTTACCAAAAGCATTTCTGTTATCGTCAATTAATGTAAGTGCTTTGGCTTTGTTAGGAGTTTCATCTTGAAGTTTATCCCCCTCTATCTTATCTATAAAAGGATATATACCATCGTTGTAAAACTTATCCACACTATAATCACTTGGTACTTCAGTCCAAGTCAAGGTAGGTTTAAGCCTCTTCAGATAAGAGGCGTAATTATTATCTTTAGTATTTACTAAAAAGAACCCTCCAGTATTACCTTTCCTAGAAGCTATTTCTATTTTATCTACATCACCTATAGTATCTAAGTAAGATAACTGTATCTCGTTATCAATACTCTGACCCTCTATTGTTGATTGAGTTTGGTTACTAAAGTAATTCAAAGCTATCTGCATATCAGATATAGCACTCCAAGCAGAGAACTGACCATCAGTATACTTATACCTAGTCTTAAACTGCCACATAGAGCCAAACAAGTTATTCTTGTTAAAGGCTGGGTTAGTTACATAGACATAATTAGGTGCGTGAACAGGTTGGTGTTTATGATAATCTAGATACTTAATTTTTTCATCGTAAGAACCAAAGCTAACTATAGGAGAGTAAGCCCCCTCTGGTATAGCCTTCATCATCTTACCTGGGACAACAGGTGTATCCCCAGCCCAAGGCATATTTGTTGTTACGGTAGTAGATGTCGTAGCTGTTACTTCAGCTACTCCCTCATACGCTTCATGTGAGTAACCATAATCTTGAACTATATATACTAAATCTCCAGTAGTAAAATCGTGATTAGACAAACCTACAAACTTAACCTTATTAGAATCATAGTTATTATCAGTATAGGTTTTTGCTGATGCAATGTTAGCTTCGTTAGCTTTAGACTTTGCAACGTCTATCATTCTAGGTCTGTTATAATTATCAGTCCAAGAAAGTAAGTCTCCAACCTTAGTTATACCAGTAATTAAATGACCATCCTGAAAGTTTAATACAGGATTGTTTTTTCTACCGTCTTGATAAACAACTGAGGTAGAGTCAGATAGTATATTATACTCTAGTATGCAATCTCTTTTGTTATTTGTTTTATCGAAAGCAAAATAATATACAGAGTTGTTTTCAGAATCTTCAAAAGAACCTATAACATTATAATCCTCTACCGTTTGCTGACTAGAGAATTGTTGTATAGTTTCAACTACAGGGGTTATATTACCACCAATTAAAATACTTCCAGTTAATGTAACTGTAAAAGCAGTCTGACCTATTAATCTTATCTTAGTAACTCCAGAGACAAAACTATTTTGGTCCGTTATAGTATAAGCCTCAATAGGCTTATCAGGATTGTACGCATCAAAATCAGTATTTAAACCTGAGGCCATATCTGTAATACCAGAATAAAAAGGATTAGAGTTAGAATAAATAAACACTTCAGTATTAGCAATATCATTTACCCCATCATTAATTGATATAGTAAAGCTTTCAGCACCACTACTAGGTACATTTCCGTAAAATACAATATCAGTTACTTGAGGTAGATTACCTACTGTCAATGGAAAAGAAAAAGGAACTGAAGTGTTCCCTTTAATATTCTCAACAGCACCAGCTTCATTGTTACTATTAGATAGTACATTCCTTACGTTAAGAGAATCTAAATAATCATTCGGCTTTACAAGTCTGTAATCAGAATCTTTATCTAAACCTCCAACGAATAATCTTTTATCTTGAGCCATCTTAATTATATCTTAGGTGATTGCTTAAATGCTTTTCTTGAGGTTTGCATAGCCTCATCTTTAGTGAAGGATTTCATCCTAGCGTTAGCCAACCTCTTCTCGTTAAAGTAATCTCTCTTAGCTAACTGCTTCTCCCCAAAAGGTACACCTCTTTTTCTTTGTATGTACTTCCAGTATACATAAGAAGTTAAAGCCTCTTCAGCAAATTGATGTACTTTATTTATAGCATCAGCACCTGTAGTCTCAGCAACAGCAGTATTAACTAAAGTAAAGTTAGATATTATATTGTTTGAACTGTCGGATTGAGAATACCCATAAAAAGGATTGTAGTTTGAAATACCACTATTAATATTTAATTCTCCCTCAGTTAAAGGGTATTCACCGTAAGCAACGCTAGTACCAGCACTACCAGTAAACTTAGTAGGTTCTATATAATCATCGTACTCTAAAGTCAAAACAGAACCTTCTGATGTGGCAGTAATATTTGATAGGTCAGAGTTTATAGCGTCTTTTATTTTAGTACATAACAAAGAGGAAGAATTGTTTGATTGAAAAGAAACAATTACAACAGGTGTTAAATCAGAGGAGTTTATAAAAATAGGAATACTACCATCTGTGGTTAGTATAATTTTTATGTCTCTCTCACTACCATCACCTTTATATATTCTGAAAAAATTGTCATCAGTTACAGCACTTCCTGCTGCTATAGTAAAAGATATTTTTCTTTTAACAGGTTGTACGTTACTTAAAGTAACACCATTAGATATATACTCTAATATAATATTCTTACCTATAGCATCAGAACTAAATGATATAGTGTTATCTTCTTTATTAACTCTGTAGTAACCGTTATGGTTAGTTCCACCACCAACACCATATCTTCCTCCTATACCATAGAAGTAAGCAGGGTCATCATCAATATCATTAGAGTCAGTAGATGCAGCACCAGAAACTAAATTCAAGTTATCTTGCTTACCTAAGTAATGAACTTTACCATCACTACCTAGTACACCTATTTTAACGTACTTTATGTAGTCATCAGGAAGAGTTATGGTTCCAGTTGAGCTAACCGCTAACTGAATAGATTTAACCTCTTGTAGAGCATCAAATGAAAGTTCTTTCAAGCCCTGTAATGCTAACAATCTTAACTGATAATTAAGAGAACCAGTCAAATAAGAATCATCACCTATAGTTAAAGCTACATTATTTACTATATCATCTATTGTTATATATGTATTTGCCGCCATTATTATTTAGTTTTAATATAGTCTTGATTCTCTGTTTGAACTGCGTAGTTTGTTAGCTCAGCATCCCTCAGGTTAATACCTATATATTTACAAATCTTTATTATTATATCGTTATGTGTAGACTCAGGTAACTCAAATTGAAATGAGGTACTTGAGTTGTAAACGTAATCATCACCACTAGCAACGTAACCAAAGCTAGGATGAGTTTCTATTTTGTAGAAGGACATTTTAATCCCAGAAGTTATATTAGTAGGGAATACCTCTATACCATTTGACTTAAGTAAAGCCACAGGGTAGTCGATAGAAGGTGCTATCAAATTACTTCTTAACAATTTATTTATATTATGCTTAGAAACGATTTCAACCTTAGTTGGTTTACCACTACTATTAGTGTAGTATATCTCTTCTATATAAGAATCACTACCTATTCTATTAAATAAATTTGTAGAGCTGTTATAACTCAAATTATTATCTACAAGTAAATTACTTATCTCACTTAAAAAATCTGTAGGGTCTTCTACTGAAGCTCTATAATTAGTACCTGTTCTCTCAGCAGATTTAAACTTCCTAATCTTATCCATCTTCTCATTGAAGACTTCTAGCTGAGCTTGCTTTGCTAACGTATTAAATTCTGAAGGCTTTACAAATCCCTTCTGCTCTTTATTAGCAAAGAACTTAACAGCGTTATATATTTCATTTATAGTCATATCAATTTATGTTTATATCAACAAAGATAGTAAAAAAATAAAGGGGCCGCAAAGCCCCTTTAAAATATATAAAATTAGAAAATATATTATATTAACCGATTATAGCTTCTAACCTTCTACGAACTTCCTTGTATACTACCTCACCTTCCTCACTCATAAAGAAGTCTGTAGCTTTCTCTACTGGGCTAACACCTAAAGGAATAGTAGAAATCATTCCTCCGTTAACCCAACTAATATCTGTCTTAGAATTACTTAATACATTGTATTCTTTAGCTAAGATAAATACTTCAGCATACTCTGTTCTTGGGTCATCTAAACCATCAATGAAAGACTTAGGGTCTTGCTTAGCTATCTGCATCATATCGTAACGAATTTCATCCGTACTCTTATCAACATTAACACCAAGTACTCTAGCATATCCTAGTAGCTGTTCTAGTGGCATCTTAAGTGCTACACTTGCAGCCTCAACTTCCTTCATAGTTTTCTCAACAGTAACCTTAGCTTCTTCTCCTTTATCTATTAAATAGAAAGCAGCTTTACTTCCAGAAATTCTGTTTGGGTTACTAGAGTTCAAATTAGAAGCATCTAAATATTTCTTAAGTAATGGGTTAGTTCTTGGAACAATCAACATCCCTCTAGAAAATACAATAGGTTCTGCTTTTTTACTTTGAGCTCCTTCGCTTTGCTCATCCTCAAATATACTTTGCTCACCACGAACATATCTAATTCTCCTTTGAGTATCACTCTCAGGGTCATAAACAACTCCAGATGAAGGCATCATATGTATAACAGGAAATTTTTTCTCCCCAGTATAAGGGTCTGTAGCGTTAGATATTAACTCGTATATGTAGCTTTCTTTCTTTAACGCTTTCTTTTTAGCTACAACTCTCTTAGGTGGAGTCGCAACAATACTTTCTTTTTTAGGTTGAGAAGCAACCGTTTTAGCTTTTGCCATTTTTAAATAAAAATTAAATTAAAATAAAATAAAAAAGGAGGGGGGCAAACCCCCTCCAATCATTAATCAACTATTAAGCTCCAACTATGTGAACGAAACGGTTAGCACCAAATCCTTCGAAACCACGCTCAGTACGGTAGTTACAGTTAAGGACATCGTCTCCGTTTGTCTTGTTAGCAAGAACAGCAGAACCTGTTAACCAGTGCTCCATCTCACGAGAGTATCCTGGTACAGCTTTATAACGCATACGTAAAGAAGGAATCATGTCTCCACCTTTAGCATCACGTTGAGAATCCATAGGGATAATAATACCATCACCAGCTAAAGAAAGACCTTCACCTAAAGATGGGTGGTTGAATAGGTCATAAGTTTTCTTGTGGAAAGAGTAACCACCACGAGAGAACGAATTGAAGCCCATGTTTACAGCCATATCTTTATCGTTACCAAAAGTACCGAAAGAAGCTCCAGAAGCAGAACCCATTTTAGCTCCGATAATATCATCAATATCTAAAGATAAGTTGATACCACACATTAAAGCGTTCTCTTTAGAACCTCTAAATTTATCTAACTGCTTGATTATATCATCAAAGTTAGGCATAGTAATATCAGCATCTAACGTACCTTTAATACCACCATTGTCAATAAAGTCCATAAGACCTTCAGTACCACTTAAAGATTGACTAGAACCAGTAGATGCGTACTTCTTACCTAAAACTAATTGCATCTCTGCGTAGTCTAAGAATCTCTTGTAAGTATCAGCCTCACCTTTTAAGTACCATAAGTAACCTCCGTCAACTTTAACGTAAGATACGTTAGAAGCTTCAGAACCAGAAACCTGGAAAGATTCTTTGATAATCATTGTAGTGTTAGTATACTGAGTTACCTTAGGAGACAACGTAAGAGGTTGACCTGAACCTTCAGCGTACTCTGTACCAATAATAGCGAATTTTTTAGTAGCTACAGTAGCATCTGTAAGAGCAACGTTTGCGTAATTCTCAACTACAACATCTACATTACCAGCGTTTTGAACAACAGATTTTACGCTTAAAGTTAAACCGTCAGCGTTTCTAAGTACGTTACCAGGTCTTAAAGGTTGTGCAGCTATAGTAGTACCATCAAAATTCACTACACCAAAACGAGGAGTAGTACCATCAGGAGCGAATTTAGCAGCAGCAGGCATAGTAATATAGTCATGAAGAAGTGCTTCTTCGAAGTGTTCGAAAGTACCGTTAGTACATTCTTTTTTTGCTCCCATCATCTCTAGTAAACCAGTGATTCCTTGAGCTCCGTATCGAGCGTAAACTTGTTCGTCTACGTCTCTTTTATGTAAGTTTAAAGTACTTACGTAGTTTGATAATGTGGCTTGTTGAGTGTTACTAGGATTTAGTATCCCTCCTGAGCCAGAAAGTGTAATTGCCATAATAAAGTATTTTTAAAATTTGTTTATTTATTTTTATCTATTCCAATGAGATGAATTTTTAAATATCTCATCAGCTATTTGACTCTCAATAGATTTGCTATTTGACCTATTAGGTTGCTCTTTAGAAGACATGTTAATATTCTTAGCGTCTTTTATAACTTGCTCTGTACCTTTAGAACGGTATTGGTTTGCTACTCCTCTAACTATCTCCTCAATGTTATTTAAAATAAACATATCTTGATTTAGTTGGTCGTAGTCCCAGCTACCTTCCTCTGACACATACTTGTTAAAGAAAGAATCTAAGTTCTTATTAGTCTCCTTCAACCCCTTCTTAGCCTCTTCACTAGCAGTAAAAGTGAACTCTTCACCATTACCATTAATATCAAAGCTTATACCTTCAAGTTCGTCAACTTGAGATTCCATGCTTCCAGTCCATTCTTCTCTAATTTTTTGAACTTCCTCCCCAGACATTTCGTTTGGAGATTGCTCTTTAGAGTAGTACTTCTGTTTAACACCTTCAAAGAGTTGCTTTGCTTCACGAACATCACGTTTCATTTGCAAAGAACCAATCGCAGCCTCATCCTCATCATACTTGTCGGAGTCTTGCTTGTAAGTATGCTTAAAAAATAAGTCTACTTCTTTAGTAGTATAATCAGGATTGTTATGACTGATATACTTCTTAAGCAATTCTTCGCTAGGTATGTTCTCTAAGTCCATAGCCTGTGCTCTAAAATAATCTTCAGCACCTCTACCTGTATCCTTAACGTATTCGTTTAATGCTCTTAGCTGTTCGCTAGCAAAATCAACGCTATTAGATTTAGGCTCTTGTGTTAAAGATTCAAAAGACTCTACGTTTCTTCCCAGCTTTTCGCTAAGGTAAGAAAGCACATCGCCTTCGCTGAACTCTGACTTAGACTCTTGAGGAGTCGTAGCTTCACTATTTAAAGAACTTTCTTTGTTTGAGGTTTCCTCCCCACCGAATACTTCGGTAAAAGTAGGAACATCATTATTTGTTGCTTCTTGTTGAACCTCTACTTGAGGTTCGTTGTCTGTTAGGTCTAGAACTTCTGGTTGGAGACTGTTATCCACTTTCTCTCCACCAAATGCTTTAGCAAAATCATGACCTTTTTCCATAGTAAATTAAATTTAATTAGTAATTATAATGCAAATATATAAGTTTTTAGATAACAAACAAAATCTTTTCTAGAAAATGCTTGGTCTATCTTCTGGACTAGGCATAGGCTCCTTCTTGTCTTTACGCTGCTCTATCATTTGACTTTGATGAAAAGCACTTCTATCTATTCCTGTCATCTTAGCCTCCCCCATCTTCTCATTAGCTCTAACCTTACCATAGTTAGACATCTCAATTTCTCTAAGTCTAAGCTCGTTAGCCTCTCTCTGTAGTTGAGATTTAAGTTGATACTCCATTTGCATCTTCTCCATCTCAGCTTGGTGACTAGACATAATCTTAGATTGGTCCATTTGAGACTCCATCTCGAACTCTTGTGCTTTAAGCTGTGAAGCCATCATAGCAGACTCTTGTTGAGCTTGAGCATTCATCTGAGCATTTTGTTGAGCCATAGCTTGTTGCTCTTGAATGTACTTCTTTCTTCTTATGATTAACATTTGATTAGCTAACTTTACATTCTTTACAGAACGAATCATAATAGCATCCTCTAGTCTAAGCTCTTTCTGAGCTAAAGACATCTGTATGTTATTCTCTAGAAGTTGTTTCTCTTGAGCATCAGGAGCTACATCAATATCTATACCTATCTCGTGAAGGGACAAATCTTTAGTTAACTCTACAACTTTTACGTTACTCTCACCTAATGCAGAAGAGTAAGCCTTTAAAGGACCTGAGTACTCAACAACGTCTTGTATTCTTTGGCAAACACTTTGAGCTAATCTCTTAGTTATGTTTAAATAACCATCGTTAATTCTTCTAGTAGCGTTGTTAGAAGCAAGTAAAGCTAGCTTCTGAACACCTACTAAAGCCTCACTAGAAGGCTGAGAAGCATCTCTTGCCTCATTAATACCAGACACATCTCTAATCATTTGTAAGTTGTGTTGATAGATACGTATAAGGTTGATAACATCATTACCTATACCATTCTCAAGTTCCTGGATTGGCATGTACTGAGTTGCGTTACCCTCATCGTCTTGTCTTCTGTAGTATATATTACCAGTTTGGTCATATACTTCTTGTAATTCTAAAGGTGTGAATGTACCACCATCTCCCTTAGATACATTCTCTAAAGAACCTAACTCAAACGCAGCACCCTTTGGTCTAGCCTTAGCTAGTAAGTGTTGAATCTTAAGGTGAGATAATTGTACTTGGTCAGCGAAAGGAATCATTCTCTCAACTAAACTCTTACTACTCATCTTAAATAAGTTTGGTTCGTACATAACGTAAGACAGTCTAGTCTCAGATAGATTAGATTTAGGTCTAATCATATTCTCAGCTAAACTATAATCAAATATGTAATCGGAACCAATAATAAATTTACCCTTATAAACAACCTTTATCGACTTACCTATCTTTTCTCTTTTAGTCTTAGAGTTTTTAGAAGGCTCGTAATTAGAGGACTTCTTGTTTATGGTGTAACCACCATGAGTATTCTCTTTCTTCTCATAAGTCATTGCGTGACTAGACATAAACTCTGCATCTAATATAGTTATAGAGAAATCATCGTAGTCTTTAAACTTAGTATTAGTTAAAGCAGAGTCGTTAGAGTAAGTAGGATTACCATTCTTAGCGGAGTAAGTTTTAGCAATATCCTCTAAGTCTTTTTCTGAGAACTGGTCTCCAGCCATTATACGTAAATCAGAAATACTTATATTGTATATTTCTCCTGCGTGCTGTATGTCTTTATAGTCTGGAGATGAAGAGTAAGATGTTATAAGTTTAGAAGGGTCTACATACTTAATCTTAACACCCTCTGATGGAGAGGTGTAAGATTTTACAGCAGCCTTATTTAGAACCGTCAAATCTCTAAGCATTCTCTTTTTAATCTCAGGGTAGTCGTTTATATTAAGAACCCAGTTTACACCTTGCTCTAAAGAAATCTCTACAGCTTGCTTATAATTAAGAGCCATATATAAGTCTAACTCCTCATCGCTCTCAGGGACAAAACCTTTAGGGTTTAAATCCATACCAGACTCTTGACTAACCTCAGCTAAGAACTCCTTGTTATTCATGTTGAATATCATATCCAACTTATCAGAATTTCTCTTATCTTGAGATACTGGGTCTATAGCGTTAGCCTTAACCTCGTACTCTTGATTATCCATTCCCTCAACAACAACATCTACAAACTTAGGTATTATAGCTACAGGACTCCAATCAAGATTCAAATAAGAACTATCCCCTTCAGAATCTAAAAGGTCTTTATACTTATGTATGTCTTGGTTACCCTCAGCATAGCGTCTAAGCTTGTCGTACTTATCCCTCTTAGTGTGATAATTAAAATCACCATTACCTAACCAGTCTGAATACATCTGCTTAAGATACTGCAAGCCATAGCTAGGCATAGCTTTCTCTTCGTTGGAGACTAAAGGAGATGGATAACCTCCTATGTTTTTATGTTTTTTGTTTGAGAACATCTATCTTATTTTTTTACTTATAAACCCTGAGTTACTATATTTCTTTAAAAAAGGTTGCTGGTTAACTTCCTCTTTTTTCTTTATTACTTTCACCTTTTGTGAAGCCAGTAAAGCTAGACTACTACTAATAGTAGCATCGAACTTTGTTCTGTTGTGTATATCAAATTCTGCCCAGTCCAAAAGTAAGTCATTAAAATAACATATCCCTACTTCTCCTGTCTGTAAATTATAACCTACATAGTCATATATATAACTAGCTACTGCTTCAGCTTGTGCCTGTATAACAGCCTGACTGTTAGCAGGTATGCCTCTTTCTTTTTGCTTACCTCTAGAGAACTTAGTGTGAGTGTTTTCTGGTCTCTCCATTATATACTCCATATAACCTCTCCTTTCGAAGTGTCTTATTAGTCCTATCTTGTTATTCTCAACAAGTAAAGAGCATCCAAAAAATACACAACTCATAAGCATATCCTCATGAAACATCTCTGCCTTTGGAGGTCTAGCCAAGTACTCACATACAAACTGCATTGGTGCTCCACCCTTATCTAAAGTGAACTTATGTAGTATATGTAGAGAACCTTTAGAGAATCTACCATCAGTAGTTCTGTCATGGTCGTAAGGGTCACACCCTCCTACCAACTTTTGTGCGTTACCTGGATATTTCTTACCATTCTTTACAATGATACTATTCTGTTCATCTCCCTCAGGCATCCAAGATACTTTCCACTTACCATTCTTAGTAGGGTAAAATACAACTCTAGAATCTTTCTCTCCCTTCTCCCAAACAAAGTCACCTTGAGTTACTAGGTTAGGAACTGTTTCGTTGTGGTCTACCTGTTGGTATATTCTCTCAACATCGAAGATAGAGTTTTGAGCATCATTCCTGAACGCTTCTTCCTCAGTCCAAGGAAACTGTCGCTTATGTTCAGATAATGCCTGTGTGTCCTCCTTAAGGCCTTCTCTTATATTAGAGAGGTATTCTTTAGCTCCTATATCTATAGGTATGCCATCTATACCCATGACTGGTTTCTTTGGAGTATCTATAACACTGTCACCAAACTCATCTATAAAACCTTCTAGGTTCTCATAAGCAGGTATAAATAAACTCCACAGCCCACTTTTAGTTTGACCATTAGGATTTAATTTCTCTATATCTGAAGATGAGTATATATCCTTATACTCTTGTCCTCCATCCTCCAACTTGTTAGCAGTAGAACCCATAAGGCATTTACCTACAACCTTTCTACCTAAGAGTAAACAAGTTTTTGTAACTCCCCAATTCTTCTTTATAGAGTTTTGCCCAGTCCACTTAGCACTCTCATCGTGTGCTAGCATCCTAAGTTTCTCACCATCGTAACTATTACTTCCTGTATTTTTCCAGTCTAAAGATGAATTAAGTGCAGAGCTTTGCTCTATATACTTTTGATTCTTAGTTATCTTTTTCGCTGGCTCTCTAAAGGCCAGCTCCATACGTGGGTTTGTTGAACCATCTTGTATAGGTTGAAAGAAGAAAGGATAGGCTCTATATATTCTTACAGCTTTATCCGTAAACATAGTCTTAGCATCTGCACCAGTCTTAGATAATATACCAAATCTACTTTCAAATACTGAGGTAGCTTGGTTTATAAGCTCTGAAGATGTCATATATGAAAATCCAGAACGTCTATTCTTAAGGTAACACATACCAAAAGAAGTAGGGTCTTTCTTACACGCTTCCCAAAAAACAAAGAACTTTCTATTTACCATCCTAAATTCAGGATAACCAATATCTATTTTACTCCACTGTATGTACATGTAGTGAGGGCCTGGAATCCAAACAGTCTCACCATTTAGATACATCCATAATCCTTCATCTCTCCTTCTAAACTCCTCTTCTATGTACTTAACATACTTTACAGCGTTATCTCTTTTAAGGTCTTTAGGTATACCCTCTCTCTCCCACCTTTGGTTTTTCTTAACCCTATTGTGGTATAGTATCTTAGACTTAGCAGGCTTCTTAGGTAAGACAATTTCTACGCCTGCGATAACCTCAACCTCGCCCTCATTACCTGGAAAAAGAACTACCCTCTTCATCTCTTAGCTTTTCTTTCTGCAAATGATGCTTCAAAGTCTGCTTCTCTTTTTAAGAGGCTATCCTCACCATCACCGTATATCTTAACCTCTAATTCCTTTATACTTAGAAGTATCTCTTCGCAATCTATAAAGCATTCTTTCTTTGCTTTAATTGCGTTACGTCTTTTCTCATCAGAGAGTTCTACATCTAAAGGTTTTTGAATTTCCTCTAGTAAAATATCTACCGCACTTTTACCTGCGTTAATTAACTCCTCTAACTTTTTTTTAGAATACTTATCACTATTATTCATACACAGCTAAAATATCTATATCTCTCATACGCAGAAGCTCCTCTCCATTAATATCCATATCATACTCAGAGTTTTTGGTAAAGACAATTTTATCCCCTACTTTTACTCCCATCTCAGACAATCTTTCACTAGGGTGTTTAACTACACCTCGTTCAAGAACATCTTCAATTTCTGACTTTATGTATATACCACTATCAGTTTTTATATCAGATTCCTCTTCTACAATCTGCTCTATCAAGTTCCAATGATGGACTGTCTTGACTTCACCTTTTCTCTCTCTGGCATATATCTGGTTTATCTGAGCGAGATAAACATCTTCTTCGTCTATGTATTTAATATGATTATCTTCTTTTGGCACAAAGTGGTGAAACCAAACCTTATCTCCTTTCTTTACATCAAAGTCTACAGACGTAGTTTCAGGTGCAACAAAAACAACTCCATACCTTCTAGCATGGAATAAAGGGTTATAGGTTGTGTTAAGAACTAATTCTAAGTCTCCACACTTTAGCGTATCTTCTTCTGGCTTTTCTATCTTTATCCAGAACTGGTCTTTAATTAACTTCATCTTTATCTCTTTAATTTAATTAGTATACTATATAATCCTTTGCAATATCTATCTTATATTCGATTGCAGTAGGTTGATTAAAGAACCTTTTCCAAGGCCTAGAGACATCTTCTCCTTTAATCTTTACGTAGACATCATAAACAACTTGTTGATTCTTTATCCACGTTCTCTCGTCTTGTATTATAGCGGTGACTTCAATCTCACCTGATTTCATCCTTTGTCCTACCTGATAAGTAAGACCTTGCTTTAAATCACCTATTGTGATTTTTCTTATAATTAAACTCTCTTCCATATTTTATTTTAAATTGTATTAAGAACCAGCTATAGTAACCGTACCTATACTTGCAACAACAATCCAATCAGATTGACTTGAACCAGCAACCAAAGTCATAGAGCTTTGTATGTTACTAGCTGGTGCTGCTAAAACAGCATTTTGTTGCTTATTAATATCCTGACTTTGATAGCCTGTAACTGTAACTGTTTGGGTAGACATATTGATAACTCTTATTGATTTACCGTCTAATCCAGTTCTATTTGGTAAAGTTAAAACTTGAGAAGCAGTAGTCCCTTTGAATATAACTAAGTCATCTTCAGCTAATATATTTCCTGTAGCAGTCAACTCTCTTATACCTGTTGTTACAGAAGAAGCTGCACTTAAAGTAACCTTACCTGAGTTATCTATAGTTAAGGCTGTTACTCCTTTATTCTTAAATGTGAAATCCTCAGTAGTATTATTATACTCTATTTGTCCCCCATTACTTGTAGGTAAAGTTCCAATATCTCCAAAAGAAACACTAGACGTACTACTAGCACCACTAACAACAGACATACCACTATTAGATGAGCTTTCTATAACTAAATCATTAGAGTTAGCAGGAGGTGTATAACTACCTGGAGAACTCCCATCTGATATTGTTACGCCACCTGTTGACTCTATAGTACCACACTCTATCCCAGAAGTAGAAACCTTAAGGGTAGTGTCTGTTCCGTCTCCGTCACTAACTGTTTTAAAAGAAGCATCAACTCCACCATCAACCTTTAGTAGGTTTTGATAAGTAGAGTTTATCGAACTTCCAGATAAATTATTTCCCATTTTATTTTTTCTTTATTTTTTCTATAGACCTACCTGCAAAGTAAGCCCCATATACTGTTATTAATAATGTTTGATATATTGGTATATAACTTTCTTGTATTACAAAGCCTCCTATATTACCATCAAACAATGACAAAGTTACAAAAATAATTGTTAAGAATATACATATTAATGGTCGGATGTTTTTACTAAGCCAGTTGTCAGACTTCATATCAGCCTCCCAACGTCT
>TARA_R110001599_G_scaffold161053_15_pt1 | contig 17217 bp, 13 predicted proteins | sample TARA_R110001599 | Tara Oceans TARA_R110001599 (sample SAMEA4398360) | marine metagenome | biome: Polar Biome; feature: [MES] marine water layer (ENVO:01000295) within the mesopelagic zone...; material: water (ENVO:00002006), including particulate matter (ENVO:01000060) such... | reverse complement strand
TTAAAGCGATTTCTGCACGTAATAGAATGTCTATTGCATATTTCGGGTTAAATTAAATATGGATCTACTGATCTGTTTTTCTTAATTGTTTCTTAGCTTATCAATTAATTCCTCCTTCTTCAACTGACTTACCCCTTCTAAACCGATTTCCTTAGCCTTATTGTAAAGTTCTTCCCTTGTCCATTCTTCATAGGGAGAAGCTTTTCCGCCTTTTTTACCCGTTTCCGTATTTGGAGCATTGGCTATTCTTGCGGATTTTTCTTTACTGTATCCTTTATCCCTAAGGGCTTCATATTGGGACTCGTTTTTTATAGTCTTCATTTTTTCCTTCGGCATAATAGTATTATTTAAGCGTTATCTCTTCTGTATTTATCAGTTTCTGAGGTCACTTCTTTATCAGCATTTTTTGCCCTATACAATTTATCTTTGGCAGCCTTTTCATCTTTTTTATCATTTATCTCAACATTCTTTAAAGGCTTTTTAGAAGCCTTACCATCCTCTGCTTCATTTTGGGCTTCTGTAAAGCTGTTTTTCTGGAAATCATCATGTTTATTGTTTTTATTATTCTTTTCCATCTTTATAATTTTTGTTTTATTATAGGTAAATTATAACCAAAATCATTCCAAATTGAATTTGACCGCTATTTTCACAGTAAAATTTCACCCTAAGTCCCTTTTTATTTGTTTATCCTTTCACAAGGAAATATATTCACGGATCAATAGTTCAGAAAAATTTTAATTAAATATGAGAAGTAACTTAAAAAATTCCAGAAGAACCTTCATAAAAGGGAGTCTTTTGGCGCTAGGAGGTATAAGTATTGTACCCCGACACGTTTTGGGCAAAGGACATCTGGCCCCCAGTGACCACTTAACAAAAGGCATAATCGGAGTTGGCGGCATGGGCCGAGGCCACTTCAATTATGCAGGAACTAAAACTGTAGCCATTTGTGATGTAGATACACGTCACATTGGTATCGCTCAAGAAACACTAGGGAAAGGTGTCAAAACTTTTGCTGATTATAGAGACCTAATCAAGCTCCCGGAAGTAGATATAGTACACATTGCCACCCCTCCTCATTGGCATGGAATCATGGCTGCTGATGCTGTTAGAGAAGGAAAAGACATATGGTGCGAAAAGCCAATGACAAGGACTATTGGTGAAGGCAAGAAAGTCATGGAAGCTGTAAAGCAACATGGAAATGTTTTTAGATTAAATACCTGGTTCCGCTTTGATAGCAATTTTTACGGTATGAATACCGAGGTAAAAAACATCAAAAAACTAGTGGATTCCGGAATGCTTGGCTGGCCTCTTAAAGTAACTGTCGGTAAGTTGACTGGATTCGATTGGAAATTTTACTGGGTTGGGAAAACCGGATTGAATGAAATGCCGATTCCTAAGGAGCTAGATTATGACCGTTGGTTAGGTCCAGCACCTTATAAACCTTATAACGAGCATAGAACCCATGGTACTTTTAGAGGATATTGGGATTATGATGGCGGTGGACTTGGAGACATGGGACAACACTATTTGGATCCGGTACAGTATTTCCTCGGCAAAGATGAAACAAGCCCTGTCAAGGTAGAGGTTGATGCACCACAACAACACCCTGAGGCAGTTGGAACATGGAGAAAGATCACTTATACCTATGAGGATGGATGCCAGATCGTCTTAGATGGAGAAGGTACTACAGAAGCTCCTTATATAGAAGGGCCAAAAGGTAAACTCTATAGAGGATTTAAATCAGATATTCCTAATATGGAACGGAAACTGGCGCAATTCCCTGATCTTGCTCCTCAGGTGACGGATTTTGTAGATGCAGTAAAAAACAGAAAGAAATTTGCGCTTAATGAGCAGAATGGATTTCGCTCTTGCACCTTGGTAAACATGGGATTGGCAGCCTTGAGACTTAACAGAGATTTGAATTTCGATCCTGTAAAATTAGAATTCATAAATGATGAAGGAGCCAACAGACTCGTGAATCAGCCCATGAGAGCACCTTATACCATTTGATCTAAAACATAAAAGGAATAACCAGTATTATGGAAAAATATTTTATTAAAAGAGTGGCTTTGATACTTTGCCTTTTTGTAGGGCATGTGTTTATAAGTCAGGCGCAAAATCAACTCGATGCGGGAAGAACTACCGCCACTAAAATTGCAGATTTACTTAACCGGTTTCCAGCCAATAACGCAAGTGCTTTAGAAGCGGCTATGAAACAAATGGAAGACTTGGGGGCTAGTGGCATTACCGAAATGGCACTTATGCAGAAACCAGGTGTCAACAATGAAAACATAGAGTATGCTTTGGCCGGCTTTGCATTTTATGCAAGTAAGGATGGCAGAGAAGATTTGGCGAATATGGCTGTAGATGCCTACACAGATGCCATAGGAAAATTGACTGATCCAGAAGCTCAAAACTTTGTGCTGAAACAAATAAAATGGATCGCTAAAGATGGAAATTTAGAAAGCATCAAACCTTATTTGACAAATGAAAGGCTTTCAGGAACAGCATCCAGAGTATTGGCAAATATTGGTTCTTCCAATGCTGCCTCTGCATTGATTGCCGCTCTAAAAGCTTCTAACGACGATGCCCAAAAAGCCAATTACATTGAGGCATTGGGAGATATGGGAGCAGCGGAAGCTACCGAAACGGTATCCACCTATATAAACTCCAGCAACCCTTCACTTAAAAAAGTAGCCATATATGCTGCTGCCAGCATTGCTGATCCATCAAGTGCAAGCTTATTGTATGCTGAAGCTGAGAAAGCAGGCTTTACTTTTGAGCCAAGCAATGCTTCAGCTCAATACCTAAGGTATATTGACAATTTAGGTGCTAAAGGAAGTAATAAGTTAGCGGTAAAATTAGCCAAGAAACTAGATAAGGCTACAAATGTAAGCCAACACTACCACACCAAAGCTGGAGCTTTGGAATTATTGGTGAAATTTGATCCTGAAAAATCAAGCAAGCGACTAAATAAAGCAGCCCAATCGGATGAATACAGGTACAGAGGTACTGCTTTAGGCTATGTTACCGATGACCAACTTATCCAAGGATTGGAAGGATGGAAAAAAACTTTAAGCAAAGGAACTGATGAAACTGTGGTTGCCATTATTCAACGCATGGGCAAAGTCCATAATGAAGCAATTGCGCAAACTATTTTACCTTATCTAAATAGTACCAATGACAGAATTCGTCAAACAGCAATTTCCTCAGTTGTTACTTCAGGTGATAATTTGGCTTTGACACAAATTCTTGATCTATTGGCTTCAGCTAATGATTCAGATAAAATGCAGTTGCTAACAGCTTTGCAAACCATGAAGGGAGACAATGTGACATCCGAAGTTGCAAAAAGGGTTGGAAATGCAGACAATGCCAATAAAATCGCATTATTAGGTCTTTTGGCATCTAGAGCAGCAGAAGATCAAATTGATGTTGTCTTTACTGCTACCTCTAGCAATAACTCTGAGGTAAAATCAGCTGCTTTAACAGCGCTTTCATCAATGGCTACACCAAATGATTTACCTAAGCTGGTTAACCTTTTGAAAAATGAAAGCTCCGCAGATGACTTGAATAAAATCCAAGAAGCAATCATTGTTGCCAATGCCCAAAAAGGGAACCTAGCATCAGAAACCAAATGGGCTATGGATCTATTACCTCAGCTTTATTTGGACAAACAGTTGTACTTGTATAAAGTATTGGCAAAAACTGGTGGTGAATCTGCTTTGAACAAGCTTCAAGACATTTATGAAACAGGAAATGTAAAACAGAAACAAGCAGTTATTGGTGCTTTGAATCATTCAGAAGATCCAGCGGCCACAGGCCCATTATTGCATATTGCCAGAAATGCAAGTACTGATCAATTAATGGACGAAGCCTTATCAGGTTATATTAGGTTAGTCCCTTCAACCGAAGGAACGGCTACTCAAAAAGTATTGATGCTTAGAAATGCGTTGGAATTGGCCAAAAGTCAAGAAAATATTCATGCGATCTTACGTCAACTCGGTAACTATCCTACTTTTCAAGCTTTACTCGTAGCCGGAAAATACCAGGAAAAAGCTGATTACCAACAAGAAGCTGCAAGAGCAGTAATGAAAATTGTATTGAACAACGATGCCCTTTTTGGTAGCAAGGTTAAGTCAATTGTTGAAAGAACAATTGAAGTGATCAGCGGACAAGACAGTCAGTATTACAAGACCTCTCTTAAGAAGTTTCTTGATGAAATGCCTAAAGGAGAAGGTTTCTACCCGCTTTTCAATGAAGAAAATTTAGATGGTTGGAAAGGTGTATTCAGTAACCCTATAAAAAGGGCTGAAATGACTGAGAGAACTTTCAAAAGAGAACAGGAAAAAGCCAACGAAACCATGAAAACTGGCTGGATAGCTGAAGATGGTTTACTTGTTTTCACTGGTAAAGGTCAGAACATAGCTGCAGAAAAAGACTTCGGTGATTTTGAAATGTTTGTAGATTGGAAGATCACTGCTGATGGAGATGCCGGTATCTATTTAAGAGGAACACCTCAAGTTCAAATCTGGGATATTGCCAGAACAAATGTAGGTGCAGAAGTTGGTTCTGGAGGGTTGTACAACAACAAAAAACATCCAAGTAAGCCTTTAAAAGTTGCTGATAATCCTGTAGGAGAATGGAATACTTTCCATATTATTATGCAGGGAGAAAAAGTAACTGTTTACCTGAATGGTGATTTGGTGGTAGACGATGTAACACTAGAAAATTTCTGGGACAGAGAGTTACCTATATTCCCAACAGGACAAATAGAACTTCAAGCCCATGGTACCTATGTAGCTTACAGGGATATTTATATCCGTGAGTTAGTAGGAGCTCCAAAATTTGAGCTTAGCGATCAGGAGAAAAAAGATGGTTTTAAAGTTTTATTTGATGGAACAGATCTAGACGAATGGACAGGAAATAAAACAGACTATGTTGTAGAAAATGGTGTTTTAGCTATTTATCCAGGCAAAGGTGGTTCTGGAAACCTGATGACAAAAGAAGAATATGAGGATTTTGAATTCAGGTTCGAATTCAAATTAACTCCAGGTGCCAACAATGGATTGGGCATCAGGGCACCTCTAAAAGGAGATGCTGCATATTCAGGTATGGAACTTCAAATCCTTGATGATACAGCTGAAATATACAGCAAATTAAAACCTTATCAGTATCATGGCTCCCTATACGGTGTCAGTGCTGCTAAAAGGGGTCATCTTAAACCTGTAGGTGAATGGAACTATCAGGAAGTAATCGTAAAAGGTGACCGCATTCAAGTTATTCTTAATGGTACTAAAACACTTGATGTGAATATCTCAGATGCCAGAGAAAATGGAACTTTAGATAAAAGAGAGCATCCTGGACTTTCAAATAAAACAGGACATATAGGATTTCTTGGACACGGAGACATTTTATTCTTTAAAAACATAAGAGTAAAAAATCTCTAAAATTGATTTTGTAAGAGGGTTTTTGGTCAATAAAGTCAACTAAATATCATGGAATTTTATTGAAATTTCCATCAAAAACATCTTTGAGGAAAACCAATTACCACTGAATTTATTCAAAAGAGAGGCAAAAATATTGTCTCTCTTTTTTTTTACCTTCCCATAAAAATAGCAACTTATAGGTGCTAATTCCTCTTCATCCCCTTCTCCTCCTTGCGAATTCCTAGTCCACCTGAGGCTTAGAAAGATTCATCACTGAGGCACTCCAATTGACCTATTCTCTTTCTCCTTTTTATTGAAAATAGAAACCCTTTTTTATGCATTTTTACCTAGGTGATAGGTTTCGGTAAAAGGTTGGTATTAGGAAAAGTATAGCATTAAACCCGGATTATGCAATAGACATTCTATTACTTAATCCAGGTTAAAAGAGCAAAAACACAAATTTGCTGTATTGCGATTCTAAATAATCACCTTGATTCGGCCCGATTTATAAGCAAATTAAAACAAAGGTAAAATCTGGCATGATTATAGATTAATTTATTATATCCATTTTTATAAAATATTATTGTATAAAAATAAAATTCATAAAACATTTACCTACATTGACTCATTCCAATTCCAAAATATGATGAAAAATTTATTAATCTTATGTTTAATCTTGACTTTACCCTTGCAGGTTATAGGTCAAATAAAGTCGGTCACCTTTTCTCCTGAAAAAAACCAGATCAATTCAGGGCTTCCTTTACCTTCCGAAGAAAGATTTCTTATCGATGGTGTACTTCCTCCAGGTATAAGACGGGTAGAGGTGAAAATTTATAAAGCCAATAAAAAAATAACTACAGCTGAGAGCTATATATGGAAAGCCGCTTACCTTTCAATTCCATCAGCATTTGAAATTTATGTTGCTTACCCATTAAGAAGTAATGAGAATTATACCCTAAAGTTTTTTTACTACAATGCCACTGACACGACCGAAATGTCAGCGGTGAAGGATGCCATTCACACCAATTTAGAAACCTATCTTAATGCAAATTTTGAAGTCAATAAAAAGGGTGTCAAAGCTTTGGTCTCTCAAAAAGCCATGATGGTACAGTTAAATGAAATTGTAAACCAAGGACTTAGCAATTACACCCACCAACTGGATCAGAGCTTCAATGGTTTTAGTGATGTGGTAAAACAGAAAATTGAGCAAGTGCATGGGCTGAAATTAAAAAACGCCAAATTCAACTTATTGAAGAAAGATGACAGTACCAAAGGTACGGACAATGCCTACTATGCCAATCAAATCTTGGCCCAGCTTGTAGCCCTTACAAAGGCTGAAACAGATCAATACCTTCGTTCAAATTTACTGATGTTGGTAGATGTACGTGAGATAGACAACTATCCTACACAGAAAAAACCTTATTACTTACCTATTAACATTGGTTATGCAGGGACCTATTTTGGCGGGGGGTTCAACGATTTAGATTATGGAACCTCTGCTTTTGCAGGTATTTCTGTCCCATTAGGTAATAAAAATTTCACCAAAATATTAGGGAATGCTTCCATCTCTACAGGTGTTTTCTTCTCAAATATGACGGATGGAAACCAAACTGAAATCAGTGGGCCACTTATTGGTAGACCTACTTACATTGGCTTAGGTTACAGCATATTCAGGATTATGCGATTTAATGCTGGAGCAGTATTGACGTCCTCTAATGTCAATTCAAATTTCGAAGATGTAACCGTTTACCCATTCATAGGCTTTAGTGCAGAATTCAATATTTGGTTAGGACTTAAACCTTAAAAGCATGTTTAGAACACTACTCTTCCTAGGCCTGTTTATAGCTCAGTCAGCTAACCTATCAGCTCAATTAAACCCTTATAAGCTGCGAATTGGGGCTGGAATAGGATATTCCAATTATTATGGTGACCTCAGTAATTACCGCTATGGAAAATTTCCAGATTGGAATTCTTTGGGTGAAACTTATTCTTATAATGCCAACTACAACCAATCTCCATCCATTTCTTTATCCATAGAGCAAAGAATAAATGCAAGCTGGGGGTTACTGCTAAATGGGGGACAATATACCTTGTCCATGAGTGACCGATTTGTAGACACCAATGATGCTTTAAAAATTGATGGACCAAATTTCAATAGGGCTTTAAATTTCAAGACGCGGGTAAAAGACTTGGGTTTAGGTTTTGTTTTTAGAAGCGACAATGGAAAAATATTGCGGGAAAATGCACTTATAGCCCCTTACCTTTCTGTACATGGAGGTTGGTTACAATTCAAACCTAAAGGTGACCTTTTAGATAAGGATGGAAACCAATACGATTATTCACAAAATGAGTTAATCACTGATGGAAACTTCGAAACCGACCTAGGAAAACTTCAGGCCTCTAGCAATAATGGCTATGATGAAAATGCTTTTTATTTGGCAGCAGGCATTGGAATAAGATTTAGGCTAACCAAGCAAATTGAGCTGTATTTTCAATCAGATGTAAAAAGAACAAATACAGATTATATTGATGATGTGGATGGATCTTCCAGAACTAGCTATGTTGATGAATTTCAAAAATATGCAGCCTATCCTGGAGTTGCTTTAAGCCCTTCTGACAGAATGATCAGAGGAGATGCGCAAAACAACCGGGATTGGTTCTTCAACCATCAATTTGGGCTAAAAATAAGTTTTCTCCCTTCGAGAACAGCCTTCAGAGCCAACACAATAAGCCCATCTTCGACAATAATTCGATCAATCACTAAGATAAAGATTGAATATGAAGGAACGGATTCTTCAAATAACACAGCTTCATCAGAGACAATCATAAACAACAGTGACTTCAATAAGGAAAAGGTGTTAGCACCGGAAAGAAAAGCATTGCCTATTGAAAGCAAGGTCCAAGAAATACCTGCCCAAATAGAATCAAGAACTAATGCTGACAATACGCTTACATTTTCGGCACTCAATTCCAGAATTAGCGAAACGGAGCAAAAAAGGGATTCGGTGACCATTTGGCAATACCCCTTTAGACAATCCGATCCAGAAATTGTTTACGTTCAAGAAAAAGAGACTGTTTATAGTCGTTACAATCAAAACAATTTGAGAGAACAGAGTGATCCTCAAATAAATGCCCCGTTTGTAGCAGCTTCTCCTGAAAGCCAAGTGGCTAATTCCAATATCCTTTATCCCCTACCTTATTATGGTCGACCTTCCGCAGTCAACCAAGCTGCCTATGTTACAGCTCCTATTGGCATGGACTCAACGATGATCGCTGACAGCACCGCACTCGTGCAGTTGGACACTGTAGAAATGAATTCAATCAGTACTGGATTTAAGGCAATACCAGGACAAGGAATTGGCGGGCAAAAGTACAAATTTGAAACACCGGCAAACGTTCAGGGAATCAATTCACAATTGTTAAATTCGAATGAAAGCAAAGCAGCTTTAATAGAAAATGGCCTTTACGCTGAAATTTATTTTGAATCAAATCAGAGTATTTTATCAGAAAATGAAACCTTAAAGTTAGCTCCTTTGGTTAAAATGTTAAACCAAACGCCTAAAGCTATAATATTGGTGAAAGGCTTTGCTGACAATACTGGCAGCACCTCTTATAACCTTAAATTGATAGAAAAGAGGGCCGCTGTGGTTGAAGAAAGCTTATTGAGTCGATTTGGTGTAGACAAAGACAGGATAGAACGTCAACCGGGTGCACTATTGATAAGGGGAGTTCAAAGGAATTCACGGCCAGAAGACCGAAAAGTGGAAGTTCAGGTTTTTTATTAAAGACAATAAAATACAAATAGTACAATGAAATCAGAAATTAAAAATCTTGTTGTCCTAACAGGAGCGGGAATTTCTGCGGAAAGTGGAATAAAAACCTTTCGGGATGACAATGGACTTTGGGAAGGACATGATGTGATGGAAGTAGCCTCACCAGAAGGCTGGAACAAAGACAAGGAAAAAGTACTTGAATTTTATAATTCGCGTAGGAAAACTGGCCTTTATGCCAAGCCAAATGAAGCTCATCTTAAGCTTTCGGAACTTGAGAAAAAGTATAAGGTTACTATTATTACTCAAAACGTTGATGATTTACATGAGAAGGCTGGCTCATCCACAGTACTTCACCTCCATGGAGAGTTGTTCAAAGCACAGAGCACCGTTGATCCAAAATTAGTGTATCCCATTGAAGGCTGGGAATTAAAAATAGGAGATAAATGCGAAAAAGGTAGTCAGCTACGACCCTATATTGTCTGGTTTGGTGAACCTGTACCAATGATGACTTCTGCTATTTCTGCAGTTGAAAATGCAGACGCCTTGGTCATCATAGGCACTTCTATGTTGGTCTATCCTGCTGCAGGATTGATAGACTATACCAGAAAAGAAATTCCTAAATTTGTCATTGATCCAATAATTCCACACATCCCCAGCCAGGAAAATATTTTCTTTATTGAGGAGAAAGCCAGTACAGGTGTGAAAAAGTTGGAAAAACTTTTGAAAAATTGGAAATTTGAGGGCTTATGGGTAAATATTGTATAGTTTTTCCTTTCACTTTTAACTCCGATCAATTGGACACTGAATACAGCAGTACATCAAGGGCCGAAAGTAGCAGAATAATCATTAAGAACTTCATCAAACTAACGCTGGCGGGCCTTTTTATTGGTTTTTTTCATTCTCATGATTTCTGGATTGGCCTGGTATTGGCCATTTACCTGATATACTCCCTAGCAAAAAGGTGGAAGCGCAATGCTGAAGACAAGATGGTGTTTCTAACTGGAACAATTATCGGCGGTGTATTAGGTGTTTGCTGTGAGATCTGGGGCGTTTTTTTTGGTTATTGGGAATACCATGACCTTAGCTTGGGCAGGTCTTTTCCCTATTGGCTGCCTTTTGCATGGGCTTTGGCTTTTACCTATATCTACCAGCTAGAAAAAGATTTAATTTCAGCTTTAAGTATCAAAAAAATAGCTACCAAAATCCTATTGTCAATTGTCATAGCTATGATATTCCCCACTTTTGGTGAAATCATAACCATTAATTTAGGCGTTTGGACTTATTATTGGCCCCTACAGGTATTTGGTGTGCCACTACTAGCGATCTTCTTACTTGTAGTCTTTCATACTGGGGTCAATTTTTTGATGGTTTTAATCTGTAAGCATTTCGGTTGGAAGAACACTGTATTCAACCCTTAAAAAAAACCATAAAACATCTGTTTTATTTAGGGAATATTCCCGAAGCATTAGTACTACCCTATTGCATAAGTTGGATTAGACACATAAAATCCCGACTAACTAAGATCATTATAAAAAAGAGGCCACAGGATCAGCAACCTTATTGCTTTTCTGTGGCCTCTTTAAACCCGGATTATGTAATAGGATTTCTCCGTCCTGACAATAGTCAGGGGTGAAGCCTGTCCCGTGTTTACGGGAAGTGTTGCAATCACAATAAAATCAGGCTATTTGGAGACTGAGTCATAGCACCGCTATGGTGAAGTCGAAAATAGCAACGAAATGACTGATTTTAAAGTTATTACAGCACGTAATAGATTGTCTATTGCATATTTCGGGTTAAATTTACCATTACCTAAATTATAGTGCTTTTACCTGACTGCGGATTGTAGGGTCGCCAAATAAACCCATTTTTGATCTCTGGATTTTAAGCCCTCTAGCATTGCTTCTTGCTCTTTATCTGTCATCTCCATGTCTTCAAATTCCATAGAATTAAAAAACTGAATATAATCCCTGTAAATGTTCATGGTCAAATGAGTAGATTTTGCTTCACTTCCTGTTGGTAGTGCTGTTCTCAAAAATCTCCAATCTTCCATTAGGTCATTTGAGATTTTTTTCTGATGAAGAGGCAAAAATATTTGTTCTTCAGCAGTTTCGTATTCTTGAAATTTACCTTCAACTGCCTTCATAAGATCGAAAGTAGCTAAAATCCCGGGAGTGTATTGGAAATCATCATCCGTTCTCGCCACTTCTAACATATAGCTCCTAACAGCTAAATCCCTCATTTCCAAAGAAGAAGCAATCTTATTTTTTGCTTGTTCTGCACTCATTTCAGGAAAAGCTTGTACCGCACTATTGATCAACTGATTCATGTTGTTCCCATTCATCATCGATACAGGGTCTTCATAATAGGTAACAGTCAAGTATTGGAAGTTTTCCCCTTCTAAATCAGAACCTGATTGAAGTGACCAAAAGTCCCATCCACTGATGTGTCCATCATTCTTTTCTTGTTCGTAAACCTTCTCTAAAAACTCCTTATATTCTAAATAATCCAAAACTTTATTCGGCTCTACTTTGATGAATTCCAAGACCAAAAATTGCTCGTTTTGTCCATAAACATTGACTACTGCCATTACGGATATTAACCAAATGATTAGCTGCTTTTTCATACCTTTTTGTTTTTGGGTTCTTACCCAATATACAAATTTAAAATAGAAAATAAACCGATTATAAGTAAATTTCGCCATTAAAAATATTATAATTGCAAAATAAAAAAGGCCTTTGGAATTCTTAATGTATTCCAAAGGCCTTTAAGGCAGAATTTTATGTAAAATTGTTTGCCTAGCTTTTTAAAATTGTTTCAATCTTTAGTAGTTCGTCCTCAGTAAAACTTAAATTCTTCAGACTATTCACATTATCCTGAAGCTGAGAGGCTTTACTAACACCAACAAGCACCGAGGTAATTGTTGGACTCTTCAACAACCAGGCTATGGCCATTTGAGCAAGACTCTGCCCTCTTTCTTCTGCAAGGTCATTTAATTTTTTAACCTGACTCAATACCGCTGAAGTTATATTACTAGATTTAAGATACCTTCCATCCTTTACGGCTCTTGAATCCTCAGGAAAACCATTGAGGTATTTATTGGTTAGAATTCCTTGCTCCAGAGGAGAAAAGGCAATGGCACCTATACCTGACTCATCTAACACATTCAGTAAATCCTTTTCTACCCACCTGTCCATCATGTTATATCGCGGTTGGTGAATTAAACAAGGCGTTCCTAACTCTTTCAATATTTTAGCCGCTTTGATTGTGTCAGCTGCACTGTATTGAGAAATACCTACATAAAGCGCCTTTCCCTGACGCACAATCAAATCCAAGGCGCCCATGGTTTCCTCTAAAGGAGTATCTGGATCTGGCCTGTGGTGATAAAATACATCTACATATTCCAGTCCCATTCTTTTTAAACTTTGGTCCAAACTAGCGACCAAGTATTTCTTGGAGCCAAAGTTACCATATGGACCAGGCCACATGTCCCATCCTGCCTTGGAAGAAATCAGCAACTCATCTCTATAAGCTAAAAAATCCTTTTTAAGAATTCTACCAAAATTCTCTTCAGCAGCACCATAAGGAGGTCCATAATTGTTCGCAAGATCAAAATGCGTAATCCCCAAATCAAAGGCTGTTCTTAATATTTCTCTTCCTACCTTAAGGTCATCACTATGACCGAAATTGTGCCAGAGCCCTAAAGAGATGGCTGGCAAATCCAATCCACTTTTACCGCATCTCCGGTATTTCATGTTATCATACCTTGAAGGATCAGGTACATATACTGGCAGTGGTTCTTGATCGTTTATTTTCATAATATTTTATTTTATAGAGGTTTATGTTTCAAGCAAATTCAACTATTTTCTAAATAAACTATATTGTTTTCAGGTATTTTATCCCAAAAGGATTTCAGTAAATAACGAGTCTCAACCACTCTTTTAACAGGTTTTAGTGCAGAGATCACTTCTTCGGAGGATTGATAGGACATGTTTAAGTCCAAAAAACCATAGGCAGAAAGAAAACCATCTTCAAAAAGCAATGCGACCTCTTCTTCGGGATTTCTACCTATATCTTTCACCAATAACCTTTCTCCTTCCATTTTCACAGCAGCAAAAACTTCATCGGCTCTTTCGTTATAAACTTCAGGCAATTCTTTGCCACAGCAGGCCCCATTGCATTCACCTACTTGAAAATCATAACAGGCTCCATTCTTTTTTTGTATTCCATTAAGTTTTGGGCAAAGCTGGTATTCCTGGTTTTTTTCTACTAAGAATTTCCAACCACTGGCATGGCTGGTAAATGTAGCTAAAGGCTTAATTCCGGGTACAATCTTATTGATTTGAAACCGAGTGTAACCTTCCCTGTCCGTATAGGAGAAAATACCCCAAGACATGGCTTTTACTTTTAGCGACCTGTTGTACTTTGGCCACAGCCTTTTGATTTCCATGGCCTCTAACAACAATGCCAGTAACTCACTTCCTGTAACTTCATAACTTACGTCACATATCTCACTTTTTAAACTCAACTTAGCTTTACCTGTAAAGTGTCCATTGAAGCGACTTTGTATGTTCACTGCTTTGCCTACATAGATCACTTTCCCGTTGGCATCATGAAAATAATACACCCCTGTAGATTGTGGGATTTCATTAAACTGTTCTTTGCTGATATTGGGAGGTAGGGTTAATGCCTTGTGCTTGCCTTTTATGGCTTGACCAATATGGTCCTCATGATCTGCCTCCAGAAGTTGGCCAAACAATATAGATGTGGCCCATGCATCACCCATAGCGCGGTGACGATCATTCACGGTGATTCCTCTTGATTCACATAGACGACCCAGACTATAACTTTTAAGCCCAGGAAAAATTTTCCTACTTAATCTTACAGTACACAGGCGTTTGGGTTTGTACACTTTTCCTTCTCTTTCAAATGCCTGCTTAACAAAGCTATAATCAAAGCCTACATTATGAGCGACAAATACCTTATCTTCTAATAAGTCAAAAAGTTCATCAGAAATATCTGCAAAAGTAGGTGCTCCTTCAAGCATCTGTGAGTCTATGCCTGTGAGCCCTGTGATAAAACCAGGCACATGCATTTCCGGATCCAACAATTGCTCATATTGCCCGGTAATTTTCTCACCATCATGAAAAACCACGGCAATCTCGATAATCTTGTTGTTACCAGTAAATCCTCCCGTAGTTTCAATATCTACTATTGCGTACATAAATAACTCATAAGTAAAAACAATACTCAGAAAAAACAAAATGATTCATTTATTTCTTCTTGAATAAAAGTTGTCAAATTTGTAATATTAGATATTAAACTGAAGAACGAAGCAAACAATTTCCTTCAGGGCATCTTTTAATTCAAATACTTTATTAAACATAGCGATTATGAAAGAAAAAGCAGATGCCTGGCAAATGGAATTAACCAAAATCACTTGGGAATTTGAGAAGCTCTTAGAGGATTATGACCTTACTACTTTAAACTTAAAACCAGGACCTGGAAAATGGAGCCCAATGGAAATTATTGACCATTTAATCCAAGTTAATGCTTCTTATTTTCCGATTTTTCAACAAATCATTGACCAGAAGTTTAAGACACCACTATTAGGTAGGCTTCCTTTTTATGGTAAAAAAACGGGAGAGATGATCCTTGCGGCCATGAATAAAAGTACAAAAATTAAAACTTTTTCTTCCTGGGAACCTGCTGAAAAGATGCATAACAATGACCTGAAGTTTGATTTTTTCAATAAACAAGACCAATTGTCCAATTACATTCAAAAGCTGGAACCTTATCTAAATCAAAAACTTATGATTTATTCTCCGGCCAATAAATGGATTGTATACCCTTTGGACACAGCAATAGAAATTATTTTGAGCCATGAAAAGAGGCATCTTACTCAAATAAAGAACCAACTAATTGTCCAATAACCTATGAAATCTGAAAAAGAAAAAATGCTTGATGGTGAATTGTACCTGGCATCAGATGAAACCCTAAGCAAGGACAGGTTTCATACCAGACAATTACTCAATGACTTAAACCAAAACCTCCCTGGAGACAGCACACATAAGGTTAATATCGCTAAAAAGCTTTTTAAGCATGTAGGCAAAGATTTTGGCTTGGAGCCTCCTTTTTACTGCGATTATGGTTATAATATCAGTGTGGGGAATCAGGTTTTTTTTAATTTCAATTGTGTACTCTTAGACATTAATTCAATTACAATTGGTAACCGAAGCATGTTTGGGCCTGGAGTAAATATTTATGCTGCAACTCATCCAATCGACGCCAAAACAAGGGGCAGCCAGCTTGAATTTGGTAAGCCAGTGACTATTGGTGATGATGTTTGGGTCGGAGGAGGAGCGATTATTTGTCCAGGAGTAAACATTGGTGACAGGAGCATTATTGCCGCAGGCGCAGTTGTCACAAAGGATGTACCTGCAGACGTCATCGTCGGAGGAAACCCTGCTAAAATCATTAAATATATAGACCAAGAAAAGAAGATGGTTTAAAGCACCATCTTCTTTAAGTGATTTTCTTTGATTACTCTTCTGAGGATTTTTCCAACATTTGATTTGGGAAGTTCATCCACAAAATATATTTCTTTTGGCACCTTATAACTTGTCAGGCTTTCTCTAGAAAAGGCAATCAAGTCCTCTTCTGAAAGCGATTTGTCTGTGGCAATTACATAGGCGACTACCCTCTCAGTAGATTTCTCATCAGGAATACCTATTACACCTGCTTCGTTGATCCTATCATGCGCCGTCAAGGCATCTTCTACCTCGTTAGGGTAAACATTGAAGCCAGACACCAAAATCATTTCCTTCTTACGATCTACGATTTTAAAGTATCCGTCTTTATCCTTAACCGCTATGTCTCCTGTTTTAAACCACTCTCCCAAAAAGCTATCGGCAGTTTCTTCAGGTCTTTCCCAATAGCCTGGCATAACCTGAGGGCCCTTAACGCACAATTCTCCTCTTTCACCTAAGGGCAAATCATTTCCTTCATCATCTACAATTTTTACATCCGTGTTAGGTAAAGGAATACCAATTGTACCCAACCTTTCTGTACCATCTATGGGGTTACAAGTAACCACAGGAGAGGTCTCAGTAAGCCCATAGCCTTCAGATATCGCAACTCCCGTCACTTCTTTCCATCTTTTGGCAACAAATGACTGAAGGGCCATTCCACCTGCAACTGCTATTTTAAGCGAACTAAAGTCCAAAGATCTGAAAGATTCTTGGTTCAACAAACCATTGAAAAGGGTATTGACTCCTGTAAAAACACTGAAAGGATGCTTTTTAAGTGTTTTACAAAATGTAGGCATATCGCGGGGGTTGGTGATCAACACATTGTGAGCACCAATCTTCATCATGGCCAGACAATTGACCGTCAATGCGAAAATATGGTACAAAGGAAGTGCAGTTATTACCGTCTCCTCCTTTTCGATTAACCTAGGTTTCATCCAGGCAGAAATCTGCTGCATATTGGCAACGATATTGCCATGACTTAACATGGCACCTTTGGACACACCAGTAGTTCCTCCAGTATATTGTAGGAAAGCCAAATCTTTATGAGCCAACTCCTGCCTTACATAAGCTTTTTTCTCACCAGCTGCCATTGCCTTTTTAAAGCTCCATGCCTCCGGTATATTATAAGCAGGAACCATCTTTTTGATGTATTTCACTACTAAATTGACGATATTCCCTTTTAACCCACCAAGTGAATCACCTATTTCAGTAATGACTATATGCTTAAGGCCTATTTTACTTTTAATTTTTTCAAGATTATGTGCAAAATTAGCAACGATAACGACCGCTTTGACCCCTGCGTCAGAAAACTGATGCTCCATCTCCGAAGAAGTATACAATGGATTGGTATTTACCACTATCAGACCGGCTCTTAGCGCGCCAAACATGACGATTGGGTACTGTAGTAAATTAGGCATTTGAATACCAATGCGATCACCTTTTTTTAGGTTAAGTTCATGCTGTAAAAAGGAAGCAAAGGTGGACGATAAT
>TARA_R110001599_G_scaffold19691_5_pt1 | contig 17242 bp, 15 predicted proteins | sample TARA_R110001599 | Tara Oceans TARA_R110001599 (sample SAMEA4398360) | marine metagenome | biome: Polar Biome; feature: [MES] marine water layer (ENVO:01000295) within the mesopelagic zone...; material: water (ENVO:00002006), including particulate matter (ENVO:01000060) such as...... | reverse complement strand
GAAATTATGCTTTGTCAGGCATGGCCTAAGGGGAAGAGTGAAATTGAGGTTAGGCATTTATTTGGTCCAGGAGAGTTACCCGTGAAGAAATTGAAGTGCCAGGTATTATCGGTTAAACGATTGAAAGGCCATGTGTTTCAGGTGGATTTTCAGTTGCCTGCCGGTAAGCAGCCGGAATTCTTCCCCGGTCAGTATTTGGCTTTACAGCTACCTGGAAAGGAAGGCGTGAGTTATTTTTCAATTGCAAGTCGCCCGGGGCTTCGTGTGTTATCGCTGCATATACAAGCAGACCCTCATTTATTTTCTGCTATGGACGTTATATCTTATTTAGAATCATGTGTCGCGCAGGGTTTTTTAGCAGCTTTATCGCTACCTTATGGTGAAGCTTGTTTAACGACCATTCCTAACAAGCCTTTAGTTTTAGTGGCTGCAGGGACAGGCTTTTCTCAAATGAAAAGCATCATTGAGCATTTGTTTGAGCATCAGTTTAGCTCGCCGATCTCTTTATACTGGGGCGTTAGGAAAGAAGAAGATATGTACCTTCAAGATCTTGCTGAATCTTGGGCTCAAGAGCATGAAAATTTTAAGTTTATGCCTTTAATTTCAGATATCGAAGATATAGAGCTCACCGATCATCATAACCAATTAAGTGATGCCGTTTTGGCTGAAGATGAAAAATTATTAGAGTCGATGGTGTTTGTTAGTGGCTCACCAAAATTAGTGTTTTCCGCAATGGATGCCTTTATGGGTGTGGGTTTGCCTGAAAATCAGTTTTTTTCAGATGTCTTAGCTTATGCTGTGCGCGAGGGTTAAGTCTTACTGAGTGCTATCTTAGATAGCACTGTTGTTTTATTTAGGGAGGGGTAGTTTGGGTAACTCAATAAGCTCTAATAATTCCTCAAGCAAAGGGCTTAGATTTTCTTGAGGCTTTTTCATTCTAAGTTTAAGTCTACATAACTCAGCCATGCTTTCTTTTGTCTGATGTAAGCGTCTGCTAGCTTCAAAGTATTCTAGGGCTTTTCCCCATAACTTATTTTGTAGTGATAACCTGCCTAGAGCTAAAAGTAGACTGGCATTATTTGGCCGTTCTTTTAGCCAGTTTTCAGCATGTAGCAGTTGTTCTTCTGGGTTTGCGCCTTTTACTGTTCCGTATAAAGAAACTAGGTCAGTGTGCCAGTGTTGATTGAGTGTGATACGAAGTAAAGCTTCACTTTCTACTGATTGGTTTACCTTAATAAGTTGTTCTGCATAGGTACGTACTAAAGATACGTTAGAATACAGTTTATCAGGTACCGTTTTCCACAGGGCGGCGAGTACTTCGGTAGCGCTATTTATTTGGTTTCTGTGAAGTATTTCTTCAGTTTTTTGACTAAATAGATTATTCCAGGCTAGTAACTCCAGCTCTTTTAATTCTGATTCATCTTCTTTTAATTCTTTTCTTAGGAAGGGGATTAGCTTTATGACTTGTTGCCAGTCTTCTAGTTTTAGATAGACTATTTTTAACTGGCGAAGTACAAATGGGTGATGTGGTTGTAGTTTTTTAAGTCTGACAAGTGTGGCTAACGCGGCTTCAAATTGCTCTTGTTGAACTTGAATTCGAGTCTGTGCAATTCCGACCGCAAAGTCTGACTCTGGCGTACTTTCATAAGCTTTTTTAAGAAGCATTTCGGCTTCTTTTGTTTGCCCAAGCTCGTTGCTGGCATGAGCTGCCGCCAGATAGTTTATGATGGGCTTTGTGTTCTTGCGAGCGGAGCGTGTTAACAGTTTTTTGGCTGCTCCCCAGTCGCCTTCCAAAAAAGCAATAATACCTTTTTCGGTTGTTTCTTTTGCTCGTTCTTGTGCCGACTTACCAAAAATTCGACTTATTTTTTTACCGAAGTGAGCTGAGCCTTTCAATATCGATAAGGTCAAAAATAGTGTAGCGATAATGGCAATATTTAGCCCAAGTAAAACCCACAAGTTACTTTCAACTAACCAATTGCCAAACGAAATTCTGACATAACCTGGGTCTAGTTGAATCAAATAGGACAATAACGCTGACAGACCAAGGGCGATAATGATTAATATAATAAGCTTTCTCATAAGTTCGGCTCTTTGTTTGCGCTTTCTTGCTTAAGCGTATTGGCGGCCTCGATCTCTGCCTTAGGCGTACTGAGTCTACCTATAGAGTGTTGTTTGTAAAAACTTTCAATCTTCATTTTTGTTAAGCGTAAAGATGTTGAAATATCGGGAAGTGTTTGATTAATTTTGAATGATGCCATTTCCGCTAGGTTATTCTTTATCTCAGATATTTTCTTATCATCCTGAATAAAGTATTGATCTAGCCAAGAAAGTGCTTTGTTTAGACTGGATTGATAAATAGTGGTGTTCTTATCAATTAAAGCCAAGCTCGCTTGCTCTAGCATTAAGCGTAAGTTCTGCTTCAGATAATAATCTTGTTCTGGCGCGAGAAGTGGTTCAACAGGCTTGTCTAGGCGTCTAATTAGGACTGCTTGTTTTAAATCCATCCAAATATTTGACCAGATAGTCATAAATTGGTTCGATTGATCTGTTGTTGTGTCAGTGCTTACGACTGTTTGTTTGGGGGGGGCTTTCTGCACGATAGAATTCTGTTGAAGGGTATCAATAGAGCGAATAAGGGCGTCTAGTTTTAAGTATAAACCTTGATAGTCTAGGTGATTTATTTGTTGAAGGCTTAGCACTTCGTTCGCTAACGCTTGGCGTACCTTTGTTAAGCCTGGGTCATTTATTTCAGCAATAATTTTGTCTGCATTTGTAAGCATCGCCTCAGCACTATTAATATCCTGCTCTAATGTCAGCCTTTGATTCGCTAGGCGCATTAAATATTCGGCTTCTGCCAGCAACCAATCATTTCGGCTTCTAGCACCTAAGTCGGCTAGCTTTTGGGTATGAAAATAACTTTCTTGGGCAAGTGAGTTTAGTTGTGTTTGCTGTGCACTACTAATATCTTTAAGTGAATTAACCTGCTGTTGAATATTTTTTTGGAAGGTATCAATTTTTCTTGAATCGCCTTGACTACTCGTTAGAAAGTACTGAATTTTTAAAGACTGAAGATTTTGTTGTTGCCAGAAATAAAAGGCAGCAGCACAAAGAAGAATGAGCGTGAATATACTTAAGAATAATGGAAAACGATTCTTATCTTTTTTTGTAGGAGGCGTTGCTTTGTTGTCAGCTTTTGCAGAAGAAGCCGCATTATTGTCCGCTGAGGGTAAGCTTGTAGTAGGTTCTGTCACATTAAATTCCACTTTAGTTGCTTTACTGCTTATTTATACGCTTATTATTCTACAAGTCACCGAAAATCACGAATGATTGTAGAGCTCTTGTCGCAGTTTGTTCAGGATCTTTGTGGTGTATCTGATATATAAAGATCTCAATTAAGGTTTTTTTTATGCTTTGTTATACATTTAATCAGGTCGATAGGTTTTAAATTAGCAGGAATTAACACTGATTTAAAGCCATGCTCATAAGCTATATTCGCGACACGGTGACTTGGCACAAGGAATGTCTTTGATGATAGATCGATATTACGATCTTCGCAAAGAGATATTAGGTTGAGAAGTGTTTCACCGCTTAATGCCACGATATAAGTCGCTTGGAAGTCGATAAGGGCTGTTTTAACTTGCTCATTGGAGTAAATGGGGCAAACTCGCTCATATAAGTCGACTTCATCTACCTTTGCCCCTCGCTTTTCGAGTACTTGGGGAATGACGCCTCTACCGCCTTTACCTTTAAGAATCAGAATTTTTTGATCTTTTACTTTTTGCAGTGGAGCCGATTTTAATAAATCTTCACTAATAAGATCTTTTTTAGGGGAAATGAGTTGGATGTTTGCATCAGACAATATGCTAGCTGTTTTTTGTCCGATCGCTAGCCAGGTCTGACCAATAGGAAATTGTGGCCAATAGCTGTTAATTAATTCCAGGCCCGCTTTCGCTGCATGTTGGCTGGTGACAATGACATGTTGGTATTGATCGAGAGATAAAATGTGCTGTTTTTCTAGCTCCGATATCGCTAGTTCTGTGATATCTAGAGTAGGCAGGGTGTGGCAAGATGCACCTAAAGCTGAGAGCGCTCTAGATAACTCTTGTGCCGATTCTCCAGGGCGGCAAATGAGTACATTTGTACCGCTCAAAATAGCTGTAACATGTGTCGGGATTGTTGAGTCAGACATTGCCTTTTAGCTCTTATTACTAGACATTATTGTTCGATCTTATTGCTCAAAGACGGCTTCAAGTAATGGGCCGGCACCTTTTTCCAATAATTCTTTGGCAACGGTTATGCCTAGTTGTTTTGCATTCTCTGCCTTATCTTGGCGGCAAGCTTTGACTACCGTTTTGCCATCAAGCGATGCCACTAAACCGCTTAGTGTGAGAGTACCTTTATCCAACGTTGCGTACCCACCGATAGGTACTTGGCAACCACCATGTAGGAAATGGTTCATAGCACGTTCTGCTTGCACGCAAAACTCACTTTCCTGATGGCTTAGAGGTGCAAGCAGTGCTTTGATTTCAGTGTCTGCAATTCTGCATTCAATACCTAAAGCGCCTTGGCCAACAGCGGGTAAGGATTGCTCGGAAGTCAGTGTTGATTTGATTCGCTCATCAAAACCTAGCCTCATTAAGCCAGATGCGGCAAGAATAATGGCATCAAATTCACCTGCATCGAGCTTAGCTAATCTTGTATTAACATTTCCACGCAATGATTTGATCACTAGGTCTGGGCGTTGTGAAGCCAACTGACTGTGGCGTCTTAGGCTTGATGTTCCGACAATCGCGCCTTTTGGCAGCTCAGTGACGTTGTTAAAGCTGTTACTCACAAAAGCATCAAAAGGGTTTTCTCGCTCACAAATAACCGCTAACTCTAAACCTTCTGGAAACTCCATAGGCACATCTTTCATCGAGTGAACGGCAACATCTGCTTGACCATTTAACATAGCGGTCTCTAGTTCTTTGACAAACAGCCCTTTACCGCCAATTTTAGCTAATGGCACATCAAGTCTTATGTCGCCCTGAGTGGTCATACCATTAATAATAACATTCAAGCCTGGATAAAGGGCTTCGAGCCGCGCTTTGATGTGTTCGCTTTGCCAGAGAGCAAGCGCGCTCTGTCGAGATGCAATAGTAAGGGTTTTGATGGGCATGTTGTGAGACATAGAGTGTAAGGCCTTTTTTGAAAAGCTTAAGCATGTTGCATGCTTTTATAAGATTGCAAAATGAAGGGCAAGTATACCGGAGTTTGGAGGCTAAATAACATGATATATGATAGATATTAAATTCAAATAAGCTCAACTTATAAGCTGAAAATAAACTTCGCTGAAATGGCTTGGGATGAATAGAGTATTTAAGGGATCTTGGGGGCAGTTATAAATTTAGGGTGAACTTGAAGGTAACTTCTTCTTGATCTAGGCGTAAATAGTAATGGCTGCGCTCTGATAGATCTGTCAATTGGCGGATAACTTCACTTCGTTTGTTCTTGCCACCGCTAAAATACTTATCAATATCAAGACCTAATAAGTTTTTACACGCGGCTTTGATAGCGCGACTATAAGAGATTTTTTGCTTAACTATATCTTCAATCAGTATTGTGTCTTCATCGCTACCTGACCAATAGCTGGTGCTGGGCTTGTAATCGAAGCCCTCAGATAGAGCGTTAAGGCTTAAGCCCCAAAGGAACATAAATAACATACAGGGACAAAGCGACATTGATAGTCGTCGAATAGACATAATCACCTCCCCCATAAATAAATTCTGATGAGATAATATTAAATGATTTAAGTACTCAGATATGTAACGAATGGTTAGATTAGAAGGTAGTTTAGATACGAGGATATTGCTTATGTATCATTAGTGAAGAGAGGTGCTACAAACTATTTAGGAAGTCCTTAATAACAGTCACGTGCCGGCGGCTAACGGTTACTTTCTGCGTACAGTTTTTGCAATGTATCTCATAATGTCCATCTTGTTTCTTCACTAAGCTGCTAATGAAGTACTTATTCACCAATGTGTTTCTGTGAACGCGAATAAAATGGTTTTGATATTCCTGCTCTAGGTCTTTGAGTGTCTGGTCGCTTAAGGTTTCTCCTTGCTCATGTATTACCGTTAAATATTTATGATCAGACTTAAAAAAATAGATGCTGTCTAATGGAATTAGCTCTTGGCCTTGCCATGTATTTGCGACAAAAACTTTAGTTTCAATCTGTTGTTTGGCTTCCTTTACTTGCAGCTGATTCAGCTTTTGAGCATTACTTAATGCCTGCATCAGTTCTTCCTTTCTAACCGGCTTTAATAAATATCCAATGGCGTTGTATTTGAAGGCAGAAATAGCATACTCATCGTAAGCGGTACAAAATATTATTGCCGGGGTCTGTGCTTGCTCAGATAGTTTTTCTGCAACAGCTAGGCCATCTTCGCCAGGCATTCGAATATCCAGCAAAACAATGTCAGGATTAAGTTGCGGGATAGATTTAATGGCAATTTCACCATTTTCAGCTTCTCCAATAACCGAATAAGCGGGAGCTGATTCTATTAAGCGCTTAAGTCTTTCTCTTGCTAAATTTTCATCATCCACAATAAAAATTGATATCGTTTTTTGCGAACTCATGTGCTTGCCCAGTATGTTTAGCTTAGATCGGAATTCTAAGGGTCACGGTAAAAATATTATTATAGGTGCTTGTTTTTAAGATAGCATGGTCACCAAAAATTGCTTGTATCCGACTACGAATATTATCTAAGGCAATATGGTTTCCGTCGTGTTTATTGCTCGATTCAGGAAGAGGGTTACTGATCATAATAGAAAGCGAATTGTTTTTTTCTTCGCATGTTAATGTGATGGTACCTCCTTCAATTCGTGGTTGAATGCCATGATAAATAGCATTTTCAAATAAGGGCTGAAGCGTGAGCGGTGGAATCTGTACTTTTTTAATTAGTTTCTTGATTTGCCAGTCAAGTTTTAAGCGTTCACCTAAACGTAGCGCCTCAATATTTAAGTAGCGCTTACAAAGCTCTATTTCTTCTTCAATTGGAATAAGCGTTTTTTGGTTGTTTAGAGTCGCTCTAAAAAGTGAGCATAAATCTAAAACCGCATCCTCCGCCTGTTGTGGATTGATGGCAATAAGGCTTGCTATGCTGTTCATACTGTTGAACAGAAAGTGTGGCCGAATTCTAGCTTGGAGAGCTTGTATCCTAGCCTTTAACTCGGATTGCTTTTGTTCTTTCCATTGTGCTTGCAGGTAAAAATAACGCAGCAGTATGCTTGCGATGATACTGCTAATAATGCATGTCTTACCGATAAATAAACCAGCATGCTCGAATAGATCCGGGCTAAAGGCATTGCTGCATAGCCAGCCAATACAAAAAGAAATAAACAGGCTTGTACCTAAAAAATAAACTGATACAAACAAGATACTTTTTTTCTTCAGATATTTTCTACTAATACACATGGTGGCAGCAAAGTTTAAGGCAATAGAGTGGCAATAAAGTGATAAATACCCTAAAAGCTCCCAGTTAAACAGCTCGCCTACACTAAGCACTAAACATAAAACTATAGATAAAAGCTGAGTGAGAATCAGTAAAAATAAAACCGCCTGAACTTTGCATAAATCAGGTATGAAAAATACATCTTCGACTAATGAATCTTGCTGAAAGGGGCGGCTTGATTTGGCTTGAATTGACATGAGAAAACCAGTTTAAGGTGACTAGGGTGTATTCTATCTGCTAAATCACGATAAGTTTTGTATAAAGTCATCTAGCGATTTTTATGTGCGTTCTGTGTTATCCTGTTCGCCGATTTTTTCAGGTCAGCAATTATATTTTTTGTCACAAATTTTAGTGTAGATGGGTAATTAAACATGAGCAAAGAAAGTCTCGGAACTGAACTTAGCGGAACAGAAAAACCTTGGGGTGGTCGCTTTAACGAACCAACGGATGCGTTTGTTGAACAATTTACCGCTTCAGTGAGCTTCGATCAGCGTCTTTATTATCACGATATACAAGGCTCTATTGCTCATGCCACCATGTTAGCTAAAGTGGGTGTGCTAACCGACGATGAAAAAACTCAGATTATTGATGGATTGAAAGAAGTTCAGTCTGATATTGAGTCTGGAAAGTTTGAATGGTCAGTTAAGCTAGAAGATGTTCATATGAACATTGAGGCGCGTCTGACTGACAAGATCGGTATCACGGGTAAAAAGCTACATACTGGGCGTTCACGAAATGATCAGGTAGCAACCGATATTCGCTTGTACCTGCGTGATGAGATCGATGTCATTGCTGAAGAAATTTCTCGCCTGCAGTTAGGCATGGCTACTTTAGCAAAGCGTGAAGCAGGAACAATTATGCCAGGCTTTACCCATTTGCAAACAGCCCAACCTGTTACTTTTGGTCATCATATTCTGGCTTGGAATGAAATGCTTCAGCGTGATTACGAGCGTTTGATGGATTGCCGAAAAAGAGTCAATATCATGCCTCTGGGGGCTGCAGCCTTAGCCGGTACAACGTATCCAATAGATCGAGCTATGACAGCTAAACTTTTGGGTTTTGATCGACCGTCAGAAAACTCATTAGATTCTGTCAGTGACCGTGATTTTGCAATTGAATTTTGTGCCTTTGCTAGTTTGCTGATGATTCATCTTTCACGCTGTTCAGAAGAGTTGATTCTTTGGACCTCAGCACAGTTCAACTTTATTGATTTACCAGATCGTTTTTGTACCGGTTCTTCGATTATGCCTCAGAAGAAAAATCCGGATGTGCCTGAGTTGGTGCGTGGTAAATCTGGCCGTGTGACCGGTCATTTGGTTTCACTGTTGATGTTGATGAAGTCACAGCCTTTGGCTTACAACAAAGACAATCAAGAAGATAAAGAGCCATTATTCGATGTCTTGGATACCTTGAAAGGTTGCTTAAAAGCCTATGCAGATATGATTCCTGCAATTCAAGTAAAAGCTGAGAGCATGCGTGAAGCTGCGTTAAGAGGTTTTTCAACGGCAACTGACTTAGCAGATTATCTGGTGGTGAATGGACTTCCTTTTCGAGATGCGCATGAAGTAGTGGGAAAAGCAGTTGCTTATGGCGTAGCGGAGAAAAAAGATCTTGCAGAAATGAGCCTAGAAGAGCTGCAAGCTTTTAGTGGAATAATTAAAGCTGATGTGTTTGATGTGTTAACGCTAGAAGGTTCAGTCAATGCTAGGGATCATCTTGGCGGTACAGCACCTAATCAAGTTTTAGCCGCGTCCGATAGGGTTTTAGCCGGTTTGGCTAAACGTTCTGCTTCAGTGTGATTTTGAATAAATAGGCGGTCACACAGATGCCGGTAACGCTAAGCATTATGACCGCCCACCATTTACCTACAATAAGCATGGATAAGACCATGCCTGCCCACATATAAAACAGAATGCGGTTGCGTATCGCTTTTGGTATACCTTCATCTTTGCCCCAAACAGCTAGAATTGGACCAAAACGAGGGTGTTCTTTTATCCATGTATGAAATCTTTCTGAAGATCTTGCAAATAACCATGCAGCCAAAAGAATAAAAGGTGTGGTGGGAAGAATAGGTAAGAATATACCGAGCACCCCGAGAAAAACACAGAGGCAGCCTAAGCCCGCGAAGATATGCTCTTTGGTTCTTTTACTTGTTTGACGTATTTGGCTTTTCATATCTATAAGCTTTGTTACTTTGAATTATAAAATTGAATAGACACTTGCTAGGACACACAAGATAATAGCAGATTAGACTTTTAATCTTGTGCTGTTATATTTTTATTTGCCGCTTTGCACTTTAAAAGTTAACCATTTATTACCAGACTTGAGAAATAATATGCAAATTACAAAAGACACAGTTGTTACCTTCCATTACAGATTAAAGAATGAAGATGGGGTGGAAATGGAAAGCTCTTATGGCGCAGAGCCAGTTGCTTATCTTCATGGGCATGGCAATATTATTTCGGGCATCGAGAAAGGCCTAGAAGGCAAAGACATCAATGAAAATAGTGAGCCTTTTGAGCTCGTAGTTGCGCCTGCTGATGGGTATGGTGAGCGCCAAGAAGGCGCTGTTCAGCGAGTGCCAATTAAGCACCTTCACGGCGACAAAAAAAGCTTATCTAAGTTAAAGGTGGGTGATGTGGTGGCTATTAATACTGAAGATGGCACAAAACAGGCGGTTGTCGTTAAGCCTGGTAAGTTTAATGTGGATCTTGATATCAATCATCCTTTAGCGGGTAAAACGCTGACTTTTGAAGTCCAGGTTGAAAGTGTTAGAGTTGCGACAGAAGACGAGTTATCGCACGGTCATGCTCATGGCGTTGGTGGTCACCATCATTAAAAAATCTTATCACTAACAGGTATTAAGCAAGTATTAACAAGTGCTAATGTTCTGCTCTGGTGATTTTAAATAAAAACAAGTAACGTGGTCTTTTTTATAAAGTCTCCAAGGAATAGTTCATGAAAAAAATAATCTTTGCCATAGGTATGGCATCAGTTGTATCTCTAAATGCGGCTGCCAATGCTGTAAAAGTGTTAGAAAATGAAGAACAAAAAGTAAGTTATAGTTTTGGTTTAGTGCTTGGTAAACGTATGCATAATGACCTGCCAAACTTAAATGTTGATGTGTTTATGCAAGGCGTTAAGGATGCTATTGAGAGTAAGGCGCCTTTATTGACTGACGAGCAAGTGGGTGATGTGTTAGCAAAATTCCAACGTGATATGCAGCAGCAGCAAATGGAAAAAGTTCAGAAAGTTGGTGAAGACAATAAAAAAACTGGAGCTGATTTCCTAGCAAAAAACAAAAATAAAGAAGGTGTAGTGACTCTAGAGTCAGGATTGCAATATAAAATTTTGAAGGCTGGAAAAGGCGCACAGCCAAGTGGTGCAGATGTGGTTAAAGTCCATTACACCGGTTCACTAATTAACGGCGAAGTATTCGATAGCTCTATCGAAAGAGGCGAGCCAGTAACATTCCCTCTTAATGGTGTAATTGCAGGTTGGACGGAAGCGCTACAGTTAATGCCTACTGGCTCTAAGTGGCAGTTATATATTCCATCTGATTTAGCTTATGGCGCAAATGGTAACCGCTCTATTGGTCCGAATGAAACATTGTTGTTTGATGTTGAGTTAATTAGTATCGAAAAGTAAGCAGATACCCTTTAGGCAGAAAGCAAAAAGCCCAAGTCTGTTGAACTTGGGCTTTTTAGTATTAAAATGTCCAGACTAGGCTCTTAAGTCGCAGTCTTATGCATTTACAACAAATGCTTATTACAAATAAATCTATTCAAATGTCTCAAACATCCCATCCGACATTAAGGCTGAGATAGTCTCATTGTCATCTACTAGGCTGATAACTGCTTTGCTTGATGCACTTCCATAGGCTTGTCGTGGCTTTGCTTGCCATTTATTTACTTCTGCACCTGTTTTTATATCCAAGCGAATAATTGAGCCAGAAAAAGACCCAAGGCTTAGGTATTGTTCGTTATCTGAAAAGTCAGCGCTAGCGTAATTGGTGATACGATTATGTTTCTTGTATAGCACTTCATCTGTCCTGATATCCCAAATAATAGAGTCTTCCCTTTGGGCTGTTGCAAAGGCTAGTTGGCCTGAATCAGAGATGGCGACTGTTTTAATTTGATTACTCAGTGTTTTACTCTGGATTTCTTTTCCTATTTTTAAGTCAAATATTTTGACGGTATTATCATCGCTGGCACTGATGCCGAATAGGCCGTCTTTACTGAGGCCAACATTTCGAACTTCGGCAAGATGCTTAAAGTTATTGAGTGCAACACCTCGATCTAAATCAAAATAACTGACTGAGCCATCTCTAAGGCCCATTAGGGCTCGATTTCCATTGTCGTTTAAGGCAATGGAGAGGATTCGGTCATCAGCTTGCCAAAACTGTTTATACTCGCCTGAATTTGTATCCCATAAAACTAAGGTGTCTTCTTCGCAGGTAACGGCGCGCTGTCCATCTTTAGAAATCGCGACAGCACGAAAAGAACTCATTTTGCCACTTTGATGATTCCAATTAAAAAGCCGTTCTTTTTTATCTATATCCCAGAAGCTACCACCGTGGTGAATTGATCCAATTAATGCAGAGGACCCGTCAGCTGATAAGTCGGCACTAAGGAGTCCTTGCTTGGCGAGGGGGAGGGTTGTGGTGGGCCCATCTGAACACGCGGATAAAAGAATAAAGGTTAATATAGGTAATAACTTGAGAGGTAGATTCACATTGAAACCTGAAATGGTGATTGAATTTTGTGGTCTATCTTATTATAGCTGGATATATGGGGATGGAATCGAAGATTTAGAATGTGCAATTTATAAGTATATTATACGCAATAAGGTATCGACTTCTTACTGCGTATTAATGATATCTAACTAAGCAACGGTATCAGCATGGGCATGATGGAGTTTAGCTATTAATTGATCTTCCAAAGCAAAGCGATCCTCAAGGGTTTTTCCTAAAGTATCTAACTCTTTCATTAAACTTTCAATGCCGTCATCTACTTTATGGATGTCATCGAAACGGTCATTAAAGCTAAGTGCTATTTCGGTAGACTCATCGATCATGGGGATAAGTTTATTTGCAAGTTCAGTTCCGCCGTCATTATATTCTGCTGCTTCAATTAACAGCTGCTCATATACTTCAAAATGGCCAACAGAAACATAGTCAACAAGAATTTGGCAAAAGCGTTGAAATCTTTCAGCTTTTTGTTCTTGAGAAGATCCGGGTTTGCCTGAAAGTTCGCATAAGGAAACTATTAAGTTTTTTCTTGCGTCTAACCATTTATCGATCAGGTTGTTTACACCACCCCAGCGCTCAGATGCATCTTTGCAATTTTCGAGCATATTTAACCCCTTTATCTACTGCTTTTGATTAATGAATTCTAATTATTTTAGTGTCACTGATTTGCATTGAAACGATTATTAAAATAGTTTTGATTCAAATGTTATTTAGAGCAAGAGCTTACATCCAGTCTTAAAATGTAAACAGCTTACATATGTAATCAGTATCAGGGAAATTACCCAATTTACGTGTGGCTCGCAACTTTTATTTAGACTATTTACGAAATAAAACATAAAGATGCGTTAAAAAAGTAGATGAGTGAATATTAGTCGTTTGTCTGTATGCAAATAACATTAGAGGTGCTAGGCAAATAAAATGTTGATTAGTGAGAATAATACAAACATGTAATTCAATTTTAAAAAATTTTTTGCTTTGCATATAGCGGCGAAAAATACATATCTCTTTGGTTGCTAAGCCCGTTATCGTGCCTATAATTGCTTAGGTATAAACCTATAAGATTGAGAGAAAATGATTACTGTATATCGGACTTCGTTTTACTACCTATGCCTGCTTTTCTGCCTAGTTTCTTTCGCCCATGCGGAAGAGGAGCTTGAATCGTTACCTAAAGTTCAATACTACGAATTAAGCCCTTCGTTTGTTGCTAATTTTGGTGAGGCTACGGCTAAACGGCTAAAATTTATAAAGGCTGATCTCACAGTTAGCGTATTTGGTGATGAGGCCGTTTCGGCAGTCAGGGCGCATAATGCTTTGATACGCCATCAGGTTGTGATGATCTTGAGTGCGCAAACGGATCAAAGTCTTGCAGCCTCAGAGGGGCAGGATAATTTAAGGAAGGCTATTGTGGCTAAAGTGAAGGCAGTCTTAAAAGAAGAAACTGGTAAAGAGCAAATCGATGATTTGCTCTTTACCAATTTTGTTGTTCAGCGCTAATGCTATTTATTACTATTCTAGGTGTTAAGAAGAACTCCTTTGAAAGCTGTATTAAGCAATCCGAATTAAGGGCTTGCTTAGCTCGCAGTTTTCAAAGCCATCTTCCCAGCCTGCTTCCCAGGCAGCTTCTATGACTTCACCGAAGTAAGGGCAATTACTGTTTTTCATGCCCATCACTCCAGCCATATAGCCTTGGCGGTAAGCTTTATTTAGAGAGTCAATATCCCAGCATATTGAAAAGTCTTGGGCCATTTGCCCGCTCCTTTCGATAAGCTGCCTTACTCTTTTGCAAGCGGCATTTAGACGATCAATAACAACCTTGTTCTACTAATAAATCGTAACTTAGAGTGTAGTTGCATCCGTGCTTGTCTTATTCGGCTATTTAAAGACGTTTGGCAACGTCATTTCGGTTTTTATTAAGGTGTTATTTCACTAAAGCACGATCAATTTCTTGATTATGCGCTCTCCTACAAGCGTGAATAAACATCATTTTTATGTGTCTTTATTTCTTTTGAACGTATGAAAACCATATACTTAACGTTGATAGTTAAAATTAATCTAACTAAAAAGCGTACATTACATAAAAACAGGTTTTGCAACGAACGCTTACAAAATTATCACAGGCGAGTGTAGTCAAACAATGCTGAATTGACAAAAATGAAGAAATACTCAGTTTTTATTGTCTAGCTGATGAATGGTCCACAGAAATTACAATATGACATCTTTATTTGGTTTGATGTTGCTTCAGAAATTCCTCAAATATTAGCTCATCAGAAGACTTGATTGCTCTCTCGTCGAGAAATGATTTATCTGCACTTTTTGCAAGTTCGTTAAGTACTGATTCTTTGTTTGGAAAGTCACTTAGTAAGCAGGACTTATGTTTAAACGCGAGCTCCCCGGCAAAGTCTATCCACGACAAAGACTCTTCTCTCATAATCGAGAGCACTTGCGCTGATGGGCATAGTTCAGGGTGTAGGATTTTGGCTTTTTGTTCGTCTAGTGCTTTGCAATAACGAGCGTCATCAGTACCAATATCAAGGGTGTCAGCTACTTTCGACATTTCATCGACTAACTGTAAGGCCCATTTTTGCAATGAAATTGAGCCATTTGGACCTTTTAATTCTAAATTTGCTTCTCGTCCACGGTTAACGACTTGCTCAAAATTATCATCTAAGTGGATGCAGTCTTCGTCGCTAATTAAAGGCGAATCGCTTAAAAGACAATAACTTAAAAATGTGTCTAAAAAATCAATTTGGTGAGCAGAAATACCTAGCTCAAGAAATGGATTGAGGTCTAAGCAGCGGACTTCGACATATTCAACGCCGCGTTTATTTAGGGCGTGTCGAGGTGTTTCTGTTTTCTGAGCCGTTCGTTTGGGACGAATGGCGCTGTAGTATTCATTTTCGATTTGAAGAATATTGCTATTAATCTGAATGAATTCGCCATCCTTTTTCAAGCCAATTTCTTCATACTTTGGATAAGGCGTATGAATCGCTTCATCGAGTGTCGTTGTGAAATTAGATAAGCTGTTAAAGCATATTGATAATGATGACTGTGCATTATTGTGATAACCCAAATCTCCCATTCTTAGCGAGGTGGCATAAGGTTTATAATAACTGCCCTTATCATCAAATGGGTCTAGGGTGTGGGCTTTGCCATTGATGAAGCTTTTGTCTAGACACGGTGAGGCACCAAATAAATACATTAACAGCCAAGAATAACGACGGAAATTACGAATAAGAGAAAAATACTGTTGTGACTTAAAGTCTTGTAGGCTTAAGTTTGTTGCCCCTTTTGTTTCTTGAAGGCGTAACCAAAACTCATCTGAAAATGAAAAATTGAAGTGTAAGCCGGCAATACTTTGCATAATACGGCCATAGCGTACACCCAAGCCTTGGCGGTATACATGCTTCAGCTTACCGATATTTGAGTCACCGTATTCGGCAATACGAATACTTTCTTCACCATCAATGAGGCAGGGCATACTTCCTGGCCAAAATGTTTCATCACTGATACTAGAGGCTAATTGTTGGTGAATTTCGGCTAGCGTCTCGAGTAGCTCTTCTCTGGTATTTTTGACTGGGGTAATCAGTTCAGTTAAGGCTTCAGAGTAATCCGTAGTAATAGTGGGGTGAGTTAAGGGGTGCCCCAGTGCTTTTTGGTGGTCAGTCTGGCTAATTTCATGGCTTGAAGTTGTGCGTAAGCCTTCCTTTTCAATGCCTCTCATAAAGGGCAAACCTTCAGCTTTAACGGTCAAATTCAGAGCTTCCAATAGTTTTGTATTGAGCTTATTGCATGCATTAGCTTGCAGGGTGCTACTGGAGTTCAATGTGTTGTTTGACATGCTAGGCTTTCCTGTATTGTTATCTGAAACAGATACTTGAGCGGTACTTTTCTAAATTTTGGCAGGCATTATACTCATGCTTGCTCGTCTCGCATAATGCTAAGCTATTTAGTCTTTAATTTACTAAAAGCATCGGCCATCGCGCCCGACAGTAGTGGGCCGCTATTTTGTTTGCTGCTTTGTCTCGCATTATGTTGTTCTGAGCGTGAAGGTTTTTTTGCCGCAGAGCTTGCATCTTGCTGGCCTGGTTCATCATTCATTCTCATGGAGAGTGCAATACGTTTTCGCTGAGCGTCTGATTCCATCACTTTTACTTTTACGATATCGCCTGTTTTAACGACTTCTCTCGGGTCTTTAACAAAGCTGTCTGCCAGTGCAGAAATATGGACAAGACCATCCTGATGAACGCCAATATCCACAAAAGCCCCAAAGTGAGTCACGTTGGTAACGGTACCTTCTAAAATCATACCCGGCTTTAAGTCTGAAATAGTTTCGACGCCTTCTTTAAATTCGGCAAACTTAAACTCGGGTCTAGGGTCTCTGCCTGGTTTGGATAATTCTGACAGAATATCCTGGATGGTGAGTAAGCCTCGACCTTCTGAGACAAACTGTTGGGCCGAAAGCTGTTTAAGTTGGGTGGTATTACCAATTAACTTCTCTAAAGGTAATTGGCTTTTACCTGCAATATCTTGGACGATAGAGTAAGACTCTGGGTGTACAGATGAGGCATCTAAGAGGTTTTCTCCATCACGAATACGTAAGAATCCGGCGCATTGTTCAAATGCTTTTGGCCCAAGTCGAGGTACATCTTTCAATTTATTCCTATTGTTGAAGCGACCATGCTGATCTCTAAAAGCAACAATGTTGCTGGCGATAGTCTGGTTCAGTCCGGACACTTTTTCTAAAAGTGGTGCAGAGGCGGTGTTTACATCGACGCCAACAGCATTTACACAGTCTTCTATGCAGACACCCAAGCTACGGTTTAATTGGGTTTGGCTAACATCGTGTTGATATTGACCTACGCCGATGGCTTTGGGTTCGATTTTGACCAATTCTGCAAGTGGATCTTGTAGTCGTCTGGCAATGGATACAGCGCCACGGTAGGTGACATCTAAATCTGGAAACTCTTGAGCGGCTAATTCTGATGCAGAATAAACG
>TARA_R110001599_G_scaffold119741_2_pt1 | contig 17248 bp, 16 predicted proteins | sample TARA_R110001599 | Tara Oceans TARA_R110001599 (sample SAMEA4398360) | marine metagenome | biome: Polar Biome; feature: [MES] marine water layer (ENVO:01000295) within the mesopelagic zone...; material: water (ENVO:00002006), including particulate matter (ENVO:01000060) such... | reverse complement strand
CTCTGGTAGATCATGTCGCTGTCCTGTGTGGGATGAACGGGGCTGGCTGGGCCTTTCCGGCGCCGGGCCAGAGTCGAAGCGAGGCGCCATTGTAGCGGTGAAAGCCGCAGGCGTGAACCGCAATGTTAACGCTGATAACACTGAAAAGCCATCGCCTCTCGCGCCCCCGCAGGGGCCGCTTGCCGGGCATCCCGCGGCGCTACAACGGCCAGATGATGAGCAGCAGCGGCAGGCTGACGGCGACCACCAGGGCTTCCAGCGGTAGCCCCAGGCGCCAGTAGTCGCCGAAATGAAAGCCGCCCGGACCCAGAATCAAGGTGTTGTTCTGGTGGCCAATGGGCGTGAGAAAGGCGCAGGAGGCGCCGATGGCGACAGCCATCAGGAAGCTGTCGGGGTTGACCCCGAGGGCAGCCGCGGTGCCCAGCGCAATCGGGCACATCACGGCGGCGGTGGCCGCATTGTTCATCAGGTCGGAGAGGAACATGGTGGTCACCAGTATGATCCCCAGCACCAGTATGGCGTTGCCCTGGGCCACCGACGTAAGCAGGAAGCGCGCGATCAGGTCTGCTGTGCCGGTCGAGGCCATGGCGCCCGCAACCGGTATGAGGGCCGCCAGCAGCACAATCACGGGCCAGTCGATGGCACTGTAGACCGAGCGCGGTGGCACGGTGCGCAGCGCCATGGAGGCGAGTACACCGAGGGCGAAAGAGATGGCCGCGGGCAGCAGCCCGAAGGCTGCGCCGCCCACGGCGAGCGTCATGATGACCGCTGCCATGATTGCCCTGCGCGGGCTGGGGATGCGCAGGTCACGCTTGGCCAGTGGCACGCAGCCGAAGTCACTGGCGAATTCCGATGTGGCGTTCAGCGGACCCTGGATCAACAGCAGGTCGCCCGGGCGCAGGGGCAGGGCGCGCAACCGACTCCGCGAGCGGTGGCCTTCGCGGGATACCGCCAGCAGGTTGAGGCCGTACCGCGTGCGCAACTGTATGTCGCTGGCAGAGCGCCCGACGGCTGCGGCGGCCGGCATGACGGCGAGTTCCGTCAGTACAATCTCCTCCCGCCTGTCCCCTTGCTCGCCCTCGTGCTCAACGTCCTCCTGCGCCTCGCTGCTGGGTGCGGCGGCTTCCGGCCCGCCGCTGTCACCGGTTGTGGACTCTGTGGCTGCCGGTTTCACCGATTCCTCGAGCTTCAGGTCCAACCGCGCCAGTACCTCCCCCAGGGTGTCGGCGTTGGTTTCCAGCACCAGAATGTCATTCCCGCGGATTTGCCGGCCGCCGTAGGGGGTGTGCAGGCGCACCTCATTGCGAACCAGACCGACCACCTGGGCGCCGGCATCGTCGAGCTCCGCTTCCACCTGCCGCAGGCTCATGCCCACTGCCTTGCTGCTTTCCGGTACACGCGCCTCCGTGAGGTAGGCCCCGGTGTCGAAATCGCCCGCGGCCTGGTGCTTGCGTGCCGGTACCAGACGCCAGCCCAGCAGCACGATAAACGCCAACCCGCAGAGGGCGACCGCCAACCCCACGGGTGTGAAGTCGAACATGGCAAAGGCGTTGCCGCCGGCCTCGGCGCGAAAACCGGAGACGATCAGGTTGGGTGGTGTGCCAATCATGGTGGTCATGCCGCCGAGTATGGTGCCGAACGCCAGCGGCATCAGTGTTTGCCCCGGTGGCAGGTTGTGGCGGCGGGCCATCTGCAGGGCGACGGGCATCAGCAGTGCCATGGCGCCCACGTTGTTCATGAACCCGGAAAGCAGCGCACCCAACCCGACCAGTGCTGCCAGGCTGGCCAGGGGCCCGGCACTGGCGGGCAGTGCGCGCCGGGCGATGACGTCCACTGCTCCCGTGGCCTGCAGACCGCGGCTCAGCACCAGCACGCAGGCTACGGTGATGACAGCGGGGTGACCGAAGCCGCTGAATGCCGCATCCGGCGTTACCAGGCCGGCGAGCACACAGGCCAGCAGGCTGCCCAGGGCGACCATGTCATGACGCCAGCGGCCCCAGAGGAACATGCCCACCGAGGTCAGCAGTATCAGCAGTATCAGGCCCTGGTCGACGCTCATCGCGAGGCGTGGCTCATCCGCCGGGTTGCCGGGGAGGCAGGCGGTCGACGGCCTGCGCCACGACGGCGGCCAGGGCCTCGCCCTGTTCCTCCTGCAGAAAGTGTCCGGCACCGGCAATTACCGGGTGCTCGACGCCGCGGGCGCCGGGCACTCGCTGCTGGAATACCGGGGCCCAGGCGGCGGTCGCCGGGTCGCTGTCGCTGAAAGCGGTGATGAAGGGCTGCTGCCACTGGCTGAGGAAAGCCCAGGTCTGGCGATTCTCAGGCGCGCCGGCCATCTCGGCGTGAGTGGGTATCAGGCTGGGGAACACCAGTGCACCGGCTTTGTAGCGCGGGTCGGGAAACGGCGCATCATAGGCCGCCAGCACGTCCGGGCTGAGTGGGGTACAGGAGACGGCGGCTATCACTCCGGACACATCGAGGTCATCGGCGTCCCGGGTGGCTGCAACCCATTGCTCTACGATCTCGCCCGGCCAGGGTGCGACCCCGTTGGGGGGTGGCTCACAGCCGGGTAGCAGGGTGTTCGCGGCCACCACCGCGCAGAAACGCTCTGGCATTTGCGCCAGCAGGGACAGCCCGATAGGGCCTCCCCAGTCCTGGCAGACCAATACCGCGCCGGTGATATCCAGCGCACACAACAGCTCACCAACCTGTGCGACGTGGCCGGCATAGCTGTAGGCACTGCGTGCCGTCGGTTTGTCGGAGCGCCCAAAGCCAATCAGGTCCGGGGCAATACAGCGCAGCCCACGGCTGCTGAGTGCGTGGATCATGTGCCGGTAGAGAAAGCACCAGCTGGGCTCCCCATGCAGCAGGAGCACGACGCGTCCGTCGCGCGGGCCCACATCCAGGTAGTGCATGCGCAGTTGCCCGTGGTGCTGATCAGACACCATCCGGTAATTCGGTGCCCAGGGAAAGCCGGGGAGATGGTCGAAACGGTGATCGGGCGTGCGTAGAACGTCAGTCATGGCAGCGTTGGATCCTGTGTGAGCGCCCGGCAATGGCCCGGGTCGTTGCTGACCTGCGCGCGCTGGCGCGCGATGTCCGCCGCGGTTTGCCTTACGGCCTCCGCAACGGCGGGAGAGAGCGCCGGGGTTGCCTGCTGTGCCGGGGCGATCAGCCTTTCTGCGCTGACCGGGCAGCCCGCCTGCACCAGGAGGTCGGCAAAATTGTTGCGCGCCGGCATATGCTGTGGCGCTTGCATCAGCAGTGTGTGGTAGAGCTGCGCAGCGCGTTTGGTGTCTGCGTTCGCGCGGCGGGCATTGGCCGCCGCGAACAGCAGGTTCGGATTGTCGGGCCAGCGTGCCAGTGCCGCGTCCCAGGTGGCCGCGACCAGCGCCGGCTCGAGCAGCGCCTCCTGCCCGGCAAGTTCACCTGCCAGGTCGTCGGCGGGGCCGCTGGCCGGAATCTCCCCGGGACGGGGAATGACCAGGCCCCAGTATTCGGCATGGGCCCAACTGGCGATGAACCGGCTCCAGCGCTCCAGCCGGCGCTGTTCGGTTCCCGAGCGCAGCAAAACACGTTGGGTGTCGGGCTGGTAGCCGACGACCACCGCGTAGTGCCAGCGCGGCAGCCATGCCCGCCCAAGATTCTGTAGCACCAGTACCGGGTTGCCGGCCTCGAGCTCCTCGAACAGAGCCTCGGCCCCTCCCCGCAGGATGAAGGGGATACGCCCGGAACGGCGCGTAGCGGCCAGCAGTTCCACTTGCAGGCTACCCTCGCGGCCGGGCAGATAGACCTGCGGGACCAGGGCTTCCGGGGTGATGGCCACACCGCTGTGCACCAGCAGGGTGGCCAGTGCAGCCGGACCGCACTGATACGTTTCCTGGGGAAAGAACGGCACCGTGGTGAGTTCGCTCGCAGCCTCGTCTGGCGGTTGGGTGGTGATCGTGGCGCAGGCGCTGAGCAGGGTTGCCAGCGCGAGCGCCGCACCGCGAATCAAAGCTTGCTGAAGACGTTGGTGACCCCGATCAGTTCCAATACCAGCAGCACCAGGAAGAGGGCACCGAGCACGCCCAGCGCACCGCTGCCGGCGGGCAGCGCGTCCAGCTGCTGCGCCAGCTGCTGCAATTCGGCATCGGACAGGGCGTTGATGCGCGCAAGGGTGTCTGCGGGGCTCACGCCCATCTCCAGCATATGCTGTTGAACGGTGTCGCTGGCCAGCGTGGCGCTGATCTGCGCCAGCTGCTCGCTCCGGCTCTGGTCGGCCAGGTGTTCTGCCGTACCGATGATGGCGGCCTGCGCCGTTCCCACCGTGCTTGCCACCAGAAACGCGGTAATCTGCAACAGTACAAGCAATCGTGAAGTCAGCATGTCGTATCCTTAGCGGGATGAATTCCGCTCTGAGTATAGGCAAAAACCGCCGCCCGGGTAAGGAGAGTGTGTGCTTCCCTCTGCGGGGCGACTTCAGGGTCCGCCGCGGCAGACCCGGCGTGAGCAAGCGTTTATACTCGAGGGGCGAGGCTTACAGGAGACCAGTGAATTGACGAGAATGCCAGAAGGGCAGCCTGCAGCGGGCAAGCCACAGGTGCCCATACGCGATGCGGCCACCGTGATTCTGGTGCGTGATCGCCTGTCACAGCCGCGGGTTTTGATGGGCAAGCGAGGCTCCCGCGCCGTTTTCATGCCAAGCAAATTCGTGTTCCCGGGCGGTGCCGTGGACCCCGCCGATGCCCGTGTGCCCATGGCGGGCCGGGTGGGGCCGGTGTGCGCACGCCGGTTGGCCGAGGCTGCACCGCCGGAGCGGGTGCACGCCCTGCAGGCTGCTGCCGTGCGGGAAGTGTGGGAGGAATCCGGCCTGCTGCTGGGCGCGCCCGGTGACTGGCAGGGCACAGTGCCCCCGGACTGGGCCGACTTCAGTGCCAGGGCGCATCTGCCCTGTGCCGGCAACTTCCGTTACGTGTTTCGGGCAATTACCCCGCCGGGCGCGCCCCGGCGGTTTGATGCCCGTTTTTTTCTGGTTGATGCCAGCGCCGTTGTAGGTGACCCGGACGATTTTTCACGCGCCTCTGACGAGTTGTCAGAATTACAGTGGATCGACCTGGAGCAGGCCTGCAGCCTGGACCTGCCGCTGATTACCGAGGTGGTGCTGGGTGAAGTGGCCGATATCGTCACCCTGGAAGGGCCCCCGGAGTGCGTGCCCTGTTTCCGCCACGATGACGAGCAGCTGGAGATCCTGCGCCGGCGCGCCATGCGTTAGGGCGTCTGGCGAGTGGCTGCCCGATGCCGCCTGACGTCAGTGCAGCACCCGATCCGGGCGCATCTCGGCCTGCAACTCGCCCTGCTTGGCCGTTGACTGCTGTTGTACGTATTTGCGCAGCCGGGTCACGACACTGCTCATCACATCAATGGTCTGGCTGATCTGATCCAGTGCCATGAGGACTTTTTCGCTGTCGCGCTGTGCTTCGTCTTGCTGGTCCATTGGCAGTCCTCGGGTACAGGGGCGAGTCGCAGGCGGGCCGCCCCCGGGGTGATCAATCCCAGTTCAGCGCGCCGCCGGTCTGGTACTCGATCACACGGGTTTCAAAGAAGTTCTTCTCTTTGCGCAGGTCCATGATTTCACTCATCCACGGGAAGGGATTCTGCACCCCCGGGAACTGCTCTGGCAGGCCAAGCTGCGAGAGGCGCCGGTTGGCGATAAAGTGCAGGTACTCTTCCATCATGGCCGCGTTCATGCCCAGCACGCCGCGCGGCATGGTGTCCCGCGCGTATTCGATTTCCAGCTGCGTGCCTTCCAGGATCATCTGCATCACTTCCTGCTGGAAGGCTTCGGTCCACAGATGGGGGTTCTCGAGCTTGATCTGGTTGATCACGTCAATGCCGAAGTTCAGGTGCATGGACTCGTCGCGCAGGATGTACTGGAACTGCTCCGCCACGCCGGTCATCTTGTTGCGCCGGCCCATCGACAGGATCTGGGTGAAACCGCAGTAGAAGAAGATGCCTTCAGTGACGGCGTAGAACCCGATCAGGTTGCGCAACAGGGTCTGGTCGTTCTCCACGGTGCCGGTCTTGAAACTGGGGTCCGACAGGTGATGTGTGTGACTGAGGCTCCAGGTGGCTTTCTTGGCCACGGAGGGGACCTCGCGGTACATGTTGAACACCTCGCCCTCGTCCATGCCCAGTGACTCGATGCAGTACTGGTAGGCGTGGGTATGGATCGCTTCCTCAAAGGCCTGGCGCAGCAGGTACTGACGGCACTCCGGGTTGGTGATCAGTCGGTAGATGCCGAGCACCAGGTTATTGGCGACCAGCGAATCGGCCGTGGAGAAGTAGCCGAGGCTGCGTTTGACGATGCGACGCTCGTCTTCGGACAGACCGTCGGCGCTCTTCCAGGTGGAGACATCCGCCGTCATGTTGATCTCTTGGGGCATCCAGTGGTTGGCGCAGCCGTCGATGTACTTCTGCCAGGCCCAGTCGTACTTGAAGGGCACCAGCTGGTTGAGGTCCGCTCGGCAGTTGATCATGGCCTTCTCATCGACTGACACCCGCGCTGCACCCATCTCAAGCTCTTCCAGCCCGGGTGCGACGTCCAGCGCCTCCACGGCGCGCGCGGCGGCGGCCACGTTGGCCGCGGCCGTCGGCGCCACGACAGGTGCCGTGTCCTCCACAGCGGCGACGGGCGTGGCCTCCAGCGCCGGCGGCGGTGGTGGTGCCTTGGCCGGTGCCGGTGCAGTTTGCGTCTCGTCCTGGTGGTAGTCGTCCCAACTCAGCATGTACTGTTGTCCTTTTGCCGTCTCTGTTGTTTCAGGATATCTGCGGGCCCTGCCTACTGGCAGGCTTCACAGTCCGGGTCGTCCAGGGAGCACGCCGTGGGCACCGCGGCGGGTGCCGCCTGCACGGTCTGGCTGCCGGAGGACACCTTGTTCAGGTTGCCGGTGCTGATGGTGGACTTCTCGGTCCCCGTGGCCGCCAGCGAACGCAGATAATAGGTGGTCTTCAGGCCGCTGTACCACGCCATGCGGTAAGTGACGTCGAGCTTCTTGCCACTGGCGTTGTTGATGTACAGGTTCAGCGACTGGGCCTGGTCGATCCACTTCTGGCGGCGGCTGGCCGCATCCACCAGCCAGCGAGGCTCCACCTCGAACGCGGTGGCGTAAATGGCTTTCAGGTCCGCCGGTACGCGATCGATGGCCTGCACGCTGCCGTCGTAGTACTTGAGGTCATTCACCATGACGCCATCCCAGAGTCCGCGTGCTTTCAGGTCGTTTACCAGGTAGGGATTGACCACGGTGAACTCGCCGGACAGGTTGGATTTGACGTACAGGTTCTGGTACGTGGGCTCAATGGATTGCGACACGCCGGTGATGTTGGCGATGGTCGCGGTGGGTGCGATGGCCATCACATTGGAGTTGCGCATGCCGCGCTCCTTCACCGCTGCACGCAGGCTGTCCCAGTCGAGGGATGTGCTGCGGTCGACCTGTATGTAATCGGCGCCGCGCTGTTCAATGAGGATATCCAGGGAGTCAATGGGGAAAATGCCCTGGCTCCAGAGCGAGCCCTCATAGCTGGAGTAGGCACCGCGCTCGGCCGCCAGCTCACTGGAGGCCTCGATGGCGTAGTAGCTGATGGCTTCCATGGACCGGTCGGCAAAGGTGACGGCCTGCTCGGAACCATAGGCGATATGCTGGCGGTAGAGTGCATCCTGGAAGCCCATCAGGCCCAGGCCCACCGGGCGGTGGCGAAGGTTGGAGCGTTCCGCCTGCGGCACCGAGTAGTAGTTGATGTCGATCACGTTGTCCAGCATGCGAACGGCGGTGCGCACCGTCCTGCGCAGCTTGTCGAGGTCGAGGCCGTTTTCGCCGACGTGCTGTGGCAGGTTGATGGAGCCGAGGTTGCACACGGCAATCTCGTCCTTGCTGGTGTTCAGCGTGATTTCCGTGCACAGGTTGGACGAGTGCACGACACCCACGTGTTGCTGCGGTGAGCGCAGGTTGCAAGGGTCTTTGAAGGTCATCCAGGGGTGGCCGGTTTCAAACAGCATGGCCAGCATCTTGCGCCACAGGTTCTGCGCGCGCAGGGTCTTGTGCAGTTTCAGTTTGCCGGCGCGCGCCTGCTCTTCATACCACGTGTAGCGCTCTTCGAAGGCGCGGCCATACAGGTCGTGCAGGTCTGGCACATCGTTGGGCGAGAACAGCGTCCACTCGCCATCGTCGAAGACCCGCTTCATGAACAGGTCGGGAATCCAGTTGGCGGAATTCATGTCGTGGGTGCGGCGGCGGTCGTCGCCGGTGTTCTTGCGCAGCTCGACGAACTCCTCGATGTCCAGGTGCCAGGTTTCCAGGTAGGCGCACACTGCGCCCTTGCGCTTGCCGCCCTGGTTGACCGCCACCGCCGTATCGTTCACCACTTTCAGGAACGGCACCACGCCCTGGCTTTTGCCGTTGGTGCCCTTGATGTAGGAGCCGAGTGCACGCACCGGCGTCCAGTCGTTGCCGAGCCCGCCGGCGAATTTGGACAGCATGGCGTTGTCCTGGATGGCGCCAAAGATGCCGTGCAGGTCATCCGGCACCGTGGTCAGGTAGCAGGAGGACAGCTGCGGCCGCAATGTGCCCGCATTGAACAGGGTCGGGGTGGAGCTCATGTAGTCGAAGGATGACAGCAACTGGTAGAACTCGATGGCCCGTGCCTCCCGGTCGGCCTCGGCAACGGCGAGTCCCATGGCAACGCGCATGAAGAACACCTGGGGCAGTTCGATACGCACATCGTTGCTGTGTATGAAGTAGCGGTCGTAGAGGGTTTGCAGGCCGAGATAGGTAAACTGCAGGTCGCGCTCCGGCAACAGGGCCTGACCGAGGCGCTCCAGATCGAACTGGGCAAGCTTCGGGTCCAGCAGTTCCAAGTCCACCCCGCGTTGAATGTAGGCGGGTAGTGCCCGGGCGTAGAGCTGGTTCATGTCGCCCTGGGTCGCAGACTGTGCAACGCCGAGGAAATTGAGGGCTTCGGCGCGCAGGTTGTCGCAGAGCAGGCGCGCGGCGACATACGTGTAGTTGGGCTCCTTCTCGATCATGGTGCGGGCAGTAATCACCAGGGACGTGGCCAGTTCCGCAGCGGTGACGCCGTCGTACAGGTTGCGCAGCGCCTCATCAATGATCTGTGTGCTGCTGACGTCGGTCAGGTTGCTGCAGGCCTCGGTGACCACCGTGTGCAGACGCTCCAGATCCAGCGGAGCACGGCTGCCGTCGGCCTGGATTACGGTGATATTCCCGGCCGCTTCCTGGGCCGCCGGCGACAGTGCCTTGCGCGCGGCCCGCTTGCGCGCCTGCTCTTCGCGGTAAATGACGTAGTCGCGCGCGATCTTGTGCTCTCCGGCCCGCATCAGCGCCAGTTCCACCTGATCCTGAATGTCCTCGATGTGCACGGTGCCGCCGGAGGGCATACGGCGGCGGAACGTGGCCGCCACCTGGTCAGTCAGCTTCGCCACGGTTTCGTGGATGCGGCTGGACGCCGCCGCAGTGCCGCCCTCAACGGCGAGAAAGGCCTTGGTGATGGCGACGGAGATCTTGCTCTCCTCGAACGACACCACCATGCCGTTGCGCTTGATGACGCGCAGCTGGCCCGGGGCGGTGGCCGCGATACTGGCAGGAACCGGGGTGGTCTCGGCACCGGTCTGGGTGCCGGTGGTGCTGGTGAGGGTGGTTTCGGTGTGCATAGCGTCTCCGTACGGCGCGGGGCGAGCAGCCTTATTTTGTTGTCGAGGCCCCACATGTTGGGGTATCCGGGGGGATAAAGCACAAGATAAAGCGACCCTGCCGTCATTGCAAGGCCGCAAGGCTGGGTTTATGTTGTGGATAAGTTGTGGGTGAAGCGGTAGGTCTGTACCCACTTACCCCGCAGGCCGCAATGAGCTTGAAGTTGTCCCTGCGCAGTGGGCGGCAGTGCGGTTCAGGGGCACTGGCAATTAAATTCTTCTAAGAATTTTAGCGTTTAGGCGCCCCGGTTATTAGGCCCCCTGCAGCAGAAACTCCAGCAGGGCCTTCTGGGCGTGCAGGCGGTTTTCCGCCTCGTCCCAGATCACCGTATCCGGCGCATCCATGAGCCCCGCGCTGATCTCCTCACCGCGATGGGCCGGCAGACAGTGCAGGTAGAGGGCATCGCTGGCGGCGTGCGCCATCAGGGCTTCGTTCACCTGGTAGGGTGCGAACTGGCGTGCGCGCGTCTGCTGTTCTTTTTCCTGGCCCATCGAGGCCCAGACATCCGTCACCACGAGGTCGGCGCCGCGCACTGCCGTAACCGGGTCATGACTGAGCTCCACCCGGTTGCGGTTGTCGCGCAGCAGGTCGGCGCGGGGTTCAAATCCGGGGGGGCAGGCGATGCGCAGTTTGAAATCGAACTGCCGGGCGGCGTTGATATAGGACTGGCACATATTGTTGCCGTCGCCGACCCAGGCCGCGGTCTTGCCCGCCATGGGGCCCCGGTGCTCCTGCCAGGTCTGCATGTCCGCCAGCAGCTGGCAGGGGTGGAAGTCGTCGGTGAGCGCATTGATCACCGGCACCGAGGAGTGGGCTGCAAAGCGTTCGACAATGTCGTGACCGAAGGTGCGGATCATCACCACATCCACCATGGAGGAGATGACCCGTGCGCTGTCCTCCACCGGTTCGCCGCGACCCAGCTGGGTATCCTGGGGCGAGAGGAACATGGCATGCCCGCCGAGCTGCGCCATACCGGCCTCGAAGGAGACGCGGGTGCGGGTCGAGGACTTGGCAAAGATCATCGCCAGCACCTTGCCCGGGAAGCGACGCTGGTCGGCGCCCGCGCGGTGCCCCTGTTTCAATTCGCTGGCGCGATTGATCAGTGACTGCAGCTCGTCGGGGCTGAAATCGAGCAGGGTGAGGAAGTGCCGGGGTGACGCCATGAGAGTTTCCTGCTAAAGCGCTGGTCCGGGCTTCAATCGAAGTCCCGGATCAATGTATTGAGGCCAGCGGCCAGTTCGTCCAGCTGTGCGTCGCTGCAGATCAGCGGCGGCAGCAGGCGGATGGTGTCGCCCGCTGTGACGTTGATGAGCAGCCCCGCTGCCAGCGCACGTTGCACCAGGTCGCCACATTCACGGCGCAGCTGCACGCCGATCATCAGGCCGCGACCGCGTATCTCGACCAGGTTGTCGCAACCCTGCAGCGCCGTTTCCAGCCGCTGCCGCAGGTGTGTGCCCGCCGCGGTGGCCCGTTCTGCGAGCCCTTCATTGACCACCGTATTCACCACGGCAAGCCCGGCCGCGCAGGCCAGCGGGTTGCCGCCGTAAGTGGAGCCGTGGTGGCCTGCCCTGAACACGGTTGCCGCCGGGCCGTGGGCCAGACAGGCGCCGATGGGCACGCCATTGCCCAGCCCCTTGGCGGTGGTGATCACATCCGGCACCACGCCCATGCCCTGGCAGGCGAAATAGTGGCCGGCACGGCCGTTGCCGCACTGCACCTCGTCGAGCATCAACAGCCAGCCCCGAGCGTCGCAGAGTGCGCGCAGGCCCTGCATGAACGCCGTGTCCGCCACCCTGATACCGCCTTCGCCCTGAATCGGCTCCACCAGTATCGCTACCACGTCCGGGTTGTTGGCGGCGATTTGCTGTACGGCCGCCAGGTCGTTCAGGGGTGCCCGTATAAAGCCCGACACCAACGGTTCAAAGCCCGCCTGGATCTTGCGGTTGCCGGTGGCGCTGAGGGTGGCGAGGGTGCGGCCGTGGAAGGCGTTCTCGAACACGATGACTGCCGGCTTCTCCACCCCGCGCTGGTGGCCGTACAGCCGGGCCAGCTTGATGGCGGCTTCATTGGCTTCCGCGCCGGAATTGCAGAAGAAGGCGGTCTCCATGCCGGAGACGGCCGTCAGGGCGTCGGCCAACGCCTCCTGCGCAGCAATGCGGTAGAGGTTCGAGGTGTGCAGCAGGCGCCCCGCCTGGCGCTGGACGGCCTCGGTCACGGCGGGATGTGCATGCCCCAGGTTGGTGACGCTGATGCCGGACAATGCATCCAGGTAGCGTCGGCCATCGGTGTCCACCAGGTAGACACCTTCGCCGTGACTGAAGGTCACGGGCAGCCTTGCATAGGTTTGCATCAACGCGGACACCGGCTTTTCTCCCCAATGGCAGGGCCCACCCAGGGGCCCAGAAACGCAAAAAGGCAGCGCTAGCTGCCTGTCAGACCTCTGATATTAGCGGCATTGCGAGAGCTTGGCAATTGCCTTGCCGCGACACGGTCAGCCTCCCGCGGCCTGTGCAAGCTGCCCGCATCATGCCTGCGTTTTCTCCCCGAATCGGGTAAACTTCCGCCCTCGCAACGGGTCCAACACGCACCCCCAACACAGGCATGGAACACTATGGATATTCTCGACACGATCAAGGAGCAGATTCAGAGCAACAGCATTCTGCTGTACATGAAGGGCTCCCCCAACCAGCCGCAGTGCGGGTTTTCCGCGCAGACCGTACAGGCCCTGATGGCCTGCGGTGAGCGCTTCGCCTACGTGGATGTACTGTCCAACCCCGATATTCGCGCCAACCTGCCCAAGTACGCGAACTGGCCGACCTTCCCGCAGTTGTGGATCAACGGCGAACTCATCGGTGGTTGCGATATCGTCACCGAGATGCACGCCAGCGGTGAACTGCTGGCGCTGGTCAAGGAAGCCGCTGCCGCCCAGAGCGCCAGCTGACGCCGCGCGCGGCCCGGCCCCCGGGCCTCAGCGTCCGTCACCGGCGAGGCACTGCCTGAGGCGGTACTCCACCAGTGGCAGGCGGTCGTTCCCGAAATACATGTCCGACCCGTTGATGAACAGCGTCGGCGAGCCGTAGCCACCCCGTTCCACCAGCTCATCGGTGTTGGCGCGCAGCAGCGCCTTGTAGTGGGGGTCGCGGGTGGCAGCCAGTGTTGCCTCCGGGTCCAGGCCCACATCCGCAGCCAGTTGCGCGAGCACGTCCTGCTGCGAGATGTCCCGGTTATCGCTCCAGTAGGCGGCGAATACGGCCTCTGACCAGGGTACCAGCAGCCCCTGTTCGGCAGCGAACAGGGCGCCGCGCATGGCACCCGCCGAGTTCACCGGGAAAACGTCCGGGTGACGGATGGTGAGGCCACAATACTCCGCCCAGTCCGCGAGGTCTTTCTGGTAGTGGCCCAGGCGGCGGGGATTGTTGAACATGCTTTCACGGGCCGCATACAACCCCTGGTTGACCGCATTGAACACCCCGCCGACAAGGATCGGGCGCCAGTCGATCGCGACGCCCAGGCCGCGGCACAGGGGTTGCAGGCGGTGGAAGGCGAGATAGGTCCAGGGACTGGAACAGTCGTAGAAGCATTCGAGAGTGGGCAGGTCGTTCATGGGGGCTCCTGTGCGGTCTGTCAGCAGATTAGCACACCCGCCCCGGGCTTCAGGTATAATCGGCGGCGAAACAGGCACGGGAAGCGGAATGAGCATTGAGCATTACATGCAGGAGCTGGGGGGCGCGGCGCGCGCCGCCTCGCGGCAGCTGGCGGCGTCGAGTACGGCGCAGCGCAATGCCGCCCTGCTGGCGACCTGCGAGGCGCTGGATGCCGCCCGCGACAGCCTGGCGCAAGCCAATGCCGAAGACCTCGCCCGCGGTCGCGAGCGCGGGCTCGATGCGCCGCTGCTGGATCGTCTGGAGCTGACCCCGGCGCGTATCGACGCCATGCTGCAGGGTTTGCAGCAGGTGGCCGCGCTCGCCGATCCGGTGGGCAGCATCAGTGACGTCAACCGCATGCCGAGCGGCATCCAGGTGGGCCGCATGCGGGTACCGCTGGGGGTGATCGGCATCATCTACGAGTCGCGTCCCAACGTCACTGTGGAGGCGGCCAGCCTCTGCCTGAAGTCGGCCAATGCCACCATCCTGCGGGGCGGGTCCGAGTCGCTGGCCTCCAACCGGGCGATCGCCGCCTGTATCGCCACGGGGCTCGGGCAGGCGGGTCTGCCGGCTGCCGCGGTGCAGGTCGTGGAAACCGCCGACCGGGCTGCGGTGGGTGCGCTGATCGGCATGCCCGAGTACGTGGATGTGATCATCCCCCGCGGCGGCAAGAGCCTGATTGAGCGCATCAGCCGCGACGCCCGTGTGCCGGTGATCAAGCACCTCGACGGCGTCTGCCATGTGTACATCGATGCCGGCGCAGACCACGACATGGCGGTGGCCATTGCCCTGAATGCCAAGACCCACCGCTACGGCACCTGCAACACCATGGAAACGTTGCTTGTCGCGGCGGGAGAGGCGCCGGTCTTGCTGCCGCGCCTGGCCGAGGCCTTCGCCGCCAAAGGTGTCGAACTGCGGGGCTGTGCCCGCAGCTGCGCCCTCCTGCCGGGCGTGCAGGCGGCCACCGAACAGGACTGGTTTGAGGAATACCTGGCGCCCGTGCTTGCCCTGCGCATCGTTGACGGGCTTGATGACGCCATTGCGCACATCAATCATTACGGTTCGCAGCACACCGACAGCATCGTCACGCAGCACCACGGACGCGCCATGCGGTTCCTGCGTGAAGTGGATTCCAGCTCGGTCATGATCAACGCTTCAACGCGCTTTGCCGATGGATTCGAATACGGGCTGGGTGCGGAGATCGGCATCTCCACCGACAAGCTGCACGCCCGCGGGCCGGTCGGCCTGGAAGGCCTGACATCGCGCAAGTACGTGGTATTTGGCGAGGGGCAGGTTCGCTGTTGACGCTGCCCGAGGCCAGTGTCGCTCCGGTTGCCATCCTTGGCGGGACTTTCAACCCGATACACAACGGGCACCTGCGCTCTGCGCTGGAGCTGGTTGAGCGCCTCGGCTTTGGCCGGCTGCACCTGATGCCCTGTGCCACACCGCCGCATCGCGATGCGCCGGATTGCCCGGCGACGCGCCGCGCCGACATGGTGGAGCTGGCGATTCTGGGCGAACCCCGCCTGTTTTGTGACCGTCGTGAGCTGGCGCGCAGCGGGCCCTCATGGACGGTCGACAGCCTGCAGGAACTGCGTGCCGAATACGGGCCACAGCGCAGCCTGAGCCTGGTGCTGGGCTGCGATGCACTGCTCGGCCTGGACCGCTGGCATCGCTGGCAGGCGCTGCTCGACTTTGCGCATATTGTGGTGATCGCGCGGCCCGGCTGGCAGTTGCCCGAGCAGGGTGCGGTGGCAGACTGGCTGACGCGGCACAGGGCGGCGGAGCCCTCGGCAGTGCAGCAACACCCTGCCGGAGCGGTGCTGGTGCTGGAACTGCGGCCCCTGGACATTTCCTCAACCGAGATTCGTGCCCTGTGCGCTGCGGGGCGTTCCCCGCGTTACCTGCTCCCTGAGCCGGTACTGGACTATATTGAAAAGCACCAGCTGTACGCGGCTGGCATCGATTTCTGAACTGGAGAGAACAACACCGGATGCAAGCCGAAAACCTGAAAGAACTCGTCATCAATGCCCTGGATGAGCTGAAGGCGGTCAACACCGTCACCCTGGATGTGAGAGACCTGACTGACGTCATGGATTACCTGGTCATCGCCAGTGGCACCTCCAACCGGCACGTCAAGTCCCTCGCGGATAATGTCTGCATGGAAGCCAAAAAAGAAGGCATCCGCCCGCTGGGGGTTGAGGGCGAAAACCCGGGCGAATGGGTTCTGGTGGATTTCGGTGATGTGGTGGTGCATGTGATGCTGCCCGCGACCCGCGATTTCTATGACCTTGAGCGGCTCTGGGTCGATACCGGGCAGAGTGGTTGATGCGTCTGACGGTCATTACCGTGGGCGGCAAAATGCCTGCCTGGGTCAACGAAGGTGTCGCGGACTACAGCCGCAGGCTGCCTCGGGAGATTCGCCTGGAGTGGCGTGAGTTGCCCCTGGCCCGGCGTGGACGCGATACCAGCCCGGAGCAGCTCCGGCTGCGCGAGGGCGAACAGATTCTCAAGGCGCTGCCCGAGGGCGACCGGGTCATTGCACTCGATGTGCGTGGCGCCGCGTGGAGCACTGAGCAACTCGCAGAGGAACTCAGTGACTGGCAGATGGCGGGGACCCATGTCAGCCTGCTGATTGGTGGTCCAGACGGTCTGTCGCAGGACTGCCTGCAGCGCGCTCAGCAGCGCTGGTCACTGAGCGCGCTCACCCTGCCGCACCCTCTGGTGCGCGTGGTGCTTGCAGAACAGCTGTACCGGGCTTGGACAATCACTGCCGGGCACCCGTATCATCGCGCCTGACGCACCAGCCAGCCACCTCGCGGGCCCTGCACGACATGCCACAGCACATTCCTCTTAAGGACCCCGGCGGTGAAGCCCGCCTGTTCATTACCCGGATCCTGTTTTCAGTGCTGCTGGTGCTGGCCTTGCTGGGCGTGATACTGGCGCGGTACTACGACCTGCAAATCAATGATTACGAGATCTATCGTACCCAGTCCGACCGCAACCGGGTGCAATTGCAGCCCCTGCCCCCCAAACGCGGCCTGATCTACGACCGCAACGGCGTGCTGCTGGCCGACAACCGGCCCAGCCATATCCTGTCCATCGTCCGCGAGCGCGTGGAGGATCTCGATGCCACGCTGGCGGAGTTGCAGGCGCTGCTGCCCATTTCGGAGTCCGACCTCGAAAACTTCCAGCAGAAGCTGCAGCGTCGTCGTCCCTACGAGGCGGTGCCCCTGCGTTTTCGGCTGACCGAGGAAGAGCGCGCCCTGTTGGCGGTGAACCGGCACCGCATGCCGGGTGTCACAGTGGATGCGCAGCTGGTGCGGCACTATCCGCATGGCCCCCTGTTCTCCCATGCGGTGGGGTATGTCGGGCGGATCAATGAGCAGGAGGCGCAAAGCCTGGATGAGCGCGACTACCGCGGCACCTTTCATGTGGGCAAGGTGGGCGTGGAGAAATTCTACGAAGACCTGCTGCACGGGGAGGTGGGGTATCAGAATGTGGAGACCAATGCGCATGGACGTGTGCTGAGGGTGCTGGAGCGCTTCGACCCGGTACCGGGTGCGGATATCACGCTGCACCTGGACTTTGAGCTGCAGCAGACCGCGCTGGAGGCGCTGGGTGAACAACGCGGCGCCGTGGTCGCCATCGATCCCTGGACCGGCGGCGTGCTGGCACTGGTTTCCACCCCGGGCTTCGATACCAACCTGTTCGTCAACGGCATCAGTTCTGCGGATTACCAGGCGCTGCGCAATTCCCCGGACGTGCCCCTGTTCAACCGCGCCATACAGGGCCAGTACCCGCCGGGCTCCACGGTGAAGCCAATGATGGCCATGGCAGGGCTGCAGGCGGGGCTGGTGA
>TARA_R110001599_G_scaffold344398_3_pt1 | contig 17252 bp, 12 predicted proteins | sample TARA_R110001599 | Tara Oceans TARA_R110001599 (sample SAMEA4398360) | marine metagenome | biome: Polar Biome; feature: [MES] marine water layer (ENVO:01000295) within the mesopelagic zone...; material: water (ENVO:00002006), including particulate matter (ENVO:01000060) such... | reverse complement strand
TCGATGAAGCGGCCCTGCTTTCGAAGCGCCTAAAAAATCGTGTGCTAATAAAACGCGAAGATTTACAGCCAGTGTTTTCCTTCAAGCTGCGCGGCGCTTACAACAAAATTCGCCTGCTGCCAGAGGCTGATCGTGCTCGTGGCGTGATTTGCGCATCGGCGGGAAATCATGCCCAAGGCGTGGCCTTGGCGACTAAAAAGCTCGGCATCAAAGGCGTGATTGTCATGCCGCAAACCACGCCCGACATCAAAGTGAATGCCGTGCGTGCGCTGGGTGCTCAGGCTGTGTTGCATGGCGACAACTACGATGAAGCCTTTGCCTACGCTCAAGAGCTGATGAATGAGAAGGGCTATACCTTCGTTCATCCCTTCGATGACCCTGACACTATTGCCGGTCAAGGCACGGTGGCGATGGAAATCTTGCGCCAGCACAGCGGCGAAATCGATGCGGTATTTATTCCCTGCGGCGGTGGCGGCCTGATGGCTGGCATGGCGGCGTATATCAAACATGTGCGACCAGAAATCCGTGTTATCGCGGTTGAGGCCGAAGACTCTGCCTGCTTAGCTGCTGCCATGAAGGCCGGCAAGCGCGTGGTGCTGCCGCACGTCGGTCTATTTGCCGATGGCGTTGCCGTCAAGCAAATCGGCAAATACACATTCGAGATTGCTCAGCACTGTGTCGATGAAGTCATCACCTGCAATACCGATGAAATTTGCGCGGCCATCAAGGATATTTTCGATGAGTGCCGCTCGATTGCTGAGCCAGCGGGCGCACTCGCCATCGCCGGCCTGAAAAAATATGTGCAGCGCGAAGGCGTGACACAGCAGACCTTGGTGGCAGTTAACTCTGGCGCCAATATGAACTTTGATCGCCTGCGCCATATTGCCGAGCGCACCGAATTAGGCGAAGGCCGCGAGGCCGTGATGGCAGTGACCATTCCCGAAAAAGCCGGTGCTTTCAAAGCCTTCTGCCTAGCTATTGGCAAACGTAATATCACCGAATTCAACTATCGCTATGCCAGTGCTACCGCCGCGCATGTCTTCGTGGGTGTGTCGCTCAAGCCCGGGCTCGATGCGCGCTTGGAACTAGTTAGTAGTCTGCAAAAGAAAGGCTACGAAGTACTGGATTTATCTGACGATGAAACCGCGAAATTGCATACGCGGCATTTGGTCGGTGGCCATGCTGGTCTCAGCGATGAGCGCTTATTCCGCTTCGAATTTCCTGAACGCCCCGGTGCGCTCATGGCATTTCTAAGCGAGCTAGGCACGCAATGGAATATTTCATTATTTCATTACCGCAACCATGGCGCCGCTTATGGCCGCGTCTTGATTGGCTTGCAGCTAGGCGACAAGCCATTGAAAGATTTGATCAAATCGCTAGATTCAGTAGGCTATCCCTACGCCGATGAAAGCGCCAACCCAGCTTATCAGCTATTCTTTCGCTAGCGCCTCGGGCTCATCAGGGCCCGCACCTTTCGTCTGTAGCTGATGGTGTAAATAACCAATCAGCTCAGGCGGAATCAGCACCGCAATACGCTCATCTTTCATTTCTGGGCAGTTATAGATTAGCCGCTCAACAAAGCTGTCATTGACCACATAGCCTGCCGGCGCCAGCAATATTCCGCGCGGGGTATTCACCGCCTCTAGCAACACCATGCCTTCACGCAACATATCTGGCGTGAGCTTCAGCTGGCGCGAAATATCTGATTGCGGCCCAAGCTCCTCATGCAGCGCCTGCAATATTCGGCCATCATCGCCGTAGACCTCAGCCAGCATAGCCATGGCCTCTCTCGTCGGCAAACCCGATGCCTCAAGCCGTACATAAGCCTGCACCACGCGAATCACATGAGCTTGATCGGCTAAGCTAAACGACGACAATCGCTTCTTATGCGCCAAGCTCGGCTCAATCGCACAAATCAATTCCAACACTGGCTCAATACGCGGAATATTGGCCAGCAAATCCCAAGTACGCTGGTGCGCCGAAGCAAGATCACGCTGCTCAGCCTGACTCAGTTTCAAGCCACGCATAACCTTTTCCTGCAATGACACCGGCAGGCTGACCATGCACAGATTCACTAGCATGGCCGCCATCGAACTCGCCCAAGACGCTTCCAACTGCAATCGCGTACTCACGCCCTGAACTAAATCAGCAATACGCCGAGCCTGACCAAAGCTAGCTGGGCTAGCCATCGCCAAGGCTTCAACTAGCGCCTGCATACAACCCTTAACTGTTTTCTCTAGCAGCTCTTTTTCAGCAGTCACCAAACGGTATTGCGCTAAAGCATCGTTCACCGCGAGATGAATTTCGTCGCGCGGGCAAGGCTTATTGAGGAAGCGAAAAATATGGCCTTGATTGACTGCGCGCATGGCGGCATCGATATCGCTATAGCCAGTTAAAAGCATGCGTGTGGCCAATGGGCTGCGCTGGCGGCATTGCGCCAAAACTGCATCGCCGGTCATGCCTGGCATGCGCATATCGCAAATAATCACCGCCAGCCGCGGCAAGTCAGCAAGCAGTGCCAGTGCCGCCTCACCACTTTCAGCGAGATGCACTTCGCCTAGCTGGCGTAGCGACAACCTCAGGCCTTGTAGCACCTGCACATCGTCATCAATACATAGGATTTGAGGCAGCTCCGCACTCATGTCGACACGCCCTGTATGGGTAGCTCAATGATAAAGCTGGCGCCCTGCGGCACAGCAGGCTCACACCACAGCTTACCTTTATGTTGATCAACAATAAGCGCTCGGCTAATAGGCAGGCCTTGGCCTGTACCTTGACCAACAGCTTTGGTGGTGAAAAATGGGTCAAAAATTCGATGCCGCAGCGACTCTTCTACGCCGCTGCCATTATCACTCACCACCAAGCGAATATGACCTTCATGCTGACTCAAAACGATGGTGATTTGGCCTGGCTGACCTGAGTCTATCTGCATATTCAGGCGACTATCGATGGCATGGCAGGCATTGGTGAGTAAGTTAATCAGAACCTGCACTATATGATCGCGACGACAGATCACGGCAGGCACATCCTGCAGCTCAAGAACCACTTTGGCGACCTGACCCACCTCATGTGCAGAAAGCGTAATAGCTTCCTGCACTAGTACAGCCATATTCTCAGGGTTCGCGGTCTCGCTGATGTGAGTGAAACTGCGCATGCTGCGAGTAATGTCGCGTACTCGAGACACGCCCTCTTGGCTGCGTTTCAGCGCCGCCGGCAGATTCTCACGAATAAATGTCGAGTCGATACGCTGCAGCAACTCATTCATTGCGGGTGACTTGCTCGTCTCTTGCACAGCTAGCGCCAAAACATCCAATAACTCACTGCAGGCTTCATCAATAAAGCTTAGGTTATCGCCTAAATACTGCAGCGGCGTATTGATCTCATGGGCAATCCCGGCCGCCAAACTGCCCATAGCCTCTAACTTGTGAGCTTGACGCTGCAAGAGCTCAGTTCGGTGATATTCCCGAAGATCGACGCCAATAAGCACGTATTGCACGCGATCTTGCGTATCTTTCTCTTGGGCAATAGACAGCAGGACCGGCACTGGCTGGCCATCATAGCCACGAAATTGCGCCTCAACGGTAATCTCGGCATCTTGCGAGTCAATGACTTGCGACAGCAGTGCTTTCGCGTCCGGCAAAAACTCAGCCAATGGTCGTCCGAGCAATGCCACCGACTGCATATCGAGCAAGCGCCCTGCCTGTTCGTTGGCATGCTGAATGTATAAGTCAGAGGTAATAACCAACCACAAGCCAGGCACAGGGCTTTTTAGACCACCTACGCGAGCCGCGGCTTGGTTGAGTGAAACTTCAGGCGCGTGTTCGGCAATATCGTCGAGCGCGCGCTCAAACAGCGCTACCTGCTGTTGCAGGAGCGCGTGGGCGAGCTCGTCTTCCGACAAGGCATTGAGCAGTGAAGAGTCCGACATGAGGGCTCTCGTGGCGAATTAAGAAGTAACTCTATATCGGCACGAGAGCGTGTTTCTTTAGCGAGAGCGATGGCCGCTAGCTAGGAGGCCGGGGCCTTTCTTGCTATCAGCTGCCCTCACTCTATCGATTAACTAGATCGGTAACACGCGCGCAAACACGGCCTTCAAATACTCAGTTTCAGGAATCGCTGGGTGAATCGGGTGGTCAGCGCCCTGATGACTGTGATGAACTATCTGCGCTTGGCGATCGATATGACGCGAGCTGGCGCGAATCACATCCACCAGTTCGTTACGACCCAAATGCATCGAGCAAGATGCGCTAATCAGCAGACCGTCGCGATTAAGCAGGCGCATGGCCAGCTCATTGATGCGGCGATAAGCCTGCAGGCCGGCTTTATGATCTTTGCGACGGGTAATAAAGGCTGGCGGATCGATAATGACGACATCGAAGCGCTCGCCTTCTTGCTTAAGCGCTGTCAGTGCGTCGAAGGCATCGCCTTGCAAAGTCTGCACGCGCGACTCAACACCGTTGAGTGCGGCATTGCGCATAAGTTGATCTAAGGCTTTTTCCGAGCCATCAACGCAATGCACTTCAGCGGCACCAAAGGCCGCGGCCTGCACGCCCCATCCGCCCAAATACGAGAACACGTCGAGCACACGCTTGCCTTCGACCAAGCCTTTTAAGCGCGCACGGGCATCGCGGTGGTCATAGAACCAGCCGGTTTTTTGGCCTTCACGCACCAAGGCTTCAAAGGCCACACCATTTTCGCGCAAAGGTACGCGATCAGGCACTTCGCCGTAAGCGACTTCGACATAGGAATCTAGGCCTTCAACAACACGCATTTTGCCGTCATTTTTGAACAAGACACCGCTGGGCTTGAAGACTTTCACGATGGCATCAACAAGTTCCGACTTCATCCGTTCCATGCCGGCGTTGGAGATTTGCACAACGAAAATATCGGCAAAACGGTCGATGACCACGCCCGGCAAGCCATCGCTATCGCCATAAACCAAACGGTAATACGGCTCGTCGAACCATTGCTCACGCAGGCTTAGTGCGATTTGCAGACGATGCACAAACAGTGAAGTCGACAAGGGATGTGCGACATCGCGGTTATACAGACGCGCACAAATCAAGGCGTTGGGATTAACAATCGCCAAGCCTAAAGCCTTGCCTTTGCTATCTTCGACAACAACCTGATCGCCCGGGTTTATTGCTTTCAGCGGCGTTGCGGCAATGTCGACCTCGTTGGAAAAAATCCACACATGGCCTTCGCGCAAACGGCGCTCTTCACTGGTCTTTAAGCGTAAACGGGGCAAATCAGTCATGGTTATCTCAGTAGTTAAGCTTGCGGGCGCCAGACTAAGTCCAGCTCACGCGCGGCGCGCACATCATCAAGACGGCGCACTGGCATGGTATGCGGAGCATTACGCACCATCTCTGGTGTGGTTCGCGCCTCTTCCATGATTTTGATCAAGGCTTCAGCAAAGCCATCGAGCTCATCAGGCGACTCGGTTTCGGTCGGCTCAATGAGGAAGCACTCTGGAATTAGCAGCGGAAAGTAAGTCGTTGGCGCGTGGTAGCCATAGTCAAGCAAACGCTTGGCAATATCCATCGCGCTCACGCCTAACTCTTTGGCTTCTTTCGCAAAGCTAATGATGAATTCGTGCGAGGCACGGCGCTCAGGATAGGCGAGCTGGAAGCCGGCATCGGCCAAACGCTTCATCAAGTAGTTGGCGTTGAGCGTGGAGTACTCACCAACGCGATGCAGACCTTCGCGGCCAAGCGCATAGGCATAGTAGGCCGCGCGCAGCAGCACACCGGCGTTGCCCATATATGCCGATAAACGGCCGATGGTGCCAGGAATATCTTTCTCGGTGAGCCAGCGATAGCTGCCATCGTCATTTTTACCGGCAATCGGCGTTGGCATATATGGCAATAAACGTGCACTGACGCCGACTGGACCAGCACCTGGGCCGCCGCCGCCGTGTGGCGTGGCGAAGGTTTTGTGCAAGTTCATGTGCAGCACGTCAAAACCCATATCGCCGGGGCGAACTTTGCCCAAAATGGCGTTGAGGTTGGCTCCGTCGTAATACAGCAGGCCGCCAGCTGTGTGCACGGCTTCGGCGATCTCTTTGATCTGCTGCTCAAACACACCACAAGTCGATGGGTTGGTCATCATCAGGCCAGCGGTTTGCGGGCCAACAGCGGCTTTCAAGGCTTCTAGATCGACGTCGCCATTGGCCAACACAGGAATCTCGCGGACTTTATAGCCGCACATCACGGCCGTTGCGGGGTTAGTGCCGTGTGCCGCTGCAGGGATGAGCATTTCAACGCGCTCAATGTCGTTGCGGGCTTCGTGATAGGCACGAATCATCGCGACACCGGCAAATTCGCCCTGCGCACCAGCCATAGGTGTTAACGACACACCCTTCATGCCAGTGACTTCCATCAGCGTTTCTTGCAAGTCATGCAGGCAGGCCAAATAGCCCTGCGAGTGTGACTCAGGCGCGAGTGGGTGGCGCTGCAAAAAGCCCGGCAACATGGCGGCGCGATGAGCACCGCGCGGGTTGTATTTCATCGTGCACGAACCCAGAGGGTAGAACATCGTGTCGATGGAGAAGTTCTTGCGCGATAAGTTGGTGTAATGACGCACCACTTGCAGCTCAGACACTTCCGGCAAAATCGCGCGCGTACGGCGGCGCAGTGACTCAGGAATAGCCGTTAAATCGGCGTGTTGCTGTGGCGCTTGCGAGGTAGCACGGCGGCCAGTTTCACCACGTTCAAAAATCAAAGTCATGGCGATTACTCCGAAGCCAAGGCGGCGCTAAGCGCTGCACGATAACGCGCCAAATCGGCGGCATTTTTCGTCTCCGTGGTACACACCACGATAGCCGAACCCAGTTCCGGATAATCTGCAGTCAAATCGACGCCGGCCAACACACCTTGCTCGGCCATCTTCGCCAAAACAGCTTCTGCGGGCTGATTCAAACGAATGACCTGCTCATGAAACACCGGCGCAGCAAACGCACGAGTAGCGCCAGCGGGCAAATCTGCCGTCAGCGACTGGATGTTTTGATGCGAGGCCAAAGCCACACGCTCCAAACCTTCAGCACCCAACAGGCTTAGGTAAATGGTCGCGGCAGTCATCGCCAAACCTTGGTTGGTGCAGATATTCGATGTCGCTTTGGCGCGGCGGATGTGTTGCTCGCGCGCCTGCAGCGTGAGGGCATAGCCAGGCTTGCCATCGAGATCGACGGTGCGGCCAATGATACGGCCAGGCATTTGGCGGATATGCGCCATTTTGCAGCACATAAAGCCGCAATACGGGCCGCCTGATGACAACGGAATACCAAAAGGCTGGGCTTCACCAACGACGATATCGACGCCAGTAGCGCCCCATTCGCCCGGCGGCGTGAACAAGGCCAGTGCCATCGGGTTCACCACAGCAATAACCAACATGCCCTGCGCCTGCGCCCAGTCGGTGAGCACATGCACGTCTTCCAGCACGCCAAAGAAGTTTGGTTGCGGAATCACTAGCGCGGCAAAATCTTCACCTTCATACGCTGCCAAAGAGGCTGGATCCATACGGCCTTGCGCATGGTCATAGTCGAGCTCGACCAGTTCAATGTCCTGACCTTCAACAATGGCGCGAGCAGCGGCGCGATACATTGGTGACACCGTGCGTGGCATCAAAATGCGGCGTGATTTCGAGCGCTTATTAGCGCGGATGGCCATCAGCACGGCTTCGGCCAGACCAGAAGCGCCGTCGTAGACCGAGGCGTTGCTAGCGTCCATGGCAGTGATGTGCGCCATCATCGATTGGAATTCGTAAATAACTTGCAGCGTGCCTTGCGATGCTTCGGCCTGATACGGCGTGTAGGCGGTCAAAAATTCGCCACGCGATGCCAAGTCCCATACCGCCGCTGGAATATGATGCTCATAGGCGCCAGCGCCCAAGAAGCAGAGCGCGCCAGCATCTTGCTCGCTACGCTCACGCATCATGCGCGTCACGTCCATTTCCGACAGGCCATCAGCAATGCCGGTTAGCGGGCCCGAGCGCAGCGCCTGCGGAATCTCATCAAACAAGGTGTCCAGCGACTCAGCACCTAAGGTGTCGAGCATGCGGCGCACATCACCAGCGGTATGCGGGATAAACGGCATCATTCACTCCAGCAGGCCGGCGTCGGCGCTGCATATTCAATAGCAAAAAGCCCTGAGCAAGCAGGGCCCAATGGTTTAGCGAAGAATCAGTGGTCTTGCTTTGCGGCGTATGCTTCAGCGCTGAGCAGCTCATCTAGCTCAGCGGCATCGCTAATTTTGATTTGATACAACCAGCCGCCAGTGTAGGGCTCGGTATTGACGATTTCTGGTGCATCAACCAAGGCTTCATTGATGGCAATGATTTCGCCCGATACTGGCGCGTAAATATCTGAGGCGGCCTTAACCGACTCCACCACACCGGCTTCTTGGCCAGCGCTGACTACATCGCCTACGGTTGGCAATTCAACGAAAACTAAGTCGCCGAGTGCATCTTGGGCGTGATCGGTGATACCGACGGTAACAACATCACCATCTAAGCGAGCCCATTCGTGGCTAGCGGCGTATTTCAATTCAGCAGGTAATTGGCTCATGGAATCTCTCATGCGGCAGAAGCCGACTCAATAGGTTTTAAAAAAAGCTTAAACGATCGCAGCGCCGCGGCGCACGAACATGGGTTTCACAATACGCACAGGCAATAACTTCCCGCGTACATCGACATGGGCTTGCGTGGCATCTGTCAGGGGAATGCGGGCAAACGCGATGGATTGCTGCAGCGTTGGCGAGAAGGTGCCAGACGTGGTTTCACCATCCGCCACGCCTTCAATTATCACGCGCATATGTGAGCGCAACACGCCCTTACCTTCGAGCACGAGGCCAACAAGCTGATGAGTAACGCCAGCATCACGCTCCGCAACTAGCGCATCTTTGCCAATAAAGTCATGCGCCCAATCAATGCTCCACGCCACACAGGAGCTCAGTGGCGATTCGTTTTCGCTTAGGTCATTACCGTAAAGCGGCATGCCTGCTTCTAGACGCAAAGTATCGCGTGCGCCTAGGCCGCAAGGCGCAACGCCGGCATCGAGCAGCTGTTGCCAAAATGCTTCTGACTGCTCATTGGGCAGCATGATTTCTAGGCCGTCTTCACCGGTGTAGCCGGTACGCGCGACAAACCAGTCATCGCCTAAGTCTACGCCCTGAAACAGGGCGAGCTCGGCAATGCGCTGGGCACGAGCCTCGCCGAGCAGACGCTCAACGGTGGCGCGAGCATTCGGGCCTTGCACGGCAATCATGGCAAGATCGGTGCGCTCTTTTAGGCTGATGCGAAAGCTTGCGGCTTGGCGTTGCATCCACGCGATGTCTTTGTCGTGAGTGCCGCAATTAACGATGACGCGCCAGAGTTCTGGCTGTTCAGGTGTGGGCGCATAGACAATGAGGTCGTCGAGCACGCAGCCAGCATCATTGAGCATGACCGAATAAATGGCCTTGCCCGGCAATTTGAGTTTGGCGACATTATTGGCTAAAAGCTTCTGCAAATACGCCACGGCGTCGGGGCCAGTGAGGTCGATAAAAGTCATGTGTGAGACATCAAACATGCCTTGATCACGGCGCACAGCATGATGCTCATCGATCACCGAGCTATATTGCACGGGCATATCCCAGCCGCCAAAATCTACTAGGCGGGCACCGAGCGCGACATGTGCTTGATACAACGACGTGCGCTGACCCATCACTAACTCCTTGTATTTAGCTGCTAATGAAATAGCGCGTGAAATAACGTGGCGCATTTTACTCGCAGATGGCCTTCGCTGGCCATGAGCTGCGAAAATTCATTTTTTTCAGCAGGCCATTTGGCCTAGCTTGCAGCTGCTGCCTATCTTTTTACGCCCCACGCTTGTGCAATTTCGCATATAATCTGCTCGAACTGCCGCTATCTCTGTGCTAATTCATTGAATTTGCTGTGATCTACTAGCTCAGCTGCGGCTGCCATTCCCCTGTCCTTGAGAGTTGTCATGACACACGTCGCCATAAATGCCCCCGCCTACGTCAAACACGCACGCCTGGTGGCGTGGGTCACTGAAATGGCGGCTCTCTGCAAGCCTGCCGCTATTCATTGGTGCGATGGCACCGACGCCGAATACGATGCTCTCTGCGAATCCTTAGTCGCCGCCGGCAGCTTCAAGCGACTTAATGCCGAAAAACGCCCCAACTCTTATTTAGCCTGGACCGACCCATCCGACGTCGCCCGCGTTGAAGATCGCACCTTCATTTGCTCCGAGAAAAAAGAAGACGCCGGCCCAACCAATAACTGGAAAGCGCCAACTGAAATGCGCGCCATTCTGAACCCATTATTTGATGGCTGTATGGCTGGCCGCACCATGTACGTAGTGCCATTCTCCATGGGCCCATTAGGCTCACCGATTGCCCACATTGGCATTGAGCTTTCCGACAGCGCCTATGTTGCCGTGAATATGCAGAAAATGACCCGCATGGGCCGCCCTGTGTTTGATGTGCTCGGCGCCGATGGCGATTTCGTACCTTGCATGCACACTGTTGGCGCTCCTTTGCAGCCTGGTCAAGCCGACGTAGCTTGGCCATGCAACCCAACTGAAAAATACATTGTGCATTACCCCGAGACTCGCGAAATCTGGTCTTACGGCTCTGGCTACGGCGGCAACGCCCTGCTTGGCAAAAAATGCTTCGCGTTGCGCATCGCCTCCACCATGGGCCGCGACGAAGGCTGGCTAGCCGAGCACATGCTCATCCTTGGCGTGACCAATCCACAAGGCAAAAAATATCACGTGGCCGCTGCTTTCCCATCGGCCTGTGGCAAAACCAACTTCGCCATGCTGATTGCACCAGCAGGCATGCCTGGCTGGGACGTCACCACTATTGGCGACGACATTGCTTGGATCAAACCAGATGCCAAGGGCCAGCTCCGCGCTATCAACCCAGAAGCCGGTTACTTTGGTGTTGCTCCCGGCACCAATATGAAAACCAACCCAAACTGTATGCTGTCGCTGAACAAAGACGTGATTTTCACCAACGTCGCGCTCACCGATGACGGCGATGTTTGGTGGGAAGGTTTGGGCGCCGCTCCAGCGCATTTGGTTGACTGGCAGGGCAATGACTGGACGCCAGATTGCGGCCGCAAAGCTGCGCATCCGAACTCACGCTTCACAGTCTCCGCAATTAACAACCCTGCGCTCGATAGCGAATGGGATAACCCCGATGGCGTTGTTATTGATGCCTTTATTTTCGGTGGTCGTCGCGCCAACACCATGCCGCTCGTGACTGAAGCACGCAACTGGGTTGAGGGCGTTTATATGGCCGCTACCATGGGCTCAGAAACAACGGCTGCTGCGTTTGGCGCTCAAGGCGTTGTCCGCCGCGACCCATTCGCCATGCTGCCATTCGCCGGCTACAACATGAGCGACTACTTCCAACATTGGTTAAACCTTGGTGCCAAGCTTGAAGCCGCCGGCGCTAAGCTGCCGCGCATCTACAAGACCAACTGGTTCCGTAAAGATGCTGACGGTCAGTTCATCTGGCCAGGCTTTGGCGAAAACACGCGCATTCTGAAATGGATGATCGATCGCATCGAAGAAGAAGCTGAAGGCACAGAACATGCCATGGGCATCAGCCCACGCTACCAAGACATTCGCTGGAATGGCCTAGACTTTGCTCAACCGCTATTTGAGCAAGTTATCAGCCTCGACAAAGCGGACTGGGATATCGAAATCAAGCTGCATGAAGAGCTGTTTGAAAAGCTTGCGCACAACTTGCCAAAAGAATTGGTAGAAGCGAAAGATCGCTTGATTGAACGCTTAAAAGCATAAGCTTCGTCACCCCACAGCGGCGCTTTATATCGCTATGGTGTGACGATGTGTTTAAACAAAAAGGCCTGCTAATGCAGGCCTTTTTCATTGCTAAATAAAAGCTTAGCTTGGAGGATCAACTCGCGAACTAATCACCTCGCCTTCTAGCGTACGACCACTCGCGGGCTGCTTTGGGCGGCGATTGGTATAAGTAGGCTCATCTTCCGATTGAGTTGCCGAACCAGCGCTATAGCGCTCTTGTTGAGCACGCTGGCCCTTCGCCCAACGAAACGCCTGCCGCACTTCCGGTTTGCGCCAAGCCATAAAGCCTGCCGCGCCAATGCCGAGCAGCGCCGCAATAGATAACACCAGCCCGGGCAAAAACACGAGCACTGCCACCCAAATTGGCCAGCCCCAAACTTGCACAGCGCCGATGCAGCCTAAAATAGTGGCAACCAATGGAAAATATAGCGAGCCCAGCACAGCGGTAATACCCGCCATTAACGAGCCCCAATGCAGCTCGCCAACCAACCACGCGCTCACTGCAGCAACGCGTAAGATTAATAAAACGATGGCAATGGGATGTAGCGATACGCTGCGCATGGATGCGCTCCGATTTGCTCTAAACCGACTTAGTCTACCGCATTGTCTACAGCGCGCGCTTCACGGCGCTGCAAGTGCACAGGCTGTAATTGCTCGATCTCGTATTGATTGCCTGGGTAGGTACGGTTGAGCGTACTTTTTACCGATTGTGGATAGGCACCAATGGCCCAAACCTTGCGTACTTTGCCAAGCAACTTCAAATTACTGCGCACCATCGTGGCGAAAGCTTTTGATGGACGTTGTTGGCTCACGGCGGCGATGAAGCGATCATCTTCCATCAGGCTATAGACCGACGGATTAACAAGCCCACGCAGCGGCTTAGGCAGCCAGTTTTCCATGATGCGTACGGTCGCAGCGGCTACGCGTGCGGAGGCCGTATTGGGCACCATGTGTTGCTGGCAGTAGGCATCAACAGCAGCATCAAGCTCGGCTTTGGTAGCGGGTAAATTTGTCAGACCCATGCGCTCACCAATACCTATCCAAAAGTTAAACCATGCTTGCTGCTCGTGCGCTGTCATGGCGCGGCGTGCGTAATTAGCCATCCATTCGATGGGGAAATCGATGAAGGTCCAGAGCACAAAATGAAAATCGTCTTGCGGAATGCGGTAATTGCTGTGCGTTTTATTCATGCGTTCTAAGGCACGAGCACCCTCGCCGTGCTCCCAGCCCGTATCCATAAAATGGGCGATGAGTAAGCGCGTGTCGTCATAGCGCTTTTGCCCATGAGCCTCAAACTCACCGGTTTTATCGAGCAGGCTGGCTACTGTGTCGCTGCCGTAAGTGTAAAAAAGTGCGACCTCTAGCGAGCGCGTCAGATCCCATGAAAACTCATAGGCTGTGAGCAAATGAGCAATACGCTGGCAGTCTTTTTTTGCATCTAAACTGGCAATCTCAGCGGCAACAGCGGGATTATTCATAAAACCAAAGCGCTTGCCATACGTCTTCATGGCGCACAGCCCTCTAGTAAGTTTTCGCAATGCACGCGCTGGCCCGATTTAGCCGGATAATCCCGAGCCGATCGTGAATAAAAGCTTAAGCGTTCATTGAAGCTCTGGCTTTGCAAGCGCGCATCGGCGTCAGAAAATCCCGCCTCGCCACTGCGCTTTAGCCAGCGATCTAGCCAAGCCATGCTAAAGAACTCAGCCATCGGCCGACCCCAGCCACCAACACACTTGTTATCGACAACCTCGGGGCACCACGACGTCGCCGGGAATAGCGGAATCAATGACCACTCATAGTGCGTTGAGCCACGAATAGTGAACTCATACACCGGCACACTCGCTGCCTGCCAAGCGCGGAATGGGCCGAGTTTCTCTGCAGGATCAGGAGTTTGCAAGTTGGGCATAGGCGCAAGACCGTACTCACTGTTTTGCCCCATGCTAGGCACGCGCGGCACCACAGGCGGCCGCTCGCTCATGCTTGGAATAAAGCCTCCACCATCAGCGCCTGGCGTAGCCAGACCATCCCATGCAACAACTGCATCGACAGGATTTTCGGCGTCCATGAGGCCGGGCCATGGATCAGCACCCGTGGCTCCGTATGACTGCACAACGCTGACCCCTGTACCACCCAAAGAGTGCCCAACGATGCCTAAGCGGTCTTTATCTTGTACGGCGTATTGTGGGTTGAACGCCGTCACCGCCGAAGGATAGCTAGCTTGGCATGTCGCGTTATGCGGATATGGCTGCTCTGGTGTGGAGCGGAAAAAATCGATGGCATCAACCAAGCCTTCCCAAAATACGGCGGGATTGATATTCGTGCCCTGACCAAATGCCGGTGTTTGCTGGTCAGACCGGCCTTGGCCACGCGGATCAAATGTCATTACCGCGTAACCGCTACGAACCAAGGCTTGCGCCATCCACCAGTAAAGTGGCTCGGGTGCCTGCACAGAGCCATTCTCAATAACTACAGTCGGTAATAGCTTGCCATTGCTGTTAATTGGACGCCAAACACGACCAGACAAACGCGCACAGTCACGATCATAGAAGTCGATCTTCTCTACAACGGCTTCATTTTTATAAAACGGATCGATGTCGGGATAGCGAAACGGGTCGCCTGAGCAAGGCAATGCATACGTTGCACATAAAGGCGTAAACGGCGTATTAAGCGACACACTCATTGGCGGACTAAGCAGCAGTCGGCTCGGGTCGCTGAGGCCACGCGTCATGTAATCAGCGGTGTTGGCTAGCCCTAACTCAAGTAAGCGCTGAACAAAGATAGGATTGCTTAACTCTTCGCGAGGCGCTTCGCTTACTCGTGCAAAGTTCTTTGCCTCACAGGCGGCAAACTCGGCTGATGGTGAAGAGTAGCTGCCACATTTCGGGTCATCGGGCACGCCACCGGCGACATCACCCAAGACACCGCCAACTAATGGAATGGCACTTAGTGCTGCGAGCGGTGAAGTGTCTTCTTTGGCGGCTTCGGGGTTTTGTGTCGCAATAGCGTTTGAATCTGATGAGCCGCCGCAGGCGGCTAGCGCTGCACTGAGCGCCAAAATAACGAATGCTGGGGTGCTACGCATAGCAAACTACTCTTATTATTCTTTGGATCGAACATAAGTTGTATTTATGCAGATTGCAACAGCGTAGCTTGAGCCGTGCTTCTATATTTTAATAGCATTAGCACGGCGACAAGCGCTTCGATATTTCTACTCGGCAGGCACCTCATCAGGCGTGATTTGAACAATCAGCTGCCGCAATGCGACCTGCGCGCCGACACCGGCATTCACTAGCTCCACCGTGCCCGCTACCGGCGCTTGTAGGCGGAATTCCATTTTCATGGCTTCTAGTACTAAAAGCAGCTCACCTTTGGCGACGACTTGGCCGGGAACAACAGAGACCGTCATCACCTTGCCGTCGATAGGCGCCAGAATGCGACCATCGCTGCCCGCTTCAGCACCTTGCTCAGGTTGATACGTCACATCTTCATAGCAAGCGGTGCAGGTCGGCGTGGATAGCCAAAGCTGGCTGCCATTGCGAGCAAAATGCGCCTGCAAGCGGCGACCTTCAGAAACATAGCTCACGCGCGAACCATCGATGCTGAGCAAACGCACTGAGCGCGCGGCCTCATCTTCCTCTTCTTGCGTGGTGATGATGTCAGTGCGGTATTCGCGATTGGGCAGGCACTCAACTTCGAGCACAGCGGTTTTTTCGCCACGCGCGAGCTTCATCACCAGCGGTGCGGTGTTGGCACTATGCCAGCTCAGTAAACTGGCATCGAGATCGTTGGCTTTTTGCAGCGCCAGTGCATCGCTCTCAACCATCAACGCAGCGGCTAAAGCTTGATGCACATGGTCAGGCTCGCCTAAGGCTTTGATGCGCTCAGCGGGGTATTGGTCAGCAATAAATCCGGTGGTCACGCCCGGGCCTTGAAACTCAGGCTGCGATAACAGCTCGATGAGAAAATCGCGGTTACTCGCCAAACCCAGCAGTGCGGTATCACCAAGCATGGCAATGAGCTTTTGGATGGCTTGCAAGCGCGTTTCGCCCCAAGCCATGAGCTTGCCTTGCAGCGAGTCATAAAATGGCGAGATAACACCACCTTCAATCAGGCAATGATCAGCGCGCAAGCCATCGCCAGAGGGCGTATGCCAGGTTAATACGCGACCAGTTTGCGGCAAGAAACCCGCGGCCGGATCTTCGGCGCACAGACGCACTTCGATGGCGTGACCGTGGCGACGGGCATCAATCTCAGCCTGCGTCATCGGCAGCGGATCGCCATTGGCCACCATGAGCTGCCAGGCCACTAAATCAACGTCATGAATCATTTCGGTGACGGGGTGCTCAACCTGCAAGCGCGTGTTCATCTCAAGAAAATAGAACTCGCCATTGGCCGCGAGCATAAACTCCACCGTGCCCGCGCCGACATAATTCACAGCCTTAGCGGCGGCAACGGCAGCCTCGCCCATACGTGCACGTAACTCGCTGCTAACCGCAGGCGATGGCGCCTCTTCAATAACTTTTTGATTGCGGCGTTGCACTGAGCAATCGCGCTCGCCTAAGTGCACTACCGTGCCGTGGCGATCACCAAAAATCTGGATTTCGACATGGCGAGCATTGAGAACAGCCTTCTCGATAAGCAGCTGGCCATCGCCAAAGGCGTTAGTGGCTTCACTACGCGCCGACTGGATCGCCGCTTTTAATTCCGACTCCTCATGCACCAAACGCATGCCGCGGCCACCGCCACCGGAAGCAGCTTTGACCATCACCGGCAGCCCGACTTTGATGGCCTCAGCCACCAGCAAATCATCTTCTTGGCCAGCGCCTTGATAACCTGGAACGCACGGCACATTGGCGGCAATCATGCGCACTTTCGACGCGCTTTTATTGCCCATGGCTTCGATGGCATCGGGATCTGGCCCGATAAACACAAGGCCAGCATCTTGCACGGCTTGCGCGAAATCGTGGCGCTCCGACAAAAAGCCATAGCCAGGATGAATCGCGCCAGCGCCAGAGGCTTTTGCCGCTTCAATCAATTTCTCAATGGACAAATACGACTCGCCCACCGGGCCAGGACCAATACGCACGGCGGTATCGGCTTCTAGCACATGGCGCGCCTGCGCATCGGCATCGCTATAAACCGCGACTGTTGTGTAGCCTTGGCGGCGGCAGCCACGAATAATGCGTGCGGCAATCTCGCCACGGTTGGCAATTAATACGGTATCAAAGCGGCTCATTGTGCCGTCTCCTGAACATTCTTTTCTGTGATGTCTTGAGTGATCGCGGCTTGCGCCTGCGCCACATCATCGGCCGTAAAGGTATGAGCCCAGTTGGCTTGGCGCTTTTGCAAAAAGGCGCCAATACCCTCCGGCGCCTCCGGGCTGCGCACGCAAGCGGCGAAATGCATCGCGGCGTTATCCAGC
>TARA_R110001599_G_scaffold22743_8_pt1 | contig 17276 bp, 37 predicted proteins | sample TARA_R110001599 | Tara Oceans TARA_R110001599 (sample SAMEA4398360) | marine metagenome | biome: Polar Biome; feature: [MES] marine water layer (ENVO:01000295) within the mesopelagic zone...; material: water (ENVO:00002006), including particulate matter (ENVO:01000060) such as...... | reverse complement strand
GATAGGACCTCTACCCTCAGTTAATGATGTGTCGAAGATTGTACCATCTTCTAATTTACCTGTGTAATTTACCTTTACGGTATCACCTTGTTTTGTTTTTGACATAATTTTATTTTTTTATATAATGTAAATGTATAACTTTATTTTTGAAATGGAAAGTTAAACCATTATTATTTTTTTTACTTGTTTAAAATATAAATACCACTTTAAAAAAAAGATGATAAAACATAAGCTAATTTATAACCTGTAAATGCTCCAATTGCGGTTGGTACCGGAAATACTATAAACTTTCCTAAACTTGTGATGTATTTAGGTCTATTAACCACTCTACCTAAAAAGAAATAATATACCATATATCCTAATACAACTAGTATATCTACTCGTTCTGCTATAAAGACCATTAGGACCGCCCCTAATAACCCAAATATAAAATTATCTACAACAGATGATACTAATTCTTTACTATCTGTTTCTCTAAACTCCTTTTGTATTTTTTTAAGGCTCATCTATTTAAATTTTTTAATATTCGTATTCATCATCATTATATTCCGTTTCGGAAGGTACTGACCAAGCATCGTACTCAGTATTGTCTAAATCCACATATTCGTTTGGGTCCATTTTACTCATTTAACTTCTTCTTTATCTGATTTTATATTTTCACCCCTCATTTGACCATGTCTACCATAGTAATCTGGGTAATTTTCTTCTCTATTTTTTCTAGCTCCGTAGAATATATTCCAAAATGTAAAAAACATATATACTGAAAATATAAATCCACCTACTATAAACATCGCTATATTCATAATACTCTTCTTTGTCTAATTGCTATAGCGAATAGTAAAATAGTTCCTGCCCAATGAGCTGAGTATTGAGCTTCTTCGGTGTGTCCGAATAATCCTAACCCAATTGAATATATCATTGCTGTGAATGCTATTATAATTGGATACCATGTGTTTAAAAATTTCTTCATATTTATTTATTTAATTTTTTGATTATAGTTTTTTCCATTGTTATTATTACCTTCTCTAGTTTTAGTATTTGTCTTTCCAGTTGGATTATTTGTTCTATTTTTTCCCTTCCTAATTTTGCATCCCATATTAACCACCCAAAAGCGAATATCTCTATAACGAATAATAATATGAGTAATATTGTCTGTAACATAATTTATTCATTTATGATTTTACTTATTTTTCTTGCCAATTCTCTGAACCAATTTCTACCATGTCCTCTTGTTGTTTCAGCGGCAGTTCCGATTCGGATACCACTTGTTTCTATAAAACTTCTCGGGTCGTTAGGTATACCATTCTTATTGACGGTAATACCATTCTCTTCTAACTTATCCGCAATCACTCTTCCACTATGTTTTTTAGTTGATAGGTCAATTAAAATTAAATGTGAATCAGTTCCATCTGTTAGAATCGGGATATTATTTTCTTTGAATACGTCACACATATGATTAGCATTTTCTTTTACTTTAACACAATATTCTTTAAACTCTGATGTGTTCGCCTCTATAAAACATTGCGCTTTGGCGGCAACTATGTGCATTAACGGCCCACCTTGTGTACCAGGAAATATCGCCCCATTTATTCTCTTTGTAAAGTTTGAGTTATTCCAAATAATTATTCCACCTCTCGGACCTCTAAGAGTTTTATGTGTTGTTGAAGTTACTACATCGGCAAACTCAATTGGGTTAGGATATACACCACCCGCAATAAGACCTGAGTAGTGAGCCATGTCTACTAATAGAATTGCTCCCACCTCATCTGATATCTCTCTAAACTTATTCCAATCTATTATTCTTGAATACGCACTCGCACCCGCAATAATCATTTTAGGTTTAACTTCTAATGCTTTGGTTCTTATATCTTCGTAGTTTAGATAACCATCCCCATCTACCCCATATGAATGTGCGTCATAAACTTTACCCGATATGTTAGGTTTACTACCATGAGATAAATGTCCACCACTAGCCAAATCCATTCCGAGTATTATATCTCCAGGTTTTAGGAATGCTTGGAATACCGCAGTATTAGCATTTGCCCCACAATGAGGTTGTACATTCGCAAAGTTACAACCGTATAACTTTTTGAGTTCCTCTATCGCAAGATTCTCTACCTCATCCATGTGTTCACATCCATTGTAGTATCTCTTTCCGGGATATCCTTCAGCATATTTATTAGTGAATACCGAACCAGCTAATTCCATAATAGCCTCAGATGCGAAGTTCTCACTTGCAATTAGTTCAATAGTATTTGACTGTCTAACGTGTTCTTTGATGAGTATTTCATCGATTCTTTTGTCCATAATTTAATTACTTATTTGTGCTTTAATTGTTGGGTGATAATTGTAATCACGTATTTCATAATCAAATTCCCCGTCTAATAAATTCAGATTACTAAAATATACGGTTGGTAACCTATATGGTTCTCTCAACGTTTGTTCTCTTGATTGTTCTATATGGTTCGAATATAAATGAACATCACCTAAATTACCAATTAACTCATCAGGTACCATCCCAACTTCCTTAGCGATTAAACATAGTAAAGTCCCATAACTTGCGATATTAAAAGGTAACCCTAAAAATGTGTCCACACTTCTTTGGTTCCACATTAAGGATATAGACCTTCTTGGTATACCATAATCGTCCATATGTTCATGAAAATAATCCGATGACCTGTTCATTGGTACTCTACTACCATTATAAATATCTATCCTTTCATCCAACCCTAATTCTTTCGTATAAACTTGAAATCCATAATGGCAAGGTGGAAGAACCATCGAATCCAACTCTCCTACATTCCAAGCGTTAACCATAAGCCTGCGAGAATCCGGATTTCTTTTTAACTGAAATATTAGGTTAGCGATTTGGTCGAGACTCATATCATAAGAACCGTCTCGTTCTTGTCTACCATCCCAATCTCTCCATTGCTTTCCGTAGATTGGACCTAATTCACCCCACTTCTCTGCAAACTCATCATCGGTTTTGATTTTACCAATGAATTCTTCTTGGTCCATCATAGTGTCAAATAACCCAACTTCTACAATAGCGTTTTGATATGATTTATAAGCATCTCCATTCCATATATTACACCCGTTATCTACCAAATACTTAATATTAGTATCTCCTTTTAAGAACCACTTTAATTCGGTCATCATAGTTTTAACCGCCATCTTCTTAGTAGTTAGCAGTGGAAACCCATCCGACATTTTATGTCTTATCTGTTTCCCAAATAATGAGATTGTCCCGGTTCCCGTCCTGTCGGATTTTTCAACTCCGTCATTTAAGATATCCCTTAAGAGACTTAAGTAATTTTTATCTAATTTATTCATCTCCTCCCACATCATTTAAATTGTTACTACACGTCACTTCCCATCTTGGTTGTCCCGGTCTATGTGGGTCATATGTCCAATCAGTATATTTTCGAATCACCGGAGGATACTGAGTATCATTAGGCGTTCCAAACGGTAATACGAACTCATTTTTCTCCTTTAAAAGAACAATCGTCTCGTGTATCGTAATAAACCCGTCATCCTTTAATTCTTCAATTATTAAAACTTTTCTTTCACCATTATTAATAATGACATCCGCATTTCGGATGGATATTTGTTCCAACTCAAGAAGTCTTTCAACTATTTTATCTTTCATAATTTTTTATTTATATGTGTTAACCACTTATTTTCCTTTCGTTTATTCTCAACCATTTGTTTTCACTATTTAATTTAAACTCCCCAACAAAACTTTCAATCTTATTCCATTCTTCCGGAGAAATTAAAGATAATGTATCTTTGTTGCCAAAGTTATATAAAAAATATGATTTTCCAACTATAGGTTCAAAATTAAATTTTGATTCCCAAACCATAATGGAGTCGTTATACTGTTCATATAGTCTTTTAACTTGGTCAACAATCTCATTTTTTTCTTGGTTAAAGGTATCCATCATTTTTTTAGATGATTTTTCTCTAAACAATGGGACGTTAGGGACCTCAAACACGGCAGAACCTAAACTAGTTGGGTATTCTAAACTCTTAGAATAATATCCTTTTTCTTTGGACCATACAACTAAATCAGGTTTTTTATCTGACATATTAGTACCCTTTTTGGAACGCTATTGAGAATTCAAATACGAATAAGTGAAATTTTACCCCTAACGCCGGAGTATGAACCCCCGTTTCTAAAAACGTCCTTTTATTGTACCATACCTTTATAGTTGGGATAAGAAATAAATCTTTCTTACTTATTTTACCTTTCTTCTCTCTGATAAACCATTTACTCATTTTACTCATTTTATATTTTTATTTAACATAAGTAAGTATATTAAAAACTTTCAAGTAAATCAACCTATTTTATACTTGTTACTTAGTTTTATTTATCTTACATTTGTATTTAAATCAATAAACATATAAAAATAAGATATGAATTACGGAAAAGAATTTCAAAAATACGCAATGAGTGACCATAGAGTTTCATCATTAGAAATGGACCAATACGGTAAGTTAGTCACCGGGTCAATGACACCTTATATATTGGAGGAGAGAGAAATGAGAGCAACACAACTCGACATTTTCTCAAGATTAATGATGGATAGGATAATATGGGTCTCAAGTGATGTGAATAGTAAAATGGCTTCTATAATCCAAGCACAACTAATGTTCTTAGATACCACCGACACTCAAGATATTAATCTTTATTTGGACACTCCGGGAGGTAGTGTACTTTCAGGTCTTGGAATTAGAGATACTATGAACTATGTTAAGTCTGACGTAGGTACTACTAATGTTGGTATGTGCGCATCTATGGGTTCCATACTATTATCTTCAGGTACAAAAGGTAAACGTTCTTCACTAATATTCTCTAAAGTTATGACTCACATGGTTAGTCACGGAAGTCAGGGTAATATTCAAGAAACGAGAATTAACCAAAAGGAGGCTGAAAAATATAACTATATGTTATTTAAAATATTAGCTGAGAACTCAGGTAAAAGTTTTGATGAGGTTTACGAATTGTCACGTAATGACAAATGGTTTAACTCTGATGAAGCTAAGAAATTTGGGTTGGTAGATAATGTAATCGGTACTGAAACTAATCCGACAATCACGGAAATGATGAAAGGGTTTGACAACTACTATAAAAAAGAAGTCTTGAAACGAAATTAATGACGTTAACCATAAAAAAAACCCCAATTAAGGGGTTTTTTTATTTTTAACTTATTTTAATTTATTTCTCAGTTTTAATTTTAGAGACTATCGACCATATACCACCAACAAGTGTTATAATCCCACCGGTTAGTTCCATAATGAATGTCTCGTCCGCAAAACCTTTAGCGACAACTATACCACCAACAAAGGTTAGTACGTGTCTAATAATACCCATTATTTGTTCTTGTTTCATCCTAAAGTGTTTTATTTTTTGTTTATTTTTTTAGATATGAAATTAACTAATATATCCCAATTTCTAGTTGCAAAAACTCCGAATGAAAACCCTGCAAATATTTTATATCCAAACGACCACAATATTAAACCTAAAACAAGACCTAATATTCCTTCAACACCGTTAGATATTAACCAACTTTTTATTCCATTAAATAAATTTTTTAATTTTCCCATAGTAATAGTTTTTTAATATAAATATCTAATTTTTTTAAAAAGCCAAAATAATGGTTGGTGTCACTTATTTACACCCCCTACAACCTATTTGGATTTGTTGTATTTATCTCTTACCTTTTGTGAAATTGGTAACGCTTCGTTGTTTTCATCAATCCTAACGAACTTTATATTCGTAGACAGTATAATAGATTGTTTACCAGAATAAACGTTATGGGCCCTCGCTTCTAACTTTAAGGTGACCGACGTCCTACCAATAGTGTCGACCATTCCGTATATTTTTAGTAGATGACCTTCTCTTGCAGGTTTCTTAAACAAACATTCATCAATTAACACAGTGACCATACGAGGTGTGTCGGCTATTTGCGTGGCTAAGGCGGCGCCGGCAGCGTCACACCAAGCTAATAATTTTCCCCCGAATAAGTTTCCGTGGAATCCTAAATCACCCTTCTTAACCGGGTGAGTACTTATCAATGTCATTTTACTATAATCTTCAGCCCCCATATAATTTAATTCTTTATTTTAAAATGTCCCCAATCTTTACCGGAAACGTCATTATTAGGAAAATAAAATATAATTTCCTCATTGTCAAATTTTATAATTTTTTTAAATCCTGAGGGTACCGTAGCCCCACCATTAACAATCTTCAAATCACCTTCAAAACACACTGTAATCTCCACTACCACATTATTAAATATTTTCGATAGTCCTACCTCAAAACGTTCTAACTCTTTCCATGGACCTCTATTAAGACCTTGATGTTGTAGGACACAATTTAAATATGTAAATGTTTTTTTAAGTGTTTCTCGGTCACAATTAAACGCCGATGCCGGAGCTAAATGACCTTTATCCCACACATTATCGATATAATCATCGTTATCCGAAGTTTTAACACTATCAACCTTACGAAAATCTAACCCATTTCTAGATGATTCACCTAAAGGACATAATATTTTATATCTTAACCATAAAGGTTGTTGTAATTTTTCAGAATAAACTACATCAAATAAATCTGTATGAATGGTGTCAGTCACCACCGTATTGGTTTGACCAAATAACGATTGTGAGCATAATAATATTATTAATAAATTAATCAAGTATTTCATTTATCTATATCTATTGAAAGTCCTTCTAAAAAATAAGGTGTTTGGGTTAAAATCTACGGAACATACTAATAAAGTATCCATAATTGAATTTTTTAATTCATTCGACTCAGTTTGAGTCACAACATATTTGTCACTATTGTATTTAGTAAAAATAATATATCCCTTTCGACCATTCACAACTTTAAAGAGTTGAATTTGTGGGTATTTGTTAAACATTACCTTAGAGTTGAGTACATCGTTCAGTATTTCAACTTCGGTTAATATCATTTAACCACCATTTTAGAATGTAATTCTACGGTAAGACCCATTATATTATGTAATTCTAACCATATCTCATTCATAATATCTTCCTGTCTAGATGTTAGATACTGATTATCCTTATCCACCGGGAAATATATTACAACAACTGGTTGAGAAAAACCCTCGAGTGGTGTGTCAACATTAATTTCATTAGATAAGTGGTCAGGTGGTAAAATTTTTATATTTGATACCTCATCAAACTTAAGATTATCTAATAAACCCTGAGCGATAGATAAAAATTTACCATATTGTTTTTTGTTAACTAACACTTCCATATTTAAAATTTTTCTTCCGTTATTTTAATTTCATAAAAATCAATATGTACTCCAGCGGGTTCGATACCAAATAAATTTTTCACTTCTTCCTGAATTCCATATTTAAATTCCATTCTATTTTTGTTACCTTCCTTTACGGTGTTAGGTTCAAATACGATACGAATAAAAGGTATTTCTTGTTTTTCAAAACCCCCAATTCCCTTAAAATTACCCCAACCACCAATAGTTTTACCCCTAACTTCGATTTCACTTATGTTAGGATAGTTAGATTTCAAATACAACTCTATCGATTTATATAATTGACTTTCGTTTAATATATATTTCATTATTTATATTGTTTATATTCGCCAACGTGAATGTTGACATAAGATTTTTTATCATTTAAACCAAATGATTTATACTCTACCTTCATATTACCAGGTAAAAAATCATACATTTGGTTTAACTCGTCATTTATTTGATTACTCAAATCATAATACAGGTGGAATATATCGTCAGGCCCATAATATGTTTCGTCCCTATGAATAAAACCGGATAACGTAGATGTAGATAGGACAGATGGACCATTCGTCTCATAATCTTGAATCCAAGCGTCGTATAGTTTATGACCATTTTCTTCGGTTAATTGGAATAGGTCAACATTTAAATTAATAAACAATATCGCATCAAACTTTTTATAATCATCACTTAACTCACCACCTTTAATAAAAGGGTGTTTTTTCATTACCGCCTTCACGATTAAGTCAACCCCCTTTGTTTGGTCTTTGGTTAGTTTATCCATTTTAAAATTTCTTTATTATAAATACTCGTCATTATGTTAATTAACATCAAATATAACCATAAATATAGTATTTATAACTATGGATATTAATTTAGACGTATTTAAAAAAGTTTTAGAAAAGGCGATATTTGGACCTTTAGGGGTACATTTTAATGTAAAAACCACTAATCGGGGAGGTATGTTCTCTAGAGATGAACATATAGAAATAAAAATTTTTGTTGACTTAGAAAAGTTTATGCCGGTAGGTAACGACTATAACCCTGAATATGAAGATTCGTTATACTCAATAGAAGACACTTTAGAGTATGGTTTAGCAATATTAGGTCTAAAGACAAATGATGTTGTAGTCTTTTACGATTACGTTAAACATAGGTCTATCGATGGTATACTGGAAAAAATGACTAAAGAATTACAATATAAAGTATCTGACGAGTTTGAGGTACCGATTAATGAATTACAAGACCTCAAATATTATTTTTATGGGGCAGAATCCGAGGGAATCTATATTAGGATAGAGTGTGATTTCTACGAATTACCGGACTCTATCGATAAAACTCGAGCTGAAGACATTGCAAAAGATATTTTCTACAATCAAAAAAACCTTCTTTTATATGGACTTAGTGACACATACGATTTAGATATCCTTGATTAATTATCGTTTTCAATATTCTATTCACATCTTAAATAATTCGTAGGTACTGTTACCTGTTTTAAATTTAAGATAGTCTTCTCTTTGTTCTATTATTTCTGTTACTAGTGTAGTTTGCCATGTAAAATAATCATTAAATGGTGACATAAGTAAACTTCTACCAATTGCAACTTCTTCAAATTGTTCTTTAAAAGTTCTATCTTCATTCCATTCTATCCATTTAAGACCTTTAGATTGTTTTGTTAATCCATCTCGTTCTCTTACAAGTTTCCAATTGAATGTGTCTTCGACAAGTCCTTGTTCTACCGCAATTTCTAATAAGTCTTCAAAATCCGATATTGTTACTGGTATTTTAGTTTGTTTTATTTTACTCATAATTCACTTTTTATTTGATTTTAATAACATAATGAATAGGTCTACGAAATCCTTCATATTGTTCACTACCATTACCATATAAAACACCATCAACTAAGGCTAACGCATGACCCTTAACGATTATAACATATCGACCATCAGGGTATTGTTCCATAAAAGACTTAACAGTATATCCTGTAGGTTTTTTATATTTGGGGTTAACCAATGTTTTACCCTTATTATAGGAAGTCTTATATCTCGGGCTAAAACCCATAAGTGAAGTTCGTTTTCCGTTCTTAACTGAACCCATAACTCCGTTAAGGTACTTTTTTGTAAAAGTCCCTTTTCCGTTGTTTCGTTTAAATTTAGATTTAACCCAAGAGTGAGATGTTTTGTACGGTATGTCAAACGCAACCATAAAAGCTCTAACTACACAATCATTCGTTTCGTTTTCCGCTATAGTACAAGTACTACGAACCATTTCGTTCGTATCTTTAAAGAATTCCCCTTTAATCATCTTAACGGTTTCTAAATCACCGTAGTAATTAGTACTTGTTTTGGTTGTTAGTATATCTCTTCTCATACTACAAAGATAATAAAAAATTTGATAAAAAAAAAATTATATGATTTTATCAATTAACAATTTTAAATTATCAGGTATCTTAACCATTGGGCATTTCTGACTATGGGGGTCGTTGAAGGTTTTGACATATGACTCTTCCGTTAGACCGGATTTGGCCGAGGTGGTCGGATAGTTACCATACATATCGATATTTTCATTCGTTAAATCTTTAGTGTGGTCAAAACAAATTTTACCTAAATGAACCAAATATAATTCGTCAATGGTTTTAGGGTGTACCTTGTGATTATGTTTTCCTGGTTCCCATTTAATAGGTCGATTAATTATTAATGGTTTATCATACCATTCGGAGTAAATAATATTTGACCTTTGTCGGTTAATAGGTTCGTTAAAATTTAATCTTGACTCTACCGATACGTGGTGAACAATCTCGACTCCCGTGGTAACCAAACAACCATCAAAGTTAGACTGTACCACATCGTCAATATTCGGATGGACAATAATCTCGTCTAAATCGGAATAAATTACCACATCACTTTTAGATAGAAATGTATTTTGGTAATCGAAAAATAAATTACACGGAGGAATATATTGTTTTCCACTGTGATTCGTAAAGTACCCTCCAACATATATAAATTCAACATTCTCATATTTGTTAACATAAACGGGGTCTACCTCATTTCTACATAAGACACTGAGAGAACTATTTTTGATTTTACTATAATAGTTAACCCACACATCTAAGGATGGACCGGTAAATCTATCAATATAGGTAAATACTTTAATTTTTTTCACATCTCAAAGATAATAAACTATTGTAAATAGTAGTTAATATTCACTACTTCAAAAATTCTATAGATTCTCTTTTTCTTCTGTTGGTTAAACCTTTAGAGAATTTACCATTAATCATTGTAGTGTCTGTTGGTAATAATTCGGCGGCTTCTTTGTATTTTTTTTGTTTCACTAATTGTATGAAATCAGAATTCCTTAAACCTTGACAACCTGCGTTAAAGACCAATGAAATTAACACATCAAACATATTTTGAGTTATCATATGATTATCCTTAATAGATTTATCAGTTTTCCATTTAAATAAGATTCTCCTAACACAATTAGCCGATTCAGTTGCATCATTTTGTAAGTATTCTTGAGCCTCTATTTCAGTTATCGTATCTCCGACTTTGGGTTTTGGTTCTGAAAGTGCTCCTGTGTGACCCCAACCAATCGTAATTCTACCATCACCTAACTTATATGCCTTTAAAACCGGTTTACCTCTTTCCTTTAAACTACCTTCTTCTTTTTTAATAGTATCCCAAAAATTCTGAGAAGCCCTTAATTTTGTTCCGTCTACGTATTCTTTGTCAATAACATATTCATCATTTTCAGTTATTTTCTCTTTTCTAACTTTGTCGTGCATATCTAAGATATCACGTTTTTCTTCTTCATTTAATATAAATTTCATATTCAACTATTTTTTAATATTTATTAACAATTAATTTTTTCCCTCTTGACGACACACACCAGTTCTCACATCCACCAACATTACCTAAACTCCTACAGTATTCCGGATTTGATTTAATTTGTACAGGTATCCATTTCCCATCAATCTTAATGGAAATATCAATACCCATCATATCGATAAATGAATAATCACCTGTAAAGTCTTTTATTTCAGACCCCTCATATTCATTCAGTAAAAGTTTTTTCACAGTCTCCTCAGCCTTATTCCCATAATCAGTACTGGCTTTAATCGTATTGAACATATCTACCATAATTTTTTTTACTTCAGATTTCATATTAGGTTTTACCGAGTTAACAAAATTCATGAAAGGACTCACACCTGTCTCATCGTAATCAAAAAATCTACGGACAATTGTTTCGGTATCAAATGAATTATCAACATCAAACCTTAATTTAGTTATGACGTAAGCCAATGCGGAGTAATTGGTATTTAATTTGTTTAGAAATGACCATTCACCATCAACATCAAGTATAACGTTTTGTTTAATAAAATTAGCCATATTAACTTTAATATGTTCAATAAGTCCTTCACAGTAATTAAACATAGATAAAGCATCGTCAACCATAAGTTGTCGTTTTTCAAAAAACTCAACAGTTAAATCATATTTCATCGACCTTATGCCGTCTTCGTAATTAGACAAATATTCATTAGCGTATTCACTTATTTTTAAAGTAGTATAGTTTAATAATGATTTTTTTCTCTTTAAATGGGTTTCAATTGAGTGACAAAACCGATACTCAAGTCCCATAGGTATTGAATTACAACCGGTTTCACTTAATTTAATTTCCATTAACAATTTTTTAGACATATTCTTATTTTAATATAAATAGTTCAATAACCAAAAAACCCTCATCATTTCTGAGGAGGGTTTTTAACCTATCGAATATTATTTTTGTATCCTCACATTATCTAAGGAGACCTCATTAATTTATTTGTTAATCTTCGGGATAACCCTAACACTATCACCATAAATAACTGTAGACTGACTACTTGCTGGTTTAGGAACTGTAGGGTGTTTAACGTTAGTCCAAGAATCTTTGATACTGTTATGTTTTTTTATAACCTTCTCAATGCGACTATTATTTTCGTTATCACATGAGAATATAAAAATTATAGACCACAAAGTAATAAAAAAAACTACAGAGATTCTTAAAAATATTTGGCCAGATGTTAATTTATTTTCCTCCATTATCTTTATATTTTATTAACTTATTTTGTTAAAATATATGCCCGGTGCCGGGTTTATCTTTTGCTGTCCTTTAGACATAGCTGTCAAAACCGTCTTCATCTTGGAGAACGGTATTATTTCAGCTTTGACACCTCCTTTGACGAATCTATTAAAAACCATAGCTCCATCACTTTTCTTTGATATATCTCTAAAGTGTAACTCATTTCTACCTGTGAGCAGTGTATTTCCAATTATGGAGTAGTATCGGGTTGTGTTTTTAGTAACAATTTTAAAAACGTTTTGTCTTGCTTTACCGTTCTTCTTTTTTTTATCCAAAGATTTAGATATCTCGGCAGGTAGTGGTTTACTATACTTTAATACTGCACCTTCATTAAGACTTTTTAGTTTTTTATCGTTTTCACTTATAATTTGTTTAACTATTCTTGTTAAATCAGATTCGGTTAGACTTATTATTTTTTTCATATTAAATAGTTATTCTAATATAAATACTTTAATAGTCAAAAAACAACCACTATTTCTGATGAGAGTTTAATTTAAATTTGACTAACCAATAAATTTACATTACTTTTGGGTTATGAATTTATATGAACAATATTTAGAGTCTAAAACATCGGACACCGAAACAAAGGTTGAGGTTATCAATGAGATAATTAAAACTTACCCAAAGATTATCGATTATTTATATAATCGATTGGACACTTGTTTTGGTGAACATACAGTTTATTTAGTACACATGAAAGTAAACGGTGAGGATATGTTGAAGATTGGTTACACGAAAAACGATGTAGTGTCGAGATTCGGGGAGAAGAGATATTCAGGACAGAACTCATTAGAAATTATCGAGGTAGTGAGAGATAATAAACTACAAGCCAAAGGAGCTGTGGATTTCGAGAAGACGTTAAAGATTAGAATGGACGACTACCGTATTAATTCAAATTTAACCTTACCCGGAAAAAACGAGTTTATGTCTATTGAATTCAAAGATGAGATAGTTGAACTATATGATTCTTTATTTGATGACTACAAAGATGTACACGGATTAAAATCCCCCAACTAAAAGGAACGTTGTGCGGTTAACAATATGAAAACATTATCCGCACAGGACTCTAAATGTAAAAACCCCTCAATAGAGGGGTTTTTTATGATAAATAATATTATTTTTCATTAAGACCAATATCATCACTTAAAACTTTGATAAATTTTTCAAATAAATGACTACCATATTCATTTCTTAATATTTGACCAACCGACGAAGCGAAAACCTCATACGACATTGAATCATCTATTTTAACTATTTCTTTATTTATACGATTCGCTAATAGTTTTGATTTTTCATCATTATCCATTTGTTGAAAGTTAGTTTGTTCAGATATAACCACACCTCTCTTGTATGATAAAAATGACTTTGCCATGTTTAGTTCTTCTCTTAATTCACTATTACCCATATTAACGTTTTTAATTAATAAATAGTCGCCTATTTTGATTTAATATCTTTTTTAATGTCTTTACGAACTACATTCAAATACTTTTCACGTTTATCGTTTGTTACGAACGGTACTGACCAAAATTGTTTAGTTTTAAACCATCTTGATGGTTTCCACCCAAAGACAAAAGTAAAAACCCCCATTACCAATCTTAATTTAACCGAATTCAAATATAAGGTTTTAACAGGGAGTGATGGAGCACCATGTGTAATATATGTCCTAACCTTCTTATCTTTTAAGAATGGTTTTGGGTAGGCATATTTACCAATAATTGGTACGAACTGATAAGCAAACCCCGGAGTAAATACCTCATCAAAGAATATTTCCATTCTCGGGGTTAACCTAAACCACCATACAGGAGATATGAAATAAATTCTATCTGACCAAGTTACAAGTTCTTTATAATTTTCAATTAAATTAGTTCTCGGTCTAGAGAATTCGTCAGCGTACAAATCTATTACCTTAGTTGACTCCCCTTTAACATTAAGAGTTTCTTTAACGGTTTTAAATATACCATCATAACAGAATGACTCCATATTGGGGTGTCCAATTATTATTAAATTCTTCATGTTAGTAGTGCTGTCGTTATTAGTAATACAATAACACTTATAACACACAAGAATATTGTCTTGTAACTAGATTCTACCTGTTCTTTTCTTCTACCTTGATACATATTTTTAATTTAAATTTTCAACTTGTTGTCTAATGTAAGTTAATTTCTGTTCCAATATTCTAATCTTGTCCGTGTCTCCCTTAGTTAATTCAAAATTATTCATTTTGATTATCCCAATTTCATTACCGATTCTATCGTAGTCAGACATATATCTATCGTACAATTGTGCTTTTTCTGATTGATTCATTTTGTTTGTTTTTTTAAGTATAGTAAATATTTTTCAATAAGACAATCATATTAATTAATAAATTAAAATTCGATTAACTTATTAAAAACACTCATCTCAGTAACTTTAAGTCCGGAATTTATCTCAAACCATTCTTTAAATATTGGAACCCATAAGTTACCGAATAGATTTGTTAGTTGGTCGGAAAGGTAATCTTCAATAAAAAGACAATATTGACACTCAAATTGGCCCGACCCCCCTAAGTAAGAATATGAAAGTTTATCATTTATCACAAAACCGATTGAACCATATCTTTCAACGTCCTCTTCGTAAAAGTCATGAAGTTCAGGTCCCCAAGAATAATCAGGTTCAGCATCTCTATCCAAATATTTGGTAATTATGTTGATAATCCTTTCTTTTGGTAATTTCACATTCATATTATTAAATATCTGTATTTTTATTATACCCTTATTGGATGTAAGGAAGAATTTGTCCAAATAAAAAACCCCAACGGTAACGAAGGGGTTTTTTTATTATTTAAAATCCATTATTCTTCTGAACTACCGTACAAATCTAAAATAATGTCGCCATATTCCATTTTAACCACGTCATATAAGTCATCATAATATTCCTCATCGAAATATTCATCTAATAGATTAGATATGAAGTTATCACCAAACTCAAACTCATCACTATAATCAGTAGGTTGTATTTCATCAACTATTTCAGAATACTTTTTAGATAAAACTATCTTCTTAGCTAATTCGTTTACGTCTAATTGACCATCGTCAGAATATTGTTCACTCATAACTCGTTTAACAAGTCTTGTTAAATCAGATTCGGTTAATTTTATAATTTTTTTCATAATAAATTGTCGTTTTCTAATAAATATAAGGTTTCCATAAAAAAAACCTAAATTTCTTTCTCTAATGACCTTTTAATAATAGTTTTATAGACATTGTCGACAGAATTAACCAATTCATTCACATTAAGATTGTCCTGAGAGTAAAAATTTTGTAACTTATCGTTAATATAGTCTATTTTAAAACTACTATCACCATTCTTTGTAATAATAACGTACTTTTTACCACCCATATTCATACTCATTAACAAAGCTTTACCTGAACAGTTGTATAATTCATCAACATTCCAACTATTGAATAGGGGTTTATTACCGGTTATCGCTTTAATTGTCTGACTTGTATCAAATTCTTCCTGAAACAAGTAATCTACTTTTCTTATATCTATCATACCACTTAAAAATTTACTTAAACGTTCTACAACACAAATATAATGTATTTTTAACACAAACCAACAAGATTACCAACAATTATTTATCCATCCAATAAAATAATCGATTTGCTAATATATAAAACACGATAAGTATTCCAAATATTTTAAGTAATATCATATATCGTTAATCAAAACGTACTAACTCGTCATTAACGACCATTTCACGAACCTCCAAACCGGTAATCTCCTCAAACCAACCCTTAAAGACAGTTACCCATTTATCTCCAAACAGAGCATTAAGTTCACGGTTGGGGGTTTCCGCCATTTTTAAGTGGTACATATAATCGTAAGCGTCCCATTCACCGTAGTATGTACACAAATCCTTGTATTCAACCTCAAAATCATATTTCCCATACTTATCAACCTCTTCCTCAAAAAACTCACGTCTAGCCTCAGGGGTTTCAATATCAAAAAGAAAGAAGGCGTCCGGCATATAATCCTTATACAAATACTTACGTATTAAATCGTTAATCTTAGATTCTGTGATGATTAGTTTCATAAATATAAATATATGACAAACAAAAAAACCCCAACGAATTAACGAAAGGATTTAATAATTAATTTCTTATAAACTACTACGTTTATAACTTGTAGAGTTATCTTCTTCTTTTAAACAATCCCCCAATTCTTTGTAATAGTGTTCTTCGTCTACCACAACGTCTTTTACCAAAAACTCTTCTTCCTCCGATTAACCTCGCTATCATTCCAATAATAACCATAACCAAAATAGCGGCAATTCCAAAAGCGACTAAAGTAGGAACAGAAACCCCTGCGATTACTACAGTCGCCCCTATCTGTTCGTTAACTGATTTATTTTTTATGTTTAAAAGGTTTTTTAACTCTTCCTTTAACTGAGGTATCTTCATCCCACCCAATTTAGAAGTTATCTGACTAACAAATCCGGATTCCTCAGAATCGGTAGGTTCTACAATAGGACAATCTTCAAAAACTTCTTTAACCTCTTCGTCGGATAACTCAATACCTGCTTGTGATAAAACACCATTTAACTCTTGTTTTACCTGAGCAACCATTTGTTCTTCTTCAGAAATTAACCCATACAATCCGTTGATATGTTTTCTATCTTGTTCGCTAATTATAATTCCTCTTTTCATAATATTATCGTGATATCATTAAGTTAAATGAATAAAGTATCAATGCCGACACTAACAATTTCATTAATGGGTCTTTCTCACCACTTACAACTTCAGTTTTTGTCTCTTTTGTTACACTTTGTGTTGAACCACAATTAGTCAAAAGTAACGAAGTTAGTAGTAAGACTATAAATTTATTTTTTAATCTC
>TARA_R110001599_G_scaffold73677_1_pt1 | contig 17287 bp, 21 predicted proteins | sample TARA_R110001599 | Tara Oceans TARA_R110001599 (sample SAMEA4398360) | marine metagenome | biome: Polar Biome; feature: [MES] marine water layer (ENVO:01000295) within the mesopelagic zone...; material: water (ENVO:00002006), including particulate matter (ENVO:01000060) such as...... | reverse complement strand
TTGCGCGTTCCATATACTGGGAAACGATTCCCGAAGTTATGACGCATGATGTTAACTAGCCGGGGGTGAGCCTCATAAACTAGATTGGTAACGTTGGCGGCATCTTCTAGCATCGAAGAGGCCAGCAGTTCGTCGCCAACTCCTTGCTCTCCATAAACAACTACAGACTGATTACCCGCCCCATCCCAATAGGGCAAATCCTTATGTTCTGGATAGAATCTAACTTTCCTCTTTTGGCTGGACTGCGTCTCTTCAGATCCTTTTAATCCTGCCTTATAGCCTTCCCAGCCTTCGACCCACATTCCCTTCTCTAAGTAAGCAAGAGACCGATTCCAAAGCGCGTCAGAGTTGACTGGGTCAAGTTCTAGGGCTTTGTTGCAACGCTCTATCGCGTCGTCTGGAGTTCCATTATTAACGTAATTAGTGGCAAGGTTATTTAGATACGACGCTTCTAATGGATCTAGCTCGTATGCCTTTTCAAAGCACTTAAACGCCTCTTCGTTACGCCCCTCGCCTTGATAACAATAGCCAAGATTGCACCATATAGGAGCCATCTTTGGATCGTGAACTAGGGCATAGCGGAACCAGCATTCTGCGAGAGCATATCGCCCTTCGCGCATGTAACTTGATCCAATCATGAACAAAATACCGGGGTTATCCCGGTCTAATGTTAAGACGTATTCGCATAACTTGCGGGCACGCTTAACATCGAGAAGATCTACACTAGTAAGAAAGGTTGCCGCACGGGTGAGCATTTGCTGTGGCTCATCGCGCAACCATGCCTCGTCGAGAAGTTCCTCGGTCATAATTTCCCCCTGGAAAGATTAGGGGGGGGGTAATCCCCCCCCCCTTCTCCATTACATATTGAAGGTGATGCTGTAATCCACCACAAACGCTGCCGAAGCGGTGCCGGACCCGACCGAGCACTGGACATACTTTACGGTTTCACCCGCAGAGTCATCCCACGTTGGCGTATATGTTTTACTCATGAATGGACCGGCCAAGTTGGTGACGGCTATATCCGTCAACGCCATCAGGGCTGATGCACTCACTGAATCACCAGATTTAATGCCGAACTGAAGCTTCGCGCCAGTTGCGCCCGTATGAATCGCCTGCCAAGTCATCTGAATATTTTTACAATTCGGAGGAATCTTAGCGAGCAACAACACTGCGGATGCAGAAGCAGACAACGATGCAGCTATACCGGAGTTACTCCCCACAATAGTGTGGGAACCAAGCGGCGTATACAAAGGAGCCGCCGAGCCGGCAATCGTCACTGTACGTGTAGTAGAAGCCATAACTTATCTCCTTAGTTAGTGACGCCACTGACGTAAACGATAGAACCGAAATCCTGGCTGTTGTAGGTAACCTTTTTCGCTCCGCCAATCAATCCGGCACTAACGCCAAGCTGATTTTTGTAGTCAAAAAGCTCTTCAACCCAAGACATCCTGCTCTTCCCGTAACCCCGACCGAAACCAACGACTGCCGATTGGGCGCCACAGAAAATTGCCCGTCTGGTGTTGACATCGGTGGCGGCAGAGCCGCCGAAAGGAACTCGGGTACTCTCGTGGAGGACCACGCCGTTATAGCAGCCCAGAGCGCCGGTGAATATCGGGTTGTCAGAAACCTGACCACCCTGTAACGCCGCCTTCTGAGTGTCGTACCACGTTATTCTAGCCGCCGTTGCATCGGTACGAAGCTGCGTCACTTGCTGCGGATGCAGGAACATGACGTAGTAATCGCCACCGTTAACTTTAACGGGTCGAATTTGTGGTGAGTTTGTTTTGGCCGTCTCTACCAAAATATCAATATGCGATAACTGAATAGCACATGATGCAGAAGCCGAGCCAACGCTGGCTTCAGTCGTATGTGACGTGTTATCCCAAATTTGAATATTGTTGCTAGAAGGCTCGGTTGCCGCATTTAATCCGGTATACCGAGTGTCTGACTGAACCGAAACACCACCAAGCTGATTAAACAACCACGTATCGATACGGTCCGCCCACCAGTCGGTGAGGCCCATTCGGGCTTCTTCTCGAACTGAGAAGGGGATCCGCTGCTCGCTCATCTTACCGCCAGAACGCACGGCATGACGAAGCTGATCGATAACGAGGTTATCCGTATAAGTGGTCAGAGCTTCTTCGTTCCCTTCCAGAGTGCCATCGCCGGAAATACCCGCGCCGGACAACAGCATGCGCAAGGTTACTCTTACTCGGTCGCCTGGACCTTTTGAAGTATCTTCCGCAATCTGGACAACACTATCCGAGCCAGTGCCCATGAACTTGGACATCCAAGTACGTTTGAGCGCTTCCCGGAATAGCTTTCGGGACCAAAGCTTGACCGTTTCAGGGCTATTAAGCCCAAAATTTGTCGTTGCCATTATGATCTCCTAGTAAACACAACATCATCCCGACCAATCACGCAGGTCTGGCGAAGGTGTCCCGGAGCGCCGAGGCAGCGAAAAAGCTTGTTACGGCAAGCTCAACACGAATACTAAGACAGCAGACGTTTCCAATTATCTCCGTCTGTCGCCTTATCGAACTCATCATCGTTCATATCGGCTAAATCCGCAAGAGTTGCCCGTCTAGGACTCGCCCCATTTGACCCCAGAGAAGTAGTCCCCTGGTTGTCTTTTACTTGCTGAAGATTGCTGACAGGACTGCCTGCTTTGGGCTGGAAACCGCGCCCTTTTGCAATATCATAAAACCGCTGAGCTGGGCTAATTCCCCGCCGCTCGGCATCAATCCCTAACATAATCGTCTCTTCAATTAGCTTGCTCTCGACCTCATGCTCCTGCCAGCCAAGCATCTTATATTCTGCTTTGCGAGAATCGCGAAGAAAACTCGCTGCATCTTCATATGATGGATTTGCCTTTGCAAAGTCCGCCTCTGACTCCTTTAGACGTCCTGCGAATGCGTCAATTTGCTGGCGCTGATATCTCTGCTCCACCTCCTGGGCCTGCTGTTCCGCAAGAGATTGAACTGTCCGTTGAGTCACCTCCTGACTCATACGGAGGTGTTCAGCCGGGTCTTCGTCGAACTCCGGGATTGTCGCTTCCGGCTCTTTCGGCGCCGCCCTTTCCATAAATTCTTGGAAGCGCCCCTCCATTTGGGCAAGCTTTGATTCAAGCTCCTTGCGTTTACCACGCTCTTCCGACAAGGCCCCGTAATTAACCATCCTCTGGTTTTTATCTTGACTAGGACTTGAATCAGAACTGAGGTCTGACTCCGCCTCTAGTTCTGTTTGCAATCTATGCGCCGATTCTGGAGGGACTTCTTCTGCCGCCCTATTTTCAGCAGCAATTTCCTGGTCCGTCGGTTCTTCAACGGCCAGTTGCTCCGCCTCCAAAGCTTGGTCTTCGTTCGTTTCTTCGATTTCAGACAACACGTCGCCCATAACGTTTACCTCAGTTTATCTGCCACTTCAGCGAGTTCCCCGCCCTGTTGTGAAACAAAATCCAGAATGGTGGCGCGTCTGGAATCTGAGTTTTCAGCCAGCTCAGTTAGTTTTTCAATTGCCTGCTCAATACCAGAAATCCTATTACTGTAATTCTCTACGGCGTTGGCAACTGACCCCTGAACCTTTCCCGCCACTTCGGACGTTAAGGCATCTGTTTCTTTTGACATATCTGCCAGCCGCTTTGCTCTTGCGTCGGCCATAAAGATGACTTGTTTTTCATCCTGAGCAGATAGTTTTTCATTCCTGATATCTCGCTGGAGATTAGAGTTCTCTCGCAACTTTTCCCTCTCTGTTTCATAGCGAGAGGTAATTTCCATGAGCTTTGTAGCTCGGTCGGCGTCTTTCATTTTTGCCGTCATTGCCAAATCTTGCTCAAACCTCTCTTTCTCTAGAAGCATCTTTTCGCGCTCTAGCTGAATATCTAACATATGCATTTCGCGCTTTGCTCCCATTTGAGCCATTGACTCTTCGCGCTTGCTAGATAGCTCCTGATTCTGCTGCTGAAGTTCTTGGAACTTTTGAGGCAGCTCGGGGTCTTGCTGTGACCTTTCTTCTATATATGCCACCCACTCATCTGAAATAGATTCAGGCAAAGGCGAGAATTTAATTAGATCTGGCGGCAAAGGAACCCCTGCTTTAATCATCGCAGGCATGATGTTTTGCAACTGCACCCATACCTCTTGCTTTAGGTTTGGACTATTAGGCGCTGTATCCACAATAACGTCATACTTGATAGTGTCATCGTCCTGATAAAACGGAACCGCTTGATCGGTTATCCGCATAATTGTTCCTTCAGGAATGTACTTTCTCATAAAAGCAAGTAGGTCCATTCCTTGAGTTTTGCGGTAACGACGCAAGTTATTCAATAGTGGCGCCAAGATGACCAAAGCTGCCTTCTTTCGCTCGACTTCCAAAACCCCGGCTTGTTCGCGGTTTGCCATCCCCATCAATTCAAGATTGACACCTGTTACATCACGAATACTCGAAATAGCAAACGTCAGTAACTTATCCAGGCCGGATGGATATCCGCCCAGACTTTTCTCTTGAATTTTGCCGGATTGCAAGGCTCCCGGATTTAACCAGTTAACAGAATCAGGACTCGACCAACTATCCTCGAACTGCCGCTTATCATCCACGGCATCCTCTTCAGCTAATACCCCGCCTTTCGCATTAGCATTAAAAATGTGCATAGTTTGCGAGAAGAACTTGTTGGCCCAATTCTGCGGATCCATCATTGCCCGCATCATGCCAAACCACGTATTCGCCTGCTCATCTCGTTTGGCTGTTATGCAGCGGTAAGAGAATCGGTTTGTTTGGCAGTCCGACTCCTCTAAGATTTCTTTGCCCGCAAGAAAAGCTTGCTTGTATTTCCAGCGCTGCTGCTTTACAGCAATTGCGCCATCTAAACTGTCTTCAATTTTCTGATAACGCTCTACAGAAAACTCTACTATCTCGTCAGTTTCTGGGTCGCCAACCCTGTAATAGTCCTCTTTCTCGCGCCACTGGTAATGAATAACAATGACCCGGTTCTTTGTCGGGTCGTGGAGCCAGCTTTGGTCCTGCTCATACTTCCAAGAGTTCGAGGCGTCGTGCTCGTCCATCCAGCCTTCCTCGACGAGATTATCTTCTGTGGCAGAAACGTCGGCATCAGGCCACTTGGCCCTGACCTCTGAGACTGCCATCCACTTCTCGCGAGACAGCCAATTCGCGTCTAGGAGATTTTTCTTTCGAGCATCTGGATCCCAGCGCATCTGAAGAGGGGGGATCCTCTCTATGAGAATCTTGCCATCCTCATCCTCGTCATAATCGAACTTTGTCTCTATCCACCCCATCCCGCAGGTCAGGGTGTCCATATAAGCGTCAGACTCTTCGTCTTCCGCGTCACAACTATCCCTCACCCACCTTGCCGCCTCGGTGAAGACGTTATTTGCCTTTCGGTCATCCTGAGTTCTAGGGAAGTATCTAGCTTCCTGGCGGTTGCCAATTTCTTGCCCTGCGATAGAATCTAAAACTGGGGCACAACGGTTGAAAGTAACAATCGGGCGTCCTTGCTCTTCAAGGACAGCCATGTCGTTAGTGTCCCACTGATTACCGTCGCGATACTCATAACATTTTCTGGCTTCAGCTCTCCAGTCATGAGCGTGACGTGAGGCATCCTTTCGTCGCTCGAAAATATCTTCGACTAGGTCATTATCATATTCTTCAGCCATTTTACTCGCTCCCTAAAAATCAGCTTACCGAGATCCGCCCGGCCAAGTATTCATGTCGGACTCGATGGCTCCATGCATTGTTTGGGCAGCAGAATTCGCTTCTGCCCCAGTCCCGTATGAGGGGAATTCTGACCACCCAATTAACTCCGCGTAGTCTTTCGCAGCGTTATTGCGTTCATCCCCTTCAAGCATCTTTCCATCACCAAAATAGCCAGGAACATTATAAATCCTCCCGTCGGGACCGGTAATTCCTATAACATTAATGGTGGTTATACGGCCAGTTTCAGGATCTTTGTAATAACTTCCGCCATATAAATTATTTCGGTGGTAATCTAATAGCGACTGCTCCTCTGGAGAGAATGCTGTTGATGGTATTTTGTCGTAGGGTTCAGGTGGCATCAGACCGACATCCAGCTTGTTTTCTCAAATGTACGTCTTATATCGTAGCGCTGCCGTTCTTGCGTAACTTTGGCAGAGCGGCGCCCAACAGCGCCGCTTCGTATCGCATCACAGTAATGACTAGACCAATCATGATTTGGCCGGTTCTTGTAGGTCCGGTTCTTCGGATCCCACTCCTTCCGATACGCCATTAATGCATCAATTAAGTAAGCGCACCTCTTGCGGTCAAAATAGCAACTTCCCAGCATTGCCCTGACGGCGTTAATGCCATCATCTAGAGGCAGTTTCTTTGCTATCTTAAACCGAATCCCCATCCCTGCTGCAATCTCGAAACGTGACTTGCCCGTACCTAACTCTCTTACAGACAGGTCGTGCGGGCCAATATGGTCCCGATAAACGTAGGGCTTTTGAGACAGCATTTTTGCGTAATACGCCAAACCTTCCCCAGATGCCTCATGGCAATCAATGATGCGATTTTGAGTAAAATGTGGCTGCACAAAAACGACCACAGTAGAATCGCCCATTCCTAAATCCCACCAAGTATCTACCGGGAGATTAGGGTCGTAATCAATATCTAGAATTCGACCATCCTTCTCCGCATCTTCCATGTTTCTAACGTAGTAAGCGCCTTGCATGCCGCCAGAAAAATCGCAATAAAACTCTTGCTGAATAAGCTCTTCACTCATTCCGCTATTACGCTCTTCTTGTATCTGCTCGGCAGTAACCACGCCCGTGTCCTCCACCGTAAGCAAAGAAGACCACCACTTATCATTCGACTGAGCCGTGGCATATAGCTTATGAAAATGATTATGCCTGCCCCGTGGGGTAGAGTTAAATAAAGCCCAGCCCTCATTCTCCGCAAGTATTGGCCTCAGGAAATCCCATGCCTGTGGGTCGGCAATCGCACACTCTGAAAATACAACACCAATAGGATTGGTCCCGACGATACTGTCAATATTGTCTGAGCCAATAACCTGAAACAAAGAGCCATTTTTTAGGCGGATCTTCATTTCTGTCTGGTTTGAACTTTCCCAGAGGTCGCGAGGCAAATAACTTAAAAACCGAAGGCCCTGCTTATCTGTCCCGTCCCATATCACTTTCTTGCCCTGGGCGTAGCTCGGAAACACGTAAAAATACGTTCCCACGCGCATCTGAGACGCCCGAGCAAGAATGTTGAAGCAAGTTAAATCTTTGCCACTACGTCGGTGCCACACCAAAACAAGACGCTTAAATCCATCGTCAAGCGCCCGCCATACAGGCAATTGGTACGGCCTCGGTTCATATCTGAATGGGAGGTCAATATCCACTTAATATTTACGACTACGGCCTTTACGCCCGCCAGACTTAGAATTTCCAGACTTACTATTACCACCTGGATCTACGCCACCATAAGGCTTCTTGATGTCATACCCACCCGCTCCGCCTCGACCATCACTCAAATGAGCGTTGCTATCCACGCCACCATAAGCCTTATTAAAGCCAGATCCACCGGCCGCCTTGAGGCCATCTACTCCAGAATAAGCCTGACTATTAGGTTGCTTCTTCATAACTATCTCCTAAAAAACGTCTACCGCAACCGCCATAAGTAAGAAAAGCACCTGTCTGCGGTATTCCAGGTCTTTTATCTCTTTTTCAATTGCCTTAAGCGTAACACCTAAACTATCAGTTCGTCTTTCATCGCTGATTATGTCAAGACGCAATCTCCTAAGTTCAGCCTCTTTAGCCGCCAACTCCATCTTAAGGGCGGCAGCTTGCGCATCAATAATTTGCTGTATCTTAGGGTCTGGCTTAACACTTTCTTCAGGAACATTCGCCCCGTAAGTTGCTGGCCTGCTGGCCGACGATTTTGCTGATTGACGTCGCCTTCTAGAACCGGCAGAGCCACCGCCGCCACCGCCGCCCGGGGTCGGGGCGGGAGTTGTGGAACCGCCCCATACCCCTGAAGACCAACCGCCATCTCCCCAAGCGCTCATTGCCTAACCGACATCCAAATATTGTCGCCCGCGATCAATGGCGGGCTGTATTTCGTCGAGATTCTCATCCTCCCAGTCGGCATGCGCAAGCATAACCTCCAAGTGCTTCACATTCCTCAACATAGTAGCTGCTTGTTCCTCGACCGAGTCGCCTTCCATATTCCCAGCAATAATTTTATCAATCAGGTCGGCGCTATGAAAAAGAGCTGCGTAGTGCCTTGCCCGCTCTTCGGCCGTTCTTGGCTCGTCGGCCTCTGGCTCGTCCTCCTCAATAATAGGGTCCTCGTCGCGCATGGCTATCTCCTTATTATCTGCTTTCGTACTGCTGCAGCCTAGCTTCCAGAATCTCTACCTTGGCAGACAATTCCTGAATGGCTCTAATTGCCATCGGCATAAAATTACCAGGCGCAATCTGCTGCGTTCCGTCAGGGTCTTCGCTCCAGATATTATGACCGTTCGCCAGCTCGTGGTTATCAATAACCCGCTTGACGTCCTGGGCAACGAATCCGTGATGAGTTTTTCCGGTGCCCTTGCAAGGCTCGTCGGAGGCAGGGTCGTGCTGAGACATCTCAGAAGGTACATCTTTCTGCGCTTTCCACTGATACGTCACCGGGCGCAGGTCGTTTACAAAATCCAGCCCCGCATTTGAATCCTTAATTTCTGTCTTTAATCGCTCGTCCGATGCCGCCGCCCAACTAGTATCGCTGCCGTCGATGCCGAGCGTCGCGGTATTACTTCCAAGGCCAAAACGTGCAGTGGCCGTACCGCCGCCTACGACGTCGCGACCAATAACTATCTCGTCAGAGACGTCTACTGCTGATGCGTCTGTGTTATATCCAAGAAATGTGTTGTCACTTCCGGTAGTAAGTACGCCACCTGAATTAGCGCCCATGCAGGTGTTGAATTTCCCGGTGGTAATCACCTGACCCGCAGCATATCCAAGGGCTGCATTGTATATATCAGCATTTCCCGCATTGGCCTGTGCGCTCAGCGCAGAATTTCCAACCGCAGTCGACCTATCTCCGACGGTTTCAGCGTCGAGCGCATAAGCGCCGACGGCAGTGTTGAGGTCTCCGGTTGTTAGTAACTGCCCAGCTTGTCTTCCGAGTCCTGTGTTATTAATTCCGGTCGTCACATTCGCGAGCGAATCGTAGCCCATAGCTACACACCCATCCGCGCCGGTATTGTCTTGGAGCGCTTGGACGCCAACTGCCGTGTTATAACTCCCATCAATGTTTTGGAGTCCGGCAGCATAGCCTACAAACGTATTTCGCGTGCCTTCGGTGTTATCCTCCCCTGTGCGACCGCCTATGAACGTGTTTCTTATGCCAGTCGTCGTTAATCGACCTGTGTTATGTCCCAAACCAACGTTGTACGAAAGCGCATCCGCCCCGACATTTTGGGTGTAAAATGAGTTGTGACCAATGGCGACATTACCGCCGTCGGTGTCCTCGGCCGCGAGCGCCGATTGCCCAATGGCGATGTTGTAACTCGCCGAACCCAAGGCCCCACCCGAGCCATAGCCTACCAATACGTTGCTGACTCCCGTGGTGAGGTATCGGCCGGCATACATACTAATGGCAACGTTGTACCCAGCCCCGTCGTAATCCAGACCTTGCGCGGCATGATATCCAATGGCAATGTTCCGCTCGCCTGTGTCCTCCGTACGCAGAGCACCGGAGCCTATAGCAACGTTGTAGGAGCCAGTAGTCAGCGAGTCTGCGGCAGTGTACCCAACCGCGACGTTGTGGCCGCTCGCACCGGTCAGACTGAAGAGACTCTTATACCCCACGGCGACGTTATAATTACCATCAGTTTCGGCCTGAAGAGCTTGAGAGCCTATCGCAACACTCTGCTTCCCGGTCGTCAAATTCTTACCCGCCGCAAATCCCACGACAGTGTTCTCTGCCTCGGCTCCTGCATTCAGGTCTTCAAGGGCTTGGTACCCTACGGCGACATTTCGGCCGTGCGCGTCTTCGGTCTTTAGTGCGCCGTAGCCGACGGCGACATTGGTATCGCCGGTAGTCAGAGACTCGCCGGCGTTGTCTCCAAGCAACACGTTGTAATTGCCACCGGACGCAATCGAAATTCCGGCATCTACGCCAAGAGCAAGATTGCTGGTACCGGCTGTAACTGTTTGCAGTTCGCCGTAAAGAATCAGCGCGTTGGCGGATTCGTCCCACAGCAAATAACGCCCTGCGGTGGCACCAAACAATTTAACGTCGTACCCCGTATCATCGACGCCTACTGTCACAGTTGAACTAAACTGAGCCGCGCCGGACACGTCCAAAGTTGCATTGACATCCACCAGCGTGGCGTTGAGTTCAATCTCGTCAGTCGCGTTGACGTCCAGCACCGTGGCTGAAGGGGCGTTGATGTATTGGCTGGCGTCGGAGAACTGGAGCTGCATCGTTGAGTTAAGCAGTAGTCCAGTATCGTGGACGTGCGTCAAAGTCACGTCGTCATTGGTGCCAAATGAGATTGTCGCGCCGTCATGCTGCAATTCTAAATCTTGAGTGAGCGTAACGTCTCCGTCAGCACCTATTGCAATGGCATCTGTATCTGAAGTGTGGCCAATATTCGTACCGTTAATAATAATGTCATCAACGGTTAGTGTTGTGAGCGTGCCGAGTGACGTGATGTTTGGTTGCGCGGCAGTTGAAAGAGTGCCTGTAAGTGTGTCTACTTGAAGGTCACCCAGAGCATTGATTACCGCTGCACCAGACCCGGTCCCATCACAATAAACAATGGCATTTTTGCCATTTTCAATGGTTACGTTATCCCCGGAACCTTGGCTAATAATTACACTGTAGGGACCGCTTGAGCCGGAATCCGTAGTGGCATTTTCAAAAATAAAATAAGTTGCCGCAGTATTGGGGGCAATCGTAACTGTATTATTGCCGCCCAAGGCTCCGGTAAATTTTATTACCCGGTGCATTCCGTCTTGTAGATTTTCCGTACCAGACCCAGGCGATACCTCTCTTACTGTCAGAGTATGCGTCGTGCCAGAAAGACTGATTGCTTTGTAAGCCGCAATCCTATCGAGAATATCAAAATTGAAATTGGTAGTATTACCCCAAGTCCCAGATTGTTCTCCATCTCCAATCTCTTCAAGACCGAAATTTATAGTGAATGTCGATGCCATGATCTATCCTTCGTTCACGAAGTACGCCACCACAGCCGCGCCAATCACAACCGCGCCAGCGATGAATTTTAGTATAGCCACGGCGACCCTAGTAAATGCGCTTATATCCTGAAGTGTTCGATGCTGCTCTTCTAGAACGCCCACGCGAGGTAGCAGACGTAACACATTATTGGATAACTCGCCTACAGTATCCGCCATTCCGCGCAGCGCTCCATCTAACTCTGTGAAACGCTCAGCCGTCCGCTTATGTCGTTCCTCGGACGCGATAGCAACCCTATTTATGTCGCGACGGGCATCTTTTGCAATAGATAAGGCTTGAGCAACCTCGGTTTCAACGTCCTTATTCACTCCAGCATCTCCAACGATTCGACCCGGTCCCTATCTCGAATCTTCCCGTTATGATGAACAACGTCCCGAATACGAGTACAAGTCATTGGCCTGCCTGATCGCCGGTTATTGCCCTTCAGATGATAATGAAGACTGCCCCATTTGCCTGAATGGCCTTCTGTTAAGTCTATCATTAGACCCCAAAATGCCGGGCAAAAGAAACCTGCAATAACAATACCCGGCAATGACTCACGCCAAGAAACTGGCTCCAACAAGTAAGCAACACTGGCTATCAAAGCGGCGGAAACCATTCCCAGCAACTTGTGCCACAGGTTATTTAATTTCTTTTTTCCACAACTTTTTCTGGCTGACTTCAAATACTGCACAGCAGTCCAGCCGCCGATAAATCCAAGCATGATAGGCACTGCATGAATTGCATACGGCTCTAGCAGAAGTATCAGCCAAGCCATTCATTTATGATCTGCGATATATTGAGTAACGCAACTAGCCCATTGCCCCCAAGACGATGCAAGGTTTGTTGCGTATGTTTCAATAAAATGCCTGGGATATAAATCAACCGACATCAAATTAAGCATATCAATAATACGCTCGTGGACTTTTTCTACTTCACAAACTTGCAAACCATCCACAACAATCGGGAGCGTTGGCACAGTCATAATGTCAGCAATCTCCATCATTTTATTTCTTCCGGCGCAAAAATTTCAGATAATCAGCCCCTGTATCAAGGTCTGCGAAACACTGAACCCGCGATGATGGAGTAGGTGCCGCAGGATTAAATACCGATAAAATCGTTGCGCCTTCCTGCTGACTCTCATGGCCCAAAATCATTGCATGGTCGTCATACCACTTATATCCTCGGGCACGAGCCAACCAATAACAAAATCCTCTTGACGCAGACTCCTCTTGATGCAATGCCCAATTGTGCGTGTGTCCGGCGATATATAAGTCAGCCTCCGACTTAAAATGCGCCGTTCTTTGCTGTCCATGCAGGGAATTGTACATACTGTGCCCTGAAAAATTGTGAGCAGCCCAGATTCTAAACACCTGCTTATTTGGGGTTTGCAGCTGAAACTGAGCGCCCCAATCCTCGAGAATTATCGAGCGAGGCTTGCGAACAAGCTGATTGAAAACGTGATGACCCTCGTTCCAAAGGTCATGATTGCCGAGCAGCCACACTAGCCAGTTTACACCGCTGTCCACGAGCATCCACTCAGCGAGCCGGAAGGCATTTTCCTTCGTGGTGCTTGACTCTGCGGCCAATCGCATCAAGCGTCCCACCCAATTATCGTGAGTATCACCGATATTACAGCCGTAAATCCCATCAGTCTCAGCGATAACGCTAAGGTCATGACGCAGTCTCGGCCAGTTACAGCCATCGTTATCGACGTGTGGATCGCCTACCCAGGCTAACGCAAATGGCTCGTTGTCTAGCATCTTAATGGTGCGCCACTTTTTCGCCCGCTCGCGTAAATCTTTATTCGTAAAACGACGGCAGGCGATATCAATTAGCTCTTCGACCGGGAGGTCGCCCTCGGGCAATGCTGGCAATTCTGGGCCAATCTGCTTTTCAGTTGCCCAGCGAGACATGAATTTCTTGACAGTGGTGCGCGTGACGCCAAGCTGCTGTGCGGCCTGCGTTATGTTCCCATCACATTCGCTAATAGTCTGCCAAAGACGGGCGGGTGTGCACCACGAAGCAAAAAGTGTTTTTGCGCCAGACATAAGTAGTTCGATTTATGCCGACAAATACTGTGTAACAATCACAAGCCCTGCCCCACCGTCACCACCTGTAGCAGCTCCGCCCGTATCTCCAGCAGCTCCACCACCGCCGCCACCGCCGTTGGTGCCGTCACTACCATTTACAGAAGCGGCTTCTGTTGCAGTGCTTCCGCCTCCACCGCCTCCAAAAAAGCCAGAACCACCCGGAGAGGAAAACCCAAGCGCCTGCGCTCCTGTCGCTGACCAAGAGTCATTGCCCATAGAAACGCTAGGGCCGGTAGCGCTTCCTGTTATATTAATATCTCCGCCAGTCGCCGAGCCTCCCGCGACTCCGGCTTCAACATTTACTCCGCTGCCGCCTGTGCTCGTGTTTTGCGATCCGCCCGACCCCCCATTACCAACGATGTCGGTTCCCCCTGCCACGGCGAATGTAGACGCATTTCCAGCAGTCGCTGTACTTGCGGAGCCATTACCGCCACTGGCTGCTGCACCCACAGTCACCGTCTCCGTTGAGCCAAGAGCGGCTGCAAGTAACAATTTGCGAGCGTAACCACCTCCTCCACCGCCGGTTCCGCTACCAGCCGCATCGCTATCTGGATTTACTGTCCCGCCACCGCCGCCACCGCCGCCCTGAACTTCGATAATTGCGTACAAAAGATTCGCGGGCTTGGTCCAAGTACCTGATGAGGTGAACACGGCGACTGATGCGCTAGGGTCAGCATGGACAAGAGGAGGGGTATGAGTGCTTGTTCGATACCAAGTGGTGCCGTTACACGCCAACATAACAGCTTGGTTAGTTGCTGACAGAGTAATACTTGCTTCTCCGTCAATCGTGTTTGATCCACTCCGATGCACGATAACATTATTCGCGCCAGACACATTTTTGATACCGACTCGAAATCCAGCTAATGCCGCTGCGGCAGTAAGCACGGATACAGTCCTAGCTGCGGCTGAAGGGTCGACCAGCAGTAGTTTGTTAAAGTCCGTTACTGCCATTGTGACCGCGGCAGTGGATGTACTGGATGGCGTTAATGCCCCGGCATTCTTGACGTTTGCTTTAATGTCGCGAAGATGATCATCTAGCTGGGTGCCAACAGCATCTGTCCCGGCAGGAGTATTATTTGCGGGAGTCCCCGCGTCATAGCCATTTAAGGCTTCTGGAAAAGTTGCCATAACATATTCCTAGCAAAGCAAGTTATTTGCGCAGAGCGCTTATTTCTTTCCGTGGATCGTAAATATGAAGGCCAGCAATAAGATTATAAATGCCCACTGAATCATATCAGCCATCGCGGTTACTCCAAGTCACTCGCCTCTGGGGCAAGGCAGGCCCAGCCAGCAGGAATATAATCAACATTTGCCTCAATCCACCGACCCTCGGTATCTGCAACTAATACTTTAGAGTTCGTCGGTGTGTCCTCTAGCAACATCACTGGTTCGCCCACTGGGACTATGATTGCTCTGGGGGAGGCGATTCCGCATCCGCTTGCCAACATCGCCAGAACGAGACATAGAACCGGATATAGGAGACATTGCCTTGTCCGCGAATATTTTGAGCAACGCAACAAGAACGGGGGCAAGAAGTCCGACAAGGATGCTCACTCCGTCTTATTCAAAGAATCGCCGACAATCCAGGCGACCACAAGAGCGGTTATAGAAAGCGTTTGGTCTTCACTTAGGCCAATTGTAGGCCCAATAACATTTAATATTGCCGCGACAATAGCGCCCCAAAATCTACGTGACCGAAACAACGTTGTTAATTTGTTCATGTTGACCTCCTTTACCAAGACTCTTATCTTATATTCCCCATAAAATTTGGCATATCTTCTCTACGCCGAATCTGTTTTTGACCCAAACTATTTTGCTGCTTTGCACCAGGCTGACGATTTTTATTCTGCTGAACTTGGGTCGAAACTGTGGGAACTATCGGTTCCTTTGTGCTCAAAGGTGTTAGCAGAGGATTATCAAACTGAAAACGAGGATCTTGAAATGGATACGGCCTAATGGTCGGGTATCCGCTCAACTGCCCATAAGGATTCCCTTGGGGAGCCTGAGTTTGCCCCATAATCCCTGGGAAAGTTTGTGGACTACGATAAACCGGGACATTGCCATCAAGCCCGTAACTTCTCATTAGTTCTCCCAAATCTGTGTTTCCAGCTGACGTGCCCATTATTCAATTTCCTTTGGCGTCTCAAACGTCTTGATATTAACGTTTATCGTTCCTCCAGAGGAGGATACTCCTGTATTAGTTAGATTTTTACTCTGAGTTGCAATCTTAATACGCATATTCCCAAGCATTTCAGATTTACGCAACATGGCGCCATCATCTTTCCTACCAGTAAGACTGAGCTTTTTTAGACCAAGAATAGAATCGTCGAGCCACGACAAGTTTCTATCTTGCATCGCGTCGTCATAACATGCCCCGAAACTTTTATCGCCAATCTTCAGGGACGGATCTTTCAACCAGTCATAAAGTGTAAGTCTTTCCGGCATGCCGTGCTTAGAACAAACTTCGGGGATTGTTAGGCCCAAGCGAATATGCTCAAGAAAAACCCTCGCCCTATTTTCCGTAAAAGGTCTAGGCTTTTTGTCCAGATAAGCGCTTTTTGGCTCGATTGAGTTCAAGACGTCTAGCGCCAACGCGCTTCCCTCGCTCAGTTCGTGGTCCAGTTGAAAGTCCTCCGTGTCGGCCACATCTCCCCCCTTTCTTTATGCCGTAAGAACTACATTTCTCGTAATCGCCAAATCTTGAGTCGTAATAAATCGCATCACAGGTGCCGTTCTCGGCAGTGCCTCTAATGAATTTAGGATATTTTATGAATTCAAGTTCTGAGTTGCCTTCCGGGGTGTGATTATTGCACCCGGGGCGTCGACCTCGCTTTTGCTTGGTGTCGCCATTAAATCTAGGCATAAATAGGCTTGTTCTTTATTAAAGGATATCGCCATGCCACTCACACCTTTTTTGAGGAAGAGTGGCATGGCTTACGATTCCCGTCCAAAGGCTCCGTAAGCGGGCATCATATAACAGAAAAGAAGGGAGGCGCCAACCTATTTCTCAATCAATCTGATACAGGTAACCCCATTAGCATATCGCGAGTAATCTCTCCGCCAGTTGCTTCTTCAATAATTTTGCAATAGGTAGTCCTTCCATCCCACTCGCTTTTTGGCATACCACGAACAATCCATTTGTCGACTGACTGATAAGCCACTCCTAGCTTTCGCGCAAGAGCAACCTTGCCAACAATCTTGATGGCCCGCTCTAAAGCTCGGGATGAAACTGAATTTCGAGAGCTGGAGGCGCGTACAACTTTGCCTAATCCTGCGTCCACTGCGTCCACTGCGTCCACATTGTTGTCCGCCAAGGTGCCGTCTAACATAGTTGGGTTTGCACGGTTTGCAGGGTTTGTTGGGATGGCTGGGATGGCTGGGATCGCAGCAGAAAGTGTCTTATCAATACCGGAACGACGCCTCATAACTAACCCCTCCTGGCTTTTTTGCCCAGATAGCCGCCGTGATGCCTAGCCCCGAATTCTGCTGCTAAAAATCCCTTCTCCTCGCTGAGGATTATCGCAAGGGCATCGCTAATGGCCAACATTGCAGCGATACTGGCCGAGGGGGCTAGGCCGAGTTCGCCCGCTTCTTTAATAACCCCCATGTCGATAACAATGCTACTTAACTCACGCAGTTCAGAGTCTGGATGCGAGGTCACGCAAATTACGGTTCCTAAACCAAGATTCCAGCCCTGTTTTATGGTTTCCAAGACTTCTTGCGTTTTTCCGCTAGTAGAAAAAGCAACCATGCAAGAACCCGCTTTGGGCCGGCTCGCTCCAAAAGGGCCTCCGGAAGAGGCGATTGCCGAGCCTCCAGAATGGCTGATCTCACTTATTAATGGCCCGGCATTGGTGACATGAAAAACTACCTGATCAGGATGAAAAGGATGGATTATGCCCAAGTCTCCATGTGCAGCGTCGCCGGGGTGGAGATAGACCGCTGGAGACCCCGTGGAACAGAGGGTGGCGGCAAATTTCCTTGCAATA
>TARA_R110001599_G_scaffold223889_5_pt1 | contig 17291 bp, 18 predicted proteins | sample TARA_R110001599 | Tara Oceans TARA_R110001599 (sample SAMEA4398360) | marine metagenome | biome: Polar Biome; feature: [MES] marine water layer (ENVO:01000295) within the mesopelagic zone...; material: water (ENVO:00002006), including particulate matter (ENVO:01000060) such... | reverse complement strand
TGGAGACCGATGCTCTACCAACTGAGCTACACTCCTGCACGGGCCGTATCGCCCTTGCGATACAGCCGGTTCGCGCGCCTTAGCGTCCCGTGATGGTTTCGGCAAGCGTGATTGTAACCGGAAGCCGCAAATCGCATGATGGTTAATTATGTGTGGACGCCTGTTTACCTCAAGAGGAAAGGACGGATTCACGGATTGATGTGATTATAGTCGCGTCGCTAACCGGGCATAGGCGTGCGCGGCTCTAGCCGAAGTTCAATTTACGTGCAGGAGACTGATATGGCAGACTCAATGGTTCGGAAGCCTTCGGAAATTGCGAATGACGATGAACAGCTGATGTTGTACGGGATCGCGCCTCATGAAGATCGATGCGCCCCGCGCTATAGCCTGTCTATCCCGGCGAAGATGCGCTTTTCCTGCTCGAGCAGCTTCCCGGTGGAAGTGACCGACATGTCGCTCGCAGGATTTGCCTGTGACGCTCTGACCGCATCGCCTGCAGGCACTTTGTGCTGGCTGACGCTGCCCGGCCTTGGTGCGCTGGAAGCCGAAGTGGTCCGGCATGATAATGATGGCATAGGCTGTGCCTTCAAGAACCTGCTCAACCTGGCAGTGTTCAACCATTATGTGAGAAAATATCCGGTCAAGAACAAGGCGGGATGAAAATATCCGCAAATCCCGGTGCGCTGTTGCTGATCAGGTAAGCGCGCTGCGCCGACCGGCCATTCTCCCTGTTCCCGACCTTTTCAGCCATTCGATACTGCCGGTTTTCCGGATATTATTCGAGGACGCGAACGCCCGATTCGGAGGCAGTTAATATTATTCTTTACGAGCAGGGATGCGCTCGGCAAATTTCCCGGGATCGGGCTCGTTGCGGGTCCATATCCAGCTTCCGCTGATCAGCGCTGCTGCAATCGGAATGAGATTCCATGGCAGTTTGACAAATAGAAAGGCCAGCACGCAGCTGACCGCAAATGCCACTGTGGCCGCCCATTTGCCGCGCCTGGTAATCGCCCGCCGTTCGCGCCAGTTGATGATGTGGACACCAAAGACATGATGCTCGACCAGCCAGGATTCCAGGCGTGGCGAGCTGTTGGCAAAGCAGAAAGCCGCCAGAATGACGAAGGGCACCGTGGGCAGCAACGGCAATATGACGCCGATGCCGCCGAGCCCGAGCGAAACAAGTCCCGCTGCCAGATAGAGTTGCCGTTTCATCCGGTCGCCCTATCACGGATCGACGCGAACGCCGATAGTGTCCATGCGCTATCTTGCGACAAACAGATTCCGGCGGTCGCTGACCGAGCCGATCTGGTCCGGTGGGGATCGGCCCGAATATCAGGCCGGTCGCATTGGCGGCGACAACGGAGCCCATCGCAAGAAACAAAATCCCAACAGCCCCGAAACCAGCGACCCGCTCATCACGCCGAGCTTGACCGTTTCGATCTGCTCTGGTTCAGCAAAGGCAAGGTTGCCGATAAACAGGCTCATGGTGAAACCGATGCCGGTCAGACAGGCTAGCCCGTATAGCTGCAACCAGCTGACCCCGTCCGGGCGTTTTACGAGACCGGTCCTGGTCGCCAGAAAGATGAACCCGAACACGCCGATCTGCTTGCCGACGACCAGTCCGGCAGCCACGCCCAGTGCCAGCGGCGCCATCAGGTCGTCAAGCCGCAGGCCGGCGAGAGACACGCCTGCATTGGCGAAGGCGAACAAGGGAAGAATCAGGAAGGCCGCCCACGGATGCAATATATGCTCGAGATGCTTTAGCGGAGAACTGCCGTCTTTTGCGTTCAGCGGAATAGCGAGCGCCGCGATCACCCCGGCGAGGGTCGCATGGACACCCGATTTCAATACGCAGATCCACAGGAATATACCCACCAATATATAGGGTGCGGTGCGAATCACGCCCAGTCTGTTCATCACGAATAACAATATCGTCCCGCCTCCGGCGAGCAAGAGCGAGAGGCCGGACACTTCGCTTGTGTAAAACAGAGCGATGATGAGTATCGCGCCGATATCGTCGATGATCGCGATCGCGAGCAGCAATATCTTTAGCGATACCGGCGCATGTTTGCCGAGCAACGCAAGTACGCCCAAGGCAAAGGCAATGTCGGTAGCGGCCGGAATAGCCCAGCCGTTGAAATTTTCCGGCATGTTCCAGTTGAAATAGACAAATATCAGGGCCGGTATGGCCATGCCGCCAATCGCGGCGATGGCCGGGAGCGATGCCTGTTCAATGGTCGAAAGCTGCCCTTCGAGCAGCTCGCGCTTCACCTCCAGCCCGATCAAAAAGAAGAAGATCGCCATCAGCCCGTCATTGATCCACAGCGCCAGCGGTTTGGCGATTTCCAGTCCTCCGAACTGCACGGCAACCGGGATGTCGAGGAAGCCGAGATAATAAGGGCTGAACATGCTGTTGATAGCGACCATCGCCAGTAAGGCCGCGCCAAATAATATGATGCCCGCGCTCGATTCCAGGGCGATGAATTCCTGAAGGGCTGTGCGCATTTTTCTTACCATCGAGACATCATCCTGCTGCTAAAAATCGGGGCGGCCAGTATTTGCAGAGATACTGCCGCCCCGAGGTGGGGGAAAAGCCATGCGAGCCATGGCGATCATCCTACGTCTGATATCGCGCGCCGGCACCGATATGGTTGATATGGTGGAAAACTCCTGATAAACCTAATCGAATGAAATTGCTTAAAACGATAGATATTGTCTATAATTGGGGGTTTTGCCATGCCAACTTTTCGTCAATTTGAATATCTGGTTGCCGTCGCCGACCACAGTCATTTCGGCAAGGCGGCCCAGGCCGCTGGTGCTTCGCAGCCGACCTTGAGCCATCAGTTGCGGGCGCTCGAGCAGAGACTGGGAGTGACGCTGGTGGAGCGGCGAACGCATGGCGCCGAACTCACTCCCGTGGGACGGGAGATCGCCGATCGCGCGCGGCAGGTATTGATCCAGGTGAAGGACATTCGTGATCTGGCGGAGCGGGCGAGCGACAGTCTGGCGGGGATATTGCGGTTCGGCGTATCACCCACCCTCGGTCCCTATCTGATGCCGCCGGTGATAGCCGCCTTGCACCGCACCCGACCGGACCTGCGCTTTTACATGCGTGAAGGAATCCCTGATCTGCAAGCGATGGAGCTGACCAAAGGCTCGATCGACATGCTGCTCGGACCACTGCCGATCGAGGGCGACAACCTGCAGATCGAGCCGCTGTTTCGCGAACCGCTGATTCTGGTTGCGCCGCCCGACCATCCGCTTGCGGCACGCGACGATCTTGCCCTTGCCGATCTCAGGGGGCTGCCGGTGCTCAGTCTCGACCGCCGGCACCATCTGCACCGCGATGTGGCGCGCCAGTGCCAGCTGCATGACATGAACCTGCTGCGCGACTATGAGGGCACCAGTCTGGACAGCGTTCGGCAAATGGTTGCATCAGGGCTGGGGCTGGCGATTCTGCCGGAGCTTTACGTGCGCTCCGAACTGAACCGCGGCGGCGACGTTGCCTTGCTGGATGTCGAAGGCTGGTCCGCTACCCGTAGTATCGGGGCTGCCTGGCGCACGAACGCGGGATTTGCCCAGGAATATGCCGCAATCGCCGAGAAAATTGCCGAAGAAGCCCGGGTGTTGATGTCTGCATGACGGGCGGCAATATCAGGCGATTTCTGACTGTCCGAATGGAGTTGATCGGGTTATTCAGTGTCTATGGCCATTGATCTCGACCTGCTGCTGAAAGCTTATGCGTCGGGCATATTCCCGATGGCGGACGCGCGTGACGATCCCGATGTTTTCTGGGTGGAACCAAAAGCCAGGGCGGTCATTCCGCTGGACAATTTCCAGATGTCGCGTTCGCTCCGCAAGACCATCAGGTCCGACCGCTTTCGGGTCACCGCCGATACCGCCTTTGCCGATGTGATCGATATTTGCGCCACGCAAGCCGCCGATCGCAAGGAAACCTGGATAAATGCCGAAATCGAGGAGGCGTTCGTGCAACTGCACCAGCTTGGCCATGCCCATAGCATCGAATGCTGGCAGGCGGATGAAACGACCGGCGAGGACAGGCTGGTCGGCGGCCTCTATGGTCTGGCGATTGGTGGTGCCTTTTGCGGTGAAAGCATGTTCTCCCGTAGCCGCGATGCGTCCAAAGTTGCATTGGCGTGGCTGGTGGCCCGCTTGAACGTCGGCGGATTCGAGCTGCTGGATTGCCAGTTCATGACCGACCATCTGGCATCATTGGGAGCGATTGAAATCAGCCAGGACGAATATGTCAACAAGCTCAGAAAGATCAGGGGCTATACGCCGTCGTCCGTGGTTTCGGCGATAAGATCGCCGATCGGGTCTGCCGGCGCTCTGGTCGCCGGAGGCGCCGGTCGCGTTGCAGCGGGCGCCGGCGCAGCAGGAGCCGCGGTTTCCGGCGCTGTTTCATTTGGCGCGCTCGACGCGCTGTTGGCGAGATTGGACGAAGACCTTCGCGGCGCTGTCGGATCTGCCGAATCTCCCGGCGTCTCCTCTTCTCCGGGGAAGCTCATCGCGCAGCTTTTGACCCAGACATCGTAAATCGGATGCTCGACCACATTCAGGGACGGTGACTCGCGGAACAGCCAGCCGGAGAAAACGCGTTTCCATTGATCGTCACCGGCCCGGTTGGGCGGCCGTTCGTTGACCAGCAACTGGATGAAGGCACCCTGTTCCGGGCTCAATTCCCACGGGGCGCTTTTTTCGCAGGCCCGCAGCCGGACGATCGCGCGCCCGATCCGGATCGACTGGCCGGGTTTCAGTTCGAGGTCGCGTGTCAGGCCATTGCGCTTGTTGAGGAAGCCAAGCGTCGCGACGCGTTCCGCCATCGGTGTCCCGATTTGTTCGGTGACCGGCGTGACCAGATCACCGTCGGTTGCCGCAACCACGGCTTTCTCGGCCGCCTGACCGGTAGCATTTTCATCGACATTGTCGCCGCCGAGCCAGCCGCAGCCGGACAACAGGATCGTCGCCAGAATCGGGAATGCAATGGAGTGGCGCGTCATGCCTGTCATTCCGCTTCGGCAGGGTTCCAGGATTCGTAGTCGCCGGTCGCTGCTGCGCGGCGACCGCCTTCTTCCAGAGCGCCAGCCGGCCGATAGGCCTGCGCCGTACCGGTAAGGTTTCCGCTCGGTTCCTTTTCCCAGATGCGCGCTTGCGGCAGATGGCTTTCGGGAATCTCGTCGTAACTATGATGGAGCCAGCCATGCCATTCGGGCGGTACGCGGCTGGCATCATTGGCGCCATTGTAGATGACCCAACGGCGTCGTGCAGGATGGCCGGAGCTCTCCTTCTTCGACTGAAAATATACATTGCCGAACACATCTTCACCGACGCGTTGGCCATTGCGGGCGCTGAACAGGGCGGTGCCGATCGTTGCGCCGTTCCACCAAGTGAATATGTTCGCCAATATGTTCATGCCGTTCGCTTAGCCCCGCAGACAGGCGGTCCGCAATGAAAAAATGTCAAACAGGAAGGATGTTTGCCGATGCGGGGAGGTTCATCGCCAGGTGACGGTGTCGCCCGGCCCGATACCGAGTTCAGCGGCGCGGCCCGCCGCAATTTCCAGCACAGTGGCAACCGGCTCGTTAGACCGAACCGAGTCGAGCGAATAGGGCGTGGTATTGGCAGCGACCGATTCGATTGTTCCGTCGCGCCGGATGAAGATGATATCCAGCGGGATCACCGTATTCTTCATCCAGAAACTCGCGACCCGGTCCTCTGGAAACGGGAAAATCATGCCCTTGTCGGACGGCATTTCGGTCCGGAACATCAGGCCCCTGGCCTGTTGGGCGCTGGTTTCTGCCACTTCGACGACAAAGTCATGCACTGCGTCCGAGGTTTGAATACTGAGCGGGACCTGCCTGAGGCCTGCTTCGGACAAGTTTGTTTCGGACTGCTGGTTGCTCGTTGCGGTTTCACCGGTCCGGGCATAGCAACCGGACAGGCTGAAGGCGGGAAACAGCATCAGGGTAAGCGTGATCGCTTGTAATATCTTGTTCATCGATATGGGTATCTGCTTCAGATTGAGGAAGGCAAGCTGACTTGCGCAGCCATGTGGCCGCGCTCGCCGTCTTTTATGAGGGCCAGTAATTGCTGGCCCGGAACGACATCTGCAATTCCTGCATCGCGGAGCGTTTCCATATGGAGGAAAACATCGCCCGCGAGATCGTCGCTGACCAGAAAGCCATAGCCTTTGGCGCGATTGAACCACTTTACTTCCGCAGCGATGAATTCGGAAAGATCCTCGACCGCGCGGAGCACTGGCTGTGCGGATGATGGCGCTGCCCCCGAGCTCGTTTCCGCGCAGGCGGACAAGTCAATGTCGAGAATTTTTGTTGCCTGCAATCCTTTGGGGGCGGCAACATATTCGCAGGTAACCATCGCCATTTCGGGTAATTCCCGCGTGCCCAGCGTTTCGAGCAGGCTCCAGTGAATCAATATATCCGATTGTGATGTCGCGTTTTTTGCGCCGGAATCTTCATTTTCCGGGACGATAAAACCGAATCCGCGATGACTGTCGAACCATTTGACACGGCCTTTGGTCCGCAATGGTTCCACGTCCGAGGAACTATGCTCGTCATCGTTGACCTGGGCCATGTGACTATCCGCAGGGGCTGGTTCCGCAAATAAGATTGCCACAATGCATCTCCGCACAAAACTAAGCTAAATCAAGATTCTATAAACTTTTCGACTCGGCATAGAGCTTATATCATAATAATTGTAAACTGGCGATTCCCGTCCATCATGACGTCAAACCCTTCTCGATCCGCACCAGGCCGCCGTCTATCAGCTGTCCTCCGATATCTCCGCGCCCGGCCTGGCAAAGACAAAGCGCGAGGCGACGTCAAAATCATGGCCGGCCCGCAGAAAGGCCTGCAATTGCTTGCGGCATTTAACGCTGTCCTGCTGCGACTCGGCATAAGGACCAATGCGGCGCTTGCGGGCAAATTTGTCGGCTGCGGCCCATTTGTTCGATTCGCTGGTCTGATAGGCTTCGCGGCCGTCCGCTTCGCTGATCCCCGCCTCATATAGCGCGTGCGAGACCCGGCGGGTTCCGTAGCCGCGCCGGGTCAGGGCGGCGGCCTTGCTTTGAGCGTAAGTTGCGTCATCGACATAGCCCAATGCGGCAATGTGCTCCACCAGTTCCTCGACCGCTGGAGGCTTGGCGTCATCCCACTCTCTTTCCCCGATTTTTCGATGCAGATATCGCGCCAGTTTTTTGCGGCTCGTTGCATAACGCTCGACATAGCGTATAGCGAGCCGATTCAAGCTCTCCCGATCTAACGTTTTAACGCTATTTTTCAACGGCTTGACCTTCTGGTTTGACGTTTGCCCTTTTTGTGCCACAGTCGGGCCGGAATTTAAACGCCAGAGCTTATCAATGACAATGGCAGATTAGGTTAAAGGGACGTATAAAAAGCCACTTGGCACCCTTACCGATAGAAATAGATTGGTTTTTAGGAAGGCTGGACCTTCCGGGAATGGATATTGGATGACCGAAATGACTGCAACCCCGACTGTGGACGAACTTCCGCGCCGCTTTTCCGATTTTGACACGTTGGGAGAGGCGCTGGACTATGCGGCCCAGGGGCAGAGGGGATTCAATTTTCACGACGCCCGTGCCGCGCTCGTCCGCGCCTATCCGTTTAGCGAATTGCGCGACGACGCATTGGCTGCTGCGAAAAGACTGGTTGCATTCGGTATAAAACCCGGCGACCGGGTCGCGCTGATTGCCGATACCGAACCACAATTCTGTGCGTTGTTCTTTGGCGCCGTCTATGCGGGTGCCCTGCCGGTGCCATTGCCATTGCCAACCTCCTTCGGCGGCAAGGACAGCTATATCGAACAGATCGGAGTGCAGCTGGATAGCTGCGAGCCTGCGCTGTTGCTGTTTCCAGACGAAATCGATGAACTGGCGGGCGCTGCGGGCCAGTCGCGCAATATCCCGGTTTCCGGATGGGATGTTTTTGCTGCCAAGGATGCTCCCGAGGTGGAATTGCCCGCCGCGGACAGCAGCGACATTGCCTATCTGCAATATTCCAGCGGGTCGACCCGGTTCCCGCATGGTGTTGCGGTTTCGCACAAGGCGTTGCTGCACAATCTGGGTTCGCATGCCCATGGTATGCTGATCGGCGACACCGATCGCTGCATTTCCTGGCTGCCTTTCTATCATGATATGGGTCTGGTCGGTTGCTTCCTGTCGATGGTCGCAAACCAGGTTTCGACCGATTATCTCAAGACGTCGGACTTCGCCAGGCGGCCATTGTCCTGGCTTGACCTGATCACGCGAAACGAGGGGACCTCCTGCAGCTTCTCGCCGACCTTCGGCTATGAAATCTGTGCCCGGCGCATCGGCAGCCAGTCCAATGTCAAGGAACGTTTCGACCTGTCGCGCTGGCGGCTGGCCGGCAATGGCGCGGATATGATCCGGCCGGACGTGATGCAGCGGTTTACCGACGCTTTTGCGCCGGCAGGTTTTGACGCCAAGGCGTTTTTGCCGAGCTACGGGCTTGCGGAAGCAACGCTGGCGGTAACCCTGATGCCATCGGGTGAGGGCATGGAAGTGGAACTGGTCGAGGAGACCGAGCTTTCGGGCGAAAAACAGAGCGATGGCAAGCGGCCAAAACGCTTCCGAGCGATCGTCAATTGCGGGAAACCGGTTCGCGATACCTTGCTGGAAATCCGCGAAGAAAACGGAGCGGTGTTGGCGGAAAAAACCGTTGGCAAGGTCTGGATGCAGGGCCCGGCGGTGATGGAATGCTATTATGGTGATCAGGAGGCAACCGATGCCTGCCTGGTGGATGGCTGGCTCGATACCGGTGACATGGGATATCTGTCCAATGGCTATCTCTATATTGTCGGTCGCGCCAAGGACATGATCATCATCAACGGCAAGAACCACTGGCCGCAGGATATTGAATGGGCGGTCGAACAACTACCCGGTTTCAAGGCCGGCGATATTGCCGCTTTCGCGATCACCACTCCTGGCGGAGAAGAAACGCCGGCAGTGCTGGTCCAGTGCCGGACCTCGGATGAGATCGAACGTTTGCGCCTGCGCAACGAGATCAAGGAAAAGGTCAGGGCCATCACCGGAATGAATTGTGTGATCGAACTGGTCCCGCCGCGCACCTTGCCGCGCACCAGTTCCGGCAAGTTAAGCCGCGCAAAAGCCCGAAATCTGTATCTTTCAGGCGATATCCAGCCTTATGCGGTTGCCGCCTGACCGCGGTTAATTTCCGGCAACCAGATAACGCAGGAAAATTTAAGCAGATGCTTACGTTTCGCTAACATTTTCGGCGTAATGGTCGGGCGTGGAAAAAATCATCGCACCTTCCGGTTTGCCGCGGGATATCCCGCTGAGCGTCTTACTTGGCCTGTCCAACCCTGAAGGGGTTGACTGGGGGCGGATTCGTGCGCTGCAATTCAACGGCATCCAGCAGCATGGTTTGCTGAAAATTATTGCTGCGATTGTGTGCGGCCTGCTGGCTCTGCAATGGGGCATCGGCCAGATCAATATGATGTTCCTCGGCCTGTGGTTTTCGGCATTGGCGATGCTGAGCATCTATTCCCATCTATGGTCCCGCAAAAAGCTGGCATGGCAGCGGAAAACCGTTGACCGCGCGGAGACGCGGATGGTCAATTTCCTGTCGCTTGTCGACGGGTTGATCTGGGGTGCCGGATTTCTGCTATTTGCATTTGAGGCGGATCTGATGACGGTGCATTCGCTCTGGGCGATGATGATCTGTCTGATGGTGGGGTCGGCCATGATATTTTCGGCAATCCCGCTCAGCAGCATATTGTTCATTTCAGCCTTGAGCGCAGCGCTGAGCTTCGGCTGGTTTCACGTTGGCAGTCTCGACCTGGCGGTTGCGTCACTGGCAATCGCGGTATTGCTGATCTCGGCCTGCCTCAAGACCGGGCGTTCGTTCATCGAGAGAAGGGTCTCGGAAGCAAGCCTCAACGAGAAAAGCGAGGTGGTCAGTCTGCTGCTCAAGGAATTCGAAGATACGGGGGCCGACTGGCTCTGGCAGACAGATACTTCGCGCCGCATAACCCATGTCTCGCCGCGCTTTGCCCATGCCATAGGACAGCGGCCGGAGGAGATCGAAGGCAAGCCGTTCCTGCAACTGGTGGCTGGAGAATCCTGGGAAAGCGGAAAATTCTCGACCGCGCTGCACGAGCTGGCAGACAAGCTGAAGCGTCGCGACAGCTTCAGCAATATGCTGGTCCCCGTCCAGATCAACGGAGAAAGTCGCTGGTGGGAATTGTCCGCTTCGCCAAAGCTCGATGATAGCGGAGTTTTCCACGGGTTTCGCGGCGTCGGGTCGGACATAACTTTGCAGCGTGAATCGGCGGATAAAATTTCGCAACTAGCCAGATTTGACACGCTGACTCGCCTGCCAAACCGCTTGCAGATGACCGAAACGCTCGCGAAAGCGCTCGAGACGGCCGAGCAATGGAACGGACGCTGCGGCTTCATGATGATCGATCTCGATCGTTTCAAGGCGGTGAACGATACGCTCGGGCACCCGGTAGGTGACCGTTTGCTGGCCCGCGTGTCCGACCGGTTGCGGTCGATCATGACCGACAATGAGCTATGCTGTCGCCTGGGCGGTGATGAATTTGCCATTGTGATCAAGGATGCGCGGGACGTCGAATATATCGAGATTCTGGCGCAGAAAATCATCGACACATTGTCGCAAATCTATGAAATCGACCAGCACCCCCTTTATATTGGAGCCAGCATAGGGACCGCGCTCGGTCCGCGCGATGGACGCACCGTCGAGATGCTGATGCGCAGTGCCGACCTCGCCCTGTATCGCTCCAAGGACCAGGGCGGCGGCGTGTATCACCACTATCAGCCGAAGTTGCATGTCCAGGCAGAAGAGCGGCGGGTCATGGAAATTGCCTTGCGCAAGGCGCTGGAGAATGATGAGCTGTTGCTCAACTATCAGCCTGTGGTCAGCGCTGATACGGGCAGTGTTGTCGCTTTCGAGGCGCTTTTGCGCTGGAACAGCCCTAAATTCGGAAATGTTTCTCCGGTTAAATTCATTCCGATCGCAGAAGATGCGCGGCTGATCATCCCGATCGGTGAATGGGTTTTGCGGACGGCCTGCGAGGAAGCCATGAACTGGCCTTCCACCGTCAAGGTCGCGGTGAATGTTTCCGCGGACCAGCTTACCGAACCGGATTTTCTCGAAACGGTGGTGTCGGCGCTTCAGGATAGCGGGCTGCCCCCGCATCGGCTGGAGATAGAAGTGACCGAGAGCATCTTCATGCGCGAGGGTGCCGGCGCGGCTAAAATGCTTGACGAAATCATTGCACTGGGGATCAACCTCTCGCTCGATGACTTCGGCACCGGCTATTCCTCGCTCGGTTATCTGCGCAAGACCCGCTTCACGACGATCAAGGTCGATCGCAGTTTTGTGCAGGGGGCCGCGAAAAATGTCCCCGAAAGCCTTGCCATCATCCGCGCAGTTGTGGCGATGGCGGATAGTCTCGGGATGGCGACGACCGCCGAAGGTGCGGAGACCCAGGAAGAGGTGCAGATGATCCAGAAACTGGGTTGCACCAAGATCCAGGGCTATTATTTCGGCCGGCCGATGGTCACCGAGGATGCCAGAAAATTGTTCAGCACGTTCGATGCCGAGACGCTGGAGTATAGCAGAAAGTCCGCATAGACCCCCGGTCGCGCCTATTTTTTCGCCAGCCGCTTTTCAATCCCGCGCCAGATTTTGGCATAAGCCTGGGCGGCAGGGCTGCGCGGTGCGAAGCTGCCGACCGGCATTTGCAATTTCGTCATATGCTCGACCGCGCTGGACATCGGGATGACCGGCCATTTCGGCTTTCTGATCAGGCCCTGATTGTGGATCGATCGCCGTCGATCGACCATCGTATAGACCGGCAGCAATGGTGCGTGTTTTTTCCCGGCAGCATTGAGGAACATCTGGACATCGGTCAGCGCGCGTTCGGACAGTGGTGAGGGGATCGTGGGAACAATGACAATATCGGCGTTGCGCAGGATCTGCTCGCTGGTCTCTGTAAGACCGGGCGGACAATCCAGAATGATCCGGTCGTAATCCTTGCTCATTTCCTTGAGCAATTTTCCGAGATGCCGCTTCTTGCCGATCTGGAAAAACAGCCGGTCGAGACCGCGCAGCGACACATCGGCTGCCAGGAGATCGAGATTTTTGATGTCGGTCGGCTTGATCAGCTTGGCCGGTTTGATGTTGCCGGCAATCAAGGCACGCGCGCGATCTTTCTCCGCCTTGTCGCCCTTCAGGATGAACGACGCCGAAGCTTGCGGGTCTAGGTCCCAGAGCAATGTCCGCCGCGAACTGCCGATGGCGCTGTTCCATGCAAGATTCACGGCAGTACAGCTTTTGCCGACCCCGCCCTTCATGCTGTAAACTGCGACTACCGCCATTTTCTTTCCCGGTTTGCTTTACTCAAATCCGCCGAAAGCGCATGATATCAGAGTATCTCTTGTACGATGTCCTGCGGACGACATAATCTGACCCCTATTTCGGTCTCAACCAACGGCCGGTTGATCAACATCGGTTCCTCGGCCATGGCATCCAAAATCTGATCCGCCGTCGCATCTGATTTCGTCAACCCGAGTTCCTCGGCGGGGGAGCCACGGACTCTTAAGCCTTCCTGCGGGGTGATGCCAGCATCGCCGAACAGCTGTTCCAGCTTGGCACGCGTGGGCGGGTTTTTCAGATATTCGACCACCGCGAGATCAACGCCGGGCGTTTCTTCCAATATCGCCAGGGTCTTGCGGGACGTGCCGCATTTCGGATTATGCCAGATGGTTGCCTTCATGTTTCTCGCTCCTTTTGCGTCGCAGTCACTCCCTAACCACAAGAGCAAGGGTTGTTTCAAAGAAAAACTCGGGACACGCAAGATTCTTTCATTGCATTTGATAACCATTATCATTAGCGGAAGCGACTGTTGAGAATAGTTCTCAAGTCAGGGAGTTTATCTGTGAATCATCTTTCGCATCGTTCGTTGCGCTTCTTTGCCTCTGCCAGCCTGGTCGCGATCGCTACAAGTCCGGCGTACGCATCGGCTCAGGAGCTGTGGGAAGAGGGTTTTGTCGACGATCAGGAGATCATCGTCACCGGTGAAAAAGAAGGCTATGTCGCGATCAGCAGCGCGGGTCTGAAAACCGCCACGCCGCTGATCGACACGCCCCAGACCGTTTCGGTCGTGACCCGCGAACAACTGGATGACCAGGCGCTTCAGGATATTGGCGATATTCTCCGCTACACGCCCGGCGCCTCGATCGGGCAGGGCGAAGGCAATCGTGACCAGATCACGATCAGGGGGCAGAATACCACCGCCGACTTCTTCGTCGATGGTATCCGCGACGACGTCCAGTATTTCCGGCCGCTCTACAATATCGAGCGGGTGGAGATCCACAAGGGCCCCAATGCGATGATCTTCGGCCGCGGCGGCGGTGGTGGAATCATCAACCGGGTGACCAAATCCCCGATCGCGGACCGTCAGTTTGGCGAAGCGACCGCAAGCGTCGACAGTTTTGGTGCTTTTTATCTCTCGGGTGACCTCAATCTGCCCGTCGCTGATTCGGCTGCTTTCCGGCTCAATGGTCTCTACGAAGAATTCAACAATCATCGCAATTTCTACGACGGCCGGCGCATCGCGGTAAACCCGACATTCGGCGCCGAGCTGGACGACAATAACCGGATTTTGCTGTCCTACGAATATGTGGATGATGACCGCGCAGTAGACCGCGGCAATCCGGCGGAGCTGCGCGCAGCCGGCGATGCCTGTTCCTTCGCCGATCCCTGCGGCCCGCTCACTGGATATCGCGATACATTGTTCGGCCAGCCCGGAACCAACCGCACGACGCTGCAGGCCCATATCGTCAAGCTGCGCGTCGAGCATGATTTCAGCGACGAGCTGAGCTTCAGCTCGACCACCCAATATGGCGACTATGACAAGCTCTATCGCAACGTCTATCCGGTTGATGCGCGCAGCAATGACATTCGGCTGACGCCGGCTGTCGATTCGGTCACGCTCGACGGTTATGTCGACACCACCGATCGCGAGAATTTCATCACTCAGGGCAATTTGCTGTGGACCGGCGAGACTGGCGCTTTGGGGCACAGCCTGTTGCTCGGTTATGAAATCGGCCAGCAGCAATCGGCCAATGCACGGCGCGACATATTATTTGCCGCCAGCAATGATGACCAGATCGTGGTTCCGCTCACCGATCCCATCGCGGTGCCGGCCTTTACCTTCCCGGCCTTCAGCCGCAGCACCGTGTCCGATCTCAAGTTCCTGTCGCTTTACGTGCAGGACCAGATCAGCATCGGCGACCATTTCGATATTATCGGCGGCGTCCGCTTTGACCGTTTTGACCTGGATGTGAACGATATCCAGAACGGCTTGCTGCTCAGCCGGACCGACGAGAAATTCTCGCCGCGTTTCGGTGCGATCTACAAACCGCAGGAGAATGTCTCGTTCTATGCGAGCTATGCCAAAAGCTTCCTGCCGCGTTCGGGCGACCAGTTTCTGACGCTCTCTCCTAGCGATGCCAATCTCGCACCGGAAACATTCGAAAATTACGAAATCGGCGTGAAATACGACCTGACATCGGGGCTCAGCCTGACCGCTGCGCTGTTCCGCCTCGACCGCGATGACCAGTCAATCCTGCTCGACAATCAGGGCAACAGCACGCTGTCGGGTTCGCGGACCGAAGGTGTCGAGTTCCAGCTCGTCGGCAAACTTACCGACCAGTTGCAGATCAACGCCGGCTACAGCTATCTTGACGGACAGCAACGCAATGCAGCCAGCGTCGGCGGGCAGGACTTGCGGCTGTTCCAGGTGCCCGAGCATATGATTTCATTGTGGACCAAATATGATTTCACCGATCAATTTGCCGCCGGAGTCGGGGTGACCCATCAGTCCAGCCAGTTCGCCACCAATGACAATACGGTCCGCATCCCGGCCTTCACCCGGGTCGATGCTGCGCTCTATTATGATGTGAGCGAGCAGATACAGCTGCAACTCAACGTCGAAAATCTGTTCGACGAGACTCATTATCCGTCGGTCCACAATAATGACAATATTTCGACCGGCGAACCGCTCAACGCGCGGTTTACCGTAAAATTCGGATTCTAGCGGACATGAGTCCCGGCGCAGGCCGGGGAACAGCTATTTTCCGGGCGTCAGCGCAGGTACCGCCTTGGCGGCATCATCGGGATCGATGCCCGGAGGCGGTGCGGCGCTGAGCACCGCTTCGCCGCGCGCGACGCGTCCCGCGCGCTGGATCGCCTCGCGGATACGCGGATAGGTGCCGCAGCGGCAGATGTTGGTGATCGCCTCGTCGATTGCGGCCTTGGACGGGTTGGAATTTTTCTTCAGCAACACCGCCGCCGCCATGATCATGCCGGACTGGCAGAAACCGCATTGCGGGACATTTTCCGCTGCCCAGGCCTGTTGCACCGGATGGCTGCGATCGCGTGACAGCGCCTCGATGGTGGTGACGAACCGGCCCTCCATCTCGCCGATGGTGACCAGGCAGGAGCGGATCGCTTCGCCGTCGACCTCGACCATGCAGGCGCCGCAATCGCCGGTGCCGCAGCCATATTTGGTGCCGGTCAGGTTGGACGCATCGCGCAGCGCCCAGAGCAACGGCGTTTCCGGATCCATCCGGTACTGGACCGGACGGTCATTGACGGTGAATTTGGTCAATTTTCCTCCCTTGGCAAACTAGCCGTGATGACTGGCGTACAGAAACCGGGCATAGCCGATTTCCGAAGCGTTCTTGGTCAATTCCACTGTAGACCAAGCGACCACATCCGCAAGAGGCCGGTCCTGGAAAGGCCAATTGGTCTTGTCGCGAGACAGCAGGTCCGCTTCATCCAGCTTCTCCATGCGTGCCCTCCACTGGCCTTCCAGATCATCAATCCAGTCCACGGTCCGATCCGCATCGCCCGGCCAGAATATGGTTTCTCGCCGCTGCAATGCCGATCCGAACGAATGGTCGAGAACCATGGTCAGCCAATAGCCGATATGCCAGGTGATCCAAGATATTGTCGGCGGTCCGATGGCATAATCTTCCCGATCGGGCCAGTCGGCGATCCACTTTCCGTCGGGGCGGGCATGAACCCCCGGGCCGCGGGGAGCGGGACGCCAGAGACATTCATCCGTGGTCAGGCCCTCGAGATGGAAATGCATCAGCTTTGCAGCCATGTCATATTGTCTGGTCAGGGTTTCCCGCAACATGTTCTGGTCGGATGGATCTGGCCGTTCTGCCGATCTCCCGTCTTTTACTCTCGCCAGCTTCTGTCTTCGCGATCGATCAGCCGCACCATGGCATCAAATTCCGGCACGCCCTGTTGCAGCGGATCGATTGATGCCTGTGAGAGATTGTCGAGATGTTTCTGGATCACCTCCTCGCCGATCATTACCGGTTTGCCCATTGATAGCGTCTGCATCTGGATTTCGCAGGCACGTTGTAACACCCAGTGGTTGAGGAACGCCTGTTCCAGCGTCCGGCCCATAACCACCGGCCCGTGATTTTCGAGCATCATCATCCGTTTCTTGCCCAGGCTGGCGAGGAAGCGCGGGCCTTCGTCCTCGTGCACGGTGATGCCTTCAAACGTGTGATAGGCAAGGCGCGGGACGATTGCGGCGGCGTAGAAATTGATCGGCTGCAGGCCGCCTTCGACCGAGGATACAGCCATAGTTGCGGTAGTATGCGTGTGGATGATTGCGTGGACGTCGGGCAGTTCGCGGTGGAACAGACTGTGCTGGGTGAAGCCGGCCTTGTTGACCGGGTAGGTCGAGCCGTCCAGCGTGTTGCCGTCGATGTCGATCTTGACCAGTGTCGAGGCGGTGACCTCGCTGAAATGCAGGCCGTAAGGATTGATCAGAAAAGCATCGTCCTCTCCGGGCACCTTGAGGGTGATATGATTGAAGATCATCTCGTCCCAGCCGAGATAGGCAAAAATCCGGTAGCAGGCGGCAAGCCGCTGGCGGGCCTGCCATTCTTCTTCGCTGCAGCTCGATTGCACATTGATCGCGGTGGCCATTTTTCTCTCCTCGAATCGACTTTCATGGTCTCTGTGCATCAATCTATAGCAAAGGCTCGAAAAGACGAATCCAAAGCTCTCGCCATTTGCGCATTGAATCGCGTAAAAGCTTGCCTCGGTGCCGAGATATTGATAGGCGACCCGAGATTGAAGCAGGTTGATTCTGCTGCAAACCCTTTTTTATGGCTTTTACACCAATATAGGCCG
>TARA_R110001599_G_scaffold107938_1_pt1 | contig 17305 bp, 17 predicted proteins | sample TARA_R110001599 | Tara Oceans TARA_R110001599 (sample SAMEA4398360) | marine metagenome | biome: Polar Biome; feature: [MES] marine water layer (ENVO:01000295) within the mesopelagic zone...; material: water (ENVO:00002006), including particulate matter (ENVO:01000060) such... | reverse complement strand
CCTTGTTTGGGGTATGCAACGCCGGCCGTGGTAGGTCATCCGAAGACGTAGAAAGCGATCTTGTTGCCATCCGGGTCACGCACGTAGGCGCCGTAGAACATGTCCGGTATACGTTGCCCCGGCTCGCCGTCGCAGCTGGCGCCCAATGCAATCGCCTTGTGATAGAGCGCGTCAACGGTTTCCTTGGTGCCGCCATTGATCGCAAACATGTTGCCGTTTCCGGGGTCCGGGGCATCACCGTTGAAGGGGACGCAGACGGCCAGCATGGGCTGATCCGTTCCGGTGCCGAAAAAGGCAATGCGATCCATATCCATGGTCATCGTGGCGCCCAGGTCGGCCAGCAGGTCTCCATAGAAGTCCTTGGCTTTGGCCATGTCGTTTACGCCGATGGTGATATATCCAATCATGTGGTGTCTCCTTGAGGGTGAGCGGCTATAAGCGGCCGGGCAACAGGATAGCCGAAATCGTGCAGACGGCCCATGCCCCCGGCTTTTCAATCTGCGCTATGATGACGGGCACAACCCTCGCAGGTACAAGGAGACGTCATGCAAGGCCCGACAGGGATATACGGCAGCATCAGGGGCTTTCTGCTCAATGAACTGTGGCGGGTCGATCTCGAACAGCTCTCCAGTGTGCAGCGGTGGGCCTACAAATCCATACGCTTCCTGTTCGTGCTGGTGCGGGAGATTTCCCAGGGCCAGTTGACCCTGCGCGCCATGAGCCTGGTGTACACCACGCTACTTTCCATGGTGCCGTTGCTGGCCGTGAGTTTTTCCGTACTCAAGGCCTTTGGCGTACACAACCAGATTGAGCCGTTGCTTTACAACCTGGTGGCGCCGTTGGGCGACCAGGGGCACGAAATAGTGCTCAACCTGCTGGATTTTGTCGAGAACATGAAGGTGGGGGTGCTGGGCTCCGTGGGTCTGGCCCTGCTGTTGTACACCGTGGTGTCGCTGATCCAGAAAGTCGAAGTATCCTTTAACTATGTCTGGCGGGCGAAGTCCTCGCGCCCCATTTCCCGGCGTTTCAGTGACTATCTCAGTGTGATCATGGTCGGGCCGGTGCTGGTTTTTTCTGCCATGGGCCTCACCGCGTCCATGATGAACAGCAGCATCGTGCAGGCCGTATTGAACATTGAGCCATTCGGCAGCCTGCTGGTGCTGCTCTCGCGCCTGATCCCTCTGCTGCTGGTGATTCTCGCGTTTACCTTCGCTTACGTGTTTGTGCCCAACACCCGGGTCAGTTTCGGCTCGGCATTTGTCGGCGGCGTGGTCGGAGGGACGCTGTGGCAGGCATCCGGGCTGGTATTTGCCGAATTTGCGGCGGGTTCTACCAAGTACGCGGCCATCTATTCCGGTTTCGCCATCCTGATCATGTTCATGATCTGGCTTTACGTCAGCTGGTTGATTCTGTTGATAGGGGCGCAGGTGGCGTTTTACCACCAGTACCCCGAGCGCATTCGTCTCTCCGACCAGCGTGTGGCCCTGAGTGGTCGCTTCCGTGAGCAACTGACCCTGCTGGTGATTTTCCAGATTGCCCGGGCGTTTGTGAGCAAGGCGCCTCCCATGACGGTGGATGCGCTTTCCGACGCACTCCAGGCGCCGCCCGATCGCGTGGGCGAGGCGGTGGAATTGCTGGCGAGCCGCGACCTGCTGGTAGAGACCAGCAGCGAGCCGCCCGAATACCTGGTGGCGCGTGACCCGGCAACAGTCACGATTACCCAGCTGCTGCGTGCGATCCGCAGCCCGAATGAGGAACAGGCGCTGATGGAGCGGCGTGTTGTATCAACCGCCGCGGTGGATGAGCTGCTGACGGGTATCGACGAGGCCGTGAGCGTCCAACTCGGTGAGCGTACCCTGCGCGATTGTGTGGTGCCTGACGCGTAGCGGCCGGTGTGTGCCGGGCAGCTGGCTCATTCGCCGACCACATTCGCGTTCACGATGTAGTCCAGCAGCGGGTAATGCGTGAACACGTAGTCGGCGCCGCCCTGCTCCAGTGGCCCCTGACGGCCGTGGCGCATGCCGCCACCCGCGTTGTTGCCGTACAGCGGGTACAACCGCTCCACCACGTCCATGCCGGTAACCACCTCGCCAAAGGGCGCGAAGCCCTCTTCATCCAGCTGCGCGTTGTCGCCGAGGTTTATGTACACCTGGGTTGAGCGCGTATCCGGCCCGGTCATGGCGAACGCGACGCGGCCGATCGTGTTACTGGCTTTTGCGGGGTCGTCGGTCAACGTGATCGCCTTCCACGCTGCTGTCACGGCGGGGTAGGGGCTGAGCCCGAACTGGGCGATATACCCGGGCATAACCCGGTTGATGTGCACACCGTCATAAAATCCATTGCTCACCAACTGGTAGAAGCGGTCTGCGCCCCGGGGTGCCCACTCGCGGTGCACCTGTACCGTAAAGGCACCTTCGGTGGTGACAAAGCGGGCCTGAAATTCCGCGGGTGCTTTAACGTCCCAGGCACTGTCCGTTGTGTCCAGCAAGACCGCTGGGGGGGCTTCTTCGCGTGGTGCCTCCGGCGCCGTGGCCGCCAGGAGCTGCGCCAGATAGGGGCCCCAGATGGTGGGCCGTGAGTGCGTGCTGTGGCCGCGCGTCATGTCGGTTATCGGCAATACCACGGCGCGGGCACCGGGGATGCGCGCGGTTTCGCGCTCCAGAATGCCGAGTTCCGGTGGGTTCACCTGGTCGTCTGCGGAGTTGATGGCCAGCAACGGGGCCTGTATTTTCTCCAGATGCGGTGCAGGGTTGTAGAAGCGCGAGGCATCAAACGCGTAGATGAGGTCGTTGGCATCAATGCGCGAGCGGTAGCGTTCCACCAGCGTGTCCATCAATGCCTCCGCGGATTCCCGGGTAGGGGCCTGCAGTTGGTACTGCAGCGGGCTGGACACCATGAACAGCAGGCCGTACATGGCTTCCTTCAGGCCCGGGGGCTGTTCCTCGTAATCACCACCGTTCCACGCCGGATCGTCAGTGACCGCGTCAATAATCATCTTGCGCGTCATGCGGTTGCGCCCGGCAATCTCCACCGGCAGGCTGGCCAGCGGCAGCAGTGCGTCCATGAACTGCGGGTACGTGTAGCCCCACACCCAGCTCATCATGCCCCCCATCGAGGTGCCGGTGACCAGGCGCAGATGGTCCACGCCCAGATGTTCCGTCAGCAGCCGGTACTGCGCCCGCACCATGTCATCGTAGGTGTACTTGGGGAAGCGCGCCCTGAGCCCATCACTGGGTTTGCTGGACAGGCCGTGGCCGATGGCATCGGGCAGGATGATGTAATAGCGGCTGGCGTCCAACAGCTGCCCCTCGCCAAACAGTACGCCGGCGAAATGGTCGCTGAGAAACCCGTCGCCGCTGCCCGTGGTGCCGTGCATGATCAATACCGCGTTTTCCACGCGGCCATCGTCGCCACGGCGTGGGCTGCCCAGTGTGTAGTAGTGCTGACGCAGGTCGAGCACAGAGCCATCATCGAACGTGAAGTCTTCCAGCACCTTGCTGTCGGCATGGTGGTCGAGCCCGTCATTGACCGCAAGGCTGGCGGGTGCGAGCAGTAGCACGGCGAGTGTGACCAAGGCCTTGGTGTAAGTGCGAACCATGGATATTTACTCCTGTCGGGGCTGATCGTGAGAGCTTTCAGGCAGGCTGTAATAATACCGCTTCTGTGAGGTGTTCGCTGCTTGTTTAGTCGCCGGGTCGAGCGCACTATTTGCGCGTCTCACCCCGATCACCTAATGTACTTGGGTAACCGGCAGTTACCCGCAGAGGAGTAAAGCGACGATGACGTTAACTCAACCCCGATGGTGGCGGTTCGCTGCCCCCGTATTCGCTGGCAGCGTTTTGATGATGGTCCAGGGCTGCAGCAGCACACCACGTCCCGAGGGGGAACTGGCCAGCGCACGCACCGCCGTGGTCAGCGCTGAGAATAACGAGGCGGCCGCGCATGCGCCGGTGCCGATGGATCGGGCAAAAGAGAAGTTGCGCCGGGCACAGGTCGCCATGCAGCAGAAGGATTATGCGGAGGCAAAGCGCTTGTCTGACGAGGCTGCCGCGGACGCCGAGTACGCGCAGGCCTTTGCCAGCAAGACGCGTGCAGAAACTGCCCTCAGCGAGCTGGAATCGAGCATTGAGGCATTACGCAGCGAAATTGAGCGCAGTCAGCGCAACTGAGCGCTACCTATCCGATAGCAGGAGATATCATGAACGTATTATCGGTTTTAAAAGTGGGTGCGCTGGTTGCGGCCTCGGCGATGTTGGTGGCCTGTGGCGGTTTACAGAAGAACCAGGCGCTGCTGGATGCGGAGGCAAGCTACAACACGGCGAAGCAGAACGAGACAGTTTTGCGCTACGCTGGGCCGGAGTTGCAGCGGGCAAACAAGGCACTCGAATCCGCGGCGGTCGCAACATCGGAAGAGGATATGACGTCGCTGGCCTATGTTGCCAAGGTGCGTACCGACACGGCGGTCGCCATCGCTGACCGCAAGGCCGCGAGCGAGAAGCTGAAGTCGCTGGGCAAAACCAAGGACCAGATCCTGTTGTCGGCCCGCGAGGCCCAATTGGACGCCCGTGAAGCAGAGCTGCAGCGCTCTCAGGCAGATGCAGACTCGCTGCGCAGGGAACTGCTCGCACTGCAGGCCGTGAAAACGGAACGCGGTATGGTCATGACATTGGGTGATGTGCTCTTTGCCACAGCCAAGGCGGACCTGCAGCCGGGCGCCGACAGTACCATCCAGCGGCTGGCCGGTTTTCTTGAGGAATACCCGGAGAAAACCGTCTTGATTGAGGGCTTTACCGACAGTACCGGCGGGGCCGATTTCAACCAGGGTTTGTCAGAGCGGAGAGCGCTGTCGGTGCGCCAGGCGCTGGTCAATGCAGGGGTCAGCCCTGAGCGTATCAGCACCGAAGGTTTCGGCATGTCCCGTCCTGTGGCGGACAATGCGACGGCGGAAGGGCGGCAGATGAACCGTCGCGTGGAAATCGTGATTCAGGACTGATTCTTCTGACGCCGTCTGGCAGTCATCGCTTCGACACTCCGAGTCGGGGCGATGACGGGTTCGTTTCATGAGCTCATTCTGATATGCGGGTAAAACGCAGGCGTAGAGCGTTGGCGATCACGCTGACGGAAGACAACGACATCGCCGCTGCCGCAAAGATGGGCGATAGCAGAATACCAGAGACAGGGTAGAACAGGCCTGCGGCAATCGGAATGCCTGCTGAGTTGTAAACAAAGGCGAAGAAAAGATTCTGGCGTATGTTGCGCATAGTCGCGAGAGACAATCGTCGAGCCTCAACGATGCCCATCAGGTCGCCTCGCAGTAGCGTAATACCGGCACTTTCAATAGCCACATCGGTGCCGGTGCCCATGGCAATGCCCACATCTGCCGTGGCCAATGCCGGTGCATCGTTTACGCCGTCACCGGCCATCGCCACAATCCGGCCTTCTTCCTGCAGAGCCTCCACAATCCTGCCCTTGTCCTCTGGCAATACCTCCGCGTGCACCTCATCAATACCCAGTTTTCGGGCGAGGGCCTCGGCTGAGATACGGTTGTCGCCGGTCAGCATAACCACGCGAATCCCTTCTTTCTGCAAAGCAGAAATCGCGGCTCGAGTGGTCAACTTGACGGGGTCGGCGATCGCCAGCAAACCGGAAATTTTGCCGTCAACGGCGGCAAAAATGACTGTGGCACCGTCTTCGCGCAGCTCGTCAGCCAGCGCATCGAAGTCAGCGGTATCGATACTGGCTGACGCCATCAACAGCCGATTGCCGACCAGTACTGTGCGCCCGTCTAATTTTCCGGTTACGCCTTTCCCGTTGGGGGAGTCGAAGCCTTCGGCATCCGGCAGCGCCAACGCCATAGCCTTGGCTTTTTCGAGAATGGCGTGGGCCAGCGGGTGCTCGCTGCCTTTTTCCAGGCCGCCGACAAACCGCATCAGTTCTTGCTCGCTGAACCCCGCAGCTGGAACCAGCCGGGTGACCTGGGGTTTGCCTTCTGTCAGGGTGCCTGTCTTGTCCACGACCACGGTGTCCACTTTCTCCATCCGCTCCAGCGCTTGCGCATTGCGAATGAGCACACCGTTTTGAGCGCCGCGGCCGACACCCACCATGATCGACATAGGGGTGGCGAGGCCCAGCGCGCAAGGGCAGGCGATGATCAACACGCTGACCGCCGCGATTAGGCCGAAAGCCATCGGCGGGGTGGGGCCAACAAGTGACCATACAACAAAGGCCAGCATAGCGATGACGATGACGGCGGGCACAAACCAGCTGGCCACCTTGTCCGCCAGGCCCTGGATTGGGGCGCGGCTGCGCTGGGCACTGGCGACCATCTGCACAATTTGCGACAGCATGGTGTCTCGCCCAACCTTGTCGGCACGCATCACAAAACTGCCCTGTTGATTAATGCTGCCACCAATCACTGGGTCACCCTGTTTTTTGACCACCGGGAGTGGCTCGCCGGTCACCATGGATTCATCCACATTGGAACCGCCTTCCAGCACTTCACCGTCCAGCGGCACCTTGTCGCCGGGCCGCACGCGCAAACGCTCCCCGACCTTGACCTGATCCAGCGGCACATCGGATTCGTCGCCGTCATCACTCAAGCGTCTGGCCGTCTTGGGCGCCAGGTCCAGCAGCGCCTTGATTGCGCCCGAGGTTTTCTCCCGGGCCCGTAATTCCAGCACTTGCCCGAGTAGCACGAGCACGACGATCACGGCGGCCGCTTCGAAATATACTGGCACGGCGCCGTTATCCAGCCGGAAAGCGCCTGGAAACACCTGGGGAGCCAAAGTTGCGACCAGGCTGTAGATCAGGGCCACGCCGGTGCCGATGGCGATTAGCGTGAACATGTTCAGGTTCCGGCTGACCAGGGATTTCCAGCCTCTGACAAAAAAGGGCCAGCCACACCAGAGCACCACGGGTGTGGCCAGGACCAGTTGAATCCAGCTGGACACCTGCACAGGCACAATGTGGCTGAGACCGGTCAGGTGTCCGCCCATTTCCAGCACGAGCACCGGTAGTGTGAGTACGAACCCTATCCAGAGGCGTAGGGTCATGTCCTTGAGTTCTGCTGAGGGCGCATCGTCAAGGCTGACCTGCTCGGGCTCAAGGCCCATGCCGCAGATAGGGCAATCGCCGGGACCCTGCTGGCGAACCTCCGGGTGCATAGGGCAGGTGTATATGGCCCCCGGGGCGGCGGCCTCCTTCTGCCTTGGGGCATCACTCAAGTATTTTTCCGGTTCCTCTTCGAACCGGGATTGGCAGCGCGTGGAGCAGAAGTACCAGGTTTTGCCGCGGTGCCGACTGCTCTGTCCCGCCGTACGCGGGTCCACTGCCATGCCGCATACCGGGTCCTTAGCCGATTGGCCTTCCTTGGTCCTGCCTACGTGGTGACTGTGGGTATGTGCGTTTGTCTGCTCAGTCATGCTGATTCCCCTTCATTTTTTGCCACCGGAGTAACGTGATAACACATCAGTGGTCGTGCGCTTGCGACGTCCTCTCATCAGATTGCGCGGATTTCGCAGAGGTCTTCAGGAATAGTGTTTCGGCTACCGCAATAGTGATCATTGAGGCAACCGCTACACCGATTACGAAGGGGTCAGTATTGATTTTTACCCACATGAAACCACCCAGCACCAACACGTCGAGCGCAATGGCCGTTGCGGGCACCCAGCGGTTGGCTTTCACGTTCTCGCGCAGGTAGCGGATGACGCCCCAATGGATGGCGATGTCCATGATCAGGTAAAAAATGATGCCAAGCGCAGCGATCCGCGAGAGGTCAAAGAACGCGGTGAGCACCAGCCCTAGCACCACGGTGTAGACCAGAGTGTGCTTTTGAATGCTGCCCGACATACCGAAGTGGCTGTGCGGGACCAGGTTCATTTCCGTCAGCATCGCCAGCATTCTGGACACCGCAAAGATACTGGCCAGAATGCCGCCAGCGGTAGCCATCATGGCAATGCCCACCGTGAACCACACACCGTATTCGCCCAGTACCGGCCGTGCGGCCGCCGCGAGAGAGTAGTCCTGCGTCTCAATAATGTCGGCGAGGGAAAGATTACTCGCAACCGCAAAGCCAACGAGAGTGTAGATCACCACGCACGCCGCAATGGAAATCACAATGGCGCGGCCCACGTTCCGTTTCGGGTTCTCCACTTCCGAGCCGCTGTTGGTAATGGTCGTGAAGCCCTTGAATGCCAGAATCCCCAGTGCGGTCGCGCCGAGGAAATTGCCAACGGTGCCTGCCTCCCCAGGGCTTGAGAAGTCTACGGCGAGATTGTCGGCAATCCAGACACCCGTCAGACCTATCAGGAGAATACCGGCAATCTTTATCACGCCAATGACGGAAGCCACACCCTGCACCAAGTGATTCCCGGAGAGGTTGACGACGAAAGCGGCAAGAATGAGTGCGACGCCGAGAATGGGCACCATCAGGCCGCTCTCATCGCCACCGAAAAGCTGCATGGTATACGCGCCAAACGTGCGTGCAAGAAAGCTCTATGCGATCACCATGGAAAAATACATCAGCAGAGCGTTGAAGGCCGTTGGTAGCCGGTCACCGTAGGCTTTTTGCAAGTACATGCCAATGCCGCCTGCCGACGGATAGGTATTGGATATCTTGATGTACGAGTAAGCGCTGAAGGAGACGACCACCGCTGCTGCCAGAAACGCCAGCGGAAAGAGGACGCCGGTCATTTGAGCCATCTGTCCGGTCAATGCGAAGATGCCGGCACCGATCATGACGCCAGTGCCCAGCATCACCGTTCCCGGCAGGCTGAGGCTCCCTTCTTTGTACTGCGTTGTTCTATCGTCTTCTTTGACCATAATATTCTCCGGTTGTCTGTTTGCACATTGAGTTGCTTGGAACCCCGTGCGAATTCTGACCTGAGCTTATTGAATTGCAGCTGACACCTTATTCGAGGTACTAAGGTTACACAATTGAAGTATGTAGACGATGACAGCGGAGGTGGAGGCATGCGTGTAATCGCGTGGAAGAGAGTGCAGGGGCTATTGGCCGGGATACATTGCCCCTGACCCGCATCAATAGTGGAGGGTTTCATCAATGCTATAGGCCCGATGGAAAGTGACTGTCTTCTTTCGATCAAGGACGCAGATTTTTTAAGTGACGTTTTAAAGTTCAAGACTGCGGGCTCTCTAAATACTATTAAAGCGAGGCACACACTGCTTTATCTCAACTAAATACGACAGATTGTTTGTGGCGTGTTTAAATATTCTTGTGGCATTGGACACCAGCGAAGAAGCGGGCGAGGTTCTCGATGCAGCCACACGCCTTGTGCGCGGCAAAGACGTGCAAATAACTATTGTGAACGTGATAAAGCCATTAATAGGCTTCTATAAAGACATGCTTCCCATGATGGGCGATCGGGACACTACTAAATCACAAGCAATCAACCAGGCTTCGATCTCGCTGAAGACTTTGGCAGACGATAAGGGAATTGAGCCGAAATCTATCGATATAATTCTCGGGAGTCCGGCAGCCGAAATTCGACGTAAGGCAGAGGAGATCAACGCTGATGTCATCGTTATGGTAACTCAAGGCAATTACGGTCTCGGGCGACTTTTGGGTTCAAACGCCAACGGCGTCCTGTATGGCGCGACCCGTGATCTGCTGGCGATGAAAATTCAAGTCGAGTCTCTATAACGTAACTAACACGGACGTTAGGGGATTCCACGCGAATTCTGGCGGCGCGGGCGCTAGGGATGAAGCCGTCAAGACTCTGGACAGGGATTGTTCATCGTTCTATGCCACGAGTAACTACTCGTAGATCATTTCGATTACAGATCCAGCAGGCCCACGTCTTGGGCGGCGCTAAAGCGCTGGAGACTGTCTTTATAGGGGCTGGGATTCCTTGGGTGGAATACCTCCTCGTTGTTTTGGAGCACGGCATGTACAAGCTCTCTCGAATTTCTATCTGTTAAGCGCCGCAAAAAGGCTAGTGTGGATGCTACTCATTGGCGCTATTTGCATCCTTAGTGCGAGCTCAGTCGTTAAAGTTGAGTTCCTGAAAAGCCAGACGCTGACTTCCCGCTTGTATGGCAATACGCCATCTTTGCACGGCGCCCTGTTTTATTGAAAGCTCCGTCCTTCGCCCACCTCTTCGTGCGTTATGCCATCGCGAATATGATAGATGCGCTTGAACGTGGGTATGATTTTCTCGTCATGGGTGACAACGATAATGGCCGTTTCCAGCTTACGCGCCATATCATTCAGAATACGCACCACGGCCATCGCGCGTTCACTATCTAGCGGGGCTGTAGGTTCATCGGCCAGAATGACGGGTGGGCGATTGACCAACCCACGCGCGATAGATACCCGCTGTTGTTCGCCGCCGGACAATTGTGAAGGCATGGCTTGCGCGCGGTGTTGCACGTCGAGAGCAGTGAGTAGCTCGAGCGCTCTGGCGCGGGCTTCAGCGTTCGGCACGCCGGCCAGCATCGGCAGCAGTGCGATATTGTCCGTCGCATCCAGAAACGGAATCAGGTAGGGCGCCTGAAACACAAAACCGATTTTGTCGCGCCGCAGTGCGCGCAGATCGCGAACCTTCCAACCGTTATCGTAGATTACTTCCTCACCCAACGTCATGCGACCAGCCGTTGGCTCAATGACCGCGCCCAGGCACTTGAGCAGTGTGCTCTTGCCCGAGCCGGAAGGGCCTATTAACCCGACCACTTCACCAGGCGCCACTAGCATGGTGACGTCTTTCAGGGCATGGACCGCCGTGCTGCCCTCACCATAGATTTTACTGATACCTTCGATACGGATCCCCTTGCGGCTCATCGCATCATCCTATCGCTTCGGCCGGGTCGATCTTGAGCGCCATCCGTATGGCGACAAGGCTTGCCAGGATGCAGATCGCCAGCACGGCAAAAAAACCGGCCACGGAATCCATGGGTGTAAGCAGTACGTATTTTGGAAAAATCGGAGCCGAGAATGTGGCGCTGATTTTGCCCACCACAAAACCGATCAGGCCCAAGGCGAGTGATTGCTGCATGATCATCGCTGCGATGGTCCGGTTGCGGGTGCCGATCAATTTAAGGACTGCGATTTCACGTATCTTATCCATGGTCAGGGAATAGATGATGAAGGCCACGATGGCGGCGCTGACGATGGCAAGAATCACCAAAAACATGGCGATCTGCCGGGCGGATGTGGCGATCAGTTTGCCGACCAGTATTTCCTCCATTTGGGTACGGGTGTAGACCGTCAATCGCTTCCAGCGTCGGATAGACTCTGCCACCTCGGCCGGGGCATAGCCTTGTTTTAGCGTGACCAGTACGGCATTTACAGACGCGTTAGTGCTTTGCGAAGCGATCACGGTATCGAGCAGGCCTGGTACGCCAGGGCGATTGAATGCCGGATTGGCGGCGCTGCGACGGCGGCTTTGCCAGATGGCATCATTGTCTTTCAGGAACTGTGCTTCCTGTGCATCTTTGAGCGGAATGAATACCATCGGATCGCCGCTGGAGGAGACCATGCGCCGCGTTAGCCCTACTACGGTGTAATGGTTGCGACGAATGCTCAGGCGATCGCCGAGTTGGAAGCCGGTGGCTATGTCAGTGACTGCCTCGTAGTGACCGCGCGTTATCTGGCGCCCGGCGATGAGATGCGGCGGCCAGCCAGGGGTTGCGCCCAAATCGCCGGGCGCGATACCCACCACCAGGCTACGGACATCATGTCCGTCATGACCTACCTGCATGGTCAGGTAGGTCACGTTTGCTGCCCGCGCCACGCCGGCGATGCTCAACAACGCACGATAGACATCATCGTTGACGCTGGAGGGTTCGGCGTAAGGGCCCAGCGTGCCTTTCTGCACAACCCAAAGGTCGGCTCCGCTGTTATCCAGCAAGGCTTTGCCATCAGCCACCATGCCTCGATACACCCCCGCCATGATCAGTGTGACGCCGATCAACAGTCCCAAACCTATGCCCGTAAAGACGAACTTTCCCCATGCATGGAGAATGTCGCGGCCGGCAAGGCTGATCATTCTGATGCACCCGGAATGTTCTGGACAACGTGGATACGGCTCCGGGCAGTCAGCGTCTTTTCGCTGTACAGCACAATCGTGTCGCCGCTACTGAGTCCGTCTTGTATCTGAACGCGCCCATCGAGATCAGTCACGCCAAGCGCCACCGGCGTGAAGTGCAGGTCACTCCCTACCACCTGCCATACGCCTACCTGATCGCCTTTACGTAACAAGGCGGCGTTGGGGATTACGGCAGTGGCGGGAAGTGCGGGAAGATCGATGGTGACTTCGGCCAGTTCACCGACGGGTGGCAGGCGTGCCGGCAGGCGGTTGAAAACGACCTTGGCGAGTGCTTCTTCCGTCACGGTATCGGCGATGGGTTCCACGCGGAAAACACGACCTTGCAGCGTGTGGCCGCGGCGTGAACGCAGGGTGATATACGCCTGCAAGTCGGCGGAAAGGCCTGATGCACTGATCTGGTCGAGGCGTGTGTTTATCCACAAACTCGTGGGGTCGATTATTTCCACCACGGTCTGCCCGGCAACGATTGTGGTGCCGGGATCGGCACTGCGCACCGTGATCAACCCGTCCGCTGGCGCGATCAGTCGCAGATCGGTTCTTTGCGCCACCAATGCGGCGTTGTCGTGTCGGCCGCGGGCAACGTTGTCTCGGGCCGCGGAGAGGTCGGCATCGGCAACTTGCAGCGCCTGCCGCGTAGCGGTGAGCGATTCCTCGCTCGTCAGGCCCTCTGTAAATAACTGCGTATAGCGCTGCGCCTGGGTTTGTGCATAAGCGTGCCGGGCTACGGCCGCGCGCAAAGCTGATTCCGCGCCGCGCAAAGCCGATTGCTGGGCAAGAATACGCTCATCCAGATCGATTGGCTCCATTTCTCCGACGACCTGTCCCGCCTGCACCCGGTCGCCCACATCCACATCCAGACGTTGCAGCCGTCCGGCAAAGGTCGGCCCCAGCTTATAGGTATAGCGAGCCTCCACGGTGCCGATCCCAAAAAGCGCCGGTTCGATGCCACGAGACTCCACGGTCACTAGCGTGACCGCTACCGGTGCCAGGGGGCCAGAGCGCAAACCAACATAGATAAACAATGCCAGTAGCGGAATGATGACCACCAATAGCCCCAGCGTGCGATTTTTCAGGTGCAGACGTTTCACAGTGTGCTCCCGATACCGCGACGATAAATGGCGAACACGCCGGGAGCCTGGCGGCGCATAGCGGCAACATCACCGGCCAGCAGGGATTGCATAACCAGCCCCTGAATGGTGCCGATAAATAGCGTGGCGGCGGCGGTAGCATCCACAGCAACAGCCAATTCACCCTGGGTCTTGCCTTCGTCAATCAGCTGCTGCAAACGTACTGCGTAGCGCGCCAGGAGAGTTTGCACCATGCGTTTGGCTGGAGTCATATCGGCGCGTTGCAGTTCGCCGAACATCATCCGTGGCACACCGGGATGTTCGATCACGAAATTGATATGGCTCATAAACATAGCTTCCATTGCCGCAAGTGGCGATGCAACGTCCCGCACAGAGTGATCGATTCGGTCCAGCAGACGCTCGCTGACCCACTCCATTACCGCGAGCCAGATGGCCTCCTTGTTGGGAAAGTGCCGAAACAAGGACCCTTGCGTTACGCTCATGTGTTTGGCGATCGCGGCCGTTGTAATCTCACTCGGGTTTTGCGCGCCGGCCAAATCAATAACAGCCTTGACTGTTACGGAGCGTCGCTCTTCAGCAGGCAGGTGCTTGGCGCGGGTTTGCATTTCTCTCGCCTCCGATAAGATAGTAATCAATTACTATCTTATCGGAGAGTGAGGATTTTGCAAGCCATGGTTCACGGTTAGTAGGTATCTTCCAGATAGCGACCGGATTTCTTCAAGGTGGCAACGTCCAACGAAAGCGGCGCCAATAGGGTATCCATCGCGGTGGCAACGTCATTGCCCATTTGTCGCCCGCCACACACAAGAATCTGTGCGTTGGCGTTGATCAACGTGCGAATCAGCACAGCGTCTTCCCTAAGTTTGTCTTGCACATAGGCAGGCTGAACGCCTCGTGAGAATGCAACGTGTAGCCGTGAGAGCCGCTTATCTGCCAGGCACGAGTGCAGTTCTTCTTCGTACAAGAAATCCGACGCCGGGAGGCGACCTCCCCAGTAGAGGTGCATCATGCGGTGCGCCGTGTTGTCGCGAATGAACCCCATTAGAGGACCGATGCCCGTGCCAGCGCCAATGAGCAGGATAGGGCACTTGCCCTTGGGAGGTTTGAAACGTGAATTCTTCTCGATAAAGCCATCTACACACTCACCGAGTGACAGGTTGTATAGGTAGGTTGAACACAGTCCGTGTTCCTGACGCCTGACGCAGATTTCCAGCACACCGTCCTTGCTTTTCGAGGCCAGGGAGTAAAATCGGGGGGCGTTGTTGCCCGGAGGCAGAATGCCGACCAAGTCTCCGGCTGCGAACGCGGGCAGCGACTCCCGCGGTGCCGCGGACTTGAACCTCAGTACACAGGTGTGCGCATTCACCAGGGTGCCGTAGTCTTCTCGCGCATACAGAATCAGTGGTTTTGTGGTGCGAGGCACTGGTGTGTAGCGCAGGGACAGTGGCATCTCCAGCGCTGTTCCAAGTGCAACACCCCAACGTTCGAAGGAAGATGCGGACTGTCGATCGACGTGTTCGGTAGGAAGAATTTGCGGCCACATTCGTTGTAACAGGGCCTCACTAACAAGGTCTGCAAACGCGCAAAAATTCCCGAACTGGCGATCACCGAACCCCAGAATTGCCCAAGGTGGTGCGAATGCCGCCGGCATTTTCTCCAGCTTGTGTATAAACTGATTGGCAGACGCCGGTGCGTCTCCATCCCCATAGGTGGAAGTCAGAATTAGCAAACGGCGCGCCTTGGGGTAGCGGTCTGCCAGCCGGTTCATGGGGGCAACGTGGACCCTGCAGCCTGCCACTTGCATTCCTTCCGCCAGCGACTTGGCAAAGCCCCAGGTGGTGTTAGTCTCTGAGCCCACCAGCACGATGGTGTCGGCCTCGTGTCTTGAAGTATTGCCTTGCATCCTCGGCATCGCGCGGCGACGCTGCCACCAGATCAGCGCGCCAGTGATGGCCAGCACGGGCACCGTCAAAGCGCCGAGGCCCAGGATCAGGCCAAGCCACCAGTAGGCTTCGCCGGTATGCAATTCCATGATCAAGGTTTGCACTGTGGCAGCTCTGCCGTAATCGGCATAGGATAGCCACTCGCCAGTGGCTTGATCTATATACCCGGAACCCTGGTGGGTGCGCAGCGAATAGACGTCGGAAGGATTATCCGGGAACGGAAATATCAACTGATGCAGGTCCATCAGGTCGACTTGCTGTAGCGCGTGCAGGGACCCGATGGGGGCTGGGGCCGTGCCCGCTACCGCCTGTGGAAAATCCGCTTCCCGCTCATCGACCCCGGTTAGCAATTCGAACCGTAGTGCTGACATCCAAACGCCAGTCATCGCTGAAAGCAATAACCCGAGCGCCGCTGCGCGAGCAAGCTCGGTGTGCAGCCGCGGGTTGATGTTGACGGTCCCAGAGCCGCGAATCGGGGCGAAGAGTTTGCCCCACCCTCCCGCACGCGAGGCCAATAGAAAGAGGCCAGAAACGCACATAAAGACCATGATGAGCGCGCCAACGCCGGCGGCAGCTCGTCCGCGGTCGTCCCACAGAAAAGCCCGGTGAAGGTCCGTTATCCAGGAGAAAAAGGGCGACGGCGCGTAGGTGGTTACCAGGTCGCCCGTCACCGGGTTTATCAAATCAGCACCGGAATTACCGTCCTGTGTGAAGTACACCAGTACAGCTCCCGAAGGCAGGCGCTCGATTTGCTCGATGCCAGAGTAGGCGAGCGAGGCCTTCTGGGCGACTTCGGCAACACTGACTTCACCCCGAGCAGGGACTGTGGCGGCGGATCGCTCGAGCGCCGGCTGCAAAGAGAGTATGGCGCCACTTGTGGCGAGCACGACCAGAAACAGCGCCGCAAAAAGTCCGGGCAATGAATGCAGGCGACGGAGCATCGCTACTTGCTCTGAGTTTGTAGCGTTACAGAGTGTAGCTTAGTGTTTTGACATAACCGCGACCGGTTACGGGCCTGCCTGCCCCCTCACGTGTCAAAGCCACTTCCGCATCGATGCGATTCTCGCGCTGATCTTCGACCGCACTGTCTACGCGTATCAGATACCCTGTGTCGATCAGTGCCTCATCGATGTCGACCTTCACGGTCAAGCTGTCACCGCTGCTGACACTGGCACCTGTCATGCCGTCATATTCCGAACGTTGCATGCCGCTGCCTCGCGCCCAGTCCAGCAGGTGCCTGTAATATTTACTTTTGCCGCCCGCTACCCAGAGTGTTCGGGCATACTTGCCGTCTGCATCGGTGAGATAAATCGCCAGATACGCGTCGTTCCCTCGATAGGTATTCAGGGCAGTAGTGATGGTGACCTCAGCTGCCTGTGCCAGGTTCGACAGACACAGGGTTAGCATCAATCCTGTTGTTGCGAATAATCTCTTCATGGATAGTCCCCCTTGGTGGTCGATGTTTATTGCGACTAATGCCGGGATTCATGGTCTTTTCGCTGTCCCTTTCGTTCTTTGCGCCCCGATCCTTTGTGATCGTCGTCCTCTACTTCAAATTCCTGCAGTGTCAGATCAGCAGGTGCGTAGACGGCTTCGACGCGACGGCCTTGATCGTCTATCGCGCGCACTTGGTAACAGCCGTCATCAATGCGGATACGTTTTACAACCCACCCCTGGCCCTCGAGGGCCTTTTTTAACACTTCGCGCGACTGCCAAGTGTCGATCGGGTCTCTGCAGTCTTCGTCCGCGAGAGAGCTTTTCGTAATCAGAGTGAGGCTGATGACAAAGGCCAGAAAAATCCAGGCATTTATGAATGGGGGTAGGTGGCTTTTCATGCCGCTCTCCTGATAGGCAAGCGCGGAGTGCCAGTGACTCATTCATAATAGCAGGAATTTCCATTGGCCCTGTACCCGTTTGCGTCGGGTATTGGCACTTCCCGAGGCAAGAATGGCGGGACTCCGATAACCAGTTGGTGAGGTGATGGCTCGAAGAGCATACGGATTTAGAAATTTTGAGAACTACCGATTGCGCGTCTTGGGGTAGAGCCCAAACTGTCACCTATCGGCCGAGAATAGACATTTGTAGTACCTGAGACATAACTTACAGCATATACCGGAGCGCCGGCCGCCGGAGACATGGTTTACACCTTTAGGTATTTGGGAGACGCCCAAATGCCCTGGAAAGAGTGTAAGCCAATGGATGAACGCCTTAA
>TARA_R110001599_G_scaffold353271_1_pt1 | contig 17307 bp, 15 predicted proteins | sample TARA_R110001599 | Tara Oceans TARA_R110001599 (sample SAMEA4398360) | marine metagenome | biome: Polar Biome; feature: [MES] marine water layer (ENVO:01000295) within the mesopelagic zone...; material: water (ENVO:00002006), including particulate matter (ENVO:01000060) such... | reverse complement strand
AGTAAAAACAGGTTCATTGCTCGTTCAGGTTTAGTTGTAAATCAAAAACAGCCTTCACACGCTGATCATGCGTAGCGATAATCAATGAAGCATTGTTATTTTCAGCCTGCTCTTTCAACAGCTGAATTACACTGTTTGCATTGTCATCATCTAAACTTGCGGTAGGTTCATCGGCCAAAAGCACACGTGGCTTGTTCAACAAAGCCCTGGCGATGGTTACACGTTGCTGCTCTCCTTGGCTCAATTGCCGTACTTTAGAATTAAGTTTTTCACCCAAATTCAAGGTGTCCAAAACTTCCTTGATGCGTCCTTTATCTTGAGGAATTCCAGAAAAATACTGCGCCAGCAAAAGGTTGTCCTTTACGGTAAGTGCCGAAATCAAATGTGCTTTCTGAAAAACGAGACCAATGTTCTGACCTCTGTATTTGTCCATTGCAGTACCTGAAAGCTGATATAAATCGGTGTCGTCAATTAACACTTTGCCCTCAGCAGGTTTTAATAGTCCGCCAAGAATGTGGAGCAAAGTAGTTTTTCCGCTCCCTGACTTACCGAGAATCATCAGATGCTGCTTTTCCTTGATTTCCATGTGGGAAATGGACAGAATTCGCTTTTCTGAATATCCGAAATTTAGGTTTTCTATGGTGATCATATCCCTTTCAAAAATTCAAATGCTAAGTAACCAACTTGTGCCTTAAAACGGTAACCGATGGTGGAGTTTTGGCCAGAATAACCATTATAGCACTGCTTCGTTTTAATGAAAGTCATTCCCCTTTTGAATGTCTCGAATTTTTAAGAATAAATAATACCTTTACAGCTTACTCAAAATTGAAGATTTATATGTTGGATTTCTTTAAAAAGAAAAAAGACAAGGCGCCAAAACAGAAGAAGGGTTTCTTTAGAGAACTCTTTAATGACGTGCTTTTCGCGCTAATAGCGGTCACTATTATCCGAGGTCTATTTATCGAAGCCTATGCTATTCCTACAGGATCCATGGAGAACTCCATGCTTATTGGCGACCATCTTTTTGTCAGCAAATTGCATTATGGCGCTCGAACGCCTAAAACACCTATAAAATTTCCTTTGGCGCATCAAGACTTTTGGGGATCTGGTATTCCATCTTACTGGGATGGCATTCAACTTCCACAATACAGACTTCCTGGCTTTAGAAAAGTAAGAAGAGGGGAACCTGTAGTATTTAACTATCCACCAGACTTAAAATACCCAACTGACATTAAAACGTTTTACGTAAAGCGTTGCGTGGCCATTCCTGGTGATGTTTTAGAAGTAAGAGACCAACAAGTATACATCAATGGTGAGCCAATGGAGAATCCTCCACACATGCAAACCAGTTATTTCGTAGAAACTCAAAATGGAATTCACGCGAGATATATGCGGGAATTGGGCATTTCAGACTATACTGATGATAACCCAATGGACACTTATGCAACTACGGCCTCTCCCAATTATCAGTACAATGGGAAATTAGGTTTCTATATGAACACCAGCCAAGAACAGGCCGATGAACTGGCTAAACTGAATTTCGTTACTAGTGTTGAAAAAGTAGTTTACAGAAAAGGCGAGGGATACAATGCTTTCCCTGAGGCACAGCAATACTTAGGGGCGGAATACACCGCCTACAATCCAGTGACGGATTTTGGTTGGACAATCGACTTCTTTGGCCCTTTAACCATGCCTGAAGAAGGTCAAACCATACAGTTAACCCCCGAGAACGTAGATTTGTACCGTACTCCCATTGAGCATTACGAAGGGAATGACGATGTAGAAATTAGAGGAAGTGAAGTATTTATTGAAGGACAGAAAATTACTGAATACACCTTCAAGCAAGGGTATTACTATATGATGGGCGATAACAGACACAACTCTGAAGATTCACGCTCATGGGGTTTTGTACCCGCTGATCATATTGTAGGCAAACCCTTGTTCATTTTCTGGTCTGTGGATAGAACCAACCCAGAAGCTGGATTCTTCGAAAACATCCGTTGGAATAGAGTATTTGATTTGATAAAATAATGCGTAAAGGACTGATTTTCATACTATTCGTTTTAAGTATTTCAACCGCAAGCTTTGCTCAAGAGCAAAACATGTGGAAGACGCTTTCCAATGTAACTGTTGAAAAGAGCTTTGATGAAATCTTAAGTATCGATATTGAACATTATGATTTCGCCAGTCAGGTGAAAGCCCTTAATGGAAAGAAAATTAGTTTAGAAGGCTGGATTATTCCTTTGGACGAACTCAGAGGTGAGAACTACTTTGTATTGTCTTCTTTGCCTTTTGCCAATTGCTTTTTTTGCGGAGGCGCAGGCCCAGAAACGGTAGCCGAAGTTTTCAGTAAAAAGGAGGTGAAGTACACCGAAAAGAAAATTAAAGTAACTGGAGTACTTACCCTAAATTCAGATGACCCTTTACGCTTAATGTACATCCTCAACGATGTTGAGGTAGAAGAAGCGAAAGACTAGCCACACCACTTATACGAACTTAAATTGTATGCTTTCATTTCAATAGTCATATTGAAGAATGAAAGCATTTTTTTCGATGGCCGTTCTGGCCTTATTCCTCATTTCTTGTGATACCAAACCTCAGTATGTACTTACTGAATTTGATTACGCGCAAAAAAACGACACCAACGATACCGAAATTGCACCCCAAGAGAAACGCAGTTATACCCTTATGGGAGAAGGCGTAACAGCCGATAATTTATTTGATGGCGCCAGAATGAACAACTTCAGTTCAGTAGGCAAAAACCATTATCAAGTTGAAATCAGTCCGGAAAATACGCCCATAAACCCAAGTGCTTGGTATGCATTTAGAATTTATTCTGAAGACGAAAAAACCGTTGATATCACTCTAAAATACGGATTTGGAAGACATCGCTACTGGCCAAAAACGAGTACCGACAGAGAAAACTGGACTGCTATAGACAGTACAAAGTTTACCGTGGCTGAAGATCGCCAAAGTGCCACAGTGACCGTGAACCTTAGCGCTGACACACTCTACATTGCTGCTCAGGAAATTATTAACTCTACAGATATGCTGGAATGGACGCAATCATTTTCGTCTGCCAAAACTCAGCATGAGGTCATTGGAAAATCTAAACTCGGCCGCGACTTGCTCAATATGGACATTACCAATGGGAGTGCAGAGGGAAAAGACATTGTGGTGGTGCTCAGCAGGCAACACCCGCCAGAAGTAACCGGCAACTTGGCCATGATGGCCTTTCTTGAAGAAATCGTGAATGATAGCGAGCTCAGCAATAAATTTTTAGACCAGTACCGACTGATCGTCTATCCCATGCTTAACCCCGATGGCGTAGACTTAGGCCATTGGAGGCATAATACGGGCGGGGTAGATTTAAACCGAGATTGGGCCTTTTACAGACAGCCGGAGATAGAACAAGTCTGTTCCGACATTGTTGAAAAGGTAAATGCTTCTGGCGGTGATGTAAAACTCGGCCTCGATTTCCATTCCACTTTTTCTGATGTCTATTATACGTATCATGACACCGTTGAATCCGTGATTCAAGGCTTTGCCAAAGAGTGGATTGAAAATATTTTCACCCGTGTTCCACAAGACCAAGGCAGAATCAGTGCTGCTGCAGTCGGTTCAGCCGTTTCCAAAAATTGGTTTTATAGCCAATTTAAAGCCGAAGGCATTACCTACGAAATTGGTGATGACACCCCTAGAGATTTGATCAAAGAAAAAGGCAAAGTAAGTGCCCAAGAAATGATGAAATTGCTTTTGGAGGAATATAATGGTGAGGGTCAAAAGTAACCACAGCTTCAATTAGCACCCATCTTCGATGAGTGATTTCTATTTATAGCATGTCATTTATACCACAAGAATCACAATTCAATTAAAAACTATTCTCTCTACTTAAGTCGCCATTATAGGTATAGTAAGGTTCTCCATATGTAACGTCTTCATATGTATTTGATTGACAAATGAATTTTGCGTCACTATATTTCTTTTCATATTCTATGTGATTCATTTTTGGCGTACCCTCAATAAGGAATGTAATTAACTTTCTTTTGATAAAGTTCAAGCATTCATGATCTTGAAAAGAATCTTTCTTTAGCTGTATGTCCTTTGCTTCTTTTAGAAGTTCCCAAAAATGTGTTTTTGAAAAATAATAGTAGTACAAAATGTATATTTTGATGTATTACAAATTTAATTCATATGGGATAGAATATTGGTCTAGCAGTAAATGTTGTTGACTTAGTTCTATTCCCCTTAAGCTTGATATACATGGTCTGACCTTCGGTGCCGACCATAGAATAGCCCCCTGTGTAGTCGGTCGGTACCGAAGGTCAGACCGTACCCTAAAAGAAGATTGAGATTGCTTTGCGCAGTCATTTGCTCATAGAAAAGTTCAGTCACTCAGCGCAATTGTGGTTAAATGCCCTTTAAACTCTACCCTATTAGCGCTCACTTGCCTGCTGCCGTAACTGGCGCTTGCCTGCCTGGGGCAAGCAGGCCTGTGGCGAGTGCCTATCTTCTTATGCGCTTGTAGCGCATAACTTAGAATTAAAAAGAACACCACGAACTAATAAGAAATACAATGTTGAACTGGTTTTTCATTCATGGCTGAAACCCTCCCCCCCTAGCCCCCTCCAATTATCTTCATTGCCCAATTCTAATGTTTTGGTTTGAGGGGGACAGTGGTTACCGATAGTAAGTATTAAGCCAATCCACACTCCTGTTTTCTAGCCATTTACAATTGAAATCACTACCTTGTATAAAAAGGTACTGGTTAACACAACATATGCAATAGGCATTACGTTGTTCTTCCAACAACCTAAAAATGGACGGTCAAATAGTCCAAAGGTCACCAACACAAACAACATGCAACAACTCAAAGAATTTTTCTGGTTCTGTGCGGGGGTCAACCGCTCATTATTGAACCGATGCCCCACCGATGCCTCAAAATATACTGGAATAGGCGCTGCCGTTTTCTTCACTGGCGTTTTAGCCGCACTTTCGGGCGGTTATGCCTTCCATACCGTTTTCGAAAATGTTTGGTGGGCACTGGCCTTTGGCCTACTCTGGGGCACGATCATTTTCAACCTCGATCGCTTTATTGTTTCCACCATGCGGAAAAATAAGAAGGGTTTTGGTCGAGAATTCTTAACCGCTTCTCCCCGAATATTATTGGCCATTATGCTGGCCATCGTGATTTCTAAACCCCTGGAACTCCGAATTTTCTCGAAAGAAATTGATCGAAAACTGATTACTCTCGAAGAAGAAATTTATCAGAAAGAGATTATTGATTTAGAGCGAAGGTACACCACGCAATTGGCAACAATAGACAGCCAAATTGGTAGCCTAAAAACTGAAATAGTAGCCAAAACAGAAAAACGTGATGAGTTAGCCAAAGCAGCTCAACAAGAAGCCGATGGCACGGGTGGTTCTGGAAAAAGAAACGCTGGCCCTATTTACCAAATCAAAAAAGCCGATGCCGATCAGGCGCAAAAAGAATTAGCAGCATTACAAACCCTCAACTTACCGCTGATTGCGGGTAAACAGCAGGAATGGGATACGCTCTTTGAAGCCAAGCAAACGGAGATCACCAACCTAAAGCGTAACCCTTGGAATGGAATGGCGGCTCAATTACAAGCCTTAAGAATTTTGGGGGAAGAAAACACGGCCATTCATTTCGCCAATATTTTTATCATGCTGCTTTTCATTTTATTGGAGTGCACCCCAATTGTAGCCAAACTCATCTCTGGTCGTGGCCCTTACGATGAAATGCTGGAAATCAGAGAACACTTCTACAAAAACCATAACATCGAAAAACTTGCGGAGCTGGACCATAACACCTATGAAAAGGTGAAAGGGTATTCTACGTTTCCAGGGAATTGAATGAGCATTTGATGGTTTATTCTACAAGCGCTCACTTACCTACTACTGTAACTGGTGCTTGCCTGTGGTGAGTACCTATCTTCTTATGCGCTTGTAGCGCATAATTTAGAATATGTAGCATGCCCCTTCTCCTTTATTTATCCCTCGACATCTTCCATATGTATCTATCTTCGTTTTCAGGTGAATGTTGCCCTAAAAGAGACATAGAATCCTGATCAATTCTTATGATCGTAAAAAAGTGTATTCCCTCCACATTAATCATACTATCAACTAGATCATAAACAAAGGCGCCTGTTCTTCCACCTCTCTGCCCAAATTCAAATCTGCCAGTATCAAACGAGAAGTACAGATTAACTTTTATGTTGTCCCCTAGTGTATCCACTATATGCTCCTTATCTTCAAAATAAGCATTGCCATCGGTCTTTACTGGAATCAAATTGTCACATTGCCAATTGCCAACAATTAGCTCCTTCATTTTTGTGCGCGCACTTGCAACATCTATTGAATTAAGCCGCTTAAAGATTAAAAAATCAGAGCCTCCCGACAATGACATGAGGTCTGATTGTTCTTTTAGCTTTAAAGTACTATCACTTAACTCCACGACTTTATACCTACGCCCCATATCAAGTACTGAGTCTTTAAATGAATAGCTAAAACCATAACCCAGTTCATTGTTAAAGCCTTCTCCTTGCGTGTTAAAGGTCAATGTTACGTCCCTCACCTTCTTAACTTTTGTCGAATTACTTTCTGATTTATCACCAAGCTCAACTAAAGGTCCAAATAAATTTTCCACATCGATTTTCTTACCAGAGTCGTCAACTTCATACTCATCAACTAACTCCCATTTCCCAATAAGTAGGTTATTCGATAAACCAAGTTCATTATAAATTGAAGGTGGAAACGCTCTTTTGGTACTAACCACCAAGCAAAAAATCACTATAATAAACACTGACTGGATTAGAGAGAATTTTTTCATACGTTAATAGGTTTAAAAAAAGCCATCCGTTTCCCAACAGATGGCTTCTAATATTTTGGTGCTTTATTGCTTAAAGACTTTTCTCTTCAGTATTTAAAATCACAACGCCTGACGCTTCAAAGGCCAATTCGTTTTTGTCTTTAGTAATTGTAGCAATTTCTTCAACGCTCTTACCAGCATCTTCAGCATAGTGCTTTAATGTGGCTACGTCAGTAATTGATCTTTTCACTTTTCCTTCAATCACCGCTCTGTTGCCTTCCATTCCTTCTTTAGGAACAAAGAATGCATAGTCTTTAAAAGTAACCCTCATTTCTTCACCAGAAGGAAGTACAAGGTTCATCCAGCAACCTTTCATAGCACAGGTGGCGGTAATTTCACCTTCCACTTTTACCATAATAGAATCACTTTCACTCAACTGGTTCATCATATCCTCAACAGATACAATGTTCTCATGGTTGATTTTTTCTCCGTAATAACCAACTACAGTCGCCTCATCCCATTGGGCTTCTTCTTTATTGCCAGCGCAAGAAAAAACGAAAAGGGCGATAAGTATTAGTGTGCTAATTTTTTTCATGACATAGATCTTTGATGCAAAAATAGCGACAGATTAGTTAAAGACAAAGCGCTTAAGGCTTTGAGGGAACTAACAAGTCTCTTACATCTATGTCTAAGACGTCAGCGATCCTGTACAGGATATGTATACTTGGCTGGGTCTTGTTATTTACGTAGTTGGTGGTTACTACATAACTCTTCTCGATTTTATCGGATAGCCATGCCTGAGTACGGCCTTGCTCCCGAAGAACGGCTTTTATTTTATTCATTAGATTGAGGTTTTTTAGAATTCAGAGAATTCTATATGCAATTTGCTAACTGTTAACGTTAATTCCTCAATACTTTCATATAAATCTTAATCAAAATTCGAAGCCGGAATTTAAATGAGCGTTAAAAAGGTGCTTTTTACCCCATCAACGACTCTGAAGCAGAGTTCAATCTTTTTTTAGAAGACCAAAAAAATTTCATTATTGAATGATATCCGATGTAACTCACTCGCTGTTTGAGGTTTATAATATCAAAAATCAATAGAATTAAAGCTTCGCATGGGTACATTTCGGGAAGTGAGGCAAGTAAGCCTTTTCACTTGCGGTATAATTAAAGCTACTTAACCAGAAGCTTTTCATTTGGTAGCTTATATTATACTTGCTAGGTTCGCAAAGCTCAAAAACGAAGGCTAACAATGTCAAACTGGTATTACGGTAATTGAACGTAGGTTTGTTATTTTTGCTTTTCATTGATCATATATGTCAAAAGGGATTCAGCTATTTATTGGTGTTGTTATGTTTTCTCTATTCGCCTTAGAGATTCCAACCCGTGCATTTAGATTGTATGAAAAAGGAGATACCGACAAGGCCATTGAAGCCCTGAACAAGTCCCTGGAGAAAGAAAACCTAAACCCAGCCGGTAACTATCTGTATTCTATCATTTTCGTGGACAGCCTCTTTAATGGCTACAGCATAGATTCTGCCTACCATTTTATCAACAAAGCCATTTCAAATTTCAAGCAGGTAAAAGACGCTAAGGACCTATCAAAGCTGAAAGAGGTTGGGGTAGATTCCGTAAGCTTAGAGAAGCAGAAGGATAAAATTGACGGATTAAAGTTTAAGGTGATAAAGGCAAAGCATACCATTGCGGACTACAATTGGTTTTTGAAAAAACACAGCGATGCAGCCCAAATCCCACAAGCCATTCAGTTGAGAAATCATATCGCCTATGAAAATGCGCTGGCACAAAACACTTGGCAATCGTATTTGGCTTTTATGACCGAATACCCAAAAGCAGAAGACTTTGAAAAAGCCATGCCGCGCTATGAGAAATTGCTTTTCGAAGAAAAGACTGCCGATGGCAAGCTGGAAAGCCTTACAGCCTTTTTGGAAGAATACCCTGAAACTCCTTATCACGAATCGGTAGAAAAGGACATTTATGAAATTGTTACGGCCACTAATTCCATCGAAGACTATACCGGCTTTCTAAAAAAATACCCCAACGAAAAATTAGCCCGAAAAAGCATCCCTAGGCTCTACCACCTGTTTAAAGGCGAATATCCAAATCAAGACTTCTTTAAATACTTTAAGTTTCAAACGGCTAAAGATTCAATTGAAAAAGTAACCGTGCTAGAAGCTGGCTATTGGCTTCCTAAAATTGAAGATGGTAAAATCAACTTCATTAACGCCAAAGCTGAAATAGCCCTTAACGCTGGTTTTAATAAAGTAGATACCGATTGTCTCTGCATGCCTCAACTGACAGACTTTGTGGTTGGAGAAAAGGACGGTTCGCAACAAATCATTGCCCGCAACGGCACCGTGATTTATCAAGGTGATTTTGACAAAGCCACCGATGTTGGGTTTGGTTACATCCAAATAGAAAGCGAATCGGGTTTTACGCTGGTTCATAAATCAGGTGAGTTGATTGTTGACCAGCCCATGTCGTCCATAGCCATACTCAACTCACATTTTATCAGAACAGAGCACAATGGTTTTTATGGATTAACGACCATCAATAAAAAGCCCATTCTCGATCATGAGTTTATAGATATCGATACCATTGGTAACTTCATTTGGCTACAGAAGGAAGAGGGAATTTCTTTGGTAACACCCCAGGCGCTATTCCCAGCTGCCAATGGTGAAAAAGTGAACCTAGACTTTCAATATGAGGAAGTCGAGATGCTGGACGATGGAGATTTTTGGGTAGTTGAAAATGGACAAGAGGCTATTTTAGATGCCAATTTAAAAATTAAAATCCCATTCGGGGCTTATAAAATTTACCCTAAAATCTACGGTTGGCAACTAAAGTCTGCCAAAGGAATTCAGCTTTTACATAACAAGCACCTATCCTTAAAAGACTTGTATTACGAAAAGGTGGTTGAAAATGATCGTTGGCTTGGGCTGAAGAAAGACGGCAAATGGACTCTGCTAGATCAGGTGGGTAATTTTCAACCCATGTACAATTATGATTCTCTAGGTCTTTGGGGAGAGAACATGGTCATGTTGAAAAAAGAGGCACAGACCATCGCCCTATTCGCCAACGGAAAAAAGCTTGAAATAAAGAAAGGATGGGAGCCAAAACTGCTGATTCCACAAAACTACATTAGCACTGGAGCAAAAGCAGAGTTTGACTTTTTAATGCTTACCGGCCCAAAGAAAGCGCGAAAAATATACAACAGTTTTGGACGAGAAATCTTGAGCAATACTTTGGAAGACGCTGTGGCACTTGGTCCTAACTTAATCCGCTTACAGAAAAATAACGCAGCCCTTACCGACAGCACCGGCAACTATGTATTGAACTTCATTTATGATGGAATAGGCTCTAACACAAACGGCTATGTAAGTATTCTTGACAAGGGTAAAGTTGGTGTAATTAATATTGCCAAGCAGATTAAAATACCTCCTTCCTACGACAAACTTATCGAGGCTTATTCGGACACCGTTTTGATCGCCACCAAAGGTAAATTAAAGGGCTTTATTTCTACCAAAAACCGTGAATTGAGTGCTTTTGATTATGACGAAATCAAATACTTTACTGACACCGTGGCCTTGGCCAGAATTGAAAACGAATGGTTTTTACATGGCATAAGAGACGAGTCTTTACGCTACGAAGGTATTTTGAATTTTGAAGTGCTTAAGAGTAATTCTCAAGAGAAAAAATTATTGATTTCAACTGAAAAAGGAAAGGGAGTTTACAGCAATATCAAAGGTGAAATTATTGAGGCTACCTACAATGAAATAAAAGTACTAGGCACAGCAGATGATCCTATCTACTTTGCCGTGAAGATTGTAAGAGAAGCCAACATCTATGTGGTCATCTACTTCGACAAGAATGGTAATAAACTGTTTACACAGACTTTTAAACAGGATGAATATTTTAAAATAGCTTGCCCTAAAAATTGAAAAACATACACTCATGAAGAAGTTTTCTTATTTAGTCCTTGTATTGACACTACTTTGTTCGGTACAATTAAGCGCTCAAAAGGTCAACGAAAAGCCAAAGCTTGTGGTCGGCATTATTGTAGACCAAATGAAGCAAGAATACCTCACCCGATTCTATGATGGCTATGGAGAAGGCGGCTTCAAAAGATTTGTAGAAGAAGGTTTCATGGCTAGAAATGGACAGTATGACTATGCCTATACTGTTACTGGGCCTGGCCATGCTTCGGTATATACGGGAACAACGCCAGCGGTTCACGGAATCGTGAACAACAGTTGGTACAGTCGAAGCTTGAAAAGAAGCGTGTATTGTGCCGAAGACACAACTGTCTTGGCCGTGGGTGGCTCGCCTAAAAGCGGACTGATTTCTCCAATTAACCTCTACTCTACTACCATTACAGACGAACTTAAGCTGTACACCCAGAGAAAAGGAAAAGTAATTGCCATGTCTATTAAAGACAGAGGCGCTGCTTTACCGGGAGGTCATTTGTCTGATGGCTCCTATTGGTACGACTCCAGTACTGGCGAATTCATGACTTCTACCTATTACATGAAAGACTTGCCAAACTGGGTAAAGTCGTTCAATGCAGCTAAAAACGTAGACAAGTATTTGAATATGACATGGGATACGTTTCTCCCTATAGAAAAATACACAGCCAGTGGGCCAGATGACTCGCCATACGAATCTGGTTTTAGAGGTAAGGATACTCCTACTTTTCCATATGACTTAAAAACGCTGAGAGAGGACAACGGAAATTTCTCTATGATCTCTAGCACTCCGTTTGGAAATAGTATACTGACCGATTTGGCTCTTGTAGCCTTGGATGCTGAAAACTTAGGACAAGACAATACCCCTGATTTCTTGGCTGTAAGTTATTCTAGTACTGATTATGTAGGTCATAATTTCGGCCCTCTATCAAAAGAAGTACAGGATACTTATGTAAGACTGGATCGTGAGTTGGCCAGACTTTTTAAAGCACTTGATCAAAAAGTAGGCAAGGGCAACTACACTGTTTTTCTATCTGCCGATCATGCGGTGGCAGAGAATTCAAAACGAATGAAAGACGATGGATTTAAAATTGACAACTTAAGTAGAAGAACCACAGAAAAGGAGGTAAGTGATGCACTGAATGCCAAATATGGTGTGAAGGACTGGATCGAATCATTTTCAAGTAACATCCACTTGAATCATGATTTGATCGCTGCGGAAGGCGTAGACCTTTATGAAATGCAAACTCTAGTTGCTCAAAAAATGATGGAACAAGAAGGCGTTTACATGGCCTTAACTGCTCACGACTTGGTGACGAATGACTATACAAAAAACATAAAGAACTTAATGCAAAACGCTTTTCATACCAAAGAATCAGGCGATGTCCTTGTCGTTATGGATCCAGGATGGCAAACAGGAGGTAGCAAAGGTACTAGCCATGGTAACCCTTGGACTTATGATACTCACGTGCCTATTTTGTTCTATGGTTGGGGAGTTAAGCAAGGAAGTTCCGTGCGTGAAATTCATATTACCGACATTGCTCCATCCATTAGTATGCTATTGAACATGAGACTTCCGAATGGCGCCACGGGCACACCAATTCCCGAAATATTTAAGTAAGGAAAGTAAAGGTTACATTTGAATACACCCTTAAGGAGTAAATCTTCTTAAGGGTGTATTGTTTTCAGACCTTGCAAAAAGCCATATAATAAGTTATCGCATCCTATTAACTGTCGTTGACCACGCTTTTTATGGTCAAAACTTTTTCTCCTCGTGGAATTCGTACTAATTTAGGGTATGAAGTTTCTCATTTCCTTTTTAATTCTTTTTGGTGTTCTATCAAATGCAACGGCTTTTGAGCAAGACCCTGTTAATGAGATTCAGATTGCATCTTTGAATTTACTCTACGGCACCCCTGCTGATTTAGATAATACTTGGAAGAAGCGGAAGTCAAGGGCCATTGCCAATCTTCAAGAATATAAGAACGGCATCATCTGTCTTCAAGAAGTAAACGAAACCCAGATCAAAGACATTTCCAAAGGAGTTTCGGGCTTGGGTGTGGTCTATAGAACGCAAGGCCTCAAAAATGGGGATGGAAAAGCCAATGCAATATTTTACAGTAAGAAAACTTGGAAGTTGATTGAAGAAGAAACCTTTTGGCTGTCAGACACCCCCACCAAACCAGAATCTAAAAGCTGGGGAAATACATTGCCTCGAATTGCCACAGTAGTAGTTTTAGAAAACAAAGCAGACAAAAAACGAATCCGGGTAATGAACACTTTACTTGACCATAGGTCTGAATCGTCAAGACTGAACAGTATTGAAATGATTCTCTCAAAACTGGAAGATTATAAAGACCAATACCCAACTTTATTGGTAGGCGATTTCAATGTGGCTTCTGAGGATCCCGTAGCTAAGAGAATTATGGAGGAATATGGTGACACTTACACAGGTGGGCCATTCGAAGGCTGCACCTATCACAGCTTCCATGGCGGAAAAAACTGCCCTAGAATTGACTATATCTTTTATAGAAGCTCTGACGGATTTCAAATGACCAGCTCAGGCATCGACCGTTACGAAAAAAATAGATTGTACGCTTCAGATCATTACTTGATCCACGCTAAATTCACTTTGAAATAGCCTTCTTTTTGTTGGTAATATAGACCCCAACAAAAATAGCCAGCATTCCTATTACTTGCCCTAAGCCTAGATCTTCACCATCCCAAAAACCCCATACTAGAGCCACAATCGGGATAAGATAAGTTACGGTACTCGTAAACAATGGATTGGTAATTTGCACCAACTTATTAAAAAGTATCAGTGCTATCGCAGTGCCCATAACCCCTAAAAGAGAAATGTAACCAAAGGCTTCCAAGGCGCCTTCTTCAGTGGCCAATGTCACAGAAAAATCGGTAAAAGTAAGTAGGTAAATACCCGCCAACGGCCCCATAAAGAGCAGACTCACCGATGTAATGACTAGCGGTTTTAAATCAGCCAAATAATACTTTATCACATTCAGGTTTACACCATAACAGATGGTGGCCAAAACGATAAACAGTGCGTAAAAATTAACTCCTCGAAGCCCCCCAACACTCCCAGCCGCTAGCAGAACCACCGTGCCCACAAAGGCAGTGATTAATCCAAATGTTTTCCTTTTTGTAATTTCTTGCTTGAAGAAAAGTACCCCCATGATCAAAACGAAAATCGGGGTTAGCGCATTGAGCACCCCCGTAACTCCACTCGGTAATTGAGTTTGACCTATGGCGAAAAGAAAAGCAGGCAAGAAGCTTCCAACCAAGCCAATAATGAAGAGTAGCTTCAAATGCTTGAAGGATAGCTTCCCTACTTTAGGGATGGAGACTGGAATTAAAAATAGACAAGCCATCAGAATGCGCAAAGCACCAACTTCACCTGCATTGAAAACCTCAAGGCCTCTTTTAATAAGGATAAAGGAACTTCCCCAAATCAGGGCAAGAAGGATAAGTAGCGTCCACGCTAAAACGTTCGTATTTTTCATTCAACCAAAGCATAAGCATCTTCGAACACTGTAGAAATCTCATCCAGAATATTAAATAATTCCTCTGGATTTTCAGATTCGACCAAGCGTGCTCTGTACGGCTTGAAGTTAGGTATTCCCCTGAAATAATTGGTGTAATGTCTTCGCATTTCAAAGATGCCTTGAAGCTCGTTTTTCCATTCTAGAGAAAACTGCAAATGCTTTTTGGCGGTCGCCACCCTAGTCTTCATATCTGGAGCAGCTAAATGCTCTCCTGTTTTCATGAAATGCTTGATTTCGTTGAAAATCCAAGGATAACCAATAGCAGCACGGCCAATCATAATGCCATCCAGCTCATAGCGATTCCTATAGTCCAATGCTTTTTCTGGAGAATCAATATCTCCATTTCCGAAGATCGGAATATGAATATCGGGATGATGTTTAACCTCAGCAATTTTAGTCCAATCGGCTTCGCCCTTGTACATCTGCGCACGGGTTCTGCCATGAATGGTCAAGGCTTGAATACCCACATCTTGCAGCCTTTTGGCCACTTCCAGAATTCTGATGGTGGAGTCATCCCAACCCAAACGGGTTTTTACGGTAACCGGCAAGCTCACTTGCTTCACAATTTCAGAAGTCATTTCCTGCATCTTGGGAATGTCTAGCAAAATGCCAGCACCAGCCCCTTTGCAAGCCACCTTCTTTACAGGGCAACCATAATTGATGTCTATAATTTCGGGCTGAGCCGCTTCGGCAATTGAAGCTGCCTCTCTCATCGACTCAATTTTATCTCCAAAAATCTGAATCCCAATAGGGCGTTCATAATCGTAGATGTCGAGTTTCTGCATACTTTTTTCAGCATTCCGAATTAAACCTTCAGAAGAAATAAACTCTGTATACATCAGATCTGCCCCGTTTTCTTTGCATACAGCCCTGAAAGGAGGATCACTTACGTCCTCCATCGGTGCTAATAACAACGGAAATTCACCTAATTCTATGTTCCCAATTTTAACCATGCCCATTTCGAAAAATCGCGTAAATTTACGTCATTATGGCGAGAATCGACAATGGGATTAATATTTCCTTGAGAGGGGAAAGAGTAGACGTAATTAAAGAACTCGAAGACGGAGAAATAACCACAGTTACTACCTACAACGAGAATCCCCTGAAGACTTTTTGGGTAGTATTTGGGCTTTTATTTGCTGGTTTTTTTGTTGGGCAATTTGTAGCGTCAATTGCCATACTAGTTTTCATAGTCGCCAATGGCGGTGGAATGGATGCTCTCGCAGACCCTGCTGCCATGTTCGAGCTGATAGGCCAATCGCCACTCCTTATTTCTCAATCGTTTTATACAATAGTGTTCACTTTTTTGGTGCCTTGGTTTTACATGAAAAACCTAGCGCGAAAGCCGATGAATGTTGTTTTTGGTGAATCCAAAACCGAATCTTTACCCTTAGCTTTAGCTGTTTTTGTTACCATCGCCTTTGTGTTTGTCAATGGTTTTATCATTGAATGGAATGAAAACATACAGCTTCCAGAGTTTATGGCAGGTTTTGAAAGACTCGCCCGCCAAATGGAGGATTCAATGAAGGAAACTACTGCGATGTTTACCACCTTCGATAGCTTCGGTACATTTCTATTGGCCTTCGTTGTGGTTGCTATTCTGCCTGGAATAGGTGAGGAACTTCTGTTCAGAGGCCTTTTGCAAAACTCATTGCACCGATGGTCGAAAAATGCACACATCGCCATTTGGGTTTCGGCATTCATATTTTCAGCCATCCACATGCAATTCTATGGCCTTTTCCCACGCATGGTACTTGGAGCTCTATTTGGCTATTTATATGTATGGTCTGGTAACCTTTGGTATCCTATTATAGCCCACATCACCAATAATGGCTTTGCGCTTATTATAGCTTATATGTATCAGGCCGAAGTAACAGAGATTAACCCTGACGAGCCTGACACAGTGCCTGGCTATGCTGGAATAGTTGCGCTGATAGTAGTTTCCTTTTTGCTGTTCGTATTCAGAAATCACTACCTTAAACCAAAATCATTAAGATGAGCAATTGGAACTCTGTTTTTAAAACCAGTATGCAGCACCAAGCCGAGATTGTAAAAGATGTATTGTTAGATAATAATATTGAGGCTGTCCTTCTCAATCAAAAGGACTCTTCATATCATTTCGGCAGTATGGAGGTTAAAGTGGAACAATCTAATGTGATTAAAGCGCTAAAGATTATTGGAGACTTGGACTTTAGCTAATTATGAGCAACCTCTTATTAAGAATTATCACTGGTGTTGTCGGAGTTTCTTTGATTATAGCAGGCATAGTATTTAGTTCATGGACCTTCGCCCTGATTTTTTTAGGCATCATGATCTTCACCCTCCGAGAATTTTATGGCTTGATAGTAGCCTCTGGCCATACTCCTTTTAAAATCTGGGGCTCGTTTTTTAGTGTTTGCCTCTTTATTTTGGCACACCTCACTTCAGCTGGGATCATCGACACCAAGTACCTCTGGATATTACCTTCTTTATTGGTCATCTGTTTTATGTTTGCGCTGTACAGACAAAAAACGCATCACCCCATTATTTCTTTAGGACTTACTCTATTTGGCGTAATCTATATCGCGTTCCCTCTGAGCATGTCTAATTTGATTGTGTTCAAAAACGAATCCTATCAATACGCCTTAATCATTGGGGTGCTTATAGCCCAATGGGCAAACGACTCTGGGGCCTACTTTGTAGGGAAGAGTAAGGGCAAAACAAAATTATTTGAAAGTGTTTCTCCTAACAAAACATGGGAAGGTACCATTGGCGGCACACTCATTTCCTTAGGTGTTATCTACATCTGGAGTTTATACTTTACCGACCTTACCACAATTGAGTGGCTGGGACTTTCAATAATCGTGAGTGTTTTTGGTAGTTATGGCGACCTAATTGAGTCATTATTTAAGCGCCATTTGGCCATTAAAGATTCTGGGAGCGTACTTCC
>TARA_R110001599_G_scaffold2889_7_pt1 | contig 17314 bp, 18 predicted proteins | sample TARA_R110001599 | Tara Oceans TARA_R110001599 (sample SAMEA4398360) | marine metagenome | biome: Polar Biome; feature: [MES] marine water layer (ENVO:01000295) within the mesopelagic zone...; material: water (ENVO:00002006), including particulate matter (ENVO:01000060) such as...... | reverse complement strand
CAGCGAAAAAAAGTACACGATGATAATGTAAGGATTGAAGAAGATCAAATAAAGTTATCTAAGACTCAAGCTAAGACTCAAGCTAAGCAGGCCATGGCTGATCTTACAGGAGTGGTAGTAGGAGGGGAGGCAGGTCCGGTGTCTCTTGAAGATCTGAACTTGGATTTTTTGATGGACGACGTGGAGGTAAAAGATATAGACGGGAATACAATTCGTACCATTAGAGGGATAGAGGCTAACGCTGATTTAATAGAATCGGCGTTCATCAGCACTTTTGGACGACCCCCAGAACCTGATGAGCTTAACAGTTTTACTTCTGGTGGGTTTAAGCTTGAAGGGGAAATGAGAACCTTAGATGCTAAAAAGGTTCAGAACGACTTTAGCATCGCAGCAAGAGATATCACCAGTAGGAATACCCAGCAGGAAAAAGAGTTTGAAGAAAATCGTGAGCAGTTTGATCGGACAATAACTAACTCTATTGACGAGTTTGCCAAAGAGCTATCTCTTTCTCGTGACTTGACAGATGCCCAGATCGGGGAGATTCGCAGTGGTATTGAGAATGATATACTACAAACCGCTGCATCGATTAGTCAGGAGTGGGCTAATATTACTGGAGATACTGGGATTGATGGGACAATAGATGGAGATTCATTAGGGTTCTCCGATTCTCAAATAGAAGCTTTTACTATTCGAGTAGACAAACTCGTACCCTCCGACTTAATAGCCTCTTTTGAAAATGGTGAGGTTTACGGAACGGAGGATCTTGGCTATGACAAGCTACCACCCCCAACAGACGGTCATCGCGGCGTATCAGAGACAACTCTTCGCTATCGGATTCAAAAGAACGCAAAGGACAAATTAGGAAGAGCACTGACCGATGATGAATTGTATGATTTCTTACGAGATGGAAGCACTTTTATTGGCTCGGAGACAATGAAAAGGGGATACTTGGCAATGACCAGATCTAGCTCTGTTGAAGATAGTGAATGGGTAGGTATAGAGGAGAATTTATTAGGTGGAGGGTCAGTGCCTCTTGAGGGTATGCCTACTTTAGATGCCCGACAGCTAGCTTCTATTATTGTAACTCAGGGCTTAGATAGAGATGTTGAGCTTAAGAAGATGGCAGATGAATTTTATGTTAATCGTCTAAGCCTTAAAAACTCTAACGATGAAGCAGAGCAGTCTTTGGCTCTCGATGCTGAGCGTGTAGCAAATGAGTATAAAATTGATACAGCTACCTTGATGCAGGCGCACCAGCAGATTCAGGCAAGCCTGACGGGAGAATTTAATGCTACCGGAAGCATATCTTTATCAGACTTCCCTATCGATCATGACCCTGCCTCCCTTCGCAGCCTAAGGTATGGCACCCGAGAGGATCAAAAGCGTTATGATAGGGAGGTAGCGAATATAAAGCAAGCCTTTGAGGTGGTTGCTGGCAGACCGATCAATACAGAGGGTGGAGAGTTAGATGATATTATAAGCGGTAGAACAGTCGAGCTTAAGAAGCTTTCCACATTAGAAGCTAAAGAGTGGAGACAGGCCGTAATTAATACTGCGAAGGACTTTGGCTTAGACGAAAAGAATCTTGACAATGCCATGCAACGATTTGAGGTAGCTCAACGCTTCTCTGAAGTAGAAGCGTATCGCAATCAGTTTGGTGAAGATGTCCCATTGGTCATGGGCGAAGATGGCGAATATGAGTATGATCAATCTTTTATTGATGGGCAGGGAACGGTCAGCTTGGAGTCTTTGGGATTATGGGACGAGTTTAATCCTCATGGGAATTTATTTGTAAAAGCATATAATGGCGATGATTCGGGTGAGAACCGAATATTACCTTATATCCAATTTGGGTATAGCAAAGAGTTCATAGTCAACAGATTTGGAGAGGTTATTGAAGGGGCTTTCCTGTCGAAGGTAGGACGAAAGCCCACCGAAGAGGAAATATCGACTTTAATCGGTCCGGTTAGCAACATTGGAAGATCAACTGGTAGCCCTTTTGACTCGGAAGGCAATCCGAAGGCTCCACATTTTACTGATTTCGAAGGTGGGGGGATAACTGGCCTTCCTCGGACAACGATGAACTATAACAGTTGGATAAATCAGTATCATGCATATGAAAAAAACGAACGCCTCCGAGATAGTATCTTATTGTCGATGATGAATAAAAAGACGACCGAAGGGGATATGCTGCCCTATGCTACTGATGTGACAAATGAGGAGATGTTTACGATAGGTGGTGAAACTATAGAACAATCATCTATGTCACGAGGTGAAATAGCACAAAGTCTTGCTTCGATGATAACAGGATTTAGCGGTGGTGGTTCTGACAGTCCTGGATGGATGGGATTAGTAGGGAATGTAGTTAAAGCTGGAGCCCATCTTGCCGGTACTTATTATGCAAACAGAGCTGGAAGGGAAACGGATACGACAACGGGTACGAAAACGGACTAAAACGGATACGGATACGAAAACGGATACGACACCACCTGATGATTAATTTTTCAGCATAACATAGGAATATAAATAATGGGACTTAAAAAGTTTGGTAGGTACGCAGGAGTAGTTGCCGCAAATGCCTTCATAGGAGGGGCAGGTGCATTATCCCAAGAGTGGAAGCGCGATGCTGATGATAAGCGACAGCTAAAGAAGGAGAAAGAGAGGGCAGATCTTTATGATGTGCGACAGGCAGGGAAAGATGAAACTGCTGATGCGAAATCTAATCTTGAAAATGCTTTGAAGAAGCTTAATGCGTCTAATATAACGGAGTCCGAAGTTGATGAAGTTCTCCGAAATTATAAGGGGTCAGAGAAAGATACGGCTGAGGTAAAAAATGTAGCAGCAGCAGCTAGGAAGAGGGCTCAGGGAACTGCCTACAGAGACATAGAGGAGAATTTTTCTGGGAGGCAAGCAATAGCAGATAGGGAGACGAGCTTGGCAGAGGGAGGATATACAGGCTCTATGGGGCCTGCTCTTTCTCCTATTGGTCGAGAGAAAAAAGATTCAGCCTATAGGTATACTGAAGGCTCAGTGGAGGAAAGAGAGAAAGAGGTGGAAGGTACCAAGTTTGGAGGTTTTTTATCGAGGGCGGGATTTAAAGAGAAAGCTAGACTTGATACGGAGAGGATGATTAACAAACCAAGAAAGACTCAGGAAGAGGCAAGAGATAGGGTTACGGGTAATCTTGCGAAAGAAGCGGCTCTTACCAAAACGAGGGGGGCAGTAAAACGTGTAAGGGCAGGAAACATTCCGACAGCTGGCACTACCAAATATCCATCCCTAGGGGGCATTCGCCATGAGCTGACCTTTGAGCAATTTACAGGAAAGACTGTGCAAGAAGGTGGGGTGAACCCTGCGGACATTAAGGATCAAGATCTAAGATTACTTCTTAACAGTATCTATAAAGATCAATGGAATATTGACCGGAGGGACACAAGGATAGGAAATAACAGTGTGAAAATGGCGAAGATTTCAGACGAATTAATAAGGGGAGTTATAACTCGTCCAGAGGCGAAGCAAAAGATGGAAGAACTTCTTGGGAGGAGCGAAGAAGGGTCTTTACCGTACAGTATTATTCAGGGTAATATGGAAGCTATGGAAAACGGAGTCCCTGACCAAGTCATAGGGGATATGAATGAATTTTTGACTGACTATTCTAAGGTAAGAGGTAGCACACCTGCTGCTATTTCGTTTGGATATTCAGATATGATTACGACGTTAATAGAAAATGGGACAATAACTCCAGAGGAGGTTGGACTTCCTGCGGTTCAAAAGCATCTCAAAAAAATGAGTAATATTTATACCCTTATAGGTCGTGACAATAGTGCAGCGTACAAAGAGCTTGGCAAGTTCAAAGATCTTAAGGGCCTTAGTGGTTCTATGCAGGACCAAGTAGTGGTAGGTGCTATAAGAGAGCAAGTTTCTGAAGCTCAGGTAGTGAAGTTCTACGACAACAATCTGTTTTCGCCAGAAATTCAAGCTACTTTTGTGTCACTTGGGGCAACGGCAACCGGCGATGACGATTTCATCGCAGCACTAGATGAGGCTCTTGCCTCTGTTTTTGGTCCTGAAGTGTCAGGCAGCTTAGTGAATGCGATTACAAGTTCTTCAAGGCCACTTTATGGCGTTGAAGGAGTCTCTCCTCTCGCTCCTGTTGATGTCGAGGCAGAGATGACACCTGATAAGTTGGACAACGCTTTTCTTGGAGATATATCCAAGCAAGAAAACAAATCAATAATGGATGTTTCTTCTAGTATTCTTACGTTGATGAAGCTCGGATATAGGTATCGGTCTACTGATCCCAATGAAGGAAGCTCTGAATTTCCATTTAGCAGTGAAGCACCTCTCAATTTGAAGCCTTATCCTTTGGATGATCCAGAAGGTGAAGATCCTGATCCGCTCATTAATGTAAACTCTCCTTATGGTCAGATCGACTAAGGATACACGATAGGGAAATATAAAATGTCATTTACTGGAGTAAACCGAAATGCTGAAGATTATTTAAAATCACTTTCAGTATATAGATCCTTACCTGCTGGAAGAAGAGATCGAAAAACTCGCCCTACTTCTTCTATCTCAAATTCTTCTTATCCTTCTCGTGGCCGTATTCCTATCTCTTCATTTATGACTCATGCTGAGGATGAAGATATAAAGAGAGCAGGAGCAGCTCAGAAGACAATTGAAAATTATAGTAAAACCATACGAGAAGAGGGTACGCGGGAAGATATTGAAGAGCTTGACAAGATACTAACTAAGGAAGATAAGGGCTTTGGCTTTAGTTCTGACCTCTTAGGTGGGTCGATGGACCTCCTTTCTATTGGGAACCATACTACCGCAGGAGCCTTTAATGAATATTTTACAGATAAAGATAAAGATGTCTATGACAGCTTACAGCAGGCAGGCCGAGAGTTCTCAAATGCTTTGCCTGGATATTCAAACGAAGAAGCGGGAAGGATAACTTTTGCTGATGTTATAAGGACTGTTGGAGGTAGGATATGGGACAAAGACAACTCTTTACATCCTGATAATAATGCTTTTACAGGCCGCTATGTCCCTGCGGTTGGAGGATTTATCTTGGACGTAGTCCTTGATCCTATAAACCTTATTCCTGTAGTTGGTCCAATAGCTAAGGTGGCTTCGATTAGCAGTAGGGTAGCTCCGAAGGCTACAAAAGCATTAGGGGGGCTATACAAGAGCAACTTAGACTGGCTCAATAACAGTCCCGTTCTCAATAAGATTATTGACTTTAAGAGCAGGATGTTCGACATAGATGGCGAGGTTAGAAATGTACAGCGAGCCATCAATAGGGGAAGCACAAGGATAAAATCAAACACAACAAAGAGAGAAAGCGTAAGATCCCAAGAAGAGAAAGGCTCCCTTTCCTTTTTGGAGGGAGATGGGACGCAATTTGCCGATGCTGTCTCTGAAAAAAGGAGAGAGGCACAGGCACAGCTTTTGGGATTAGGATCGGATATTGCTGAGAAGTCACGCAGGATCATTGCTAATCTAAGCGATGAGGAAAACCTTGCCGTATCTACATTCTTAGATAATCAAGAACAGATGAAAGCTGTTATCGATCGCGCTAAACATGCTGACCCTGAAGTGGGTAAGACCCTTGAGAAGAATATAAACATCATAAGAGATGAATACAGTATCTTTTTTTCAGAGGCAAGTCGCTTAGGCGTTATAGATCCTTGGACACAGAGGGAGTTCTATAACTATGGAGGTCTTCCAAATACTGCCATCTCCAAAAAAGTTAGTGACAAGGCTATGGGGAAGATCCTTGAAGGTACCGATGTTCCCTTCCGCACTGTAGATGATTATGCAGCAGATCGAGTGGGCGGCTCTGACGTGCCTTCTTTTGGACAAGGAGGTATGGAGTCGGCAAAGCCAAAGGTTTATGATACTGTAATTGATAAGGTTCGGGCAGGATATTCTGTTGAGTATAGCACAGGAAAGACGTTTGCTAGTCGTGGATATCAAAATGCAAAAGCAGTAGTGAATGAGCGTCTTTATCGCAGTGTATTATCTGACCCACGAGTAGCGCAACGATGGAACTCGCCCAAAAAGATTAGTGGAAAATTAGAAGAGGAGTTTAAGAGGGATGGATATTCGGTAATGAATATCAATGTAGGGCCTCCCAGTTTATATATAGAAATGGGAGAGGGAGCAGTGGATTCTGCTCCCGATGTTGCCAAGCATTTACGAGCTGCCGTTAGAGATAAAAAAATCGATAAAGGTGTTTCTTTTTCAGTGGACAGAAAGAGTGGTAAGATACATCTAAACCTTAGAGATACTAAGGGAGGGGATAACGCAAGGGAAGAGATCGTAAGAACTGCTCGTGATGTTGTTACTTCCTTGGGTGACGGTATGGACAATGTCAAGTTAGGATCTTCATTTGAACAGATTTCTTATGTCTTACCTACGGAGATCAAGAACTCCTTAGAGAATATGCATAAGATCTTCAAGAATACAGACGAGATGGGTAAGATAATAAAGACTGTTCAGCGCATTACCGGAGCGTGGAAAGCTTTTGCCACCCTGAGCCCAGGATTTCATTCCAGAAATGCTTACTCAAATGTCTTTCAACTTTGGTTAGCTGGGGTAGGAAAAGGAAAGTATGCGAGAGATCAGGCATTGGGAATGCATCAGCTTGGGGCCACTGCATTTAGTTTGAATAGAAAAGAAAAAATCTTAAGCAAAAGCAAGGAGAGGATAGGCTCCCTTGGAGATGACGTTGCCCCCTCTGTTGACATCTTAGAAAAGCAACTGGGAGATATACGAATAAAGGGAGAGGATGGAAAATTTTTAACGGATGAAGATCTCCTTAAAGAAATGAGGGATGAGGGCGTGTTAAATCGGGGACATTTCTCAATGCAGGAAGAGTCTATGGGGCGATCAATGGAAGACATCCATATGTCTTCTGCCCAAATCAGAAAACATAAAAAAGACAGAGGGGTAAAAGACAAGACCAATGATGTCTTACGTAGCCCGATCTACAGAACGGGCGACAAGGAGATCGACAAGATAACAGACACCTTCGCTAAAACAATAGACGAAGTTGAGAAAGATGTTATTGGTAATATTGGATTTTCCACAATAGAAGACAGTGCTATCTTGGCTAAGAATAGAAGTATCGGGGAGCAGATAGAGAATCAATTTAGGACGATGCTATATCTGGATAGGCGCATCAAGGGAGAATCGGCTAAGGATTCATCTGCTGCGGTTCGTAAGTATCTGTTTGATTATAGTGAGTTATCTGATTTTGAAAAGACATGGATGAAAACATTTATTCCATTCTATACTTGGCAAAGAAAAAACATCCCCTTGATGTTGCAATCCATGGTCGAGCAGCCAGCGCAGTTCTCCAAGGTTCCCAAGCTGATGAATGCGATTGAACAGATGTCTCCAGACCTCAAGGATGTTGTTACCCCAGATTATTTTGATGAGATCAATGCTATCCGACTTCCTTTTGCAGGAGAGAAGGATGATATTTTTGATCCTCTCTTCTCAGATGCGGAGCAATCAGAGGGCGGGAGAGATTCCACTGAGCGGCCCATGTTTCTCAATCCTAATCTCCCTTTTCAAGACATTGGAAGGATACCACTAATATCAAAAGGAGGAGGTCTAGTCTCTTCATTGAATCCTCTTGTCCAGATTGGATCAGATTGGTATGGATATGATACTTTTACGGGAAGAGATATTCCTGACCTTGATGCTAAGAGGGGGCTCATGGGATCAGTTAATGCGTTCTTTGATATTGGGATAAGTGAAAGAACTGCGGCAATAATCAATGACGCATTGCCTACAGTTGGGAAGCTGGATCGTCTTGCTCGTCCTCTTGTAGACGAAAAAGATCCAGACTGGTGGAAGGCTGGGCTTCAGCTATTGAGCGAAGGGGCGGGTATTAAAATCGTACCTGTAGACGAACAAAAGCAGATCATAGGAAAGACTTACGAGCTTAGGAAGAATGTGCGAGCGCGAATAAATAAAATAAATAGGCGGCGCGAACTGGCAGGTGATTAGAGTTTCATAATAGAAACTCAGGAAGTTTCTATTATGAAAAATAACTAACCAACCATAAGGATTTTAAATTCCTCTTCGCTGCCCTTGACTATGTTTCTTAGCAGGTCAAGAGATTCGTTCTTTATTTGACGCACCCGCTCTCGCGTCAGCCCTATTATATCTCCTATTTCTTGAAGAGTACAGGACTCCCCTCCCTTTTTACTAAATCCATAATACATTTTAATTATTGTCTTATCTCGGTTTGATAGAGAAGATCCCTCAATCATATTTTCTATTATCTTTTCTCTTTCTTTTCTATCCAAGCTGTCTTCAGCTTCTTCACCTTCCGTTATCTTTGGGGAAGTGTATTTCATTTCCCTCCAACGAATCCAAGGAGCATCCCCTTTTGACTCTCCTAAGATCACATTGCGCTTACCTTGACTAAGAGACTCTTCCCCTATGGGATCATCAGACGTTTCATCTAAGAATGTTTCTATGCGTGGATCACTCCAGTGGGGTCTTTTCTTTTTTATCTCATCTTTTTCTTCCTCATAAGACAGGCCCTTACTTTCTTTTAGTTCTTTTACTCTGGAAAATAAACGAAGATCCTCAATGTAGTGCCTTGGGATCTTAACGCTCCCCCTTGCTTGTCCCATGTATTCTGTTATCGCCTGCTTTACCCACCATCTTGCGTAGGTATTAAAAACATATCCTAAAGTAGGGTCAAAATGCCTAGCCGCAGTCTCCATTCCTATGACAGCTTCAGACAACAGGTCATCCCAGTCTGCATGACCACTTCCCTTGACTCCAATGGGACATGACTCCTTTATCATATCGATTAAAAACCCATAGTTGTGTTCTATTATCTCATGAAAGACATCTTTTTCTCCTTGCTGATATCTCTTCACATAACTTATTAACTTTTCTTTTGATAGAGGCGGCTTCCCTTTTTTTATTATCATGATTACCCATAGTAGTAGTTAAGGTTTCTATTTATCAAGGTGATTACAAACGGAACTAAAACACTGGCAAATAAATAAATAAAACAAAGGCCCAATAGCCAAAACCATATGATATCCCATCTCATGACCATGGCTCCGCATGGAGATCGAAGGGACAAGATACGATGCCGATCTCTGAGATCTGTTGTCCGTCCATCGTTTCCATAAAATGCTCATAAGCCATGCGACTATTGGTTACGGCCCATTGATTGTCTACATACCCTAAGTCTTTGCCCAGCCCAATGCATCCAACAACATCCTTCTTTGTGTTTGCTTTGTGTATTTTAATATATGTTCTATGTGGAACATCTTGCAGGACGTAGGCAGGATATCCTCCCCTGTTATATCTCCCCAGCTTTAAGCCATACCTTCCCGTGGGAATACAGCTTAACATGGGACGATTGTTTGCCCATGGGCGTTCAATCGTATAGCATCTAAATACTACATCCTCCTTGTTCCCGTCAGGGCCATGATCCTTAACGTCTAAAACCCCAAAGGTTCCTTGTGGCCCAATACAAAATCTGTTTAAGTGTAAGCTTCTCATCGCTAACTCCTGTCTGTTAACAGAATAGGAGGGGGAAGGGACTCTCCCCAGAACCTCTCCCCCCTCCTTAGAAACCGCCTCCCCCATAAAGAAAACTATAGATACAGGACGATCCTGTAAAAGTGTTTACTTTAAGAGCGGCTTCTATTCTTCGTAAAGCTGGCAATTCTCTTATTTTCTAATTCGTCTAATTGCACTACTATCACCTCCATCTGTTCAATAATAGATGCTCTTTTTACTTCGATATAACGCAGCTCCTCAGCATGGGGCAAGGACGAGGAGATATCATTCTTCCTCTCGTCCAACTTTTTTATCTTCTCTTCCAGTCTATCAAAATCACGGGATAAGATCGACTCTATCGGTGGACTGGATTGCGATGAGGGTGTAGCCTCCGTTAGGCACAGTATCTCATATTCCAACTGTTCCATTTAATGTCTTATCCCTGCTGACGGTGTTATAGTATACTCCAACGCATCATCATATCGAGCCATAGACCCTTCCCATCTAAGATTTATTGCTCCTGTTGGCCCAGACCTATGCTTAGGGATGATCAACTCTGGAGGTTGATCATCTTCTTCAAAGGTTCCGGTTGAGGTGTAATACCCACTTCTATGAATAAGATAAACCTGATCTGATGCTTGTTCAAGTTCTCCCGACTCTCTTAGGTCTGCTATCTGTGGCCTCTTGGTGTTTCTCAGTTCAGAGTTCCTATTCAACTGAGACAATGCAATGACAACTAACTCTAATTCTACTGCTAAATCTTTCAATGCTCGCACTGCCGTGGAAACTTCCTGCTCCCTGTTCCCCACGCGCTTGTCTTGGACTTGGACAAGCTGAGCATAATCTATGATTATCAGACCAATGTTGTCACGAGACTTATGATACCTTGCCGCAGATCGTATCTGGTGCAGATGTCGAGCCTTGTCATCCCACATCAGTGGAAGCTCAGCGATCTTAGCCGCAGTGGTGGAAACCCTCTCCCATCCCCTGTCGGTAAGCTCGCCTCTTGCCAGTGCCTTTGAATCTACTTGAGCCTCTGTTGCTAAGGTGGCTAATGCTACCTCATTCGCTGTCATCTCCAAGGTGAAGTAGCAGACAGGCGTTTCTGAGGCCGCGTGATAGGCAAAGCGGCGTGCGAGGGAGGTCTTACCCATATTGGGTCTACCTCCAACGATAATCAACTGACCAGGCTGCCAGCCCCCTGTAATTGAGTCGAGGTCTTTAAAGCCTGACGGTATACCAATCAGCGGATTAGGATTAGCCTTACGCTCTTCGATAGTCGCAAGGACATCTTCCATAGCCTTCTCGCTACGGACAACATCATCCGTCTTGCCTGTCTTGCTAGCCAAGTTAGCGACAAACTCTTGGTGTCTATCCAGTAATACTTCAACGGAATCTCCTCCTTCTCTTATTTTCTCTGATAGCTGAGTCAGCTCAACCAAAGCTTCTCGTGCTATCTGGTCTTGAGATAGGAGCTTTACATGCTCACTTGCTCCCACCACGGTGACGTAATCTTGGTTGGCTATCTCCATGAAGCACGGGATACCCCCTATAGCGTCCATATCCTTAGCAGGGATCTGTCTGGATACAGAAAGAGGGTCAACGGCAAGGCCCTGCTTGTGAACCTCACAGATAGCCCTGAAGACGATGACATGATTAGCTACGTAGAACGATTCTACGGTGAGCTTATCAAGTGCTTGCCCCAATGCGGTCTTGCTGAACATCATCTCAGCAAGGACAGCCCTTTCCATTGCCTCGTTATGGGGTGGAGGGTTTAGCGGAGTGTCATTCATACCTTGCTTTCCTTTCAACAGCTTCTGTGTATTCCCTCATGGACAAATGCCCCCCTAAAGGGGCATTGTCCTTTTTTTCTATAAATACTTCTTTAGAAGTATTTATATGTTTTAATAAGGGGTGGTAAAGATTTTTTACCGGTAAAGATTCTTTACCAGTTAAGCGATAGTGATTAAGCATATCCTTGTTGACCAAGTTAAGCGTTTCCAACGCTCTTAAAGCCTTGATTATAGTGGGCTTACTCATATTAGCTATTGTCTTTATCTCCGAGATGCTGACCCACTGGTTCGGGTTCATCTCCAGCACCATCCACACCACCTTCGCGCTGTGGTTTGGATGGCTCATTAGATCCTTCGGTGGGGATTCCATTACATGCTATCACCTCATATGTTGTCCATGGCATACATACCATGGGGGGTTGTCGATCCTTACGAAGGAATAGGAGATCATTATCTCCCATCCACTTCTCTAAAGTTACAAATCCTGACCCACTCTTACGAGCCTTGACCTCTGCTCGTAAGCCTTCTATGACTACGTCCCCTGAATATGATCCTCCGACTTGTCCCGACAGGGGTACACGCTCAGCAGTAAAGCCCAAGCCCTGATGCAGTTTGACAATCTCGTTCTCTATGCGATTGCCTTTGATCCTTTCCTTACTACTCATACTCTCTCCTTCTTGGATTCCTTTGCGGCTTCGATTTGCAGATGCTCCCTGTGTTGGATACCTGCTATGTTCTCTATGTTCCGCTTGAAGAAGTCAATCTCTGACGTGTCGTAAATCGTTCTGCCAGAGTCGATTATGCGAAGTATCTGCTTCTTCCATGAGGGCTTAAGCCCAGGAATTTCCATGGTTTCCCTGATGCTCCGCTTAAACGCTATGACTTCCTCCTCTGTAGCTCTCCCTGCGTCACTCAAAATGGAAGCTCATCATTTGCTACTGTCGTGCTTGCCTCTCCTTGAGGGGAGGCAACTGCTGATAAGTGCGGAATGACTTGAACGTCTTCAGCAGATACAGAAGTTACCCACCTATCTTCTTCTCCTTCCTTTACGATCTTGTTTTTGCTGATTCGCCCTCTCACTTCTATGTGAGTCCCTTCACTCAGATCATTTAAGTCTTGAGCGGCCTTGCCCCATGCCTGACAGTCAACATAGTCGTTGAACGTCTTCGCTTCACCGTCCCTGCCTGTAAATATCCTAGTGGTCTTTACTGTGAAGCGTGCAAAGGCAGACTTCCCATCCTCTTTAGGAGGGTAGACCTTGGGATCATTAGGTAATACACCACTTAAGCTGACGTTATTCATTTCCCTTTTTCTCCTCTTAACATGATTGCTTTAAGTTCTTTCCCGATAGCGGCCATGATTCCTAAGTCCCCACTGTTCGCCACATGATCCAGTGAGAGTTTATACTTTCCCTCAAGGACAATATCTTCTCCTTGGAATGTGTCCCTGACCATTTGAAGGACGGTGGCAAAAGCTATCTCTATTGCTTCGCCATCTGCGACCTGCTTCTGCTCCTTGTCATACAAGGCCAACCCAAACTGATTACCAAAGCTCTTCAGCGCACGCTTCTGGGCATCGGACTCTGCCTCCTTAGCCGCAGACTCATGAGCTTCCCCCTTGGAATGGCGAGACATTCCATGCCCATGTCCAACGCCTTGCCTTACCGGAGGTTTTGTAGCTTGTCCAGATGCATCCAGTCCCATCGATACTTCAATCTCACACCGCGCACTGTAGCTGACGCGATGCATCTTCTTCGCCTCATCATACTCTTCAACGAGGCAGTCTAAATCCAATGTTCGACTGCTCCATTGTGAATAGCCAAAGATCTCGTTTGCACGCTTGATTACGTACCAGCTCTCCAAGTAAGACAGGGATAGCCCTGCCTGTTGCCGTTGAGAGACAACGCGAGAATCTAGTGGGCCTTCTAGGGACAACTGTTGCGTTTGATTGAACATGACTCCTCCTTTTTTTACCGGCCTGGCGGCCAGTGTGGTGTAGAGGTATAATATATATTACACCCCTACAGTTGTCAAGCATTTACCCTACAGTAGTAATCGGCTCTGGCTTCCGTTTGGAACCCTTGGGATATCTTTATAGGCATGTCAAAAACAGCTAAGACTTCATGTATTTTCTCTACTTGTTCATCCTCTAACAGCAGGATGTCTTGCCTGTTGAATTGCTTCCACACAATACCATGCCAAAGCTTTTCATTTTGATCAGGAGCATAGCCTATGCTCCGCGCCAATCGGGTCATGGTATCTTGACTTGAATCGTGCGGTTTGCTTATGTCTTTTTCCCATCGCCACACAGTACTCTCATTGGTTCCGGTCTTTACCCCCAATGCTTTACGTGACATATTAAGCTTAGCGCGTAGTGTTGTTATCTGTGCGGCATCCCATCTTATTTTCTTCATAATATCTCCTTGTATTCTGTTAACAGATAAGTCCTTGACAAGTATACTAAAGTAGCTACATTCTATATAGGGCTATATGCTTGAGAAGTGAATAGTTGTAGCCCTGTAAAGAGAGGTTTTTCTCCTTTCCTTTCTCCTCTCCTTACGGTAGCGAGAAGTAAATAAAAGAGAGCAGGGAGTGGTGACCCTGCTCTCTTTTTGTGTTAGAAATGTTTTGCAAATGAACCCGCATACTCTCGCGCTACATTGTTGGCGAGGATATCAATAGCCTCTCGCTCTGACTGATAACCACTCTGTTGAGAGAGGCGCGTCAATCCCTGTATCATTCCCCATGCGGTATCTGATCCCTTGTGTCCATCTTCTGGATGAGCCTCTGCTAAATCGTAAGCATCCCCAAGCATCTTCTTATTCGATTTGCCCATCAGTGTTTCTAACGGGGCTAAGACTGCCATCTTACGTCCCGTAGGAGAGAAGGGGTTAGAGTAGCGATCTTTAAGCTTGAAATCGTGAAGCCTCTTGATCCCTGATTCAATCCCTCCCTTGTCGAACGCATCGGTGTTTTGCCAAGACTCTGCACCGTCAAGGGAAAATGCCGACCTGATATTATGCTTAATCTCCCATCGGGAATCCACCCCTCGATGGATCGTCTTATTGGCCTTTGCATCCTTAAGGCCAATGAGGAGGTGGTTCGCACATGGCCCATTGTGGAGGAATCGAGAAGAGAAGAATGCCCGATCTCCGACAATAGAGTTTGACAGTATGATACCAGAAAATAGAGGGTCTGCGTCAGGGACTTCTACGTAATCCTTATCATTCACAAGATACAAGAAGCTATCCCTGTCAGATACATACGCACCGGCAGGGGATATCATATCCCCCTCGTGTACTCCCATCGGAGTCGCTGTAGATAGGCAATCCTCCGCAGTGGCAACCTTGGCTCGTGGATCTCCCGTATAAGCCCTTGCAGGAGGGACTCTCCAGTTATCGCCCATGTGATCTTTAACCTCTTGCAGTATCTCCGAATCCCAAGTCCTCTCATACGATGACGATAGGATGCTCATCAGGTATTCGTTCATCGTTTCCGAACTGCGGATTAGCAGGCTACTATCTCCAGTATAGCGGCTTGTCTTCATGTAGTTGTCGAACGAAGCGGCAGATGTTGTGCGTATGTGGTAGTTAAGGATATCGCATACGATATCAGTAGGGAGCGTAGCAAGGTAGCTTATAGGGCCAGCCTTTATCTTCTTCACAAATTGCGAGAAGCTAAAATTAGTGAAGAGAAGTTCCTCGTGGTCAGATCCCTTGAGGATAAGCCTGAGTCCCTTTCTTAGAAATCGATCCTCCGTCTTGGGATCTTCAACCCAAAACTCCTCATCCGTAGTTTCAATGGACATGTTTGAGGTGTGCCAATCCACCTCAGTGGTCTTGTCTCTAACCTCCAGAGCGGCTTCCAAGGCATCATCAACGCCCCAGAACCGTTCCTCTTTGGGGCGGCTGAAGTATTCAGATTGTGCTTCATTTCCTTCGATGGCGGTATGCATGACTACTCTCCTTTATCTATTCTTTTTATTGCCCAAGCCAAGCGGCTTGGGTCTACTTCATTGACGGTTGCTACGTGAATCATGCTTCTACAGTGAGACAAGAGCGAATAAGGGTAGGCATGACTGGGATCTCTGATCCCCTTGCAACATTCCCCCATCTCTCTTGGGTACCACTTCCTCCCTCTCTTTGTGTGTCCTTCGGGCCAAATGACCCGATCTCTAAGGTCAATAGCTTCGGTGGCTATCGATCTTAGTTTCTTGGTCAACCTCATAATTGATCTCCTTTTTTAGAGAGGGATCAAAATTGATGTAGTGAAGATCAAAATTGATCCCTCTTATTGATGGACTTAATCTTCTTTTAAGGATTCCAGTTGTGCTTGGACTACCTTTAAATCGTAATCCAACTCTCTCATATATCGCAGGATTGATTTTTCCTCCTTCTTAAGAAGGTGAAGGGTTTGATCGCGCAGTTTCTTGTGGCACTCAGCACTCGTTATTTCTTTCACTTTGAACTCTCTTTGTGAAGGCTGCGCATCTGGTCATCTACGGTGCTTGGATCAAATGCGTAGTAGTGCGTCCGTTCCTTGCTGAGGGATGCTGATATAGGATAGACATGCTTCTTCTTATAAAGAGACTTTGACGTAGTAAGTATCCTCAACATGGGTATCAACTCTGGTATTCTTATGTCACAAGCTGCGGCTATTGATCCCACGGATGCCCCCTGTCTGCATCTCTGCAAGTACTCTCGTATGCGTCTTGTAGGGACTTTGTTTGCGTGCTTATCTATCTCTCTTAGGTGGTGGATTGCACCATGGAGAGCTTTGATGCTCCCATGGTTTCTACTCTTCTGCTCCTTGGTCATGTCCTTATTCAAGTATATGTCGGTAGTTAGTTTATCTCTTCTTTTCGAGAGGGCTTTTATGGTATGTTGCTCTGCCATTATATAGCTCCCAACAGTTGGAGTGTGCCTACTAATCCAATCGCTCCCCATATCCCAAGGAAAACTGCCAAGAGCTTTGTGGGTGTTGGGAAACTATAGTCATACCCCTTACGCCATTGCCCCTTGCCGTTCCTCTTCTGCTCTATTGTGACCAGTTTTATAACTGCCATGTTGCTCTCCTTTTTGCCTGTCTGTTAACAGACTGGTGAGGGGAGGACAAGAAATCTCCCTCTTTAGGGAATCCTTGTCCCCCCCTGTGTTGTCCTACTTCAACCCCACATGCCGACATATGTCCCATCTAAGAAGGTTTCAGTGCTTGAGTAGAGAAACCTCGCTTCGTCCTCCTCCGTAAAAGGGTCAGATTGAATCTTATCTACAATCGTTTTGTGTCCTCCCACATCACGGGTAAGTGTCAGTGTTAGTGTGTATAGTGGCCCCATGTGTTCTGGGGGATCAACTGGTGGTTGTGGATCTATCATTCTTTCTCTCCTTTGTAAAGTCTTTAAAGCATTCAACGGAACACAACTCTACTTTCTTTTTTCCTACTGCCTCCCAGTGTAGCTTCTCCTTCCTTGGGTATATCACCCTGCATTGAGTGCAGGGTATGTATATGTGAGGGCAACTGAACAGATACCACTTCGCTCTCTTCCCCTTTTTCCTTGGTGGTGGATACATCATTTCCTACTCCCTATAGTATAAGCAATGTGCATTGATAACGCAAGTCATTCTCAACAAAAAAACTTAATTTTTAAGTTTCAATACTTAATTTTTAAGTTTTTTTTAATCTTTATGGTACCTCCCCTCATCTATGAAGTAGTTTGTCCATTGCTCAGCCATCGCTTGGGCAATGGATCTATATGTTTGTGCCCTTTGGCGTGGACGATCAGGCGATGGGCCTAACTTGTTTTGCCCACTGTCACACTGATTAGCCCACCGCTCCTTGCCATCAATGATTCGCCCTGCCCTCCTATGGGTAGGCTTCAGGTCTGGGAGATTCTTTAGCCACAGCCCTGTCTTTTTAGCCGCATCCTCTCCGTACTCATACGGTTGTATATACTGTGTGGGTTTTATTGGAAGC
>TARA_R110001599_G_scaffold179379_1_pt1 | contig 17326 bp, 16 predicted proteins | sample TARA_R110001599 | Tara Oceans TARA_R110001599 (sample SAMEA4398360) | marine metagenome | biome: Polar Biome; feature: [MES] marine water layer (ENVO:01000295) within the mesopelagic zone...; material: water (ENVO:00002006), including particulate matter (ENVO:01000060) such... | reverse complement strand
TGTACCCTATCTACAAATTTGGCAACGAAGAACAACGCCACAAATACCTACCGAAACTCGCTTCTGGCGAATGGTTGGGTTGCTTCGGTTTAACAGAACCCGATCACGGTTCTAACCCATCGGGCATGACCACCAATTTTAAAGACATGGGCGACCATTACCTTTTGAATGGTGCTAAAATGTGGATTTCAAACGCTCCTCATGCAGACGTGGCTGTCGTTTGGGCGAAAAGCGAAGAAGGAAGAATTCACGGACTAATTGTGGAGCGTGGTATGGAAGGTTTCTCTACCCCTACTACACATGGCAAATGGTCTTTGCGTGCCAGTGCTACTGGTGAATTGGTATTCGACAATGTGAAAGTGCCGAAGGAAAATCTATTGCCTAACAAAAGTGGTTTGGGTGCGCCAATGATGTGTCTGGATTCAGCCCGTTATGGCATTGCTTGGGGCGCTATTGGTGCCGCAATGGACTGTTACGAGTCAGCGAGAAAATATTGCGCAGAGCGTATCCAGTTTGATAAGCCAATTGGTGCCTTCCAGTTGCAGCAAAAGAAATTGGCAGAAATGCTGACAGAAATTACCAAAGCGCAATTATTGAACTTCCGTTTGGGTCAACTTTTTAACGAAGGAAAAGCCACTACCCCACAAATCTCAATGGCCAAGCGTAATGCCGTAGAGGTTGCTTTAAACATTGCCCGCGAAGCAAGACAAATGCACGGTGGAATGGGGATTACAGGTGAATACTCAATGATGCGCCATATGGCCAACCTGGAATCAGTACTGACTTACGAAGGAACACATGATATTCACTTGCTAATCCTCGGTGCTGAGATTACCGGAATTCCTGCTTTTAAGTAAGGATTCAAGATGACGTATATCATTGCAATACATCACTTTTATTAATAACACATAACGTTAGTGGCAATCTCCACCCATGAAAAAGAGTATCCGTAAACCTGAAAATTGGCAAGACTTTGAATCTCTATGCAAAAAACTATGGGGAGAGATATGGGAGTGCCATGAAATAAAGAAAAACGGACGGTCAGGACAGAACCAACATGGTGTTGATGTATATGGTATACCTAAAAACGAAAGCGAATATTACGGAATTCAGTGTAAAGGGAAAGACGATTACACTAAGAGCCAGTTAACCAAATCTGAAATAGATACTGAAATTTCCAAGGCACAAGAGTTTAAACCCAAACTCAAAAAATTCTATTTAGCAACATCAGCTAATAAGGATTCTGAAATTGAAGAGTATATTAGAATTAAGGATGTAGAAAATAGAAATGTTGGTCAGTTTGAAATTCACTTATTCAGTTGGGAAGATATAGCGGACTTGATAGAAGAAAATAAGAACACTTTTGATTGGTACGTAAAAAATATAAATCACAAAATTGCTTTTGATGTTTCAGTGACTTTTCAAAATGGAGAAAAGCATCTTGAATTCAGTCCTAAGTTGATTAAGAATCACAAAACCTATAAAATTAAACCATTTGACCACTCCTATTTTGAACTTTACAGTTCCTCGCCTGCCGAAAACAGAAAAACAAGAAGGGAAATAGACACAGAGTCTCAACCAGTTCGCTATTATATGGATGGTAGGAGTTTCAATAAAAGTGCGTCCGTATTCTCAATTCGAATAAGAAATTGTGGAAATACAGCAATCAAAAACTATAAACTCTACTTTTCATTTGACACTGATGAAATCAGTGCTGATACCGTGGACAAACGAGATGAATTCCTCGATATGAGAAAGTACTCTTACAACACGTGGATATATAAAGGAACAATGGACGGATTGTTTGAGCCAAGTGATCAAACCCTAGTACAGAAAGATCACATTATAACAGATGACATTTGCATCAGACCAATGGTTGAACACAGTCAAGAAGTAACGCTAAAATGGAAGCTAGTATCCGAGGACTTTGATGATGAAGGAGTATTAACTATTCAACTCATTACCGAAGTAATTGAACGACAAAGTACTGAAGAATGTGAATTTCCAATTGAAAACGAAATCATTTTAGAAAACTATACTGAAAGTCGTTAGCAGCCGTACACTTGGATATTAAGCTCCAATATCTCAGGTTCTCCGATTTATCTCCCATAGGTAGGATACACAACCATCTATTCACCAAGTAAGCTGTCCGCTTTCTTTAGCCCCCTTATCACACTCAAAGTAAGCATGCCGCTTAGCTTCTTCTGTGTTTCCGAAAAAGACTTCTGAAGTTTCGGAGCAAGGTGACTGTTCTGGGTGATGGTTTGTATAAAGTTTGGTTGGATAATCAAACTTCTCCACAAGTCCCCCACCAACCGCCCCCGCCTCGCTTTGCTGAAGCTTCGCGAAGGCAAAGAGGGCGGACATTCGTACTAGTTTTATGCTTCAGTTGTTTTCCGCCCTAGTAAGTGCTCTTCACCAACATGCCAGTTGAGCAGTATTTATTATCGCAATCACAGCATAATACCAAAAGTCTTTTTATCTTCTCCACGTGCTAAGTACCGGATCGCGTCAGATACCTTCGATCGTTACTTGGCATTGATAAAATGAATATGGAAGCAATAAAGAAATTTTTAGAATTCGAATTATTTCACATAGGAGAATTCCAGTTGAGAGCGCTCTCCTTGGTGATCATTTTTATAATTTTTGTGATGACCAAATTGATCTTGCTCTTGATCAAGAAAACAATTTTCAGTCGTGAGAATAGTAAACTTGATATAGGTGCCAGCTATGCATTATTCAAAATCATTAAGTATGTGATCTGGGTGATTGCTATTGGTTTGATTTTAGAAGCGCTTGGTGTCAAATTAACCGTATTAATTGCAGGCTCCGCTGCCCTACTAGTGGGGGTAGGTTTGGGCTTACAGCAGACATTCAACGATATCTTATCTGGGATCATCTTGCTTTCAGAAAAGTCTATTAAAATTGAAGACGTCTTAGAAATAGATGGTGACATCGTAAAGATTCAGAGCATTGGGCTCCGAACTTCCAAGGCCTCAAATACCGATGATGTTTCTATTATCATTCCAAACTCACTGATAACCACCAACAAAGTGATCAACTGGAGTCATCAGACCACCAAGGCCCGCTTTAGAATTAATGTAGGGGTTGCTTATGGGAGTGACATAGACTTGGTGATAAAGATACTGGAAGAAAGCGCGCATGAACATTCAGATGTCTCTGCACTTGATTCAACTGAAGCACGATTGGTGGATTTTGGTAATTCATCATTAGACTTTCAAGTCTTGTTTTACAGTCAGAATATTTTCCGAATCAGTAAGGTGAAAAGCGATATCCGTAGGAGTATCAGTCAGAAATTTGTCTCCAATAATATCACGATCCCATTCCCTCAAATGGACTTGCATGTGAAGTCAAACTCTACTGAGAAAACAAAAGATGGCGAGGAGTAGCGCTCCGTCCCTTGTTGGTGAAGAACATCAACAAGTCATGGAATCTCCCCTACTCACTAACCGACTCATTTAGGAGACCCTTCTGATTAAACTTGAATCCCCTCCAAAAGACTTTTCAATTTATAATTGAAAAAATGGACAAAACATTTGCGTAACTTCAAAGTTACCTTTATATTTACGTAACCTTAAAGTTACATAATGATGAAAACAGAAATCAAACACAATTGGCACTACGACCAATCCGTAGAAGAAATTTGGGAATACTTGACAAAAGCAGAGTTAATGGAAAAATGGCTGATGCCCAATGACTTTGAGCTAATTGTAGGACACGAGTTCAAATTTACCACCAACCCGATCCCCAGTTTAAGCCTTGATGGTAATTTCTATTGTAAAGTTTTGGAGATCCTTCCATTAAAAAAGCTTGTTTATAGTTGGAAAGGTGGCGCTAACAAAAGTGAACCGACTCTTGACACCATTGTTGAATGGACTTTAGAGGCCAAAGAAAATGGAACTGAATTGAGACTTATACATAGCGGATTTAAGGAAGAGAATGGCCCAATCCATGCAGGAATGTTTGATGGTTGGAACAAAAATATTCAAAAAATGCTCAGTCATATAAAACCGAATTAACATGGCAACTCAGCCCCTTGATGCCTTCCAAGTAATCGCAGACCCAAGTCGAAGACAAATATTGGGAATGCTGACCAAGGATACTTACAACATAAACTCTTTGGCACAAAACTTTAATATGAGTCGGCCTGCGGTCTCAAAACATATTAAAGTACTGCATACTGCAGGCTTTATCTCTATACAAGAAATTGGCAGAGAAAGGCATTGTATTTTAAAACAAGAGGGATTCAATGAACTCAAAAGTTGGATAAGCCATTTTGATGATTTTTGGAACGGGAAATTGAAAAATCTCGAAATGGCGCTAAACAGCAAAAGTGGTATCTAGAAGCGACAAATATTTAATATTTGTTCGTGCTCTTTGCTAAAAAGCTACTTATGGGTTACCAATCCCCCACTCAAAGGGTATATTTAAACTTTATTAGGTCACCCCTAATAGAGCCACTGACTCTAAGAATTAAGAGTAAACACATTACGCACAGCAAAAAACAAAAACCGCATTTCATGGGATTTAATATTGTATTGTTTGAGCCAGAAATCCCAATGAATACAGGGAATATCGGACGATTAAGCTTGGGGTCTGGATCTAAATTACACCTGGTAAAACCCTTTGGGTTTGAGTTAGATGATAAGAGGGTAAAAAGAGCTGGACTGGATTACTGGAAGCACATTACTCTCTTCATTTATGAGAGCATTGATGAGTTTTACTCAAAAAATAAAGGTGGAAATTTCGCATACTTCTCAAGTCATGGAACGCAAGATTACTGTGCTATTGATTACAAAGACGACATGTTCCTTATTTTCGGAAAAGAATCGAGCGGTTTGCCTGAGAACATAGTGACAAAGAATGCTGATTCAGTCTATAACATACCCATTTATAGCCCTCATATCCGAAGCCTAAACTTGGCCAATGCTGTTAGTATAGTGGTTTATGAAGGTATTCGAAATTTAAAATCACAATAAAACGCAGCTAAGCAAAACGTCCTGCCATTTCAGTGTGCTCCAGCAATAAGACTGACTGAGGGTCAAATTCACAGAGAACTTTTTTGTTCTTTTGTGATAAACAGAAATCTAAATTCTCACATATTGTAGCCCTCTAACTATTTGGTTATTTAGCTTATCTTTCAGGATAATAACGATTTACCAGAGCCATGAAACATTTAAAAAATATCATCCCAACACTAATTCTTCTCCTTTGCTTAACGAAAATTGGTGTCGGTCAAACTTATCGGATCCTTATTTCTAATGACGATGGCATTCAATCACCACTGATAAGTACATTGAAAACAGAGATTGCAAAACTCCCCAATGTTGAAGTTATCATTGTCGCCCCTGCAGAAAACCAGTCTGGAAGTAGCCAATCCACCAATATGGGGCCTTTAGAAGTGGAAAAGCTATTCAAAGACGACCAGTTTCTTGGCTATGCGGTCAACGGAAAACCAGCCGATGCTATCAGGTTTGGTATTCGGGTATTGGGCAAAGACAAGCCATTCGACCTTGTGATCTCTGGCATTAACCGAGGTTCCAATGTAGGAGACGTCTCTCACCTATCTGGCACCATAGGCGCAGCCATGGAAGGGCTTTATCATGGTATTCCTGCCATTGCAGTATCGCAAGAAAGTCGTGGCGTAAATACAGAAGCCACCTCACGCTTCATTGCTCAACTGGTGGCTAAATACCAAAAAGATGGCGCACCAAAAGGGGTTGTGCTTTCGGTTAACATTCCTGCAGGTGAACTTAAAGGGATTGTGGTGAAGGCCATGGGAGACGCTTATTTGGATATGGGGAATTATGAATTGAAAAATGAAACCGATAACAAAATGGTGTACAATCAAAAAATAGGTATTGTGAGATCGCAGAATGAGCAAACGGATACTTATGCCTACCAGAACGGTTATGTCACCATCACACCTCTCAAATTTGATTGGACGGCTTATGAGTTAATAGAATCCATAACCAATTGGGGACTAAAACTGGAAAAAGAATAAGACCCCTTCTTCACCAAGAACCAGCCATTATCCAGTGATGAAATTATTTCGAAAAACGAATTTAAGACAACTTAGATTAAGCCTATTCTTATTCGTATTGGCAAGCACAACAGTAACTGCACAATTCAGCTTTGGCACCTATGCATTACAGCATGTGAATATCATAGATGTAAACACAAGTGAAATACTTTATGATTATACCATTGTAGTCAACAATGATGTGATTTATAAAATCATACCCGCTCAAAAATACATCGCCAATGACACAGTTCAATCCATTGTATTAAAAGGAAAGTTTGTAATACCTGGTTTAATTGATGCGCATGTACATTTTGCTACAGATCCAACTTTAGAAAGAAGAGACAATGCAGAGAAAGTGCTTAAAGAAATGCTGTTAACAGGTATTACTTCAGTCAGAGATATGGCAGGTGATGCGAGAGCCCTATCTAGTTTATCAAGAAATGCATTAGTTGGAGATATTGTGGCGCCAAACATCTATTATTCCTCGCTCATGGCGGGTTCTGCATTTTTTTCTGACCCAAGAACCATTGCAACGGCTCAAGGTGGAGTAAGTGGGGAAATGCCCTACATGAAAGCAATTGATGATAATTCTAACATAGAACTAGATGTAGCCCAAGCAAAAGGAACCAGTGCGCACGGAATCAAGCTTTATGCAAGTTTAACTAAAGAACAGATTCAAGGAATTACCGCTGAGGCAAAAAAACAGACTATTCCTGTATGGTCTCATGGTTCATTGATGCCAACAGTCCCTACAGATGTAATTTCATCAGGAGTAATTTCCATTTCTCATGCCTTAATGCTAGCTGATGAGAAATACCGAAAAAGAGAAGATATTCCTGTAAGCTGGCGGGGAGACACTACTAAAGAAATGTCAACCGAATTTTGGGACAAAGAGTACAATAAACTTGAGTTGGATAAAATATTTGAGCTGATGAAGAAATACGATGTTGTGCTCGATGCAACACTCTCCGTTTATGAAAGCAGTAAAAACGCTAACAATAGTCATTGGCGCTTTGAGATGGCCAGAAGAATTACAAGAGAAGCAAATATGTCAGGCGTTAAAGTGGCAGCGGGTAGCGACACAGATCAAGCAACCTTCGTGCAGCATGAAATGAAGCTATTGGTCAATGAATCAGGTTTTACACCTTTTGAAGCAATTGTTTCGGCTACTAAACACGCTGCCCAAGCCACTGACATCCTTGAAAAAGAAGGGACAATTGAAGTGGGTAAAAAAGCCAATTTGCTTTTATTAAACTCAAATCCCGTAGAAAGTATTGATCATATTGATGACGTCTTTTGGGTCATCAAAAATGGAAAGTTGTATAGTATAAAGGAATGAAACAACGATAATGACCATAACTCATTTCTAACCCCTTGTCATCTTACTTTCATAAAAAACTCTATTATCGAAGATAAGCCTCTAGTTTATTTCTAAGATTTTAGTCAATATCGCAAAGGGTTTTGGAGCATCAGTTTGGTCACTGATCATTTTAGATACGCTCCATAAATCAGAATTTGATTTTTTACGGAAACACTCATGGTCATCAACGGTTTCGTTTATAACAAAATCATAAAGCCTTATTACGAGGCTTTTACAGGTCTTTCTAAAGAAGTTTGGTGGCTTGCTTTGATCACACTGATCAACAGAGCGGGCACCATGGTTATTCCTTTTCTTTCACTTTACCTCACACAGAATGAAGGGTTTTCCTTATCTCAAGTAGGTTGGATTATGACTGCCTTCGGCTTAGGTTCACTAATAGGCACTTGGATTGGTGGTAAACTCACGGATGCAATTGGCTACTACAAAGTCATGGCTTTCAGTTTGTCGGTTGCCGGAATCATGTTTGTGTCTATACAATTCCTACATGGCTTTTACCCGATCTGTGCAGGTATCTTTCTACTGATGGCGGTTGCGGATATGTTCAGGCCAGCAGTATTTGTGGCGCTCAGTGCTTATAGTAAGCCGGAGAACAAAACCCGTTCCGTAACCCTGATTCGATTGGCAATCAACCTTGGCTTCTCGTTAGGCCCCGCAGTTGGTGGTTTAATCATTACTGGTTTAAGTTATTCTGCATTATTTTGGGTAGATGGCACCACCTGTATTTTGGCTTCTATCCTATTACTGTGGGTGCTCAACCCGAAAAAAGCAAGAACCTTAGACGAAGTAAAAAACGCCAATCCTAAATCGGCTTATACTGACACAACCTATTGGATCTTTTTTGCGGGACTGGTGCTCTTCGGGTTCACTTTTGTACAGTATTTCTCCACAGTTCCTTTATTCTACAAAGAAATTCATCAGTTATCTGAATCTCAAATTGGACTTGTTTTGGCACTTAATGGCTTCTTGATTTTTGCCTTTGAAATGCCACTCATTAAGTACTTCGAGTCACGCAGTTTTAGCATGGTTGAAAACATGGTTATTGGCATAGTACTTATTTGTTTAAGCTTTGTACTCCTCATTATATCGAGTTGGGCGGGTATTCTCATCATCGGAATGATACTCATGACCTTTGGAGAAATGTTAGCCTTCCCTTTTTCCAATGCCTTCGCCATGAAAAGGGCTAAACGAGGCAACCAAGGTGAATATATGGCACTTTACAGCATTGCCTTTTCGGTATCCCATATTTTCGGGCATAACACAGGCATGCAGTTCGTTGACCGTTTTGGGTTTGACAACACTTGGTACCTCACGGCTGGAATGGCAGCCTTGTCTATACTTTTCCTCTTTATCTTAAAAAGGAGGTTACGAAGTGAGGCTGTTGAAATAGAGAAGACCTAAGACCTTTCGTACCTCAAGGAAAGAAAGTGGTACTACTTTCCCCATGGACAATATACGATATCACCAATTCGGAGCGTCATTGCTAACCTGCAAATGTATAGCTGAGACATCAGCCTACGTGAAGCAATCTCGTGGATTAAAGAAGGCGTATTTGTCATTAGTCACACTTTTTTAGTATCTAGAGGAAATACGTCACGAAAAAATCAATGAATACAGAATGGATTGACATAATGAAACAAACAAGCCGACTGAAACTAAGTCGATGGAGGTTGGTTGACCATTATTTCGTTGTGATTTTCATTCTAGTTATTCCAGGACTTACCCTTTTTCACTTGTTTGAAATCTATGTAACTGACTCTTATGATGGAGTAAGAACAGCCAGTGAACTCATCTCAACTTCTTGGCCTTGGGTAATTATTGCTATCGCTCTCTATTTTACACGAAAAAGGCAACTGAGATTTAAAGTAGTGAAAATTGAGTTTACTGATCAAGAATTTAAAGAAGCAATAGAAAGAACAACCAATGAATACCATTGGCGAATTGACTTGAGCAATGACAATATTTTACGGGCATACCGCCCTTGGAATTGGACAAGAAGTTGGGGTGAAATGATTACGATAATCAAGGACCATGACCGACTTCTACTAAATAGCATTTGTGACCCTGATAAAACGAGTTCTGTTGTTTCCTTTGGTTGGAATAAGAGAAATGTTGAAACATTTATAAAGCACCTTAATGATGCTAAAAATGGCATTCCAGTTCAAGAGGTCATTGAGAGGCAAGAAAAAGAGTGGACTTTAAAGAAGATGTTATTTCGTCTATTTGCTTACCCATTGTGCCTCTTTCTTATTGGTTTTGGATTCTATATGATTTACGATGCTGATGATTGGGGAACACCATTTACAGGAATGGGGGCAATTGCGATAGCTTCATTTTACCTATATACAGACTTGAAACTAATAATGAGAAACAGTAGGACGAACACACAACAACAAATATAGTTATATGCTGTCATTGACTTCTTCACTAAACGCCACCAAACCATAATCTCACCTACCACCAAAAACCCAACCCGATATGAAAATTGAGTCCTTTAATGAAAACTTAGACTTTAACGAAAAGAAGATCGTGACTAAAGTCCTTATGGAAACTTCCTTTTCCAAAGAAATTAGAATTCTCTTAAAACAAGGGCAAATGATGAAAGAGCATAAAGCTCCTTTTCCCATCATTGTGCATATTATCGATGGCCAAATAGATTTCGGTGTACAAGGTAGTGTGCATCCATTAAAAAAAGGAGATATCATCACCTTAGATGCTAATATCCCTCATGATTTAACCGCCCTGCAAGACAGTGTCGTTCGTTTAACGCTTTCCAAACTCGATACCAGCGAACGTGTAGAAAAGGTGGTTTCAAATTCATAGAACAATGCTAGCGTCCAGACCTATAAGGTTTTTAAAACCTGACAGGTCTGGAGATTTTATACTGTTTGTTATAAACCCGTGACTTTATACACTGTTTTGCCACCAATAACGGCTTCATCATTTGAGTTATAAAACACTTTAAACGTTCCGATCGGAGTGTCTACCCCCATAACCTCCTGCTGACTGCAGCCATCAGTTAGCCCTGTACAACTGATGGCAATAAAGTTGGGGTGTTGATATGTAAATGCCACATGTCTGCCAGATTGCATTTTATGGTAAGATGGATAAGTCCCTACGTAACTAATTGCGCCCGCCACTTCATCTTTTAAGTAATTGAAAGTTAGGCCTTCATCTTTGCTTATAAAACTGACAAAATTTGGATTTCCCATTGGATTCTTATTTTCTGTATAGATCAGGTGCCCTTCTGCGCTAATTGCCTTTGGCGCTACTCCGTTGACACTCTTTTTTTCCGCAATTAACTGCCAGTTATACGCATCGCTAGATGAATATACAGCCATGTCAAATCTGGAATATTGGAACCCTGTCCCAGGTGGAACGTAATAATATTCATTATAAATGAGGGCGTAGTAGCCTCCCTTGCTATTCTTAACTACAAAATTTGGCGCAATGCCATTTGCGTTTTCCAGTTTCCATGAACTTCCATTGTTGGCTGTTGAAAAAGTGCCTTCACCCGTATAAACCACTGTTTTCTGCGCTTCGGCATACCCATATAATATGTTTTTGAATTCCGATGTTTGATAAGTCTTAGCACTCATATCGTACTTTTTATTTCTGAAATAGAGCTGCGCGCCCACCTCCATCACAAATCCGGTATTAGAATAATTATTGTCAAAATTTATTTGAGTATTCACGTACTCCTTCCCTGAAGCTGTTGATTTCACAAGGCCATAATCGCGATACTTTCCACCTTCAATAAATCCCGAATAATAGACGGTTCCGTTGACCTTGGCTGTTCTTGGGAAAGCGATATCAGATTCTGTTAATGTCGAGCCACTTGCTTCAAAAGTTGTCTTCACAACAGTATTGTAGTTGCCAGTTCGTAACGGATTTTCATACAAATCGACATACATTTTTCCGTCTTCTACCATCACCGCAATCGGGTTGTCTTGAAAATCGTAAGTAGAAGGATAATCATAATAAGTGATTTGATTACTTGGGTTTACAACTACCGCTGCTCCACCACTAGCATAACCAAAGTAACCCTCGTTATAGGATAGTTTGGCGTTATTATTATTGTTGGCGCTAACACCACTTAATCGTCTGGCATCAAAGGCAGGCCATACTCTTGAAGTTAAAGTGTTGGTCGCTATATCATATTCAGCCAAAGTGCGATAGTACATACTCAGAAACCCGATTTTCCCATTACTGTAAATCATTTCGCCAGGCAATGCATTAACTGCTATTCCTAAATCCGTTGACTGGCCATTTTCAAATTTGTGAAGCGTCCCGTTAAGGTAATAGGCCACGCCATTCGCGTCCATTACTGGTCCTGCGGAATTGTATATTGTGGGTACTGTTTGTGTGCTATTGTCATTTAGGTTTTTTAAATTTTTACCTGATAGTAAAATGCCATTATTACTCACGGCTATAAAATCACTAGTCCCAGATAGCTCAGTGAAAGACTCCCCTGCATCTTTTGAGAAATAGAATTTATAATTGGCATAACTACCATCCAATCGGGTATCAAGGCCAGCCACTATGTATTGACCATTTTCGCTTACCACCAATTTTGTAGCCTTAAACAGCTCCGTTGGTTCCATGATGGCGCTAAGTACAGGGCTTGCTCCCCCACCACTAGGATTGTCGGGATTGGGTTCATCATCAGTTCCACAAGCAGTAAATAATGTCAGAATACATAAAATGGCTATTAGGGGTATTCTGGATTGGATGAATTTATTCATAATGATTTAGAGCAAGTTGTTAGACAAAATTCAATGCTATTCATCCTTGTTACAATACATCCCATTCGGTATTCTGGTATGCGTGGTAGTGGGTATTTATAGTTAGCCATTTGATATTTGACTGAGTTGAAAGTGCATTCGCCTTTGTAGGTGTTCTTCACCGACAAGCCGCTAACTACAAGCTCAAAGTAAGCGCTCACCCTCCTTTGCCTACACCCTATTCCTGAGTAAATTCCATCAACCTCTAACTTCACCCTACACCATAAAGCAATTCTTATTACTTTTAAGCTTGACCCAAAGCATCAATGACCAGAACACCATTCGAAAGAGGCCGGATTATTAGTTTTATAGACGCAGTATTTTCTATCGCCATGACATTGCTGGTGTTAGAAGTGGCCATTCCCACTTATGAAGCCGTTGCCGAAAAAGGTACATGGGGCATTCTGGCTAGTTTAATTCCAAACTTCATCGGTCTTTTGGTGAGCTTTTTAGTCACTGCGGTATATTGGATTGCCCACCTGCGCATCATGAGTTATGTCGTGGACTTTGATAAGAAGCTCTTATGGCTCAATATTTTTCTACTGCTTTTCGTGGTGCTTATGCCCTTCTCTACTTCATTTTACGTGAATGGATTCGACCTCCTAGGCCCATTTGTTTTTTACAGCTTTAACCTAGCAGCCATTGGTCTCTTCAATTACCTAATCGTCCGTTATGTGGTGAAAAAAGAAATAGCCACACAAGGCATTGACCCAATTACCGGACAATGGGAAAGTTGGCGTGCCTTCAATTCCTTTGCGGTATGGGCAATTGCAGCCATTCTTGGCTTCTTCTTTCCGTGGATAGCTCGGTTCTTTTTTATCGCCATCTTTATCTTTCAAGCGATCATCAATGCTCACTTTAAGAAGAAAATGAGTAAGATTGTTTCCTCATGAAAAGTCAAAAGAACCGCAGATTGGCAGCCATTATGTTTACCGACATTGTGGGCTACACTGCCCTGATGCAGAAGGATGAAAAATCAGCTGCTGCAGTAAGGGCACGTCACCGTGAGGTTTTTCAAGACAAACACCAAGAACATAATGGCGAAATCATCCAATATTTTGGGGATGGAACCTTAAGCGCTTTTCAAAGCGGTGTAGAAGCCGTTGAATGCGCGATCGCAATACAGAAGATGCTGGGCACGGAAGATGGCATTCCCCTTCGGATTGGGCTGCATATAGGCGACATTGTTTTTGATGGTATCGAAATTTATGGTGACGGTGTCAATTTTGCTTCTAGAATTGAAAGTATGGGCGTTGCTGGAGCCATTTTGATTTCAGGACAATTGAACGAAGAACTTAAAAATCACCTCCATATTTCAACGGTTTCGCTTGGCAGTTTCGAGCTTAAAAATATAACCGAACCGGTTGAGGTTTTTGCGGTAGACAATGACGGTATTAAAACACCCTCTCCTTCTGAGCTTAAAGGAAAGCAGAAAAAGCACTTGAAAACGATTGCTGTTTTGCCCTTTGCCAACTTCAGTAGCGACCCAGAAAACGAATACTTTACCGATGGAATGACTGAGGAGATTATCAATGCCTTGGCAAAGATCAAAGCCCTAAAAGTCACTTCCAGAACCTCCTCATTCTATTTCAAAAACAAAAACATCCCCATTTCACAAATTGGGAAAGAGTTGAATGTAGGTATTATTCTAGAAGGCAGTATTCGCTTATCGGGCAAGGCCATTCGAATTACCGCGCAGCTCATTGATGTAGCCGAGGACTATCACTTTTGGTCCGAAACCTGGGACCGCAAGCTCGAAAATGTCTTCGAAATTCAGGACGAAATAAGCCTTTTGATTGCGGACAAATTAAGAGAGCAATTCGGCCATTTCGAGATTCAGGAGCACTTGGTGGCCAAACAAACTGAGAGCTTTGACGCTTACGAATACTCCCTCAAAGCCAAATTCCATTTCAATAAATGGAATCCAGAGGACATGCACACGGCCATTTCACTTTATAACAAGGCCCTTGAACTGGATGACAAACATGTTGAATCTTATTTAGGCTTAGCCGACTGCTACGGATTCCTGGCCACCACAGGCTTTATGGGTCATGCCGAAGCATGGCAAAAGGCTTCTCAACTTACCCATAAAGCACATTACCTGAACGATCAACATGCAGGGGTGTATTATCAATTGGCCAACCTCGCCTTTTTCACTGCTGTCAATTACAAAGAGGCGGTGAGGTTAACCATCAAAGCCTTAGAAATTCAACCAAATTATGTAGAGGCGCAGCAGTTCATGTCCTTTCTATATTTAATTGCTGGAAAAAGAGACCGTGGATTCGTTCATCTGAATAAAGCACTAGAAATAGACCCACTGTCCCAAGAAACACTATTCTACAAGGGCTACTATAATTACATCACAGAGAATTATGAGCAGGCCATTGAGGTGTTGGACCGATGCCTAAAACATAATCCAAAAAACATTCCTGCAAGCACTGTCAAAAGCTATTGTCTCATCAAGCAAAACCGTCTAGACGAGGCCATCAATTATTTCGACACCATTCCATCTGACATTGTAATTGAAGCCGATAAAATTGGAGTACAAGCCATCGCTTACGCGCTTAAAAATGATGTGGTCAATAGTGAAAAGCTGAAAAAGCGCTTATTGGAATTTGCGCAGAACATTGAGAACTACCATGCGCAATCCTATCTCTTTATGCTCTATGCTGCCACCGGAGAGAATGACAAAGCCTTTGAGTGGATCAGAGAAGCCATGGAAAACAACTCACCATTGCTCCACCTACATTTTGTAGACCCTTTGGTGAACTCAATCAAGACTGACCCACGATATCCGGAGTTTCAAAAGGTGATTTTTCAGGAAGTTCCCGAAGTTAAAAAAGTCAAAACGAAGAAGTCTCTTCTAGATCAAGAGACTGCCATGGATTACTCAAGTCGACTGCTTAAATACATTCAAGACGAAAAGCCATTTTTAGATCCTAATCTATCTTTAAGGACTCTGGCAGAACAAATAAAGATCAATCCGAACCAGCTTTCTTGGTTGCTCAATGAAAGTTTGAACAAAAATTTCAGCGAATTCATCAATGGCTATCGGGTGCAACACTTCAAAGGAAAAGTAGCCGATGCAAGTCAAAGCCACCTCACCCTTTTGGCCTTGGCTTATGACAGCGGCTTCAATTCCAAAACAGTTTTCAATACCTTCTTTAAGAAAATTACTGGACAGACACCCAAAGAATATTGGAAAGAGGTCACGAAAAAATAGGTTCGGATTTCTAAATCAGAACGATCAGGCTTTGAATTATACCCAACTTTGATTCATGAAAGCGATTGAATATCACACTTATGGGTCACCTGAGGTTCTGCAGATCATAGAAAGAGAAATACCAACACCTAAAGACAATGAGGTTTTGGTGAAGGTTTTTGCCACTACGGTTACGGCCACGGAAGCCACTTTTCGTCAAGGCAAACCCTATTTCTCAAGGCTTTTTACGGGTTTGACAAAACCGAAAATCAAAACCTTGGGCGAAGAACTCGCGGGAGAGATAATAGAAACGGGAAAAGCAGTGACCCTTTTTAAAAAAGGTGATCGAATTTTCGGAACTGCTGGCCCTACTTTTGGAGCCAATGCCGAGTACATCACCCTTCCAGAAGATGCGGTAATTGTGCCCTTGCCTTCTAATTTGAATTACGAAGAATCAGCTTCGACATGCGATGGTTTCTTAACCGCCCTACCCTTTCTTCGTGATACAGGGAAAATCAAGCAAGGTCAGAAAGTACTGATTTATGGTGCTTCGGGTAGTGTGGGAAGTTCTGCAATTCAAGTAGCCAAATATTATGGTGCGGAAGTAACGGGAGTATGTAGCACCACCAACCTTGAGCTGGTCAGTTCATTAGGTGCCGACCATGTTATTGACTACAAAAACGAGGATTTCACGAAAAATGGCCAACAATACGACATCATCTTTGATGCAGTTGGCAAAACCACCTACGCTAAGGCTAAAAATGCTCTCACGAAAGAAGGTAGATTTTTGGAAGCAGGCATTGGCCTGAATGTTTTTGGCCATGTGCTTATTACAGCGCTGTTTGGCAAAAAGAAAGCCCTGATTGCCGCCACAGGTTTACGTCCGCCATTAGAAAGAGCCAAAGACCTTCACCTGCTCAAGTCACTATTAGAAGAAGGCCGCATCAAACCTGTGATTGACAAGACATATTCCTTGAGTAAAATAACCGAGGCGCATCGCTATGTAGACCAAGGGCATAAAAGAGGAAATGTGGTGATAAGGATAGTTTAAGGGAACAACCGAAACTCAAAAAATAGGCTTGATTGGGTTTTCGAAAGCATCTGTAGTGAAACTTGTATTGAGATAAACGCTACAGTCTGGCATTCTTTCTTTTAAAATGATGGCCTTTTCAAGAATACTTTCTTCATCATCCTCTGAATCTAAAAACACTTCTTTCAGACTCTGGTTGTCCAAACGATCACATAAATCGGATAAAGTGATTTCTGTTTTTGTGATGTTCAAGCATTGCAATGAGGTCATTTCATTGAAAAACGGAATACTCGCTTTGGTGATTTTTCTATGGTTCCTTAAATAGAGACTTTCCAAGTCCTTGAGCTTAGCAATATGCTTCACCCCCTCATCTGTAACCAGTGTGTCTTTCAAGTGAATCTCCAATATGGATGTAACTCGTAAAGTGAAAAAACAGAAAAAGTCATCATCGTTTTCAGAATCGATTGACTTATAACCACTCCATTCTTGAGGAATGTCTTCCAACTTTTCGATTCGAAAATGTCGCTGCCAGAATTTCTTTTCTTCTTTTAAGAGATTCATTTCAACTTATTTCTTAGCTGAATTTGTTAAATAATATGTATTGAGAATTACTCAAAGCAATTAGGTTTCGCTGACGAGAACAGTTTCTATTTTTTGATCAAACTTTTAATATCTAAATGAAATAAAACGTCATCATCAGATTCATAAATAACAGTTTTATTGCTGTCTAATAAGTGAAATGCCCCAGATGAATTTCTCACGAACATCTTTTGAATTGCTTCATCTTTATCAAATACTTTATAATATCCAAAAGTTGCCGAATTAGCCATTTTTCTGGATTCTGTATTCGCCTCAAATTTGTTGTTACTTTCAAATTTCGTGTCAT
>TARA_R110001599_G_scaffold28535_3_pt1 | contig 17404 bp, 22 predicted proteins | sample TARA_R110001599 | Tara Oceans TARA_R110001599 (sample SAMEA4398360) | marine metagenome | biome: Polar Biome; feature: [MES] marine water layer (ENVO:01000295) within the mesopelagic zone...; material: water (ENVO:00002006), including particulate matter (ENVO:01000060) such as...... | reverse complement strand
CTATATAAACTACTACATCTAAATTTGTAGGGTCTAAATCAGGAAAATATCCATTAGTTGATTGACCACTAGCTAAATTTATAGGCATTTGCCATGTATGAGTATTTGGTACAAACGTACCAGCTGTTGTTACATTATATTCTAATCCATTAGCACCATCCATTAAATGTCTAAACATATGTTGATGGTTGTATGTTGGATTCCAAGGTCCTGTTATTATTGCACCAGGATTAAAAGATAAAGCACCTGTTTGAGGGCCTGCTACGTTATTTTGGACTACTGCAACGTGTAATACATTTATGTTTGTAGTTGTAGAAGTATAATATGTTTCAGTGTTAACTGTTAATATTCCAGTAGACATATCATAACTTGCTTGTGCAGCTACATTTACATAAGATGGTTGTGCCATAATGTTGCTTACAGCTGTAGACCAATCACTTCTACTCATTGCTGTTCCACCAGGATTTTGAGGTGTAATTCCTGAAAATAATGCTCTATTAACTGAGCCTGCAGGATAACCAGCTATATTTGCATTATTAGCAATAGCACCACCATATAAACAGTTAAAATCAGGATCATTTGATCCATTTGGGTTTGAATAACCACCTGTATGTATATTAATTAAGAATACATCATTTGGGTTAGCATTATGTAAATTTTGAGCTATTAAATGTCCATCAGGACAATATGTACAATATATACCTGTAAATTCTTCAAGTATTACATTTTTATTTTCTGGTATTGTGCTTACAAAAGTTTGTGCTTGTGTTTTTAGAGAACAAAAGGTTAATATTGATAGACAAAATACAGTTACTATAAAGTAACCTGTTGTTTTATTTATATTTTTCATTGTTTTATTTTATTAATTAGTTGTTTAATTTCAGCACATTTCTCATACTCTTCATTTTTTTCAAAGTAATTACTTATTTTTTTTAGTGCTGTTGGGAAAGATGGAGATGAAAGTTCAATAATTATTGATAAATTAGTAACATTAAATAGTTCAACTTTTTTCCATTTTTTATCTATAGCTTCTTTAATACTTTCAAAAGTGTCTTCCATAATTACACTTTGAAATTTTATACTATTTGATAGTTTTTTTAAATCATTATCACTTCTATAGGTAATTTCAATAGGTGTAACTTTTCTTTTAACTTTTGAATATTTTTCCATGGTTATAAATATTAAGAAATATCAAGTAAATTCATATCAAAATTAGGATTAACACATATTGTATTATTTATTATATTTTTTTCATTAATACATAATTTTATATTACCATATTCATAATCCCCCTTATCATAATTTTCTATTATTTTATGAATTTGATTAATAACTTCAAAATCTGAATTATTTAATGTTTCGCCATTAATTATTAATTGTGCATTTATTTTATCATATTCAGATACATAATCATCTTGGAGTACAAATATATTTTTATAATTAATTAAATTATGATATTTAGAAGTTTTTTCCCATTGCTTGTTTGTAAAATTAAGTAATTTATTAGCAGATTCGTGTTCTTTAGAAACGTTATTTAGTAATGTTTTATACAGATTAGAATCATCAATCCAAACTTTAGAAAATAAAGGTTCTATATTTTGGATTATATGAGGAGGTATTTTAGAACTATTTTGTATTTTTAAATCAACATCATATTTGTTTAATTTTTCAGTACCATGATTAAATCCACCCCATTTTCTTACAAAACGTTTTAATTCTATTTGGTCTGCCTGTTCTTGAAGTTTTACTCTATTTTGGGCTTCAATATTACCTTTTTTAAACCAATCTTTACCTCTAGATGATGTACAAGTAAAATGATAAACCACAGCTGCGAATGTTTGTCTTAATTCAATTTCTTTATGTAAGCATCTTTGAACTAAATCAGAATCTTCCCTTGATCTTCTATATAATGTATCATATCCTCCTATATCTAACCAAACATTTTTATAAAAAGTAATAGGTGCAAAGAAATATTCTAATGCCTTTGGTTGTTTAATAGTTAATGAATATTCATTCCATTTTTTTAAATCAAATTCTAAAGGATCTGTTCCAAAATCTTTTGTTATCTTTTCAATAGAATCTCCATGTAGTGGTGGTTCAACTCTAGTAGCACTTAATATCATATTAGGTTTTAACTTTGATAAAATATCATTATCATAATGAGGTGATATTACCATATCACTTTGTAAATAACTTACTATATCATGTTTTGCTAATTTAACAAGTAAATTATTATTCCTAGAATAGCCTATACAAGGGGGTAATTTATGAGTTATAATTTTTAAATCATAGTATTGATCTTTAATTGATTTAAGATATTCATATGTACCTTGATTGTCATTATCTATAAAGACTAATATCTCATGTTTATCCCCATCTAAATTTAATTTAAGGGATTTTAACAGTAAACTAATATGATTTAACTCATTTACTGCTGTATTAATTACAAAACTAATTTGTTTCATCTAATATTTTTTTATATGTATTTTTTATACCTTGTTCTAAACCTATATAATTTTTAATAATGGGGTTATATTCCCCAGCATATTTATTGTGTCCTAATACTCCTCCAGTAAATTCTCTATCAACTTTATAATCTGATAGATTATTTATCATATATGCTATATCATGTAATGAATGGTTATGGTCATAAGAGCAGTCTATATTTTTAGGTAAATGATCGTTACTAAGATAATATTTTACTAATGTAATTAAATCAGCCATATAAAAGAAATCCATTATTTTGTTTTGATGAACTTTTAATGGTTCTTTATTAATATAACGAATAATATTACTTTTAATAAATCTTGTGTCTAATTCATTTTCATCAAATACACCAAATATTCTTATATTATAAAAATAAGGTTCTGCGTCTATTATTTTACTAATAACATTTTTACTTAAACCATAGGGATCAGTAGGCATATTTAATTCAGCGCCTGAACCAAAATTAATTAGTTTTCCAAAACAATGTTTATTGTTTAATAAATTATAAAATATTTGTATGTTTTGATAACAAACATCACTAGAATCTTTAACTAATCTACTTCCTCCTTTTGTAGCAGTATGAATTATTACATCAAAATATTTACCTTCAAACCATTTATTTGTAGCTTTTCTACTAGTTAAATCTAATTCTTTTCGTGTTATTGAAGTTATATTATTACGATCAGAACCACTCCATAAGCTATTCATTAAGGATTTAGCTATATAACCATTACCTCCTGTAATTAATATGTTCATTTATTTTGTTTTACAATAATCAGCAAATTCTACTAGTATAGTATTAATACCGTCTTTTCTACTTAATGCTTTTGTATAAGCTGGAAGTATATCTTCTGGTTCTATTAATTCTATAATTTCAGTATTCTCAGTCATATTTCTAAATGCTTCAGAAAAATTACCTTTATGTTGACATTGAGGGTCTACAGGATTTTCACTTCCAACTGCTACTCTTATAATAACTTTAGGATTTAATTTACCATTAGACATACTTTTAAATTTATCTAAATGGTTTATTATCTGATCTGTTCCCATTAGTAAAAAATTCCATCTAGGAAATGTTGATATTGGTATCATACCTTCAATAGCCATCCCATTAGCTAAACCTGATTGTAAATATTCTGCAACAGGTAATTCTAATCTTTTAGATATAGGTATATGAGATAATGAATCATATAAACCTGTTCCTTCATATTCAACAGCTTGTCCTATAAAATATGTTTTAGGATGATCAGCTAACATACTCATTGCTTTTATTATTTCTTCTTTATAAATCATATAATTAAAATTGTACTCTTACACCAGCACCAGCATGTGGGTATTTAGTATTATCATATTGGTAATATATTAGGTTTTTTTGTTTTAAAATGCCTCCTTTATATTCAGATTCTAAATAATATGGTGTATCTCTTTTCCAAATATCAGGTGTTGGAGTACATACAGATTTTTTATTATCTTCTATTATAAAAGTAATAGGTAAGTTATGATTTAATGAATATTTATAAGCTTCATGAAAATGTCCTGTTTCCGCACTCATATCTCCTACCCAACACCAAACTCTATTATTTTTATTTTGTAATTTAATTGATAAAGCTATACCGGCTGCTATTGAAGGAATTCCTCCTACTATTGAACTACAAATAAACTTATATTCTGGTAGATTAGCTACCATAGATTTACCTTCTCTTATATTAGCTTCCATTATATCTTCAGGTATACCCTTTAATAATCCTTGGTAATGATTTCTCCAAGTACAACATACCCAATCATTTTTAATATCTATATCTTTAAATATTTCAATTATTTGATCTTCATTGTCATGGTATAAATGAACTGGGGCTTTAATTTCACCTCTATTAAATGCATCTCCTATCTTTTTTTCAAACTCAATTAAGTCCTTTTTTACCATATAAAGTTATTTTTATAATATTTTACTATTTTAGGTAATTCATTATCAAAATTATATTTAGGTTTCCATCCTAAATTTCTTAACTTTTCATCATTTAAGGCATATCTTACATCTTGACCTACTCTAGAATAACTTAAATCAACATAATTCCATATATCAATATTTGGATTTTTAACTTTTAATTCTGAGTTAGGTTTGAAATATTCTAATAATATTTTTTCTACTGTATCATGGTTGGATTGTTCAAACCCCCCACAAATGTTATATATTTCATTTTTTACACCTGATTCTATAATTTTAATAACTGCTAATGCTGTATCATTTGCATGTAACCAATTACGAATTGGTGTACCATCATTGTGTAATGGTATTTTTTTACCTAAAGAAAGATATTTTATAGTTTTAGGTACTAATTTTTCTACATATTGACCAATACCATAATTATTAGTTGGTCTTATTATTATATAAGGTAATTTATATGTTCTTCCCCAAGCTGTTATTAATTGATCTGCTGCTGCTTTTGTAGCTGAGTATGGGTTTGATGGTTTTAAGATATCAGTTTCAATATGTTCACCTTTAGTAATATCACCATATACTTCATCAGTTGAAAAATGTAATAATATTGGTGAACCTTTACCTTCAGCTCTATAATTTCTAACTAATTCAAGTAAATTATGTACCCCATTAATATTAGAATGTACAAAATCTTCACTTTTAACTATACTATTACCAACATGAGTTTCAGCTGCTGTATTAATAATATAATCACATTCATATAAAAATTCTAAATCATTAATATCCTTTATAATTGATTTAAAATTAGGATGTTTGCTAAATTCAAAATAAGCATCATTGGAATGAGCGTATGTAAGATTATCAACACCCATTACATACCAACCTTTTTTTAAACATTCCCTAGTAATATGGCTACCTATAAAACCATAACAACCTGTTATATATACTATTTTTTTCATATTTTTTTATTTTCTAATGTAACAACACCTCTTTTTTGAACTACATAAGTAGAACAATCATTAGCAAATTTTAAAGATTTATCTATATTTTTATTTTTAATAAACATAGTTAAAAAGGCAGCAACAAAAGTATCACCTGCCCCTGTTTGATCTTTAATTTCAACTTTTTTAACAGGATAAATTTTATCTAAATATTTACACCCCTTGCTTCCAAGAGTTATTATTAATGAAGAATACAGAGATAAATTAGGTAATAAATGTTTAGAAGCATTATACTCATCTTCATTTATCTTAATAAATTTTGCTTTACTACAATATTCTCCTAATAATCTTTTAGTATCAATTAATACATTATTATGATTTTCACATATATATTGTATTGAATCTTCTGATAGAAATCCTTTAACATAATCTGATATAATTACTCCATCATAAGAATTTAAATCTAGATATTGTACATTAATTTCTTCAGTATTTTCTTCACCCTCATCAACTCTAATAATAATTTGATTAGTTTTATCATCAACAAATCTAGTTTTTTTAATAGAATTAGTATTAGTAACTAAATCACATTCTATACCTAAGCTTATAACATTATCATAAACGTTTAAAGCCATCCCTCCTTTATTTACTGTGTACTTAGGAATAAAAACAGGAACAGGTGCATCTGGACATAATCTTGGGCATTTCCCATAAGTGTAAATATCTTTACAACTATCTCCTATAACTAATATTTTTGGCTGTCTCCCTTCCATACTCTATAACTATCTTCTAATTTATCCTGTGTTGATATCTCAAATATAATACTATCTTCTAATGCTTCTAATTGATGTGATATACCTTGATATATGGTAACGATACAACCTTCTTCTAAATAATCCAAGTTTAGAGAAGCATCTTCAGGATTTATCCAATTAAATTTTAGTTTACCTTTTGACACAAACCAAGTCTCGTATTTTTCAATATGATAATGCATTGAAAACTTTTTACCCTTATTAAAAACTAATAACTTACCACAATAGTCTTCATTGTTTTCAATATGAAGTTCATGACCCCAACCTTTATTAACTATTTTACCTTGAGTTATTTTTGGTTTTTTTTCCATTCTAAAATATTTGTTGTTGAATATTTATCCATTCTATCAAAAAATCTAACATGTCTAGCATATTGTTCACCTACTACTGTTTTATTTTTCCAATCAGAACCTACTATTAAAATATGTGGGTGGTGTTTTTGAATAAGATTTTCAAGATCTTTAGTGCTATTAAAAATAAAAACTGCATCTACGTATCTTATAGATTTAACCATTTCAACTCTATCACTTTCATTAAAAAAAGGTCTATCTGGGCCTTTATCTTTAGTAACTTTATAATCTGAGTCTATTCCTACATATAATTTATTACCTAAAGATTTTGCATGTTTAAAAAGTTCTAAATGCCCCCTATGTAATACATCAAAACAACCATTTGTCCATATTATTTTTTCTTCCATGATATCTCCCAGTCTTTAAAGTTAGCAGCTAAGCAATCAATTTTATAATCTTTTCTACCACCTACTTTTTCTTGTATTTTATTCTTTGCAGTATTTCTAATACCGTTTAAACCATGTGTTAATTCAAGATTATTTCCGTCTTTAATACCCTTTCTGTAATTAGATTCATTGTGCCATATATGAAGATTCATTTGAGATAGTACAACAACTGACCTTATTAATTCAGCATCAACACCTTCTAAATCAATATCATGCATTATATCACTTATTTCTTCAGCATATTCATCTTTATGTTCTGGTATGAATACTTCTTTTAATTGAGCAATTGATAGTCTGTCTACAAGTTCACTTAACGTTGGTAAATATTTTCTTTCCATTATAAATTTGTATATTTTTTATTATTATCTGTTATAATCATTTGATATGCATGTTTTAACTCATTAATACCATCTACAATTGAATATTTTGGTTTCCATCCTGTAGCTTCTAATTTATCATTAGATACTATATAATTTCTATTATCTTTATCAGTTGAAAACTCATTTTCAATAATTACTAAATTTGCAAAACCATTATTTTTGATAGTTTCGGCTAATTCTTTTTTATTTAGGTTAGCATTTGATAATCCTACATTATATACTTGATTATTCATCTTATCATAATTTTCAATGCAATGTACAAACGTTCTTGCTATATCATATACGTGTATGTAATTTCTTTTAAAATGTGATTGAAACAGTACTAGACACCCATCAGTCATAGTTTTATATACAAAATCATTAACTAATAAGTCTGTACGCATTCTAGGGGATGCACCAAATACTGTTGCTAATCTTAAACATATTCCATTATTAGAACCCATAATATAACCTTCAGCTTCACATTTTGTTTTAGCATAATGAGATAATGGATTAAATGGTGATTCTTCAGTAATTATATTCTTTGAACTCCCATATTGACTATTAGTATTAGGCATTATTAGTTTTTGATTAGATTCTAATATGTCAACTATATTTTGAATCTGATGTAAATTTATTGATGTTGCCAAATCTTTATTATCATCACAAGCGGGTGCACCAACTACAGCTGCTAATGGAATTATTATATCATGAGAGGCTACTAATGCTTGTAATTGTATTTTATCTGTAACATCACCTTTAATAAATGTAAAATCTTTATTATTACATAAATGTAATAGAGATGTTTGTTTATATACTAAATTATCTAAGACAGTAACCTTATACCCACAATCTAACAACATTTTAGTTAAAACTGAACCTATATATCCAGCTCCACCAGTAATTAATACATTATTCATTTATTCTTTTTTTAATATCATTATACACTATTTTTAATCCATCCTTTAAGGATGTATTTGATTTCCATCCTAATTCTTTATATATTAAACTACAATCACATAACTGTCCCCAAATTACAGTATCTTTTGTAGTGTCCCAATCTATAGTAATATCTTTTTGAGAAATATCTATAACAGTATTAGCAATTTCTTCTATTGAAACTCTTTCATCTTTTCCTACATTATAAGGACCTACTAATTGTCTATTATCTAAATCTAAAATCATAGTTTCAATACAATCTAAAGCATCATCAATAAAACAATATGAACGTGTTTCTTTTCCAGTACCCCAAACATTAAAAGGAATTTCTGGGTATTTGATTGCTCTATGAGAAAACACAGGAATAACTGATCCTGTTTCTAATTTATAATCTTGATTAGGACCATAAATTCCAATAAATCTAGCTATAGCGGCATTTAGACTTTTATTTTCAACTATAGCGGCTTCTATGGCTTTTTCACCTATTAATTTTGCCCAACCATATGTTAATTCTGGGTTTGCAGGATATGCATCTGATTCTTTAATATTAGGTGAATCAATTGTTGTTTGTAATTCTTTTGGATATACATGAGCAGATGATGCATAAAAATATTTAGTTATATTATGTTTAATAACACATTTAAGAACATTAGAATCAATTTGGATATTAGATTGCATTATATCATAAGGTTTAGATAAATAAGTTCCAATACCTCCTACTTTAGATGCTAAATGTATTACTATGTCTTGATTTTTAAAATATTTTTCTATATCTTTATAATCTCTTAAATCAATTAAATGTAATATTAGATTATCATTTGATTTTAAAAAGTTAACATTTCCTCTTTCTAAATTATCTAAAACAGTTACATGATTTCCTTTATCAATTAATCTATTTACTAAATGGGAACCTATAAATCCAGTTCCACCTGTTACTAATATCTTCATCTTTTATTTATTAATATGTTATGTTCTGGAAAGTATAAATAATCAATATTAGTACCTAAATAACATTTTATAGCATCTGTTGGAGTTTCTACTATTGGTTCTCTATCATTAAAACTAGTATTTAATAATATAGGAACACCTGATTCCTTATGCCATAGCTTTAAAAAGTTATAATACCATTTATTTATATCTTCTGATACTGTTTGTAATCTTCCTGTACCATCTAAGTGTACAACTGCCGGTACTTTATTTCTTTTTTCCTTTTTAAATGGTACTACTACCCCCATATAAGGAGAGTCTACTTCATATTCAAACCAATCAGATACTTCTTCTTTTAAAATTGAAGGTGCAAAAGGTCTAAACCATTGTCTATGTTTTACTTTTTCATTAATTAAATCCTTCATATTATTACTTCTAGGATCTGCTAATATACTTCTATTTCCTAATGCTCTTCTTCCTGATTCTGACTTTTCATTAAAGATTGATACAATATTATTACTAGAAAGTAATTTTATTACTTCATCATCGCTTTTTTCACTAATAATAATTTTATCTTTAAATTCTTTAATAGCATTATTTACTGTTTCTTTATTGTAATTAATACCTAAATAAGGTTTAAAATAATTATTATTTGATAATTTTGGATTATTTTGAACATGGTGGTAAATATATTGTGCTGAACCTATGGATAATCCTCCATCATAAGGTACTATTGGTATAAATACTTCTTCTATTTGAGGAAACCATTCTGAAATTTTACCCATACAAACACTATTAAGTGATACTCCTCCAGTAAAACAAATAGTTTTATCTTCTGGTTTAATATATATTTCAATAATTTCTTTTATTATAGATTCTGTAGCTTTTTGTATACCTTTAGCTACATTATATTTATTATCTTTATGTTGGTTTATATATTCTATTATTTCAGGATAATATGATTTAAAATCTTCAATTTTATAAAAAGAACTGTAAAAAATTTCCTCAAATGCTGATTCTTTTCCTATAGCTGCCATAGCCATAATTGTACCAGCTTGATTTCCTTTTGGTGGACCAGAAGATAAACCAAATAAAGGTTCTAAAGATTCATGCCAAACTGGTCCTATGCATAATTTGCGTATTGGATAAAGTGCAGTTGATGATATTTTATTATCCTTTCCCCTATATATTGCTACAGATGATATTTGGGGATCATTTTGAGAATTTAAATCCCAACCACCAGAATCTAAAGATATAATTAACGAATTATTAAATCTACTAGAATAATAAGCATGTGCGGCATGTGATAAATGATGGCCTACTTCATAATAATCATTATTTTCTACCATATTATCAAAAAGATTTTCATCACCAAGAGATCTTACAGCTGATGTTTTTACTTTTCCATCACAGTGAAAACAATGAGAGTATGTTAAACTTTCTTCTTTTAAGTTTGGATTCCTATCTAAAAATAGTTTTAACCCATCTCCATTTCCTTCTTTTAATCTAGTAATTCTTTCTAATTCTTCATGAATAATAGGAACACCATTTTCTAAAATACAATAAGAACAATCATGTCCAGAATGAAAACCTATAATTATGTTTTTATTTTTTTCCATAAATTATAATCTTATTATATCTTCATTATTAAGATACCATTCTATAGTTTTTTCTAAACCTTTTTTTAATGGAGTATTAGGAACATAACCAAATTCTTTTTCAAACTTATCCATATCATAAAATCTTTTTAATTGTCCATCAGGTCTATTTGTATCCCATACTATTTTACCTTTATAACCTATTATACTAGAAATTGTTTCAATTAATTCTTTAATTGAAGTTTCAGTTCCTGTTCCTAAATTAAATGGACCAGTTTCATTACAATTTATAGCATCAATAATAGCTTTAACGGTATCACCTACATATAAAAACTCTCTAGTTGCTACGCCTGTTCCCCAAACTTCAACAGTTGGAGCATTTGTTTCTTTTGCTGTTAAAAACTTTCTTATTAATGCTGGTATTACATGAGAATTTTCTAGGTGGAAATTATCATAAGGACCATATAAATTAGCTGGTAGTAGTACTGTTGTGTTAAAACCATATTGTTCTCTATAAGCCCAACCACCAATAACTAAATTTTTCTTAGCTAATGAATAACCATATGAATTCATATCTGGTAAACCATTCCAAAAATCATTTTCATTAAAAGGTACAGGTATGTCTGATGGATAACCACAACCAGCTGCTAATGAAACTAACTTTTCAACCCCATTAATATATGAATAATGATTTACTAATACACTCATCATAGCATTTTGATGGAAAAAATCACCAGGTTTTGCTTTATTAGCTGCTATACCACCTACTAATCCTGCTATATGTAAAACTATTTGAGGTTTATTTGTTGAAAAATAATTTGATACACTTTCTTCATTTATCATATTTAACTCTTTTGAAGATGGGGTTAATAAATTATTATATCCTCTTGTTTCTAATTCTTCTACTAAATTTGTTCCTACAAACCCACTAGCTCCTGTAATTAATATTTTTTTATTTTTCATTTTTATTATTTTATTGTTGCAAACATCATTCCATAATTAACACGTCTATCCTTATCTAAAAATCTATCTACTTTTAATTCTTTAAATGTATGAAAAGATTTTGGGTATTCCAAATAAGGATCACCTTTATCTGAGTGAGTTACTTCTTCAAATATATCACCTTCATCAAAAAAACCTATCATACCAAAACTATTATAACCTATACTTTCTAGATGTTTAATAATTTTAAACATTTCTTCATCCATTTCTTCATGGTATTCAAAACAAATATCTTTTGCTTTATTTGTTAATCCTTTTAAAACAGTATATTCATAACCTTCAACATCAACCTTAATTAAATCTGGGGTACCATAATGTTCTATCAGGTTATCTAAAGTTATAGATGGGATTTTAATAGCATCAGCCCAATTATGATTATTTGTAGTTGTAATGTATTTACTTCCTTTAGTAAACCTAGAATTATTCATAAACTCAGGTGATGCTGTTGATATCCCATCAGCATCATGTTCTATAAAAAAATCTATCTCTTCTTCATTTTTATCAGATACTAATCTATTAAGTAAAACAAAATTATCATTATTAGGTCTAGTACAAATATTTGGGTTAGCTTCTATAGCTACTACCTGGGTATTAGGGAATTTTTTAAAACAGGCATCTGTAAATTCTCCATGATTAAATCCTACATCGAATATTAATTTCATATTATTGTAAATTGGTTAGGGTAAAATTTTGGTCTTTTTAAATTAGGTTCATCAGGTGCATAAAACTCAGGAGCTATAACTATTTTATTAGGATTTGGATTATTATAAGCTGCCCACCAACCAAAACTACTAGCATGTGATAAAATATTATGATCACAACTCATTATTAAACTAAAGTCATCCATTTGAGATCTACCTTCAGAAAAAATAAATTCATCTCCCTTAAAAAATTCTTTACACCAATTGATATCAATTTTATTATCTTCATTAAATCTTTGTCCCCCAGAAAATACTAAAAATTTTACATTTTTATCTTTAAATTTACTTTTAGCTTTATTAAAATAAATCTCATATAAACCTCCCTTATCAAATGCACTTATAAGTCCAGTTTGACCATTAGTCATATTATCTCCTCTTCTAACATGCACACTAACTATTTCACATTTATGTAATAACTTTAATTTATTTATTTCCTCAATAGCAGGAAGTAAATAATTTGGTTTTGGAGTTAACTCTTTTATAATTTGGTCCTTAAACTCCTCAAAATAAAATGTACTTTGAAAAAACCCAGTTATAGATGTATTATTAGGAATATTAAAAAAATCATCATCATATTTTTTAAAATCTGGTTCTTGGTAAGATTGCTTTAATGTTTGGATATCTTCTTCTGTAAAATAATCTACTTCTAAATTGAATTGGTCTAATAAACAAGTTTGACCATGCCAACTTCTTGTTTTTGGATCTGGTATTTTAACATTAAAATTATTTTTTAGGCCTAAACTCTTTAAAGCTGCATATTGGAATAGTTGGTTTCCTAACCTACCCATTTGCCCTAATGTATAGAATGTAACCATTAATTATTTTATAGTTTTATTATTTTTAAATACTGTAAATTCAGTTAAATCCCTATATCCATTTAATTCTTGCAAATCTTCTTTATGTTCAGGATAATTTTGCATCATTGATAACCCATGTGCTGCTTGTTGAGGTGTCATATACATATTCCAACCTAAAAACTCAATATCATCATCTTTATAATATTTTTCACTTCTACCTTCATACCTTGCTTTTTTAAACCAATTATATGCTTCTTCATTGTCACATAAAATTGCACCACCTTTCCAAATTGGGAGTTGTTTTTTTATATGAAAAGATAAACCCATATAAGATCCTTTTATATACATACCTTTAGTAAATCTTTTAGCAGCATCATATATAGGGTAAGGTTTTAATTGATAAATTCCTTTCCAATGATTTGTTTTAGGTCTTTTATCAAATATAACTTCTCCACCTGCATGTATAACTGATTGAGGAACTGATAGATAAGTTTGGGAAGGTATAGTTACTTCTTTTACATTAAGATATTTGCATATTAAAAATAAAGCATTAGTACAGCTATCAATTGTAACTACATAAGGAGCACCTGTGTAGTAAGATATTTCATCTTCAAACATTTTTACTATCTGATAAGGATTATTTTTCATTTTCTGATATTATTTCGATACAAAGTATATTTTTATCATTCACCATTACTAACCTTCCATCTTTAGTTTCAAATTTTGTGAATTGTCCTTGTTTAATAGAATGTGTATCTACATCATTAAATGTTCTCTTTTCCCCATTAATAAAATGAAGGATTTGTGAAACATATCTACCTTTAACTGTAACTGTTGATTTAAGATTTGTTGTTGTTGTCATACCCAAATATAATAAATTTTTCTTTAAAACCCACACTTGAAAATAAATTCAATGAAGCTATATTATCTACTTTTACCTTACCATAAGCTGAAGGGAAAATTTTCATTATTTCTCTCAGCATAAATTTACCTACACCATGTCCCTGAAAATCAGGATGAGTACATATCCTAATATCATCTTCAATAACACCAACATATCCACAAGGTTGTTCTTTATATAAAGCAACTCTATAAAATTGAGAATGTTTTTGCATATAATTTTCTTGCATTTCTTTTGTAATATGAGTAGAGTTTATAAAACCATCTAATACTCTTTTATCATTACGTAAAGTTCTAATAAACTCCCAATATTCTTTTGTACATTCTTTTAATTCCATGTGCATGTTAAATTTAAACTATTTGAACCTCTATAACTCCAATATCCTTGTAAGTAATCTCTTTCAGTAGGCATATCTATCATTGGAGATAAACAAGTACCTATGTCTATAAAAGTATTATCCTTATTATCTTTAAATAACTCATATATAGCTAAATTACTAAATGTTGATGCTGAAAATAGAAATATATGATTTTTAATATTGTTTTTATTTATCCAAGTTTTTATATCATCAATAACATTAACATCATTAACCATTGCATTATAACCAACTCTAAAATCTTTTACTATAAAAGGTAAAGTTTTAATATTAGCATTTTTATTACCAACAAAAATACACTTTTTACTATAAAATAAAGGTAATATTTGTTGTATAAAGAGAGGATAATTTGAATTCACCCACAAATTAGCCCAAGTTAAAGATTCATCATCTCCTCCATGTAAATCTATTTGGAAATCAAAATTTTCTTTTCCTACACAACAACTACAACTAATTCCCTTATAATAATTTTCTTGTTTATGTTGAAAGGTTTTTACTAATGTATCTCTAAATTCTTTATGTTCAGAAGGGTTAAAATGTTTAAAATCATCCTTTCTATAAGGGCCTGATTGTTTTACTTCTCCCATTTGAATTAAATTTTCACTTAATTTTAATTCTTTATTTTGTAATATAAACATTTCCCCATCAGAAAATCTAGAAAAGGCAAAATTTTCTTTATTTACTATTTTCTGCTTAAAAAAATTAAAGTGTGCTTTAAAATCCTTCATTTAATATGTTTTTAAATTTAATACTAGATTTACCATCACCATAAGGACATTTAACATTAATATAATAATTATCTATTAATTTTCCAAATTTAGATTTTAAGTCATCTGGTGATTTACATATATGAAGGTGGCCTGTTTCTATTGCTTCAGGTCTTTCCGTTGTTGTTCTACAAACAATAACTTTTTTATTAAAGAAACTACCTTCTTCTTGTAAACCTCCACTATCACTTATTATTAATCTACACTTAACTAAAATGTCTAATAATTCAGGATGGGATAGTGGGTTTATTACAGTAACATTACTAAGAAGATGTTTATGTTTTTGAACATTAGGATTAGGATGGATTGGTAATATAAATTCTAAATCAGGATTTTCAGATGCTAATTTATTAATTTCTATAAACCAATGGTTCATCCAATGAAGATTTTCTCTTCTATGCATTGTTACTAATATTTTATTAGTATACTCACATTTATCCTTATAATTAAGTAGATTATCTAAAACTGTATTACCTATTACATGACATACTCCATTTGTATGTTCATTAACTAGATTTTTTAATGATAATTTAGTAGGACATAAGTTAACATCTGAAATTCTAGCTATCATTTGTCTATAAGCTTCTTCGGGATATGGATGATCTAAATTATAACTTCTTAATCCTGCTTCTAAATAATAAATTTTTAATTTTCTATTATAAGCTGCTAAAGCACACCCAAATGCAGAACCTGTATCTCCTTGTACTAATACACTATTAAAATCTCCATCTGGAAACTGTAACATACAATCTGATATAATTTGATCTAATCTATTATGATGACTTTTCATATTAATTTTAAAATCCACATTAATATTATTTAACAAATCAGGATGTTGTCCTGTAAATAATAGACTATATTGTGATTTATCTAGTATTTTTATTAAAGGTTTAACCTTTAACCATTCTGGCCTAGTACCAAAACATATTAGTATTTTATTTTTCATTTATTAATTTCCATCCTTTTTTTCTTTGATTTACAAAGTATTCATTCATTAGTTGTTTAAAGGGAGTACCATCTATCCCTAATTGATTTGTTTCCCATAAAGAATTTTGATCACCCCCATATTCTGCTCCTTTAATACTACCCCATAATTCTTTATTATCTTTAGGATGAGGTGGAACATATGTAGGAATATTTGCATATTTTTGTAACATATAACTAAAATGCATATCTTCTCCACAAGTATTATATTTAGGATTTGGTATTTCTCTCCACATATGACTTAACCATTCTTTTTTAAAAAACCAGCTATGACCTACTAAATCTACTTGAATAGGAACATCATTATTTCCAGTTTCAACCCAACCAAATCTTAAATAGTGTTCATAATATGAAGAATGTTCTGGTGAGTTTGGATTTAAATATAATAAACCTATACTACCTAATAAACCTTCGTTGGTTTTCATAGTTTCAATACAATTTTCTAACCATCTTTTTCCTGGTATAGTATCGTCATCAAATATACAAACATATTCATGTTGTGCGTTAAAGGCAAATGCAAATCTAGCCCACACACCAAAATTATAATTACATAAAGCTGTTGGAACAGACCCCATAATTTCATAATTAATTAAATCATCATCCCCAGGATTATTATACCATAATAAAATTTCTTTTGGTTTTACAGTACCATTATTTAATGCTTCTAACTGTTCATTAAGTTGATTTCCTCTCTTATATCCATTTAATATTACTGTTACATTCATAATATATTATTTAGTTTTAATTTATATTTATCTAATGTATAAATTTCTTTATACATTGCTTTAGACATTTCACTACATACTGTATAGAAGGTACTATCTTCTTTTAATCGTTTAGCTAATTTACGTGCTTTTTCTACATCTTCTACATCTACTGATAAATCAGGATGGCATAATCTTTGTGTATCTACTTTTTCATTTCCAATACAAGGGATACCAAAATAAGCACAATTTAAACTAAAAGTACCAGCTGCTACAGTAGGCATTAAGTGTATTGCGTATTTAAACGTAGATAAAGTATTCATCCAATTTATCCATGTTAGTCGTGGTAAATGGTGTAAATCTGCCATATCTCGCTCATTTTCACGTCTAGCATGTGATTCTTGTGTCCATATAGGTACGTCAAATTCACTTGA
>TARA_R110001599_G_scaffold130779_3_pt1 | contig 17409 bp, 12 predicted proteins | sample TARA_R110001599 | Tara Oceans TARA_R110001599 (sample SAMEA4398360) | marine metagenome | biome: Polar Biome; feature: [MES] marine water layer (ENVO:01000295) within the mesopelagic zone...; material: water (ENVO:00002006), including particulate matter (ENVO:01000060) such... | reverse complement strand
GGGGGGGGGAACGTACTTTAAACTTGGTGTCTGATTACATGGTTCCAAATTTTTCAGATAAAGCTGTAAGGATTATTACTAGTTACGTTGATTATATTAATAAATTTGTTTGGAAAAAGTAATGAAAATATTACTTTTTTCTCAGTATTTTTATCCAGAGCCTTTTATTATTAATGATCTTGTTAAGACGTTGGAGATGCAAGGTCATGATATTGTTGTTTATACTGGAAAGCCTAATTACCCAGAAGGCGTTATTTATCCTGGTTTTTCTTCAAAAGGTTTCGAAAAAACAACTTTTAATGGATCTGTTAAATTATATCGTATTCCTTTAAGACCAAGAGGTAAACTTGGTGCGAAAAATTTATTTTTCAATTATATGTCTTTTGTTGTTTCTGGAATAAGGTTTTTGAATCGAATTGAGGAAGATGATTTTGATGTCATATTAAGCTTCGGATTATCACCTATAACATCAACAATACCTGCTATTTTTTATAAATGGAAAAAAAAGAAAAGCCTTTTTTTATGGGTGCAGGATTTATGGCCTGAAAGCCTGGTAGCAACTGGTTATATTACTAATAGAATTGTATTGTTTTTTGTTAAGGTTTTGGTTAAGTGGATCTATAGTTGTTGTGATGTAGTACTTATCCAATCTCATGGTTTTCACAAACCCATTTCTGAATATGTTGATAAGAAGAAAATAGTCTTCTACCCTAATTCAATAAGAGTAGAAAAAACATTACCCATCGTAACTATTCCAGAGACACTAAATAGATTATTAGATGATTTTTTCTGTGTGGTTTTTGCTGGGAATTTAGGTAAAGCTCAATCTTTAAATACGATACTTGATGCCGCCGAAGAACTTAATGATCTTACTGGCTTAAAGTTTGTTTTGATAGGAGCAGGGAGTGAATTGGAATGGTTGAAAGAACAAAAAGAAATGCGTCATTTACATAACGTTGAATTAGTTGGTAGACTTGAAATGGATAAAATGTCTTTTGTTTATAGCAAGTCGGACGTATTGATTGTTACTTTGGCAGACAATGAAACTATCAACTTAACCATACCCAGCAAGATACAGAGCTATTTATCTTCGGGGAAACCAATTGTTGCTAGCTTGAATGGTGAAGGTGCAAGAGTAATTAAAAATGCGAATTGTGGTCTTGTGTCTGAGGCTTGTGATTCTCATGAATTTAGTGAAAATATTAAGAGTGTATATTTATTAACTGAGACGGAAAGAATTGAAATGGGCCGTAATGGACTTGACTATTTCAATGAACATTTCAATATGGATTATCAAGCTGAAAATTTAATCAGGATTTTTGAGGAATTTAAAAGTGAAGAGGGAATATCTAAATTGAGTTAATGTTATAGATTTACTATTTTTAGTTTATATTGCTGTTTAGGAAAGTTTTTTTGATAAAAGTGTTATGTGTATAATTCAGATTATTTGAAATGATAAAATCATTCTTTCAGGAATATATTTTCAATGTGTATAGTGTTAATTTAAGAATAAATATAAAAAGGTTTAACTCTAATGAAGGTTTTTTAAGTATGTCAAAAACAATTTTATTGACTGGTGCAACTGGTTTCGTCGGTTCCGCATTACTAAAAACACTTTCAATGAAGAGTGGGAGGGTAATTAAGAGTGTTATTCGTCGCTCAGCTGATAGCAATAATACTTCTTTTTATGAAGTGGGTCCAATTAATGCAGAAACTGATTATTCAGCTGTTATTTCTAATACTGATATTGTAATTCACTGTGCAGCCTATGCTCATGTTGCAAAAAAAAACATTGATGGTTCGTCTCAGTTTCGTGTAGTTAATACAGATGGGACAATTAACCTAGCTTATCAAGCTGCCCAAGCTGGTGTTAAGCGCTTTATTTTTTTAAGTTCTATTGTTGTTAACGGGATCAGTAGTAAAGCCTCCTTTACTGCTTTCGACACTCCCGAGCCTGTGGAAGGTTATCCATTGTCTAAATTAGAAGCCGAGATTGGTCTAAGGCGTATTGCAGAAGAAACCGGCATGGAAGTGGTTATTATCCGTCCACCATTGGTGTATGGCCCTAACGCGCCTGGTAACTTTGGTAAATTATCCAAGCTTGTTGAAAAGAATTTTCCTTTACCTTTGGGTGCTATTCATAATAAACGTAGTTTTGTTGGATTGGATAACTTAGTAGACTTGATTATTACTTGTATCGATCATCCTAATGCTGCAAATCAGACTTTTTTAGTCAGTGACGATCATGATGTGTCAACAACTGAGCTACTGACTAGAATGATAAAGGCTACAGGTAAAAAACCATGGTTACTGCCTGTTCCTATTTATTTGTTTAGACTAGTAGGCAAAATGACAGGTAAAATCGTGGAGATTGACCTACTGTGTGGAAATCTACAAGTCGATATTAGCCATACTAAAAAGACGTTAGAGTGGACTCCACCGATATCTTTTGACGATGGTATTTCAAAATGTTTTAGTAAAGAGTAACTTCATGATTCGTTTATTGGATATCGTATTTTCTTTATTAGGATTGGTATGCGGCTTTCCCGTTTTATTAATTATTTACGTAATCGGTCTGTTTGACACGGGCTCGCCTTTGTTTAAGCAAGAGCGAGTCGGGCGTCATCAACAGCCGTTTATCTTGGTTAAGTTTCGGACTATGTCGGTTGATACCGTTTCAGTGGCCAGTCACTTTGTCTCCAGTGCGTCTATTACTAATATGGGTAGTTTTTTGCGTAAGACCAAGCTAGACGAGTTGCCACAGTTATGGAATGTATTAAAAGGGGAGATGAGCTTAGTTGGGCCACGTCCTGGTTTGTTTAATCAAACGGAATTGACTCAAGCACGTGATGTTAAAGGTGTATTTGATGTGCGTCCGGGGATTACGGGTTTGGCACAGGTTTCGAACATTGATATGTCTACACCGAAATTATTAGCTGAGACCGATGCTAAGATGATTCAGAGTTTATCTTTGACGTTGTATTTTTCTTATATTATTAAAACGGTAACAGGTAGCGGCTCTGGGGATAGGGTTAAAGGATAGGCGGTTGATGTGTTGGTCTAAAGACACGCCCTACATTTACTGTTTTGTGGTTAATCGAAGGATATTGACACGTCATGATGAATAAGTTTAATTGCATTTGGTCTTTGCCACGATTTTATAAACGCCTTATTAGTTTAATTATTGATACAGCGTTTGTGGTTTTAGCGTTCGTGTTGGCGTTTTGGGCGCGCTTAGGTTCGTTTGATGGTTTGATGGATGATAAGGTCATTTGGGTGCTGTTGGGTACAGTAGTAGTGACCTTGCTGGCGAACATGCGCTTAGGGTTGTATCGTGCTGTATTACGTTATTTAACGTTTCATGCTTTTACGGCGATTTTGTTTGGTGCCGCCTTTTCTGCTTTAAGTATCACGACTTTTGCGTATTTTTTTAATGCGCCTATCCCGCGTACTGTACCCGTTATTTTCTTTCCCTTTTTAGTCATGTTGTGTGGTGGTGCGCGTTTGTTAATGCGTGGGTTACTGGTGCAATCATCGAAAAAAACCTCTGAAGCGGTGTTGGTGATTGGTGCCGGTGCCACTGGTCGACAACTGGCCCTAGCTTTGCGTCAAGCAACCTCGTATCAAGTGAAGGGCTTTATTGACCAAGATGCCTCATTAACTAATACTATCATTCAAGGGCTGTCTGTTCACCATGTGGACAAGATGGGGATGCTGATTAAAAAGCATCGTATTGAAAAAGTCTTATTGGCCATTCCTAGAGCCAGCCGTTCTGAGCGTAAAAAAATCATTGATCAGTTACTACCGTACGCAGTAGAAGTACTGACCGTGCCCGACTTTAACGATATCGTGACTGGCAAGGCCAAAGTCAGTGAGCTACAAGATGTAGCGGTAGACGATTTATTAGGTCGTGATGTCGTCGAACCAAATCCATTATTAATGCAAGCCAATATTAGCGGTAAAGTGGTGATGGTGACAGGCGCGGGGGGGTCTATAGGGTCTGAACTGTGTCGGCAGATTTTAAAGCAAAAGCCCAAAACCTTGATTTTATTTGATGTATCGGAATTTGCGGTGTATCAAATTGACAAAGAACTGACTGCTTGGCTTGCTGTTGCCTCTTTTTCTGTGACTCTAGTGCCACTCATTGGTTCGGTGCAGCATATTAATCGCTTGGCATCGACCATGAAGGCGTTTTCTGTCGATACAGTATACCATGCAGCGGCCTACAAGCATGTGCCTTTGGTGGAATACAATGTGGTGGAAGGTGTCCGTAATAATGTGTTTGGAACCTTTTGCTGTGCGAAAGCCGCGATTGAATGTGGCGTGGCATCGTTTGTATTAATCTCAACTGATAAAGCCGTGCGCCCGACTAATGTAATGGGTGCCACCAAGCGCATGGCGGAACTGGGTTTACAAGCATTGGCGCAGCAAGAAGCTAAAAAAGCCGTCAAACAAGAAAAATCTACTCGGTTTAGTATGGTGCGCTTTGGTAATGTGTTGGGCTCGTCTGGCTCGGTGATTCCCGTATTTAAAAAGCAAATTGCTGACAATCAACCTATTACCGTCACTCATCCAGACATTATTCGTTACTTCATGACCATAACGGAAGCTGCGCAACTGGTGATACAAGCCGGTGCCATGGGCTGTGGTGGCGATGTGTTTGTTTTAGACATGGGGGAGCCAGTTAAAATTGTTGATTTGGCAGAAAATTTGATTCGTTTATCCGGCTTGGAAGTTAAATCCGCTGACAACCCGACTGGAGACATTGAAATTCAATTCACTGGTCTGCGGCCAGGTGAAAAATTGTTTGAAGAGCTGCTTATCGGCGACAACGTTGAAGGCACCCAACATGAACGTATCATGACCGCCAAAGAGCGCTTCTTACCGCTTGATGAATATACCGACACCATGCAGATACTTGATCAGGCTTGTCATGATTTTGACCATGAAAAAATTCGTAAGATTTTAATGGAGGCACCAACCGACTTTACCCCGACCGATGGTATCGGCGACCTTGTTTGGAACGCCAAGCGTGCTAAACAAGCGAGCCAAACGCCACAGACCACATCGCGTCATGACAACATAGTGAAGATCTCTAGATAGAGATATGGGTGAGGGTGTTTTTCCTGTGAAGGTGGGAAGGATGGGGCTTGGATGTGATTAGTTGTGAACGCCGGATTACATCTTCGTTCCTTGATTCATCCGGCCTACGAGTGGTTGGTTTATAAAAGTTTTTGTGCCGGATTACTGTTAACCATGGGTTTCCGCTTTCGCGGGAATGACGGGGCTTGGATGTGATTAGTTGTGAACGCCGGATTACATCTTCGTGCTTTGATTCATCCGGCCTACGAGCGGTTGGTTTATAAAAATTTTTGTGCCGGATTACTGTTAACCATGGGTTTCCGCCTTCGCGGGAATGACTGGGCTTTGATTTGATTGGTTATGAACGCCGGATTACATCTTCGTTCCTTAAACTGCGTTTTTGGTGTGTACTGTTTAATGTTTGTTTTGGTGACGGGCGGTGTGGGTTTTAAGTCAATGATTATTGATAATCTGTTGAATAATCTAGATGGTTTTTTTTGATTAAGCGTTTTATAACAAGATGCAAGAGCATCGAAATTAGTTTGGTTGTAAGTGGTTTTTTAATAAAACTTTAATATTCAATGGATGATTTGCTCGCCATATTTTGGACAGTATTCCAGCCATGAAAATATTAAAGTAAAACACGCCGGTCCAAAAATTCATAAAAGACTCAAAGCAGTTTATTACTCCCCAAAAGCAGAATATCGTTGCGAATAAGTAGCCGATTTCTTTTTTGATGTTTCCTTCTCTTATTTGCTTGAAGAGCATCTTGCCTATGACGATCCAGATGGAAAAGTAAAACAGTAATCCGACTATGCCATAGTTAACGAGTATTTCCATATAAGAGTTATGAAGATGGCCAAAATCTCCTATAGAGTCCGGTAACCATGTCGTGTACTCCATGACGAGGCCTCGTCCATTGCTGCCCCATCCCAAGAGAGGCTTTTCCTTTATAAAGTCTGTTGCTGCTACCCAGCTGTGTAAGCGTATGCCAAAACTTGAATAAGGAACTTCATCAAAATTCAGTGAAGCGACGGCCGTTATGGCTTCTTTTTCAACCATTACTCGGCTGATAACTTTGTCGTTATTCAGTAGCAAAGTACTTAGGGTAACCAATCCGAGAATGAATAAAGTGATGCTTAGTATTTGTTTTTTGGGTGATGCTTTTGTTACGCTCTTAATGGTTAAATAGGTTGCCGTTGCTAATAGGGTGACTAGTAGGGCAAGCCAAGCTTGACGAGATTCATTGATGTATATCACTAGCGAGCAGTAAACAATAAGTAGCCCTATTGGTATTAATAAGTATTTATTTTTTTTATATAAAGGCTTAGTAAAGCAGCAAAGTGCTATCAAAATAGTGCCGAAATAGAGTGCGGTATGTTGCGCATTACGTATGCCAAAATCAATGCGCGAGCCATTGATCCCTTGGATGATTTCATTAAATCCTCCACCGGTTGTCCATGGGGAGACTAATATGCCTAGTGCTGCAGCCCCCCAAACTAACCATATAGCACTTTGACGCTGTGCAACCCACCAAGCGAGCGGAATAAATACAAACCAGCGAGTGAGTTTGTCTAGTTTTGGTATGTCTTCTGCCCATTCAGGGGTGACATACTGAGACAACCCCCAAGAGATGAGTTGAATGATAACGGCGATCCATATAAAGCGTAACAATATGTGGCTGTTGACGATTTTACCGTATTTAAATAACCCCCATAACCCAGTGATGATGGCGATAGTTGATCCTATACGGGCGATTTCAGGAAATCCTGTTCTAGAAAAAGCATAGACAGTGACAGAAAGTATTCCTAATAATATCAACCATGTTGGCTGTTTTTCTGGTAAGCGACGTTTGAATAGGTTGGCGAAGCTGGAGAAGGTTGAAATCATTAATAGCTCATTTTTTTTGATATAAATGGAATAAGATGGAAATTTAAATTTGTGTGTAAGTATACAAAGACTTACACACATGGGTATATAGGATATTCGTTTTGAGCATAAGTTTTAATGGTAATAGGCTGATTCTGTTCTCTTTGAAGGCGTTATTAAGATATTCTCGCTGCTAAAGGTTGGGTTTGGTAAACTAGTATTTTTCTGTGCATTGATCGTTATGTTACGAGGTTTATCTGAATATTATCCCTGTTATTTTATCTGGTGGTACGGGAAGTCGGCTTTGGCCTTTATCCCGCGAGTATTATTCTAAGCCATGCTTACCGTTAACGGATAAAGAACACAGTCTCCTTCAGAAAACCATAAGACGGGCTTTATCGCTTGATAGTCTTACATTGTCTAGTGTTATTAGCGACCCTATCGTGGTGTGTAATGAGGATCAGCGTTTTTTGATCGCGCAGCAACTGCAATCTATTGGTGTTAAAAAGGCGCGTATTTTACTGGAGCCTAAGGGGCAAAATACAGCGCCAGCCATCGCATTGGCCGCATTAGAAGCGTTACGCAGTCAAAACGGCGATGCGTTGTTATTAGTGTTGCCTGCGGATCATGAAATTCGTGATACTACTGCATTTGAATTGGCTGTCGCTCAAGCCATTGTTTTAGCGAAGCAAGGTGGGTTGGTGACGTTTGGAGTGTTACCGACTCGTCCAGAAACGGGCTATGGTTATATCCGTTTTGGTGATGATTCTGCTGTACTTGAGTTTGTAGAAAAACCCAACTTTGAAAAAGCTAAATATTACCTAGATTCTGGTGAGTACTTATGGAACAGCGGTATGTTTTTATTTAAAGCGTCCGTATATTTGAATGAACTAGCACTTTACCGAAATGACATTTTTCAGGCTGTACATAAGGCCTATCAGCAACGTACGGAAGATGTAGATTTTGTGCGCATTAACTCTCTGCTATTTTCAGAATGCCCCGAAGAATCCATTGATTTTGCCGTGATGGAACAAACTACTCTGGCGAAAGTGGTTCCTTATCTGGGTGACTGGAGCGATATCGGTGCGTGGGACTCGTTGTATGATTACGCTGATAAAGATGACGCTAAGAACGTCTTATTAGGCGATGTGATGGTGGAAGGAGTGAATAGTTGCTTGGTGCGATCTGAGTCCCGTTTAGTTGTTGCTGTTGGTGTGGCTAATTTGGTTATCGTTGAAACGGCGGATGCGGTTTTAGTGATGAATAAAGACAGATCGCAGGACGTGAAAAAGATCGTTAAGCGTATAGAAGAGGAAGGACGAGAAGAGCATAGGTACCACACGACAGTACATCGTCCTTGGGGTACTTATCAAAGGGTTGATCAAGGCGACCGCCATCAAGTAAAACGGTTAGTAGTCAAACCTGGTGGAAAGCTTAGTTTGCAAATGCACTATCATCGTTCTGAACATTGGGTTGTGGTGTCTGGAACGGCTAAAGTACAAAATGGCGATAAGAATATTCTACTTGTAGAAAATGAATCCACTTATATTCCTGCGGGGGTGGTTCATTCACTAGAAAACCCAGGTAAGGTTCCGCTGGAAATCATTGAAGTTCAGTCCGGAAGTTATTTTGGCGAAGATGATATTGTTCGCTTTAGTGATCACTATGGACGGTAAGTTAATAAGAGATAGGTATTATCTAAGAGGGATATATCATCGTTTTTTGTAAAAAAAATGGCCATCTATTACGACGGCCATTTTTTATTCAATACACGACCTTATTTTTCTGCGTCAGCAGGCGCATCCGCTTGTTGAATTTCGTGCAATTCAACAACAAATTTCAATGCAGCATATGCAGGAATAGGACCAGTTCCACCTGGGCCATATCCTAGGTCGGATGGGATATAGAGCTCGTATTTAGAGCCAACTGGCATAAGTTGCAGGCCTTCAGTCCAACCAGGGATTACACCGTTAAGTGGGAAAGTGATTGCTTCGCCGCGTTTGTATGAGCTGTCGAATACGGTTCCGTCACTTAGGCTGCCTTCGTAATCCACTTTAACCGTATCTGTTGCGCTCGGTTTTTCGCCTTTGCCCACTGTGATGACTTTATAAAGCAAACCGGATTCGGTTTTTTTCACGCCATCTTCGGCTTCTTTCTCTTTTAGCCAAGCTGCAGAAGCCGCTTGCGCTTCTTCAGTTGCTTTGTCTTCTTCAAGCTGGGCTTTTGTCATTTGTTCTTGCTGGTAAGCTTGAATGGTTTGAGACACTTCATCCATGGTCATTTTGCCTTCTTTTCCAGCAAATGAGTCTTGGAAACCGGCCATGAAAGTTTTCATGTCTAGCTCAGAGAAGTCTTGTGACATACGCGTTCCAAACATGGTGCCAATGCTGTAGCCAAGACGCTGTTCTTTAGAGTCCAGTTTAATTGCGCTGTCATCTGCGTACGCAAAAGAAACGGAAGACATAACCAGCGCCGCAATCAGAGTTTTTTTCATAACTATTTTTTTCATAAGGAAAGGTGTTCCATTATTTGTGGGTTTATCACTGAGTGATCTAAAGCGTTAAGACGGAGTTCGATTCGCATCGTATTTTGATCAGCATTTCATGGGGCGAAAACAAAGCAGGAACAATGATATACGCCTTGTGCTTTGCAAAAATCAGATCCGTTGTACCTTTGTAACATAAGTGTTCTAACATAAGGTAGGCTGTTTATGCCAATTTTTATGTTTCACTTAACCAAAGCGACCCCTTCACCTGCACACTTTGTTTGAGTTCCAAGAACGGCTCCACAAAGCACAAGACGTTGAACGAGATTAATCTGCGCTTCTCTTACGAAACAACCGCTTTTACAAAAGCATGACAGTGTTTGCTAAAGCTACTTTGTTTATCCACTAACCCTTACAGTAAATTGACGAATGTCTTGGGTTGTTCACTTTTCACCATCGGCATACTTTGCTGATGTTTATTATTCTTTTTGAATCAAGGATTCGCTGAAGGTTTTGCCATCGACAAAAGTGAATACTTCATTTGCTTTGATGTGGGTCTGGAAGTAGTGGTGGTAACCATAAAACTGATAACCGCTTTTTAGAATCTTTTTATGCCACCATGCTTTTAGCATTTTTTGAATTCTGGGTTTACTGCGTAAATCGTGCATTGAATCAAAAGAGACCACTTTTGCCTTTTGTGTTTTTAATGTTAATTGATGGCTATAACAAGAAGAGTGTCCAAATTTCGATGTAGATTCATACCAAGGCGGTAACGCCGTAAGGGCATGTTCGGGACCATAAGGGAATTTCTTGATCTTGCGTAAATGATTTACATACATGAAGACTCGATCGGGAATGTGGCCGCTTTGTTGGATCGCTAAGGCGAGTGCATGAGCTGACATAATATGCTCTGGATGCGGGTCTATTTCTGGGTCGGTAACGAAAACACTGGTTGGTCTTATCTGTTCTAACAAGCTAGCGAGATCGTTAACGAGCTGCTTCCCCGAACTAATATTTGAGTCATGGCTTGGAAGTATAATGGTGTTTAGTGCTCGACTGATTGCCGGAGTAAGCTCAGGGCATATACTGTCATTTTGCTGCTTTTCAGGCGTGTTATAGAGAGTGTCTTTTGTTAAGTTAAAATAGCCAAGTGAAGATAACCTCTCTAACTTTACGCCAGCAAGAAGAGGCGTCGTCATGCTGTTCCATGCTCTGATTTTAGCTTTTCGAGAAGTCGCATCCTTTAAATTATCATCAAGGCCTGTGATGTACTGTCTGTCTAATGATTGAACATTTTGTCCTGCATTGATGGTTGTTATCCAAACTTGATCTGAAAAGTCACTGTAAAGACCATACGCAGCTAATTCTGCATCGTCTGCGTGTGGCGCAATGATTAATATAGGACCATGGTGAATATCCGGTTTTTTAAAGCCTAATAAGATCGCGTCAGGCATTAACTGGCAATGATCATATGTTAACTTCAATTGGCTGAGTGTTTGATGATCAGTAAGAAGGCCGCTTAGATTTAGGTATCTATTTCCTGTTTCTCCTGCTTCAAAATACTGACGATGGTCGACCGTATGTTGTTCATCATTTCCTAATACGACACATACAGACCCAGATTTTTTTTTATGCGTTGATTGATAAGTAAATGACAAAAGCCAAGTGTACTGTTCAGAGCTTAATTCAGCGAAGCCTGTGTTATCCGATAACGTTAAACTTACAACATTACTTTGGTTGGCGGTTGTCGGTTTTTCTAGTTTTGCGCTACTTTGCCAGTCAGGCTTCAACGCGTACTGATAATCAAGTTTTTTCATATGATCATTCTTATCAAATAGTGTGTTTGGCCATCGCTTACGAATGAGATAAGTAGGCGTCGCAATATTGTTTTACTATGAATTTCTCATCGAACTTCTCTAACGATTTGGCAACGTCTTGACCCCAAACAACGGATTTGTCTTTTTCTAAGGCCAACGCCATTTTTTCAGCAAGCGATATCACCGTCTGTTCGGCTAAATAGCGCCTTAATTCCCCTTGCATAATATCGCTAACGCCACCGGGGCAATTTGTTGCGACAACTGGAGTGCCGCAAGCTAACGCTTCAATGATGACCATTCCGAGGCCTTCGCTTTTTGAGCTTAATACGAAAACGTCTGCGCCTTTATACCAAGGAAACGGATTGCTTTTCTGGCCTTTTAGAAAGACGCTTTGCTCTAATCCTAGCTGTTTGATTTTTCTTTCGATTGTGGCTCTTTCTCTGCCTTCACCAACGATGACCAAATCTTGCTGTATACCAAAGTGTTCGCGAGCATAATGATAAGCGTCTATGAGTAGGGGGAAGTTCTTACCGTCCACTAAACGACCTAAACCTAGTATGTAGGGTCTTGCATGATAGTCGACGCCATCCGGTGCGATAGAGGCATCCTGACGTATTTGTTCATAGTCATTAGGATTGCTGATGGTTAATACGCTTTTACAAGGAATATAGTAGGTCTGTATTAAATCTATAAAAGATGACGTCGCGGCTTCTGATACACATACCATACGTCGATTTGAAAACAACCAAGAAAAAATACGTTTTGAATGGGTACCATAATGTGTCTTATTCTGCATGCTCTCGCAGACAAAGACGAAACGTGGGTCTTGTAGGGGCCAAATATGTGAAAAGGTACCTTGGCCGCGAAAAACAATGAGATCAAATCGTCCGACTTTTTTTTCTAATTGTTTTAGTTTATAAGAAAAAGCGATGGCCTCTGCATAGGCAAAGAACAAGACAAAGGTTTTACGAAAAATGACGTTCAGTAATTTGCATAGGACCAGCCAAATACAGCCAATGCCGCTCAGTATTACCATTTTTTGTAACGCAAAGAGGTGCAATTTGACTCTGGGGTCATTTGGAGAAACGTCTACCTTACGATTTTTTAGATAGATTAGATGAGTATCGTGTCCTTGTTTTGCAAATGCATCCGATAGATTACAGGCTACCCTTTCCATGCCGCCAACTTTTAAACAGTTCACCACGACCGCAATTTTCATCAAGTCTCCTAAAAAATCCAATATAAGATGTCACAAAATAGCCATGTCGTTATTGATGACATTAAGGCTCAAAGCCTATCTAGAAAAGTATTATACAAAAGAAAATAGTGAATGAAGTAATGTATCGATTTAATACCAGAAACGACATTACTTCATGCTCATTGAGCGTTTTATAAACGCTACTAATTCTTAGTGGCTTATACCCATAAATAAGGGGATGAGGATGGGCACGAGGATGCTCATAATAAAGCCACTGGCGATGCAGACGGGAATTATTTGCGCCCCATGAAATTTGCCCAGCATCGGTAAAGTAAAATCCATCGCTGTCGCACCAGAATAGCCTATCGACATGTGGCTGTTTAGTCTTGCGAGGAAAGGGATCAACATAAGAGCGAGTATCTCTCTTGCAAGATCGAGTAAAAAAGCCGTGGTGCCCAATACAGGATCGCCTAAGCCGGTGATAAGAATGCCGGATAAACTGTACCAACCGAATCCAGAAACAACCGCAAGACCGTGATTCCAGCTGAGCCCTAATATTAAACTGCCAATCCATCCGGCTAGTAGGGTTGTTGAAATCGTCACAAGAGCAATAATGACGCCTTGTGCGTTCAAAAAGAGCTTACGCAGACGATGGTTGCCTTGGCGCAGTTGGCAGCCAATCAAAAAGAGCAAAACGTAAAGCAAGCCTGTGACTATATCATCCACGCCAGTGAGCCAGTCTTTAGCAAAAATGCCGAGGATTACACCGCCAATCACCCAAGCGATGGTTTTCGCTGCGTCCATTAGCGCGTGTTGTTTACTACTAGCGGGTGCTTGGGCTAATTGATCTGAGTGAGTACCGCCAAACCGTAAGCCACTAAAATACAATCCGGCTAAACTGAATACGCTGACCAGAATAAAAAGTACGATGGCTTGATAGCCTGCAATCAGTAGTTTTTCAGCAAGATTATCCAAAGCACCAAGGCTGAAGCCTATTAGCCCTAGGATGACATAAACCAGTTGTTCGAGCCCTTTTGCCACACGAGACGAAGTGAACACCTTGATATTGACCCAGTAGCCAAACAATAAGGCGATTAATAACGGGCCGAGCGTCGAGAGAATAGTCATATGTGAATGGTCGTCCTAGACTGTGAATCAATTGTTGTGCGACATCTTCTCGGTATTGACGTGTAAATACAAGTCGTGTGTTTTGTTCGAGGTAAATGCCGGATTACGCCTCGTTCCTCGTCTTATCCGGCCTACGGGGTGAGGGCAATGTGAGCTAATCGGTGTTTTGTTTTAGGTAAACGCCGGATTACGCCTCGTTCCTCGTCTTATCCGGCCTACGGGGTGAGGGCAATGTGAGCGAATCGGTGTTTTGTTCGAGGTAAACGCCGGATTACGCCTCGTACCTCGTCTCATCCGGCCTACAGGGCGAGTGCAATGTTTGATGATCGGTGTTAAATTGCTCGGTTGTTTTTGGATGTTTTCTATGGATAGTCGGCGGTGATGTGTGGTTAAGCGTTTTACTGTGTTAAAAGAAATTCTTCATTTATTATTTCCTATGGTACTGACCATGACGCTGGAGTTATCCATTAGCGTAGTGGATACCATTATGCTGGGTCATTACAGTGCTTTGCATTTGGCTGCGGTGGGGTTGGCGTCTAGTTTATGGCTACCGGTTGGCTGTTTTCTTATTGGTGTGACGTTTGGCATTACGCCTTTGGTTACACGTCATCTACATGGTCGACAACCAAAACTGGTGAATTTATACATGTCACAAGCCATTGGTTTGTCCGTGGTGCTTGGACTGTTTGCGAGTTTGATCGTGGTGTTTGTGTTGCCTCACTTCGCCCGCTTCATGGCGACAGAAGAAGAAACCCGTCTCGTGTCCGTCAGCTATTTATATATTTTCGCGCCTGCTTTGCCTATGTTGGCGTTAATGACCGCGTATAAAAACCTATTCGAAGCCGCTGGGCGCCCTGGGTTCCCATTATTTGTGGCGAGCACCGGATTAGCATTAAATGTTCTATTCAACTATGTGCTTATATTTGGCAAGTTTGGTTTTCCAGAAATGGGTGCGGAAGGTGCGGCGCTGGCCTCGTCTTTATCCTTGTATTTGGCCGTATCGATGTTTTTTGTTTATGATCGTTATATTAATAAAGCCCCGCTATTTACCCGTTTAGTCTGGCGTTATACCCGTAAATTTTCGATTTTATTGGGTGTTGGTGCGCCAGCGGGCTTTGCATTTGCGTTTGAAGTGGGCTTGTTCTCATCTATGACGTGGCTGATCTCTTCTTTTGGGGATTTGGCGCTTGGCGGCGGTCAGATTGTGATGTCTTATACTTCTTTCTTGTTTACTCCTATGATGGCGATGAGCGCCGTGACTGCGATTGTGGTGGCGAAAGCCATGTCGAAAGAAGGGGTTGAAGGTGTGAGGAAGCGTATTCGGGTGATTATCTTAATAGGACTTTTTTACGTGTGTGTGTGTTTTATTATTACACAGCTGTTTCATAATCAGATTCCGTATATTTACAGTAGCAATGAGCAAGTCGTCGCTTTGGCGGCGAGTATCTTACTTATCTCATCCTGTTACCAATTGCCTGATATGCTACAGACTGTCTTTACGGGAGCATTGCGAGGATTTCGCGACACTCGATCTTCCATGATCGCATTTGGTGTGTCTTTGTTTGGATTGAGTATCCCGCTTGGCTTTTGGCTATCTCATTACAGCCCATGGTCTGAAATCTTGTCATTGCGTGGTTTCTACATCGGCTTGGGTGCGGGTTTGACTTTGTTGTCCGTGATATTGGTTTTGCGCTTCCAAGTGGTATTGCGTCGATTCGAAGGTAAACGAATTGCCTCACCAAGGGAGGTTGCATAGTGTTGAGAGGTTATCTTAAATACGAGTATATCTTACAGAGAACATCATGAAGACTATTTTGGTTACTGGTGGAACAGGTTTTATTGGCAGTCATACTTGTGTTGAGTTATTAAACCAAGGCTACGATGTTGTTATTGTTGATAACCTGTGTAATTCCCATTCAGAAGTACTGAATCGAATTAAGATCATCACCGGTAAAAGTGTTACTTTTTATGAGGTAGATTTACTTGATTGTGTCGCCTTAAATACCGTTTTCAGTAAACATCAGATTGATGCCGTTATTCATTTTGCTGGGTTGAAAGCCGTTGGTGAGTCTACTCATATTCCTTTGTCGTATTACCATAATAATTTGACGGGTACTTTGATTTTATTGGACATTATGGCAAACCATGGTGTGTTCGATTTAGTTTTTAGCTCGTCTGCGGCTGTTTATGGTGATGATAACTCGGCTCCATATCAAGAGCACTTTCCCTTTAGCTCAACCAGCCCTTATGGGCGTACTAAGGTGATGATAGAGCAGTTTTTACAAGATGCCTTTGTTTCTGATCCACGATGGAGTATTGCTTTACTACGCTATTTTAATCCGGTGGGCGCTCACCCAAGTGGCTTGATCGGTGAAGACGCTAATGCGATTTCCACTAATTTGATGTCATTTATTACTCAAGTTGCAGTAGGTCAGCGAAAATTTTTAAGTGTGTTTGGTGACGATTACCCAACGGCAGATGGCACAGGTGTAAGAGATTACATTCATGTGGTGGACTTGGCATTAGGTCATATTAAAGCGATTGAGAAACTTGCTAGCCAAACCGTGAAAAGCATTGATGCTTACAACTTAGGTGCAGGAAAAGGTTTTAGTGTATTGAATGTGATTCATGCATTTGAAAAAGCCTGTAACAAGGTGATTCCTTACGAGATTATGCCGAGACGTGCTGGTGATATCGCTGAGTTTTACGCTGATCCAAATAAGGCCGCTAACGAATTAGGCTGGAAAGTTGAGTTGTCGCTAGAAACCATGTGTCGTGATGCGTGGCATTGGCAAAGTAAAAATCCACAAGGTTACAGTAAGTAACTTATTCTTTCCCTTTTTCAAGGGGAACCCCCTCCCAGCCTCCCCCTTAGCAGGGGGAGGAGCTAAGACATTTTTGTTCCCAGCCCTTAGCAGGAGAAGAGTAATGCGCTGTTGTTCTCAACCCTTAGCAGGGAGAGAGTAATGCGCTTTTGTTCCCTCCCCTTATCTTCAAGGGGAGGGTTAGGGTGGGGTTGTTGGTTAACCCCCTCCCAGCCTCCCCCTTAGCAGGGTGAGGGGCTAAGACATTTTTATTGCCTCCCCTTAGCAGGGGAAGAGCAATGCGCTTTTATTCCCTACCATTGGTAGTAGAGGAGCTAGTTAATTTTTTGAAAGTTTCTGCACTGTTCAATTAACGCATCGATGTTCATATGCTGCTCGGTGCTGTCGGCGAGTCGGTTGATTTCGCTGCTTCGGTGTTGATCGTAATCGAAGTCTTGTCCTTGTTTGACGCCAGCCCAGTGTAATAATGTTTTCAGTGCTTCCGGGTGGTCAAAGATCCCGTGCAGATACGTGCCGATAATACTGTTATCTTCGGAGATAAAACCTTCTTTTTCACCCTTTTCGAGTGTGGCGAAGTGGCTTACGGAAGATGAAAACCTCGAAACTCCCGAATGGATTTCGTAGCCTGTTAGTTCGGCTTTTTGCTCACTAAAAGCCAGCTTACCTTGTCGTTGTTTTAATTGTTTATCTTCTTCGAGTACGGTTTCCATTGGTATATAACCAAATCCTTTTGATTGGGTGTTAGCGTGTTGGTTTTCCAATCCTAATGGATCAAGCAGTTGCTCGCCGAGCATTTGAAAACCGCCGCAAATCCCGATGATTTTTCCGCCGTATCGTAGGTGTTTACTTAAATAGGCTTCCCAACCTTCTTGGCGTAAAAAAGCGAGATCACTTTGCACGCTTTTGCTGCCAGGCAAAATCACTAAGTCGGCTGGTGGAATAGGCTCGTTGGCGCCAACCAGTGTGACCTGTACGTTTGGATGCAAGCGAAGCGCGTCCCAATCA
>TARA_R110001599_G_scaffold2925_1_pt1 | contig 17421 bp, 14 predicted proteins | sample TARA_R110001599 | Tara Oceans TARA_R110001599 (sample SAMEA4398360) | marine metagenome | biome: Polar Biome; feature: [MES] marine water layer (ENVO:01000295) within the mesopelagic zone...; material: water (ENVO:00002006), including particulate matter (ENVO:01000060) such as...... | reverse complement strand
GTGATTTTTCGAGTAACAAAGGTCTCACCACGTCTTGGCGATTCATGATTGAACAAAATACCATTACAGGCATACATGCCATAAGCTTCGCGATAGTTTACGGCAATCCAATAAGCGTACATTTTTGCGACAGCATAAGGTGAGCGCGGGTGAAATGGAGTGGTTTCTTTTTGAGGCGTTTCTTGTACCAATCCATAGAGTTCAGATGTCGATGCTTGATAAAAACGAGTCTTCTTTTCTAAGCCTAAAAAACGAATAGCTTCTAACAAACGCAGTGTTCCCATCGCGTCTACATCAGCCGTATATTCAGGGCATTCAAAAGAAACTGCCACATGAGACTGTGCACCAAGGTTATATACTTCATCTGGTTGCACATCTTTAATAATACGAGTTAAGTTTGACGAGTCTGTTAAGTCACCATAGTGTAAAAAAAACTTGGGGTTTTCTTCATGACTATCTTGGTAAATATGGTCAATACGTTCAGTATTTAGTGATGAAGCACGACGCTTAATACCGTGAACTTCATAGCCCTTTTCTAATAAAAGCTCAGCTAAGTAAGAGCCATCTTGGCCTGTGACTCCAGTAATTAGTGCTTTTTTTGTCATAACATAAACCTTATATTTTTTTTATTACATCTAAAATTCGTTCAGAAGCCAAACCATCACCATATGGATTATGGGCTGTTGACATATATGTATATTTTTCATCGTTGGTCAATATATCAATAGTTGTATTAATTATTTTTTCTTTTGAAGTACCAACCAAGACAACAGTTCCCGACTCAATGGCTTCGGGCCTTTCCGTCACCTCTCGAGTAACTAATACTGGCTTACCGAAAGAAGGTGCTTCCTCTTGAATCCCACCAGAATCAGTGATCACCAAATCACACTTATCTAGTAACCATACGAAAGGTAAATAATCCTGAGGCTCAATCAACTTAATATTTTGACAGTTCCCCAATAATTCATTAACGGGTTTCTGGACGTTAGGGTTCAAATGGACAGGATAAATCAGCAACCAATCTGGATATCTTTCTGCAATTTCCTTTAATGCAGAACAGAAATTCACAAAACCCTCACCAAAGTTTTCTCTTCGATGACCGGTAATAAGGATAAATCTAGAGGATTTATTTACAATTTCTTCAGATAAAGCTTTAGGCAGCTTAGGAGACCATTCTTTTGGGTCACAATCACGAACCTTCTGCCTCACTTCAAGTAAAGCATCAATAACAGTATTTCCCGTCACCCAAATTTTACTTCCATCAATACCTTCATTTAACAAATTTTGTTTTGCTGTCTCCGTTGGGGCAAAGTGAAATGTTGCTAATCGAGCAACCAAGCAACGGTTTGCTTCTTCAGGAAAAGGAGCCAACATATTACCTGTTCGCAAACCTGCTTCAACGTGAGCAACGGGAACACTCAAGTAGAAAGCGGCCAGCGCTGCGGCAAAACAAGTTGTGGTATCTCCATGCACAAAAACAACGTCTGGCTTACAATTTATAAGTACATCACGCAAGCCAAGCATCACACGAGATGTCACATCAAAAAGGTCTTGATTAGACTTCATGATATCCAAATCATAGTCAGGCTGAATATCAAACAGCTCTAATACCTGATCCAGCATCTGACGATGCTGTGCAGTTACAGCAACTTTACAATCAACGCTTGAAGAACGAGATAGCTGTTTAACGACAGGGGCCATTTTGATCGCCTCAGGGCGAGTGCCAAAAATCACTAGTGCTTTTATTGTCATTATGAATTAATAACCAAGTGTAAGAAGTAAGGGATACTAAGAATGATGCAAAAGATCCAGACCTGATTCGACTATCTGTACCTCACCTTTATTGATCGCATCAACAACTTTTGGTGAAACATCAAGACCTGACACATTATAACCTTTGGTACCCAAAATAGAAGCTTCTGGTAACCCTATATAATCTAGCCCAATAACGCATACTTTCTTAAAACACGAATCCACTTTGACAATCCCTTTAATTAAATAAAAAATTTTGTATTTCAAACTTAAAAACGCACCGATTATATAGAAGATTAAAGGGTAAAGAAATTCTAAACAGCTTTCTTGGCCTTCTTTTGATTGTTGTCAAAACAAAAAAACATAATTTCAGTTTAATATTTCACAGAAAGCTATTTTTTCTCAAGTATTGTGTAATTCCATGCGTGAAATATCCATCAGTATCCGAAGTAAGCCATCCGACTTACACTAACTGACCTTTAAAGCCAGTCACTTTGGCAATGATTTCAACTAGATCTCTAATCGTGCAATCGATACCGGCACCGACATTAATATGTGACAACATTGCCTAGATATGCGTTTGATTCGTTTCACAATGCAAGTTCATCACATAGATAGACGGTGTCGATTACTCAATAAATGAGAGCGAAGAACTTCGTCGTCTATAACGAGAGAATAAATAACTTCAAGTAGAAATGGCTTTTCTAAAAAAGGCTGCTGCAGGTTCAACCCGTCATTGCAACACTCTTACTCATAATATCTTTCTCCAGCTTAAGGCGCTCTATTTTTATTTTCATTCCTTGTATTTGCCGCTGTTCTGGGGTTAATGCTATAGCACCTTCTGGAGTTAACCCTGCTGCTTCAGACTGATAAAGATTAATCCAGCATCGTAGTGCAACTGAACCAACACCTAACGAATCACAAGCCTGAACTGCTGACTACCCTTTACTTAATACTAAGGAAACAGCTTCTAGTTTAAATTTTGGAGTGAATTTTTTACGATCTTCTTGCACAGACACCTCATTATTGACGTTAGTATAGCGCCTTATTAAGTGTCCGCTTTTTTAAAACACTTCACAAAACACCGCTACCACCTCAAGAATTCCTGTGCTGATATAGGTCCGAAGTAGATCTAGACGTCACTCAAAATTAGATGCAAATAATAGGGCTAAATGGGTCACATTTGAGTGCAAATCAACACCTATTAATATAAAATTAAGTTTCATAAATTTTATATTGTTCAAATTGAAGAAAGCTATTGGTAATAGTAATGATTTATTTCCACCATTTTCACAAGTCTGCCGGCTCTGCCGCAGTTAAACACTTATCCAGCAAACTCACTCTTCCTGACAATCATGTTAACGGTAACATGATTGACCAAAACAACCACTGTATTGAGTTTTGGAATTATGATAAAAACCGATTAAACAGCTTTCTTGAAACATTTCTTGCTTCAGGCAATACGCTTTTAATAGCCGAATGGGGCATCCCGAACTTAGAACTAATTAAATCATATGGTTTTAAAACGATAACTATTATTAGAGAACCAAAGGAAAGACTTTGGTCAAATTATTGCTTTGATGTATCGAATAAAAACTACTATGGAAGTTTATACAATTATATACGTAACCCGGTGGTACCATATAGCAGAAGAGATTACTACAACTATGAAGCACGTCAGGCGATATCTAAACACTACCCAGTAGATCAGCGTACAATATCACCATTACAGTACTTTCTATCAGGGTTTGATGAAATTATTACTTTAGAAAATGGCATATTCTCAAAAAGTAAAAACAACACCTCTGCGCTCGACTTTAGTTTAATGCCAAGATCAAATGTAACTAAAAAAAGCAGACTTAGATCATTAATTAAAAAAACCCCAAAGTTAACCACATCAGAGGCTACACATTTAGAAAATGAATGTGAAGACGACATACAACTCTATGAATCTATTAAAAAATACACGACTAGAAATTGACCTCCAAATAACTGATTATTTTTCAATAAGCGAAAATGATAAAAAGTCAGTAAAAGAAATACTAAAACGCAATTTTAAGAACAATTTTACAGGGCTACTTTCCAGTAGACAGCTCGAAAACCTAATGCTAAATTCACAATCAGATTCAGTATCTTGTAATTTGGTCCTAGCTAAGAATAATAATGCAATAATAGGCTTAGCGTTTTTTGGAAAAGAGTATTCTTTTTTCAAAGCATTTTCTGCTAAATCTTTTATGGACTCATTGAACACCTTGTTATTACTTATTAAGCTGATGGGCTCTCCTAACATTCTCATACGAACAGTCAAAAATGCATTTTCTCGCTACACTTCAACAGAACCGAATGAACATCAAAATGATACTCATGCAGATATATATTTACTCTATATTTGTACTGACAAAGAAGTCCAAAACAAAAAACTAGGTCATAATATTCTACTTAAACTTGAAGAATACCTTTCACAAGAAAACCAAAAATCCATATATTGTCACTTTGATGGTGAAAACCCTAAAGTAAAGAGTTTCTATTTAAGCAACGGCTGGCAAACCAACAATGGACTGAGAAAGAAAAGACAAATCGCAATAAAGGAAATTCAGTGAAACGTATATTATTTATCAGCACATCAGTACCTCCCCATTTCGAGTCGCAAACAATTAGAAATGCGTTTTTTATAAAAGCGCTTAGTGATAACGGGTATCAAATAGAAATCATTACTTCGCCTGCATCTAAGGAAGACGATTCACTCCGAGATATTATTGCAAACTGTAAGTACAATCTAACACTTATCCCCCCCCCCTGGTACCCAAAATTTATTCAATTAGTTACAAACAAATTACCGAACATCTATGGAAAAATCATTGGCTACTTGGCAAACTTACTTCTTGTACCAGACCTTTTTAACGGCTGGTCAAAGAAAATCATGCATTCAAACTTGGTTCACGAAAAAGCTAAATGGTCTGATATTATAATCAGCTCATCAGGAAGTTACGAGGCTCACCTAGCAGCAAGTAAACTTTCTTCTAAATACCAAAAGTGTTTTGTGGCTGAGCTAGGGGACCCCTGGGCTAAAAACCCCATCTGGCCAGAGAGCTTCCTAATCAAGAGAATTGCAAATAGCCATTTGGAAAAAAAATCTCTGTCAAATGCAGATTTAATCACCTTTACAACCAAGCAAACTACTAACTCATACAAAAAAACATATACTAATACAGTGATCGAAACAATACCTATGGGGTTTTCGAGAGCCGAATTCCCACTACCTTCAACCTCACCAAAAAATATCGAACTCAATAAAGTCACATACGTAGGTGTGGCTTATAAAGGAAGTAGAGATATAACCCCCCTAATTATTGCCATAAATGATTTTGAATTTTCAAATCTAACTTTAAATGTTTACGGCTATACATCCCAATTTTTTGATCGATACGTCAAAGAAAATCTCATAGACTCTGTACATTTCCATGGCCCAGTGAGCTACGAAAGATCTGTTGACATCCTAAGAAAGCCCTCTTTATTAATCATTCTAGGTAACGACGGAAAACTTCAAATTCCTGGAAAAGTATATATGTATCTAGCAACAACAAATCCAATTTTATATCTTGGAAGGGAAGAAAAAGTAGACGATCCGACATGGGCTTTCTTAAGTGAATTTGAAGGCGTATTTTACGCAAACGCATCCGATAGAGATGACATTCAAAAGACAATTTCTGAGATAAACTCCAATTGGCAAATAGCATGTCAAAACTCTTATATCAGGGCTGCCGGAAAAAACCTTGCTAAATATGAATGGACAGAAGTTTCCAACAGATTTGCCTCACTCGTTGAAAAAACATTTCAAGCAAAAAGGCTGTCTAATGAAAATTGATGTAATTTGTACGATCTATAACGAAGAGAAATCAATAGAAAACCTCATATCTAGCTTGTTAACACAAACAGAACTACCTAACCAGATTATTATTGTAGACGGAGGTTCAACTGACCAAACACATGAACTAGTTCAACCATTATGCGAAGAAAACCCCACAATAAAATTCGTTGTAGACGAGACCTGCTCACTAAGATACACAAATGGGGCTATATCACGCGGAAGAAACATAGGGAGATCTTATTCAACAGCAGACTTTGTTATATTTGTAGATGCTGGCTGTGTATACCATAAAGAATGGTTTAGTTGCTTCTCAAAAATTGCAAAACAAGGAGAAGCTATTATTTCAGGAGGCACAATCCTTTCTAGAAACGCAACAATCGCAGATAAAGTTTTTGCTCCCTTTCTAGGTTTTGATCAATGGAATCCCTATCACACTGCTTACCCTACTGGAACCTGTAGGTCTCTTGGAATAAAGACAGCTCTATTTGATGAGTTAAAAGGGTTCAATGAAAACGCAAATACAGGAGAGGATACCGATTTTATAAGCAGAGCAACTAGCACTCATAACTTAAAAACTGCAAAACATTGTGCCGCCATATATACTCCAGATTACAATGTGAAAACTGCTCTGCAAAGGCTATTTAAATATGCACAAGGAGATGCTCGCTTTAAGCAAGCAAAGTTCAGATTTTTTTTCATGGCAAGTAGAATTTTATTTCTCTTAATATCAATATTTTCTTTATTCTTAAATGCGTCTTTGGCTTTTCTAGGCGCTTATGTGATCTCAGAATTATTGATTAGTATACGAAGAGATAAAAAATTAGGGGCTCATATGCTAGATAAGAAAATTAGACTAGCACAATACCTAGCCTCCTTTACAATCCCTCTGACATATATCCTTGGTTATGTCAGCGACATTACAAAGAACACGAAATGAAATTGATAGTAGTTTGAATCATGAAAAATATCTTATATATATATAGCGAACAACCAGACTATGTTCGAGTAAAAAAGAATTTAGAGCTTTTATCTCAAAATGGTTATCAAGTTATTTATGTTGGCTGCATGCGAGGGGGCCAAGAAAAAAGACAACCACCCTTTATAAAAAACGTTGTCTATGAAGTTTTAAAGTTAGATCTCCCTCACGGTGGCTCCAAGTCAGCTTTTAAAACTCTAATTTTTTTGCTTAAAGCAGCACTTCTAGTAAAAAAATACCAACCGGATATAGTGGTAGGGGTAAACGAAGAATCTTGCCTATTCTTAAAATTATTTACACCGAGGCAAAAATATTTAGTCGAACTATATGATTCTTTGGCATTTCGCTGTAGATCAAGCCAATCGCTAAAAGGAAGATTATTAAAATTAATCAGTTCTTATGTAATTAACGGCTCATCTGGACTAATTGAGGTATCAGAAGAACGACTTAAACTACACCCAATAATATCAAACTGTACTGTCGTCCCAAACACTCCCGACACTTTACCTGATAGCAAAAAAACTCAAAAATCACTCAACCCTTATATATTTGTGAGCGGATCGTTTAACGACAAAATTAACGGCATTGAAGAATTGCTCACTGCGGTGAAGAACCTGAATGGAAGAGTTCACATTAAAGTAGCTGGCAGACCATCCGGAAATTTTGTAAGAAATACATTTATAACGGATAAGCACGTTGATTTTCTAGGCTATGTCAGCAAAGAAGAAGCAGCAGAACTTGCGGCCAATTCTCTTTCAATGTTTGCGTTCTATAAGCCTATCAGTGAAATATACAGACTAGCTTCACCAAATAAAGTGTTTGATGCTATGTGCTGTGCATGCCCAATATTAATGAACACAGATTGCATGGCAAGTAGCTTTCCGATTGAAGGAGGGTTTGGGTTAGGATGCAGATATGATGATACAGTAAAGCTAACTCATAATATCGAGCTTCTATTATCTGGTGAGTTTAAACTCAATAAGCAAGCAGTTATAAATAGGTTTACGAGCGAATTTTCTTGGAACAAACTTTCACATAAATATCTAGAAGTTGTCGAAAATGCAATTAGAGAGACTTAAGTGATATTTAATGTAAACTTAACGATTAGCCTTATCATGCTGGCACTTGTGATTCTTTATTCCATTCGTAACAAGAGCTTTTATAATCCCCACTTATTTTATTGGGGTGTAACACTTTACGCTGTTCTTCTGCCCGCTAGAACTTACTACCCTGAAATAGTAAGAGACGAACTATATAACATGCTTTATCTATTCTCATCACTCGGAGCAATAGCTGCATTTTTTTTAATTCCAATTAAACCTGAAGTAGCGTTATCTAACAATAAAGCTAAAGCTCAACTCCACCCTATAATTGTAGTTTTGGCGATGATTTATTTGTGTAATTTATTATACTCTATATTTTCTATCGTCTATGCTAGCGGCGGTTTTATTAATGCACTTGTTATTTCCCGGCTAGATATTTATCTAAAACAAGGAATAATGAGTGGTCAAAGTATAAGCAAAATATTCATGATGCTTCCTGAAGCATGCTTGTTTATTCTGATAGGTTTTCTTATTCACAATCGCAAGCTACTAGCATCAACAACGATAGTTACCATTCTAGTAACATTCTATATTTTTACATCTAATACTCGCCTACCTATTCTTTTCCCCTTAATCGCCTATTATGTTGTCCTTGCACGAGTGTTTTTTCCTCAGCACATTAGAAAACTAATTCCATTATCTATAGTCGGTGGACTGGTATTTGTCATCGCTTTTTCTGTAGTAGGTAGTTACTTAAGAAATGGCCAAATAGAATCACTAAATTTATCTCAGGAAATGATCATTGAAGAAGCATCTAGTCGTTCCTCCAATCAACTAGGCTATTACAAATGGGTATACGATTTGTATAATAAGTTACAAGAAGGGGATATGTCTTATGGATATGGAGTTGAGTTCTTTCTAAATCCCGTAACATCTTTCATTCCTCGGATTTTTTGGCCCCAAAAACCATTAACATCATCAAGTAACTTATTAACCGAAAAAGTATACGAACAACGAAAAATAGGAGACGGAGAGCCAATTCACACATTTCTGCTTATAGGAGAAGGCTTTTGGCAGTTTTCATGGCTTGGCGCATTTATTTTACCTTTTTTGTTTATATTCCTCGTTACTTTTGTCGCTAAAAAAATAGCAAATTTACCTTACTCTTTTTATTGGCAAGCTTACTTTATAATTTCCTGTATGCCTTTTGTTCGAGCAGAAATGCCTTTAGTAAAGAGTTTATTAATACTAATTTTGGTATACGTCATTTCAACAATTTCTAAAACAACAATATCCTTTAGAAACCCAAAGGTAGCTGGATCTGACAATTACATTCTTAGCAAAACGTAATTACAGGGATTCATTAACCTTTTTTGCAATTGAATAAGATATTTCCTTCGCACCAAACTTAGTAAGATGATGGCTATCCCTATAGAGAGAACGACCATTCGTTGTTCCGTAACATACCTCACTATCACATAAAAAGTCTGAGGGTATTACAATATCTACCTGATCTAGATCCCTCACTCTGTCCAGCATTTTGACTACCCCTTTAGTACGAATATTAAAATCTATAAGCGGAATCGTGTACTCACGCAGATCGCCGTCATGCTCGATCTTTTTCGCCGAATATACTGGTACATCATGATACATTTCAGGTACAGGATATATAATTATCACCTTCTTACTTTGCTCAACGTATTTTGAAACAGTTTCGAAGAATAAACTTTCAATAGCCCCCTTACGATCCAATCCCTTGGTATTAGATTGAATACTTTCTACATATTCACCATGATAATCATTACTATCAACTCTGAACGTTTTGCCCTCATAATACTGCGCCCACCAAGCCATCATAACAACAACTTTAATACTTGGATCATTAAGGATCTGCGTCTGCGCCAATGTATTATATTCAGCACACCTGTGATACTCAACATCAGCTCTCTTTACTCCTATAATTGGCGGACATGAGTTATGCCACATATGCTTTATTCCAACCCCTAATTTAAGAAGCTCTACGGATAAAGTAGGAGCTATGGCGTCTGTATGGCTATCACCTACGAGAACCCCAACAACCAACTCTTCACTTCCGAGAGAACAAGAATCAGATGGCTGAAGAAAATCATTAGGACTTGATTGACAACGCCATCTATCTGGATTGAGATCTTGTCCTCCTTCAACTATTGACAAAGCTTGTTCCGATATTCGATTGGGCACACCTTTAAATAAAAGAATAGTTATTCCGATACAAAAGAGCCCTATAGAAAAAATCAATGAATATGTAAAAACCTTATTGCGTTGAGTTTTTTTAGGGCTCCTAAAGGGTTGCTCCACGAATTTCCAACTAAAGTACGACAAGATAAAGGTTAATATACATAGAGCGATCGTTACCTTATAACTTAATTCATGTAGGCTTAGATGCTTAGCATAAGTAAAAGCAGGTTGATGCCATAAATAGGCACTATATGAAAGCAATCCAATTTGAACTAGAAAGCCATTACTTAAAAATATACCTATCCATGTTTCTTTATCTGCAAACGCAATTACTAACGCACACCCCAAAACCGGAAGCAAAGTGTAATAACTTGGAGATGGTGTGCCCTTGCTAAATATGAGTATACTGACTATAACGGCAGAAAAGCCCATAACACTAACAAACTGTCTAGTTGGAAGAGAAATATTTGCCGCGCCATTCCGCAGATACAGCGCAATAACAGATCCTATTAAGAGCTCCCATGCTCTGAATGGTAAAAGGTAGAAGACTAAAGAAGCATCCGTTTTAACTAATTGGTTTGCGAAATAAACACTGATAGAAATTAATAAAATTATTACAACATTGGTAAATAGTAAGCCTACGCGCAATAGAAGAAAGAAAACAACTGGAAACAAGATATAGAATTGCTCTTCAACGGCTAGACTCCATGTATGTAATAGAGGTTTCAGTTCCGCTGCTTGATCAAAATAACCGCTTTCGAGCCAAAACAGAAAATTTGAAGTGTAAGTTGTAACCGCAATTATACTTTGAGCAAAATTTATCATATCTGCTGGTAATAGCACTAACCAAGCAATAGGTATACTAACCCCAACAACCACGAATAATGCAGGGAGAATTCTCCTTGCTCTTCTCTCATAAAAGTTTAAAAGGCTGAACCTATTCAGACATATATCTTTATAAATGATCGAAGTTATTAAGTAACCACTAATCACGAAGAATATATCGACACCTAAGTACCCACCAGAAAATGGCTGAAAACCAGCATGAAAAAAAATAACTGAACAAACTGCTATCGCACGCAATCCATCAATTTCAGGACGGTATTCCATAAAATTTCTCTCATCATAATTTAACCTAGATTTGGAAACGATAAACATTTGTTTATCAAGACCGAAACATACGACAGCTAGTTAAATAGCTAATCTAACTGTGTTTCAATAACTGTCAACTGCTTACCTCTATTCCAGGCATATGGAACACTGAATATTTCAACTGCCCAACAGAAATTTTCTATCCGATAGAATCAATGACTAAGTTCTCATTTATTGTTTGAACGTGCTCGCTTAATGGATTCTCAGGCGAAATTAATGATCCATCTGTATGCTTTTCATTGTATGGAGCCTGGAAGATAAGATATTTCTTAGAAAGACTTACTACGTTATTCAAAAATGGAGTTAACTCAGATATATGTTCAATAACGTTTGACCAGTAAACCAAGTCAAATTGCTTCGTAGGGTCAGAATCTAGAATGGTTGCAATCGAAGAGTACTCTTCAAAAGCTTCATTTCATGCCTATTCTGAAAACCCAAAATGAACACATTAGCCCTGGCATTCTCTTATTTAATACAATGGCAATATCTCCCGTGCCACAACCAAATTTAAAACACTGCATATACTACTTATATCAATATCTTTGTCATCCAGGTTCATAAACAACCCTTTAGAGAATAAAAGAGCTTAGACACGCCAACCTGACGAAACCCAATCTATGTTAAAACGACCTTCCCAATATTTTTTGTATTCACAGTGTTCAGCTTTGCATTGATTCTATTCAGGACTGTATTCTTATTTATATTAAAACGTCCTAATCTCATAAATTTACTCTTTTAATTCATTTCTCTTTACTTCTATTAACACTTGCTTAGCCTTAGCAAGATAAGATTTACATGACATTATCATTACAATAGTTGAAGTAATAACTCCCAGAAAAACTGCCTGCACACTCATCTCAAAATCTAATTCTCCTACCAAACAAACAAAAGAGGCCATGACAAGGAAGCTAATAGAAGACGCTTTTAGTTGCCATAATGGTTTTCTCAACGAAAGAACGATCTGCCCAGCAACTTTGACAAGGCCTTGTCCAATATTTAGTAAGGGGTAAGCAAAGTAGTAAAAAGAATTCTCATTCATAGATACTAATAACAAGCCGGAGCAAAAACACAACTGGAATAAATAAACAGAAGCAGCCAATCTAATCCGCTCATAGCTACTTTCGACATTACTTCTCTTTGCATCATCACTCTTTAATAAATATGAAAGTATTTTGAAAGACAATGAATTAGTAATAAACAAAACCACACTCGATATCTGAATCAAAATCCAAAGTAAAGATGAATCGAATGTATCTAGATCCAATACAGATTTACTTATAACGTAAACCCCGATAATTTGCCCCACAACTATATTCAGAGATTGAAAAGTGAATAACTTCAAGTTGTTACGCAGTACAAAACAGGAAATCGTAAAAGTGAATATAATAATTCCAATTTGACCAAACAACGGAATATTAACTAGCGGTGAACTATCTAAATATTTAACTACAAAAAAAATACAAGGCTGCAGTGTCAGAATAACTAACGCCTGTATTAATGCAGCAATTTTTGAACTATATTTTTCATAAAGTAAAGGCACGAAAACAGAAGGAAGAGCGCTTAATAATATACTTAGGAACATTATATTTGAGGCATCCAGCAAACCAGCTACAATGTAAGACGTAATAAAAATAAAAACTACTGCCCCATAAAATACACCCTTTAAATCTTTAGGGCTATTAGAAACAGATATTGGTATTATGAAAGGCCATCCAATTACCAAAATAGACGCTATCAAACTAGAAGAAATTGAAATGGCTGCATAAGCTTTAAAAGCTTCGGGAAATAAGAAGCTTTGCATGAACAGAAACCCAAAACTGGCAGCCTTGGATATTACCAAAATAAATATTGTTTGGTGCCAATGATTATATGAGGCAAACAAACTCCAGAAGCGAGCTATACCCACCCTAAGCACCTTGCTCTATTTTATGAAAATCCTTACGAATAAGAAATGCCATTTTATTGAGAGCTTTCACTCTATCTTCGCTGATTTTTTCGAGTGCTTCTTGACTGGGGTAGCCTTTAATAACCTCATCTAAGAATTCCTTCTTCAAACCTCTCTTGAAACTTTCCCAGTCAACAGTCACTCCTAACCTGTACTCCTCGACAAAGGATGTAGCAGCACAGCTTTCATTACTTATACAAATAATAGGCTTCTTATGAGAAGCATAGTCTAAAATTTTAGATGGCACTGAGGCTATACCCTGGCCGTCTATGAGAGGTAAAAGGCAAATATCTATCTCCTCATATAAAGCATTAGTAAGATTACGAGGCCAAGGAGAATAAATATGTGTTCCGGCTTTCGATTTAGAAAGCTCAATCATAGAACTAAGGTCAGCGCCCGCACCACAGACGAGTATGTGAGTATCATCTTTACTTTCAAATGATCGTATTAACTCTAGCACCCCTGTACTAAAACTAAAATTTCCACCGTACCCCAGTACTCGTCCTTTAGCTCTCCACCTTGCTGCCATACTCGTATCAAACGCCCCCTCATGAACCGCAGTGGAATTAATTTCCTTAGGCCAATTTGGTATAACAATTACCTTAGATTCATCTCGGACTCCGAGTTCTTCTAGCACATAATCTTTGAACGTTTTTGATATACAAATTATGGAGTCTGCCATTGAACAATTTAACACCTCAATATACTTCAAAACCTTGTAAAAAATGCTGTTTCTTTTAATTGACCCTCTTACTACTAATGATTCAGGATACAGGTCTTGTATTGAATAAATTATTCTCGTGCCTTTAAAGGATAGCGCAAGACATATGAAAAATACTGAAAAAAGAGGCCAAGAGTTGACGTAACAAGCATCGTATTTCTTTGTAAAGAAAATTCTAAAGAAGCAACTAATTCCAAAAGAAATATTCTCGATTGAACGAGAAGCAAACGTTGACTTTTTAGACTTGAAAGAAGGCAGATAATGAACACCTTCCTGCACAATCCGACCTTCCGATTGAGAAACACCTCTTGAAGGTGTTGGGCAATAAACCTCAACAACTTCATACTCCCTCTTAGCCATTTTGAATACGTCATAGCTTGTTCGCGCGCTTGTAACTTGTTCAGGCGGAAAAACGCATGAAAGAACTAGAAATCTCATATTATACATAGCCTACATAAATATTATTACATGGATTAGCTTAGATACGCCCTAAAGTGCTCATATTTTAAGCATTAATTTATAGTAGTTTGCCTGCATGATAAGACACTCTTTCTTTCACATAACACAATTCATTAGCCTGAAGAGAAGAATATATCGGTAAAGAGATACAACTCTTCCAAAAGAGTTCCGCGTTAGGAAAAGACTCCGCTTTCAAATTATACTTATCCTTATAATAAGTCATTCGATGAAGGGGCTTATAGTGGACTGATGTTCCTATACCGTCTTCAGATAACGCTAGAATAAGCCTATTTCTAAGTTCACAATCTGGCTCTGCCAACAAAATAGGAAATAGATGCCATGAATGCCACTCTGGTTTAACTCTCAAAGCTAATCTATCCGCAAAACCTTCATTATCGATCCATTCGATATAGTCTAATGCACAGCGCTGCCTATCAAGCCGAAACTCTTCTGCTCTTTCGAGTTGAGCTAGCCCTACAGCAGAATTCAAGTCAGGCATATTGTATTTAAAACCAGGCTCAATTACGTCGTACTCCCATGATGAAGATTTAGTAGTAAATCTTTTCCATACATCTCTGTTTATCCCATGCAAACGCATCAATTTAATTCGCTCTGCATACGCATCATTATTAGTAACGAGCATTCCCCCCTCCCCAGTCGTAATAGTTTTATTTGCATAAAAACTAAAACAAGTCAATTCACCAATAGAACCTACCGAACCATAGGTGTCTTGAGAAGGAAATGCGTGCGCAGCGTCTTGTACTACTTTTATACCATTAGATTCACACAGATCTAATATTCCACGGTTTCCTAACATATCAGCGCTTTGACCAGCAAAATGAACAACCATGCACGCTTTTATGTTGCTTACATTTTTAATCGCTTTTTTGGTCGCTTCGTAACAAATTAACCCAGACCTATAATCAACATCAACAAAATAAGGCTCTGCACCTAAATAACGAACAATTTCAGCAGTCGCCGTAAATGTTAAAGTAGGAACAAGAACTCTATCACCAGGGCCTACCCCTAAAGATTCTAGGGCTAAATGTAAAGCAGATGTACATGAGTTAACCGCAAGCGCATGCTTTACTCCAACCATTTGTGCGAACTTTTCTTCGAACTCAATAGTTTTAGAAGCTGTAGTTAACCAACCACTAGAAAGAACCTCTTTAATATAAGTTAGTTCGTTCCCGTTACAATCGACCTTTGAAAATGGAACTTTCACAAGACTTTCCTTGAACTGTCAGAGCGTACGATCTCTAACAATGTTAAAAATATAATTTTAGTATCCGTAATGAAGGATATAGCGTCTACATACCGAAGATAGAAATTAATCTTTATAGGTAATATTTTATTTATATACAGTTGCTCGGGCTCATCTGCTTCTTCTAACAATTCAGATTCATTCCGGAAGTAAATGGAAGAAAAATCGGTTATACCTGGCCTAACAGTTAAGATTCTTGCTCTGTTTTCCTCATCATAATAAGCAACATATTTTTCAACTTCTGGGCGCGGCCCAACAAGACTCATATTACCTATTACCACATTTATAAGCTGGGGTAATTCATCCAACTTGCTAGCCCTTAAAAACGCCCCAACCTTTGTAATTCTACCGTCAGATTTGCTTGTAATTTGAAGTGAACCATTAGGCTGCGTGACATACATAGTCCTGAATTTATATATTTTAAAGGCTTTCTCATGCTTACCAACCCTGATCTGTTTAAACAAAATAGGGCCTCTAGAGTCTAATTTAACCATTATAGCAATCAACACCATAGGAATAGATACAACACATAATCCTAGTAACGCTAAAGCTACATCAAAAACGCGCTTCAGATAATTTTGATATATCATTTAAATATTCCACAACTACATGATTGGAAGGATACTACCGCTTAAAATAGTGACGGATCATACATGCGAATACCCCGAGAATCATCCCCAGAAAGCTGCCGACAATACAAATCGAAGACCTCCTAGGTTTAGACTTTTCCTCTGGAACCACAGCTTGATCAACAGTTACAAAGACATATTCTTTTCGGACCTCACTAAGCATTATTGTTTTAGTTTGCTCCTCTATGAGTTGATAGAACACATTTTGCATATCTGTTACTTGAGTATTTTTTAATTGAGAGTTTAGGTATGCAATACTATTCTTTGCCTCTTCTAAATCTTTGACCTTCATACTCAAGTTAATATCCTTAACCAACAATTCAACCCATTGTTTAGCGGCAAAAGGAGATAAATTTTCCATTCCAACAGTGATCAGGCCACTGTCTTTCGATTGAGACACAGATAACATTGACCTAAATTTTTTGTGTGCTTCCCAAAGAGATGGTTCAGGATCGACTGGGGGTTCAACATTTCTTACCCATTTTTTCAATACCTTATCATAAAGCTCTGGATCAAGAATCAATTCATTTGCTGCACGATCCCAACCTTTTCCAGCCATTAAAGGCACAAGCAAATCATGTTTTTTAATGAAGTCCGTAATGAATTGACGGGATTTTATTACTTCAAGAGCAAGTGTTGTTTTATCAGTTCCATCGCGACCTCCAATATTAAAACCAGCGAGACTAGCCAAACCACCAAGCTGCCTTGACATAGCCGACAGACCTCCACCATTACTAGATGACGCCGGCGCTAAGAGGACTTGAGCTTTATATATATTAGGCTGATTGACTGCATATAAAATAGAAAAAATAGTAAACACGGTAGTAATAGCAAGAATAACCCATTTACCGTCCCAAATCACAACAAACAACTCACGCAAATCTATCTCACCTTCGGAAATTCTATACCCTTCTTGGTTTTGAATTTCATTCGCACTAGAGTAACTTCTTAAACGAGCCACTTTACAAACTCCCCACAGCAGCAGCACCCAAGGCAATCTGATAGAAGATTTGACTCATATCACGCCACACGATAACGCCATCAACTTTATCAGCATCGAGAGGCACAACAATGGTATCGCCAGGCTCTAATTGGCTAGAATTACTTGCAAACCAGTTAGACGTTTTAGGTATTTGAACACCACCATTCGCTTTAATAATATAAATGCGTTCTTCGTCGGCTTTATTGCTTAAGCCACCACTACGTTCGATATAATCCCAATAACTCATATCACGCTCATATACTTGTGATATAGGCAGCTGAACTTCACCGACTATAGTGACTGAATTTTTCTTTCTCGGAATGAATAAACTATCTTCATCTTCAAGAGAGATGACATAACCACCTTTCTGATTAACAACCTTATCCAAATCAATAACTAAACGACCTGTCGCT